>Ga0075435_100003585_pt1 | contig 10550 bp, 5 predicted proteins | sample RhiMethybrSRZTD4_FD_75302 | JGI IMG/M metagenome (GOLD analysis project Ga0075435, IMG submission 75302) | Populus rhizosphere microbial communities from Tennessee, USA - Rhizosphere MetaG P. TD hybrid SRZTD4 | ecosystem: Host-associated > Plants > Roots > Rhizosphere > Soil | place: USA... | reverse complement strand
CAGGAACGAGTCGCGCCCCGCGGAACGCCGGGTCGAGCAGCGTGGCGGTGACGGCGGCGGCCCGCCGCGCGCGAAATGCGTCGGACAGTTCGCCCAGCCGCGCCTCGAGCGCCCGCGCCACGGCTTCCAGCGGGAAGTCGTCGTCGCCCGGCTGGAGATGATCGAGAAACGGCGCGAGTGTGTCGGGGACCGCGAGCGCCGGCCGATAGACCGTCTGCGCCGATCCGGCCACGGCGAGCAGCACCGCCACAAGGCCCGCGGCCCCCGCAATCATGCCCGGCTTCATCGCACGGGACCAGCCTTCGGAATGCTGTTGGCCTCGGAGAGCTCGAGCACGTGCAGGCGATCAACCTGGAGCTGTTTCCATTCCCATCGCCGCCCGCCGGGCATGCGGATCTCGACGTCCACCGGACCGCCATAGTCGCCCAGCCCGAAGTAGGTCCGCAGATCGTTCTGTGACAGGAAGCTGCCGCCCGATCGGATCTCGCGCAGCTGCTTCCTGCCGCCGGCGGTGATCGTCACTTTGCCGCCGATCGCGAACCGGTTCCCGGTCGCGGACGTCGCACGCACCGCGATCCAGTGCCGCTTTCCCGCCTGCCGGTTCTCCAGCAGCGTCGGCGCGTCGTCCATGTTGTTGACCACGACGTCGAGGTCGCCGTCGTTGTCGAGATCGCCGACGGCGAGGCCGCGGCCGACGCGGGCGACTTGCAGGCCGGCGCCGGCGCGATCCGAGACGTCGCGGAAGCGCGTGCCCAGGCCGAGCAGCAACTGGTTCTTCTGCCGGTAGGTCTCGCCGAGCTGCGGGTACTGCTCGATGTCCGAGAAGATGTGGCCGTTGGCGAAGAACAGATCGAGCTTCCCGTCGAGGTCCGCGTCGAGGAACGCGACGCCCCATCCCATGCGGAGAAACGTCGGGCCGGCGATGTTGCTCTGCAGGCTTGCGTCCTCGAACTGGCGGCCGTCGAGGTTGTGATACAGCGAGTAGCGATCGCGTGCGAACGTCGTGAGCACGAGATCCATTCGTCCGTCGCCGTCGTAGTCTCCGGCATCGGCGCCCATCCCAGCCTGCGCGCGCGCGTCGCCGTTCAACGCCACCCCGGCCGTCAGCCCGACGCTCTCGAAACGTCCGTTGCCGGTGTTGTGATACAGGAAGTTGGGGTTCGAGTCGTTGGCCACGAACAGATCGACGAGCCCATCGTCGTCGTAGTCGGTCGCGACGACGCCGAAGCCGTACGCTTTCGCCGTATCCGACAGCCCGTGCGCCTCGGTGGCTTCCACGAACCGGCCGTTGCCGACGTTCTCGAAGAACAGGTCGGATTCGCCGGGCAGGCCGGCCGGTCCGACCATGATGTGGGGGCCGTCGCGCCACACGAGCGTACGCTGCGCGTGCAGCAGCGAGTCAGCCGTCGTGTCCACGTAGCGCGCGACGTAGAGATCCAGGTCGCCGTCGCCATCGGCGTCGAAGAAGGCACAGCCGGTGCTCCACCCGCCCGCGGCCACGCCAGCCTTGACGGCGACGTCTTCGAACGTGCCGTCGCCGCGGTTGCGAAACAGCGCATTGGGGCCCCAGTTCGTGACGTAGAGATCGAGGCGCCCGTCGCCGTCCGCGTCGCCGACACAGACGCCGCTGCCCCAGGCCGCGAGATCGACGCCCGCGGCCTTCGAGACGTCCTCGAACTTCCACCCGCCGAGATTCCGATAGAGCGCGTTCCGGTGCGGGATGCGCTCGCGCCCCGCGGTGAGCTCTGCGCCGGTGACGAGATAGATGTCGAGCAGGCCGTCGCCGTCGTAGTCGAACAGCGCGACGCCGCCGCAGGCCGATTCGAGGATGTGATCTTTCGTCGGGCCGCCGCAGACCATCTTCGACGGCAGCCGCGCGCCTTCCTCGAAGGTGACGAGCACGGGAGCGGCGTCTTCGGGCGATGTCATGCTGGGCGGTGCGGGGCCCATGGCCGACGCGTGGCCCCCGTAGGCCGGTTCCTTCGGCTTGCTCTGGCTGTAACTGCCTTCGAAGGTGAGCCCCAGCGCCACTTGTCCCTCGAGCTGCGTCCGCACCTTGTCGAGCAGCGTGAGGATCGGCGCTGTCGCGTCAGCAATCCCCTGCATGTTGCCGGAAGCGAGTGCGGTGAGATCGGCGCTCGCACGCCGGAGGTCGGAGCGAAGCGGCGCCGGCAACAGCGGATTCAGGTGGCTTCCGCCTTCAGGCGGAACTGCAGCGGGCTCGGCGCCGAGCGCATCGAGATCGCGACCCGCATCGGCGATGGCGCGCCGGACCTCGTCGGCGGGCGCGCCCTCGCGCGCCGCCTGCCGCAGGTGGCCGACTGCGGCACGCTGCAGCTCGAGCAGCCTGGCGCGTTCCTGCGCCGCGGCGGGTGCCGCGGGTGTGGTCTGCTGATTCGACGCGCCGGCCAAAACGACAGCGAGCGCGCCAAGCATCGCGAACACGGCGAGCACGACGGGACGCGGCATGGTTCAGGACCAGTCTGTCACTTCTCGCGCACCGTGAGGATGATCCGCCGGTAAGACGTCAGCGTCGGGCTGCCATCGTCCTCGACCGCCAGGATGATGTGTGCCTTGCCCGCCACGCGCGCCGTGACGGTGACCCTTGCGGTCGCCTCATTCGCGAGCGTCACCCGGTCGGCCGGTTCGCGCGGGCCCCGACCGCTCGCCACGGGCTGTCCGGGGATGCCGGTGCCGGCTTCAGGATAAAAGAACCACCTGTAGCGGAGCGCGTTGCCATCGGGGTCGCGGCTGCCGGCCGCGTCGAGCGTGACCGGCGCGCCGACCACGGCGTCAATCGGGACCGGCGCCTTGCCGCCGCTCCCGTTCACGACGAGGATCGGGTTGTGATTGGCGTGCTTCGCGTCGTTCACCGTCCAGTCCATGCGCGCCGCGAAGTCGTGCTGAAACGCGGTGCGCCAGCGCCAGATCGTCGCCTGATCGGTCGTGTAGCTCCTGCCGTCGATTCCGATCACGGTGTCCCTGGAACTGTCGCGCCCGGGGTACGAATCGCCGCCCTGCGTCCAGGACGGGCGCGTCTCACCGTAGTAGGTGCGCCAGACGTAGCGTCCGCCCCACCCGCCGTAGGACGGACTCATGGAGCTCGCGAGGCCGTTGTCGATCAGCCCGAGGAAGGACGGCGTGTCCCCCTCGTGGATGCAGCACGGCATCGGGTAGTGCCTGCCGAGCGGTCCCTTGCTGCGAATGCTGGCGTTCACCCAGTCGTCGGTGAACGTCGTGAAGTCGGCGCCGGGCGCGTTCTTGTAGAAGCGATCGCCGCTGATCCCGGTCCATGTGGCCAGGTAGTACTGCTCGCCGTCCTGTGTTGACGGGACGCCGATGTAGTGGAGCGCGGGAAACTCGCGCCGGATCCACGCGCCCGCGTCGTCCTGGTCGGAGATGGCGTAGACGCGGAGCCTGGCGACGAGGGCATCGAGTTGCGCCGCGGTCCGCGTCGCCCTGGCGTGGACCAGTGCCTGGGCCAGCGTGTTGGCGCCGCCCCAGGCGAGCACCCACAGCGGTCGCGATTCGTCCTTCTCCGCGGCCTTGACGATCAGCTCCGCGCCCGGTGACATCTTGTCCGGGCCGACGGCGGCCATTCCGTATCCGGGCTGGCCGGACGCGATCACCGCCCGCAGCGCATCCGCTGCCGGAAACCCCGGCTCGTGCCGGATCAAGTTCGGCCGGACTTCGTCGTACGCGCCAACGAGCGTCTGCAGCACGTCCGGCCGCACGCGGTTCTTCATCCATGTCGAGGTCGTGGCGATCAGCCCCTCGACGTCGAACTGGTTGCTGTAGACGAGAAAGCGGACCATCGACATCTGGTCGTCGGGCTCGTTGGCGATGTCGGTCATCACGATGACGCGCTGTCGTTCCACGTACGGGTCGATCCGCGACGCGAGTGGACTGACCGGTGTGTCCTGCGCCGCGACGAACCGGACCGCAACGCACACCACCGTCGCCATGGCGACAATTCCCGGGTAACGACGTGTCACGCAGGTCATGCGTCCCCTCCGCGAGGGAGATTTCTTACGCGACCGCGGGGGCGCCGAAGTGCTGCTGCACCACGAGGGTCGCCGCGCCGCGCAGACGCGGCTGGATCGCGATCTGGGCCGGGAAGATGCGGGTCGCCAGCGGCGGCAGCGCGCGGCGCTTGACGACGTCGGCGACGATCGGCCCGACGCGATCCCAGGCCGCCGTGATCTCGCCGACAATCACGACGACGTCCGGTGACAGGCCGGTAATCAGGCCGGCCAGGCCGATGCCGACATACGTCGCCATCGAGTCGAGCGCGCCGGCGGCATGGCGATCGCCCTCGTTCGCCATGCGCACGAGCTGCTCGAACGTAAAGGGCGGCGCCTTCCATCCCGCCGCCGCGGCCGAGTCGCGATACGTCGCCAGCGCCGCCGAGTTGGAGGCGTAGCGTTCCCAGCAGCCGCGCTTGCCACACGGACAGCGCGGGCCGTTCTCGTCCAGCGTGATGTGCCCGAACTCACCCGCGCGCGCATCGCCGCCGCGAACCAGCTGGCCGTTCATCAGCAGGCCGACGCCGATGCCTTCGGAGATCGTCACCGCGATGAGATTGCGGACGTGCTCCGGGTGCCGGCCGAACCAGAGCTCCGCGAGGGCGCAGGCGTTGGCGGCGTTCTCGACGGCGACCGGCAGCTCGAGCTTCTGCTCGATCAACGCGCGAAGGTTGACCGGACCCCAGCGCAGGTTCGGCGCGAAGATCAGCCGTCCCTCGGCGTCGGCGCGGCCGGGCAGGCTGACGCCGACCCCTTCGCAGAGGATCCGCGGGTGCGCGGTGCGGAATCCGCGGACGCTGCGCGTGAGCGCCTGCAGCCAGGCCTGCGGATCCTGCGGCGTGCGCCACGACGCCTGGTCCACGAAGCGCGCGTCCATGCCGGCGAGGCCGACGGTGGTAGTTTCCGGACGGAGATCGACCGCGATGATGCCGGCGCGTTCCACGTTCAGGTGCAGCAGGCGCGGCCGCCGGCCGCGCGGCGCCCGCCCCATCCCTTCGGTCACCCAGCCTTCCTTGATCAGCTCGTCGATGATCGCCGACACGGTGCTGGGCTGCAGCCCCGAGGATCGCGCCAGGTCGGCGCGCGACAGCGGCGCCTCGCGCCGGATGAAGCTCAGGGCGATGCGGCGGTTGATCGCGCGGGCGGTGCCGCTGGTCGCGCGCTGGAAGTTGGTGAGGTCGATCTTTCGCACGGACTATTAAATTTGTGTCCCGAAGTATATCCGGCCTATGATACGCGCCGCTCACGATGGCGCGAAAAATTCGCGTCGCGGAAAAAACATGCGAATGTCGCGTCGTCTCGTTGCCGCGGCCCTCGGTCTGGCCGCGTGTCATGCCGGTCTCGCGGCGCAGGGCGCCCTCCCGCCCTACCGCGACGCGGCGCGCTCGGTGGACGAGCGCGCCGCGGATCTCCTCGCGCGAATGACGCTCGACGAAAAGGTCGCGCAGCTGCAGGGCCTCTGGAAACGCAACGCGAAGATGCAGGGGCCCGGCGGCGTCTTCGATCCGGCCGGTGCGCCGGGGCTGCTCGCCAACGGCATCGGCGAAATCGCCCGGCCGAGCGAAATCGCCGATCCGCCCAAGGGCGCCCCCGCGACGCGGACGCCGCGACAGCACGTGGAGTTCGTCAACGCCGTCCAACACTGGCTGATCGACCATACGCGCCTCGGCATTCCGGCGATGTTTCACGAAGAAGCGCTGCACGGCCTGGTCGCGCCCAACGGGACCCAGTTCCCCGTGCCGATGGGGCTGGCCAGCACGTGGGATCCGGCGCTGGTCGAGCGCATCATGAGCATCGCCGCCGCGGAGGCCCGCGCCCGCGGCGTCCAGCACGTGCTGTCGCCGGTCGTCGATCTCGGGCGCGATCCGCGGTGGGGACGGATCGAGGAAACCTACGGCGAGGATCCCTGGCTCGTCGCGCGCCTCGGCGTCGCCGCGGTACGCGGCTACCAGGGGCGCAGCCTGCCGCTCGCGAAGGACAAGGTGTTCGCGACGCTGAAGCATTTCGCCGGGCACGGATCGCACGAGGGGGGGATCAACACCGCACCGGCACTGGTTCCCGAGCGGCTCCTGCGCAGCGAGCTGCTGGTGCCGTTCCAGGCCGCGGTCACCGAAGCCGGCGCGTTCACCGTGATGCCCAGCTACAACGAAGTGGACGGCGTGCCGTCGCACGTCAACGGCTGGCTGATCGAAGACGTGCTCCGTCGCGAATGGGGCTTCCGCGGTCTCGTCGTCTCGGACTACTTCGCGGTGGAACAGTTGATCAGCCAGCATCACGTCGCCGCCGACAAGGCGGACGCGGCGCGCCAGGCGCTCGCCGCCGGCGTCGACATGGAGCTGCCGGATCCCGACGGCTTTCCCTCGCTCGTCGCGATGGTCAAGGACGGGCGCGTCGCCGAAGCGGACGTCGACCGCGCGGTGCTGCGCGTGCTGCGAGCGAAGTTCCTTGCCGGCCTGTTCGAGCAGCCGTTCGCCGACGCCGACGTCGCTGAGAAAACCACGAACACGCCGGCGCACCAGGCGGTCGCGCTCGAAGCGGCGCGCAAGTCGATCGTGCTGCTCAAGAACGAGGCGCGCACGCTGCCGCTCGACCGCCGCCGGTTGAAGACGCTCGCCGTGATCGGTCCCAACGCCTACGGCGTGCATCTGGGCGGCTACTCCCGCGATCCCGGGCGCGGCATCGACGTCCTGTTCGGCATCCGCGCCGCGGCCGGATCCGGCGTGCGGATCGTGCATGCGGAAGGCGTACGCATCACCGAGCACGACGCCAACTGGAACGCCGACAAGGTCGTGCTCGGCGATCCGGCGAAGAATCGCGCGCGCATCACCGAGGCTGTCGGCGTCGCGCGGAAAGCCGACGCCATCGTCCTCGTCATCGGCACCAACGAGTCCACGTCGCGCGAGGCGTGGTCCGACTCGCATCTGGGCGACGTCGCCGACCTGTCGCTCATGAGCCAGCAGGGCGATCTCGTCACCGCGATGCTGCAGATCGGCAAGCCGGTGATCGTCGTGCTGATCAACGGGCGGCCGCTCGCGATTCCCGACGTCGCCGCACGCGTGCCGGCGGTGCTCGAGGCGTGGTACCCGGGACAGGAAGGCGGGACCGCGATCGGCGAGATCCTTTTCGGCGACGTCAACCCCGGCGGCAAGCTGCCCGTGAGCTTCCCGCGGCACACCGGTCAGCTGCCGGTGTATTACAACCGGCGCCCCACCTCGTTCCGCGCGGCGCTCGATCTGCCGCGCGATCCGCAGTGGCCGTTCGGCTTCGGCCTGAGCTACACGACGTTCAAGCTGGCGAACCTGAAGATCGACCAGCCGTCGATAGGCCCGGGGGGCAAGGCCAGGGTCAGCGTGGACCTGACCAATACGGGCGACCGGTCCGGCGACGAAATCGTGCAGCTCTATATCCGCGACCTCGTCAGCTCGGTGACGCGCCCGACGAAAGAGCTGCGCGGCTTCGAGCGCGTGACGCTCGGCCCGGGCGAGAAACGAACGGTGACGTTCGTCCTCGGTCCGGCGGAGCTGTCCCTGATCGATCGGCACATGCAGCGGATCGTCGAGCCCGGACGGTTCGAGGTGATGGCGGGCACCAGCTCGCGCACCGAGCTGACCGCGACGCTGGACGTCGTCTTGCCGTCGAATCCGTCGAAATAGATGACCATCACCGCGGGACGCGTCATCGTGTGCAGTCCCGGCCGGAACTTCGTCACGCTGCGGCTCGAGACCGCGGACGGCGTCGCCGGCCTCGGCGACGCGACGCTGAACGGCCGTGAGCTGGCGGTCGCAAGCTACCTGAACGACCACGTCGTCCCGCTCCTCATCGGACGCGACGCGCGCCGCATCGAAGACATCTGGCAGTTCCTCTACAAGGGCGCCTACTGGCGGCGCGGGCCGGTGACGATGACGGCGATTGCCGCCGTCGACATGGCGCTGTGGGACATCAAGGGCAAGGCGCTCGGCGCGCCCGTGTACCAGCTGCTCGGCGGGGCCTCGAGGGACGCGGTGACGGTCTACGCTCACGCGAGCGGCGAGACCATCGAGGACGCGGTGGAGTCGGCGCGGCGTCATGCCGGCATGGGCTACACGGCCGTCCGCGTGCAGTGCGGCATTCCCGGCGTCGAACGGCCGTACGGCATCGCGCGCGGCGATCGCTACGAGCCCGCCGAACGCGGGCCGCTGTCGGAGACGGTGTGGAACACCGAGCCGTACCTCGCCGTCGTGCCGCGGCTCTTCGACCGGCTCCGCCGCGAGCTCGGATCGGAGATCGCGCTGCTGCACGACGCGCATCACCGGCTGACGCCGATCGAAGCCGCGCGTCTCGGCCGCGCGCTGGAGCCGTACTCGCTCTTCTGGCTCGAAGATCCGACACCCGCCGAGAACCCCGAGGTCTTCCGGCTGATCCGGCAGCACACGACGACGCCGCTGGCGGTCGGCGAGGTGTTCAACTCCATTCACGACTGCCGTCAGCTGCTCGAAGAGCAGCTCGTCGACTACATCAGGACGTCGGTGGCGCATGCCGGCGGGATCACGCACATGCGCCGGATCGCCGCGGTGGCCGAGATCCACGGCGTGCGCACCGGCTCGCACGGCGCGACCGATCTCAGCCCGGTCTGCCTCGCCGCGGCGCTGCACTTCGATCTGTACGTGCACAACTTCGGCATCCAGGAATACATGCCGCACTCCGCCGAGACCGATCGCGTGTTTCCGCACGCGTACCGCTTCCACTCCGGCGTGATGCACCCGGGCGACGCCCCCGGCCTGGGCGTCGAGCTCGACGAAGCGCTCGCGGCCACGTTTCCCTACGAGCCGGCGTGGCTGCCGGTGGCGCGCCGGACCGACGGCACCGTCCACGACTGGTGAGGACGAGGATGCGAGGCAGGGTGGGTCCACTCGTCCGCGCCGCCGCGATGCTGCTGGTCCTGTTCGTCGTCCTGCTCGGACCTCGTTCCGCCGGTGCAGAGACAGGGCACGATCTGTGGCTGCGCTACCAGCCGCTGCCCGAGGCGGTGCGCGCGCAGTACGCTCGCGCAATCGGCGCCATTGTCATACCGCTCCAGTCGCCGACCGGCGACGCCATTGCGGCGGAGCTGTCGCGTGGACTGAAGGGACTGCTGGGCCGCGAGATCCCGCGCGCCGACCGTGTCGAGGCGGGCAGCGCGTTAGTTGTCGCCACCTCGTCATCCCCCATAGTCGCCGCGCTCGGCTGGGACGCCGAGTTGCGCGCCGGCGGCGAGGAGGGGTTCGTCATCCGCTCCGCGCGCGTGAGCGGACGCCCGGCGATCGTCGTCGCCTCCGCCGGCGAGGCCGGCGCGCTCTACGGGACGTTCCGGCTCCTGCGGCTGCTGCAGACCGCCGAGCCGATCGACGCGCTCGACGTCGCCGATCGGCCGCGGCTGGCCCGGCGGCTGCTCAATCACTGGGACAATCTCGACGGCACGATCGAGCGCGGCTACGCGGGGCAATCGCTGTTCTGGCCCTCGCCGTCCGAGTCCCGCATCGTCGACTACGCGCGCGCCAACGCCTCGATCGGCATCAACGGCGCCGTCATCAACAGCGTCAACGCCAACCCGCAGATGCTGACCGCGCCGTGGCTCGACAAGGCCGCCGCCATCGCCAGGCTGCTGCGCCCGTACCGCATCCGCGTCTACCTCGCGGCGAACTTCGCCGCTCCTGTCATGATCGGCGGCCTCAAGACGAGCGACCCGGCCGATGCCGCGGTCGCGCGCTGGTGGCGCGAGAAAGCGGACGAGATCTATCAGCGCATTCCCGACTTCGGCGGCTTCGTCGTCAAGGCGAACAGCGAAGGGCAGCCCGGTCCGCAGGACTACGGCCGCACGCATGCCGACGGCGCCAACCTGCTCGCCGACGCGGTCGCGCCGCACGGCGGCGTCGTCATGTGGCGTGCCTTCGTCTACGACGCGAGCGTCGATCGGGATCGCGTCAAGCGCGCCTACAAGGAGTTCGTCCCGCTCGACGGCACGTTTCGCGCCAACGTGTTCGCGCAGGTGAAGAACGGGCCGCTCGACTTTCAGCCGCGCGAGCCGTTCCATCCGCTCTTCGGCGCCATGCCGAAGACGCCGCTGATGGCGGAGCTGCAAATCACGCAGGAGTACCTCGGCCAGTCCACGCACGCGGTGTATCTCGCGCCGATGTGGACGGAGTTCCTCAACGCCGATACCTACGCGCGGGGGGCGGGATCGTTCGTGTCGCGCGTGGTCGACGGCTCGCTGGAAGGGAAGCGCGAGACGGGGATGGCCGGCGTCGCCAACACCGGCCTCGACGACAACTGGACCGGGCACGATCTCGCCCAGGCGAACTGGTACGCCTTCGGCCGCCTCGCGTGGAACCCGTCGCTCGACGCGGCGACGATCGCCGACGAGTGGATCCGGATGACGTGGAGCGCCGATCCGCTGGTCGTCGCGACCATCCGATCGATCCTGCTCGACTCGCGCGAGGCCTACGTGCACTACACCATGCCGCTCGGCCTCCACCATCTGATCGGCGGCGATCACTACGCGCCGATGCC
>Ga0075435_100003582_pt1 | contig 10553 bp, 6 predicted proteins | sample RhiMethybrSRZTD4_FD_75302 | JGI IMG/M metagenome (GOLD analysis project Ga0075435, IMG submission 75302) | Populus rhizosphere microbial communities from Tennessee, USA - Rhizosphere MetaG P. TD hybrid SRZTD4 | ecosystem: Host-associated > Plants > Roots > Rhizosphere > Soil | place: USA... | reverse complement strand
TCGTGAGCTGGATGGTTGGGCTGGGCGGTTGCGCTGCCATCGCCACTTTACTAACCGCCTTTCTGCCTGACCACCTAACCGCTCAGGTCTCTCTCCACGCCACCGTCGCCGCCCGCTACACCTCGCCGCTCGTGCACGATTCGATCGTGGTTCCAGTCGACGTGCAGGCCGCCGTCGGCCCGGCGCTCGCGCTGGCCATCAGTCAGCGCAGCAGCAGCCCGTGGACGCCCGACGCCAATCTCGACGTGTCGTGGTCGTCGCTGCAGCGCCACGAGAGCGGTACCACGAGCAAGTTCAATTCGGTGACCACGATCGCGTTCACCGTCGGCGTCCGTCGCGAGATCGCCCACGGTCTCACGGCACGCGCGGGTTTCGGCGCCATCAAGCATCTGCCGAGCGAAGCAATCGGAATGTTTCGGGCCGGTACCGGATTGTGGGCCCTCGGCACCGCGAGCCTCTACTGGACGCCCGCGGCGGCCGGCGTGGCACACGACATCGGCCTGTCGCTGCGCTATGACGTGCACCGGTTCTCGACTGCGGCGTTGCATGCCGACGGATTCACTTCGACGCAGCTGGTGCATCGCCTGTCGCTGGGGATCGGGATGCGCATTCTCGGGAAAGGCGCAACCGCGCCATGAAACGGCGACTGATCATCGGCGCCGTGCTCCTGGTGGCGTGCAGTGAGCCGGCTGCGCCCGACCGTATGGCCTGGTATGGCTTCGACTTTGCGGGTGACGTGTTCCGCTGGCCCGAGAGCCGGGTGCCCGTGCGCTACTATGCCGACACACGGAGCAACATGCGCGACCTTGTCGCGCGCGCCATCGGGGCGTGGGAGAATCAACTCCTGTACGGCGAATTCTCGGGTGAGATGATCAACGATTCCACCGTGGCCGACGTGATCGTGACATGGTTCGATAGCGTGCCGCCGAACGTGCCGCCGGATAACGGCCCGCCCGTGTTCGCGTGCGACGGCGTCACGACCCTACAGCTGGACAGTGCCGGCACGGCGCTCGCGGAACCGATTCACACGCAAATCCGTATCACGACGGCGCAGGTCTACACTGCCGCGCAGGTTTCTGCCTGTTTACAGCGCGTGACGATTCACGAACTAGGGCACACGCTGGGATTGTTACAGGAAAGTCCCGCACAGCAAGACATCATGTATTCCGCCGTGCAGGTGTCGGCGCCGAGTGGCCGCGATCGTCAGACGGTCCAGGTGCTGTATCACACCGCGCCGACGATCGCGCCCGCCCCCCGCTAGCGAATCCGCGCGACCACCAGGCGCGCAACGATCGTCGCCGGGAACGGCGCGCCTCCGGGGCCGCTGAAATGCAACCTGAATGCGGCGCCGCCCGGTCGCTGCACCGCTCGCACGTATTCGCCCGATCCGGAGTGGAGCGTACCAGTGAAGTTGAGAGCGCTGCCTGCCGATACGAGAGGCACCAGCGGATACGCCCGTGGAAAGTCGGTGGGGTCCTGGGTATGCAACGACGCAAACGTGCGGTGGAAGTGCCACGTCGTGTACTGCAGCTCGGGTGGGGCGGTGAAGCCTGCGAGATCGGCGACGTAGTTCGCCAACGCCCACCTGCTCACTGTCTGATCGAATGGCTGGCCCGTTTTTCCCTGCACATTCGCCGCCCCGGTGAGATTGCTCTGCACCAGTTTGCCTGGTAACGAATCCCCGAATTGATCGACGATGTAGCGAACAAAGAGCCAGCTCGCTCCGATCTCCGCGAGCGACCCGGTGTCCTCGGGAATCAGCAGTGGTGAACTGCCGGGAGCGAGCAAGTACTGGTACGCATCAAAGACCGATCCGATGGCGTAGCGGCTGAAGGTTGCCGTATCGCCTTGGGCGAGATAACTGCGCCCCGCGATCTCCTCCGCATACTTCGAGAGCCCCTCATCGAGCCACCCCTCCTCGGAGTTCGCCGATTTCACCCTCACGTGCTCCACAAAGTTGATCATGTGCTGGAATTCGTGCGTGAACGTGACGGGCGTGGTATGGATGACGTCCTGCGCGGAGTGCGCGCAGCTCAGCGTGCTATCCGGATCGGCGACAATCGAATAAAAGATTTCGCCGTTGTTGAACTGCGGCGCGGCAATGGGGTCCAGATCGCCGGAGAAGAAGAATCCGGCGATGTAGCCGCTGCTGTGGCAGCGCGACTTGGTGACGAGTTTGTTCACCACACCGGTCATCAGCACGATCGCGACGGTGTTCGAGTCGATATCGGAAACATGCCCAAACGCCACCGTATCGATGGGATACAGCCGCGTATCAAAGACTTGCCGCAAGGAGTCGAAGTCGGCCGTCGCAAGGCCGGGCGATGGCGCCGTGGTGTCGACATAGATGGCGATGTGCAGGCCGACGGACTGTACCCGGGCACCGACGCTCGCGAAGCTGGAACAGGTGAAATTCGAGCAGACCTTGAACGTCCGCACGCTCCCCACAGTGGGGGGACCGGCGGTCGTAGCTGCCAGCGGCCCAGCGCTCGGCGCTGCTGCGAACCGGGGGTCAACCGGATAGCGCCGCGACCGCGCCATCCCCCGGAGGAAATAGTCGAAGGCTGCTGCCGCCTCGCCATGACTTCCCCCCGCAAACGATGCCATCTGCGGAATCGCGATCGACGCGGCGGGCATCTCTGAGACCAGCGAGAATGGCGCGGAAACGATCGGCGTCGTCGCCGCCGACCACGGGAGCACCAAGTACTCGGCCGAATCGATCGTCGAAGCGTTTGCCGGGAAGTTGACGCATCCGGAGTCGCTCACGGGATCGATCGACTGATACGCCGCAACGGCGAGCGCGATGTCGGTTCCGTGTGCTGTACAGGCGCCCTGGCTGGGACCAGGAGAGTCATGGACGCACGCGGCGACCAGGGCCAGACCCCCGGCCGCCGCTATTGTCGAGATTCGCGAGATCACGGCCACTTTAGAACTCCGTCGTTACGCGTGCGATGAGTGAGCGTCCCATGCCTGGATCGATCGCGTTGGTCTTGATGCGACTCAGGTAATCCGCGTAGCGCTTGTCGAACGCGTTGCGCAACGACAGGTCCACCTTGAGGGTGCGCGCTCCCACGATCCAACCGGCGCCGGCGCCGAAATTCACCAGTGTGTAGGGTTGAGATTGATACCCCGCTCCACCAAAAGCATCCGCATAAAACTGACGCTCGGCAGGATCGAGTCGCGACTGGCGCGCGTTGGATTCCCCGCCGACGGATATATAGGCTCGCTCGCCACGCTCATACCGCACGGTCCAGGTCGCCCGCAACGGCGGCATGTTGGGCAGCGGCTGATTTGTGCTCGTGTTCTGTCCATTCACATAGTCGGCGGTGCCTTGAATGTGCAGGTATGACATCGGGTGCCACTGGAGCGCTGCTTCAACGCCGGTGAGACGTGCGTCGCCCTGGGTCACGTCATAGATCTGGAATCCGGACGCACTGTCGACCGTGCCAGTCGGGAACGTGTAGATGTAATCCTGAATCAGGTTCAGGAACGTGCCAACCTCGAGCGACAGGCGCGACGACTGTGCACGCAGCGCGACATCGGTGTTGATCGATTTTTCGGTCTTCAGGTTTGGATTGCCCCGTTCGAACGCCACCGTCCCTTCGTGCACACCGTTCGAATAGAGATCAAACGAGGAGGGAGCACGAAAGCCACGGCCAACGTTGATCACGAGCGCCGTTGGCTCGCTGAGGTGGAACAGGAGACCCAGATTCCCGATCAATGAGTTCCACGTGTGGATTCGGGCGCCGTTACCCAGGGCTGGATCGGCGTCGACGTCCAGGTGCCGGTAATCGTACCGCGCGCCGAACGAGAGGTTGGTGCGCCGTCCTTCAGACTGCTCGAACACGTACAGGCCCGCATTGTTGACCTGGCTCGGCGGGATCAGTGTTTCCTCGCCGAATTTGTCGAACGTCGTCCGCAATCCTGAAAAGCCGAGCAAGCCCGAGAACTGGCCGATTGGCGCGTGATGATAGTGAACGTCCGCGAGGTAGGTCTGCGACAGCAATCCCAATCCCACGGTGGTCGTCGTATCATCCTCGAACTCGCGCCGGCGGCTGCGTTCATACCCGGTCGACACCTCCAGGCGAGCCGCGCCGAGCGGTGCGGCGAAGTCCACGCGGCCATGACTGGTGGTCATCCGCTGTGTCGGGGTTGCCGTTGGATCTTCGTCCGTCATGGAGATGCGCTCGTTGCGCTGTGAGAACGTTGCCGAGAGGCTGCCCCACGATCCCCGCGATCCGATCGTCCCGCTGCCGCCGACAGCCTCGTTCCCGCTGTTCCACAACACGTACTCCGGGGTATGGACGTCGCTGCTGCGCCGACCACTCAGACTGCCCCGAAAGGCGACGCTGCCGCTACTGCCCTCCAAGTCGAGTGAGCCGTCCCACAGGCTGTTGGCGCTGCCGTATGCGGCGCTCGCGCTGCCACGCATGCCCTGTGCGTCGGGCAGGTCTTTCTCGACCACATTGATCACGCCGCCCAGGGCGTCCGAGCCGTACAGCACGCTCGCCGGCCCGCGGATCACTTCGATCCGTTCGGCATTGGCGGTCTCGATGTTGGGACTGTGCTCATCACCCCATTGCTGGGTCTCGAGGCGTTGACCGTCGTCCAGGACAAGCACGCGGTTGGAGGTGAGTCCGCGAATGACCGGTTTGCCGATGCCCACGCCGGTACTCCAGCTGTGCACGCCGGCGATGCCTTGGAGCGTCTCCCCCAGGCTCGGTGACTGAGCCTGTCGCAGCTCGTCCCCCGCCACGATACTCGTCGGCTGCGGCGAGTTGAGCGCGCTCGTGGCATTGGCGCTCGCCGTGACCTGAATGCCGGTCAGCTCGACGACCGATTCCTTCATCGTGACGTCGGCGCTGACATCCGCACCGGTGGAAACAATGCGACGGACCGCCGGCGCGTAGCCGATGCGTTGAAACGTGATGGTGAATGATCCGGCCGGCACACCCGTAATCGAGTAGCGCCCAGCGCTGTCAGTCGTGGTGGATCGATGTAGATCGGGAATGGACACCTGGACGTCGGCGACGGGTCCGCCGGCAGACGCAGTCACACGACCGGATACCACCCCGGTGCTCGCGGACAGCAATGCCGTAAGCAATGAAAGGAAATGCATGGCGCTCTCCTGGTCATAATCCTCGGCGCACGCACTCGGTGTGAGCGCGCGGCGCCGGCTGGATCGATGGGATTGCGGTCGCCGCGAACGCGGCGCCGTTACTCAGGAGAGCGTCGGAGGAGCGCGCGAATCGGGAAGGTTGACGCCCGACGAAACCCATGCGGCGCGAGGAACTTGCGCCGTCCACCGCATTCCCAGCCCCTCGCGAATTCGCACAACAACCGGGGACGTACGCGCGAGCGGCGCGCTCAGGAAACGATGGAACGCGCAATCGGTCGGATGGATGCGGACGCAGACGTCGGTGGAGTGCGACTCGATGTGCGTGGGACCGCTGCGCTGCTCGAGGCGAGCGTCCGCCCATGCAGCGGCGGCCGGGACGCCGAACTGCAACAGCGTCAGGAGAAGCAGCGTCGTGCGCACCTTGAGCGAGCGTTTCTGCATCGGCGGCATAATATAAGTCGAGACTCGACCTTGACAGCCCGAGTCACGTCGTCTTAGCATAACCCCTTCTCAAAAAAGGACTTCTGTTCTTGTCCACCCGCCGCCAGGAGGCCCTCGACTATCACGCCCAGGGCCGCCCTGGGAAGATCCAGGTCACGCCCACAAAGCCGTTCAAGGATCAGCGAGACCTTTCCCTCGCGTACACCCCGGGGGTCGCGGAGCCGTGCCTGGAGATCGCGAAACGCCCCGACGATGCCTACGTCTACACCGCCAAGGGCAACCTCGTCGCCGTCGTCAGCAACGGCACCGCGGTCCTCGGCCTGGGCAACATCGGCGCCCTGGCCGGCAAGCCGGTCATGGAAGGAAAAGGCATCCTCTTCAAGGCGTTCGCGGACATCGACGTGTTCGACCTCGAAGTGGGCTCTGAAGACCCCGACGATGTGATCCGGTTCTGCCAGCTGCTCGAGCCGACCGTCGGTGGAATCAACCTCGAAGATATCCGCTCACCCGATTGCTTCTACATCGAGCGGAAGCTCCGTGACACGCTCGGCATACCCGTTTTTCACGACGACCAGCATGGCACCGCGATCATTTCGGGCGCGGCACTGCTCAACGCGCTGACGCTCGTCCAGAAGGACATCGCCAGGATCAAGGTCGTGTTTGCCGGGGCCGGTGCGGCGGCGATCGCCACCGCCGAGCATTACGTGCGGCTCGGGGTAACGCGCGAGAATATCGTCATGTGCGATCACAAGGGCGTGATCTACCAGGGTCGCGAGGGACTCGACGAGTTCAAGCAACGTTTTGCCGGTGATACAAAAGCGAGGTCGCTCGCGGAGGCCCTGCAAGGCGCGGATGTATTTGTGGGATTGTCGGTGGCGGGGATCGTGACGGGCGAGATGCTCCAAGGCATGGCGAAGCGGCCGGTGATCTTTGCGCTCGCCAATCCGACGCCGGAGATCATGCCGGACGAAGCCAGGAAAGCGCGGCCCGACGCGATTGTCGCAACGGGTCGCTCGGACTTTCCCAACCAGGTGAACAACGTCCTCGGCTTCCCTTTCATCTTTCGGGGAGCGCTCGACGTGCGCGCCAAGAAAATCAACGACGAGATGGAGATGGCGGCGACGCGCGCGCTGGCCGCCCTCGCCAAGGAAGAAGTCCCCGAATCGGTCACGCGCGCCTACGGCATCGATAAGCTCAAGTTCGGACCCGACTACCTGATTCCCAAGCCGTTCGATCCTCGGGTGCTCCTCTGGGTGGCTCCGGCCGTGGCATGGGCCGCCGTCGCTTCCGGAATCGCCGGACGCATCATCGACGTGGAGGAATACCGCGCCGAGCTCGAAGCGCGGCTCGGGCCCGAACGTCAGGTGATGCGCGGGCTCATCAGCCGGGCACAACAGGATCCGCCGCGCGTCGTGTTTCCCGAGGGCGACGACCCCCGGATCCTGCGGGCGGCGCGCATTCTCGCCGATGAGGGAATCGCGCGGCCGATCCTGCTGGGCGACCTCGACGCGATTCGGCGCCAGGCCGATGACGCGTCGCTCACGCTCGAGGATCTCGAGCTGGTCAATCCGGCGAGCGCCGCCGACCGCGAGGCGATGGGACGAGAGTTGTGGCAGCGGCGCCAGCGGCGCGGCATGACGCTGCGGGAAGCGCAACGGCGCGTGCTCGACCCGATGTATTACGGGTTGCTGATGCTGCGCGGCGGCCGCGTCGACGCCCTCGTCGCCGGTGAGGAGATCGACTATCCCGATGCCGTGCGCCCCGCCCTCGAGGTGATCGGTGTCGAGCCGGGACGCAAGCATGCCAGCGGCATCTATATGATGATCGTCCGCCAGCAGACCTTCTTCTTCGCCGACACCACGGTCAACATCGAGCCGGACGCCGAAACCCTCGCCGAGATCGCCTCGGCGACCGCGAAGTTCGTGTCCAGGCTGGGTATCGAGCCGCGAGTCGCCATGCTGTCCTTCTCGAACTTCGGCTCGGTGAAGCATCCGGCTGCAGCAAAAGTGCAGCGCGCCGTCGCACTTTTACAGGAACGCGAGCCCGACCTCCAGGTGGATGGCGAAATGCAGGCGGATACGGCCGTGGTGGAGCGGATCCTGACCCGGGTGTATCCCTTCGCCAGGCTGCGGGGCCCAGCTAACATATTGATATTTCCTGACTTAGATGCTGCGAACATCGCGTACAAGCTGCTGGCCCGCCTTGGCGACGCCCAGGCGATCGGGCCTATTCTTGTGGGAATGGACCAACCGGTCCATGTCTTGCAAAGGCTGTCCGAAGTCCCCGATATCGTAAACATGGCGGTGATAGCCGCCGTGGACGCTTTAGAGCATCGCCGCCACGCGCGGCCAACGACCGAGCGATCGTGACGATTTCTCTCGAGCAGCGTGTCTATAGGAATCTGACGCCCTCCCAGTTGTACGAGCACGCCGTCCGGCGCCGCGAGGGCGTCGTGACGCCATCCGGTCCTTTTGCCGTGGTGACGTCGCCGCACACCGGCCGCAGCCCGAACGACAAGTTCATCGTGCGGGAGCCCGCATCGAGCGACCAGATCTGGTGGGGCAAGGTCAACCAACCGATCGATCCGAAGCTGTTCGAGCGACTCAAGGCGGACGTCGAAGCTCACCTGCAGGGCCAGGAGCTCTTCATTCGCGACGTGTACGCCGGCGCCGATCCCGATTACCGCTTGCCGATTCGGTTCATCACGCCGAATGCCTGGCACGCGCTGTTTGTCTACAACATGTTCCTGCGGCCCAGCGATGGAGACCTTGCCCGCTTCGATCCGGGATTCGAGGTCCTGCACGCTCCGGAATTCCATGCCGACCCCGCCGTGCACGGCACCAAGTCGGGCACGTTCATCATCGTCAGTCTCGCGCAGCGCACAATCCTGATCGGTGGCACCCGCTATGCCGGCGAGCTGAAGAAGTCGATCTTCACGATCCTCAACTACCTGTTGCCGCAGCAGGGCGTGCTCTCGATGCATTGCTCGGCAAACGTTGGCCGGGACGGCGACACGGCCCTCTTCTTTGGCCTCTCCGGCACCGGCAAAACCACTCTTTCAGCGGATCCGGAACGCCAGTTGATAGGTGATGACGAACATGGATGGTCGGACGAGGGGATCTTCAACTTCGAAGGCGGCTGCTACGCCAAAGTCATCAAACTGTCGCGCGCCGGCGAGCCGGAGATCTACGCCACCACCGAGATGTTCGGAACCGTGCTGGAAAACGTCGACATCGACCCGCGGAGCGGGGCGATCGATCTCGATTCGGCGCGCATTACCGAGAATACCCGTGCCTCGTATCCGATTCACTACATCCCGAACCACGTGCCGGAGGGAATGGCGGGACATCCGCGCCACGTCGTTTTTCTCACGTGCGATGCCTTCGGGGTGATGCCGCCGATTGCGAAGCTCACCCCCGAGCAGGCGATGTATCACTTCCTGTCGGGGTATACCGCCAAAGTCGCGGGCACGGAGCGCGGGGTCACGGAGCCCAAAGAGACGTTCTCGGCCTGCTTTGGCGCGCCGTTCCTGCCGCTGCCTCCCGCCGTCTACGCCAGGATGCTCGGACAGCGCATCGAGCGACATGCCGTGCAGTGCTGGCTCGTGAATACGGGGTGGACGAGCGGGCCGTATGGAATCGGTCATCGGATGGATCTGAAGAGCACGCGAGCCATGATTCGCGCCGCGCTGGCAGGACTGCTGGACAAAGTCTCCACGCGACGCGAGCCGGTGTTCGGGCTCGCGGTGCCGCAACACGTCGCGGGTGTGGCCGATCAACTGCTTGATCCACGCCAGACCTGGAAGGATCCGGCGGCGTACGACGCTCAAGCCGGGAAGCTCACCACGCTCTTCCGGAAGAACTTCGAGCAATTCGCGGATTCGGTCTCGCCAGCAGTTCGAGGTGCGGGCCCAACCGCCTAGGCCAGTCGCGTGTCCTTCGAGGTCGTCCGCGACCCGCTCTGGAACAACATCCGCCTCGAGCCAGAGGCTCTCGCCGTAATCGACACGCCGGCGTTCCAGCGGCTGCGGTATGTGCGGCAGCTCGGCCACGCGTTCCTGGTCTACCCCGGCGCCACGCATACGCGGTTCGAGCATGCGCTCGGCACCTATCACCTGGCCGGTCGCGTGACTCAGGATCGCGACATCAGGCTCGCCGCGTTGCTGCACGACATCGGCCACTATCCGTTTTCCCATGCGCTCGAGGAAGCCGGATTGCCTCGCCACGAAACGCTGGCCACACGTCATCTGCGCAGCGGTCCACTGGCCGGCGTGCTCGAGGGGCTGGGCGTTTCCGTCGAGCGGGTGCTGCAGCTGATTCAAGGCAGGAGCCCTTCGCCACTTTCTGGCGTGGTCGCCGGCTCACTGGACGTCGATAAGCTCGATTACCTCTCGCGCGACGCGACCATGTGCGGCGTGCCGTATGGCGTGATCGACGTCGACCGGCTGCTGACTTCGCTGACGATCGGACCGCAGGGGGTCGCGCTCCACGCCAAGGGCCTCGCCGCACTCGAGTCGCTGTTGTTCGCCAAATACCAGATGTACCGCAACGTCTACTGGCATCACGCGGTACGCAGCGCGACCGCGATGTTCAAGCGGCTCGTGCGCCGGGCCATCGCCGCGCGTCGCGTATCTCCGGACGAGATCGCGCTGGCGACCGACGATGGGCTGAGCCACGAGCTACAATTGAGCGACGCGACCGGGGGGGGGCTCGCGCGCGCGTTGCGCGACCGCCGGCTCGCAAAGCGCGCTCTCGACATTCCGGCGACGGAGCTGCCGGCGGAGACGGCCGACTGGCCGTCACGCGATCCCGATCTACTGGAACGGGTGGAAGCGCGTCTGGCACGCGAGCTGGGACTCGGCGCCGATCACCTGTTTCTCGATTTCCCGTCGAAGCCCGATATGCTCGAGGTGACCGTGCCCGTTGTCGGCCGGCCCGGCAGCGCCAGCGAATACCTGGGCCTGCCACGCGTCGCGAGCGAGCTGCATCGTTCG
>Ga0075435_100003581_pt1 | contig 10553 bp, 11 predicted proteins | sample RhiMethybrSRZTD4_FD_75302 | JGI IMG/M metagenome (GOLD analysis project Ga0075435, IMG submission 75302) | Populus rhizosphere microbial communities from Tennessee, USA - Rhizosphere MetaG P. TD hybrid SRZTD4 | ecosystem: Host-associated > Plants > Roots > Rhizosphere > Soil | place: USA... | reverse complement strand
CAAGCCGTGCTCATCGCCAAGCAGATGCCCGGGACGCCGGTGAAATTGCTTTGGTCGCGCGAAGAAGACATGGTGCACGGCAAGTATCACCCCGTGACCCAATGCAAGCTGGTCGGGGCGTTCGACAAGGACAACAACCTGACCGCCCTGCGTGTACGCATCTCAGGACAGTCGATCCTGACCGCCGTACGCCCGGAAGCGCTCGACAACGGCAAGGATCCGGCCACGTTCCAGGGCTTCAACGCCACCGGCGAGGCGGCGATCGGCTACTCATTCCCAAACCTCCTGGTCGATCATGCGATGCATAACCCGCCGGTCCCGCCAGGCTTTTGGCGTGGGGTGAACATCAACCAAAATGCCATCTACCTGGAATGCTTCATGGACGAACTCGCCCATGCGTCCGGCCAGGATCCGCTCGAGTTTCGGCGCAAGCTGATGGCCAAGCATCCCAAGCACCTCGGCGTGCTCAACGCGGTGGCCGAAAAGATTGGTTGGGGCAAGCCGGCGCCGCAAGGCGTATTCCGCGGCTTGGCCCAGCATATGGGTTACGGCAGCTATGTCGCCGCGGCCGCTGAAATCTCCGTCGAAGGTGGCAACAAGATTAAGATCCACCGCATCGTAGGGGCAACGGACCCGGGCTTTGCGGTCAATCCGGCGCAGATTGATCGTCAGGTCGCTGGCTCGTTCGTCTACGGCCTGTCGGCACTGTTCTACGGTGAATGCACCGTGAAGGATGGCGCCATAGAGCAGACGAACTTCGACACCTACGATTCGATGCGTATCGCCAATATGCCGAAGGTCGAATCGATAGTCATGCCGACCGGCGGCACGCCGTGGGGCGGCATTGGTGAGCCGACGATCTGCGTGGCTGCGCCGGCCGTCCTCAACGCGTTCTTCGCGGCGACCGGGAAACGCATCCGCTCGGTCCCACTGAAGAATCACAACATAACCTTCGCATGAACAACCGAAGCGGCGGCCCCCGGCCGCCGCTTCCCCTTTGGACATTGGCCCATGAATGCGACGCGCGTGTCTGCCGCCGTCGTGGTCGTCCTCACGTCGATCGCCACGGCCTTTGCAGCCTCAGAGCCACCGGCCGGCGCGACATCGTGTTCCGGCTGCCATCCGGCCAATGCTGGCGTTCAATCGCCGGTGCCGCCGCTTGCCGGAAAAAACGCGGAGGAGATCGTCGCACAGATGCAGGCCTTCCGGACGGGCCAGCGTCCGGCGACCGTCATGGATCGCATCGCCAAGGGCTTTTCCGATGCCGAGGTCCAGGCCATCGCCGCCTGGTACGCGCAACGGCATTGAGCGAGGATGGCGTCGTGACCGGACAACGCACCAGCCGCCGTACGGTCCTTACCTCCGCCGCTGCGCTCGCAACTTCGGCAGTGTTCTTTGCCCGGCCTGCCATCGCGCAGTCCGCTCCGCGCGTCGTCATTGTGGGCGGTGGCTTTGCCGGTGCGAGCGCCGCGCGCGCCCTCAGACGAGCTGATCCGCGCATCGCCATAACCCTGGTCGAGGCTAACCAGACCTTCACCGCCTGCCCGTTCAGCAACGGCGTTATCGCAGGGTTGCGCGACCTCACGGCGCAGCAATTTGGCTATGACAAGGTCGCCGCCGACGGGATTGCGGTCGCGATCACCGCAGCGAACGCCGTCGACCCGGCGACCCGCACGGTCTCGCTCGGCAATGGACAGCGGCTCCCCTATGACCGGCTGGTGCTGGCACCGGGGATCGACCTGCGATGGGACGCATTGCTCGGCTACACCGAGGCGGCTGCCGAACAGATGCCTCACGCATGGAAGGCCGGCGAGCAGACTTTGCTGCTACGCCGCCAACTCGAGGCAATGGAGGACGGCGGGGTCGTGGTCATGGCGGCGCCGAACAACCCATTCCGCTGCCCGCCCGGCCCCTACGAGCGCGCCAGCCTGATCGCGTATTACCTGAAGACCAAAAAGCCGCGTTCGAAGCTGATCGTGCTCGACGCCAAGGACGCCTTTTCCAAGCAGCGCCTGTTTCAGAACGCCTGGGCCGAACTCTATCCCGGACTGATCGAATGGGTGTCGCTCTCCAAGGGTGGCAAAGTCACCTCGGTCGAGGTCGCCACCAAGACGCTCATCACCGATTTCGGCTCGCACAAGGCGGACGTCGCCAACGTCATCCCGCCGCAGAAAGCCGCGCGCATCGCCGAGATCGCGGGCGTCGCCGACCGCACCGGCTGGTGCCCGATCGATCCGGTGACGTTCGAATCCAAGCTCCAGCCTAATATCCACGTGCTCGGCGACGCAACGATCGCTGGCGGCATGCCGAAGTCGGCATTCACCGCGAACGCGCAGGCCAAGGTCTGCGCGTTCGCCGTGGCGACGCTTCTGCGCGGGGAGACGCCGGCCGAGCCTAAACTCATCAACACCTGCTACTCCCTGGTCGCGCCGGACTATGGCATCAATGTCGCCGGCGTCTATCGTCCGGTGAACGGCGTCTTGACCGAAGTCGAAGGCTCGGGTGGCGTCAGCGCCGCAGACGCGCCGCGCGCCACGCGCGCGCTCGAAGCGACCTTCGCAAATGGTTGGTTCGATACGATTACGAATGAAGTTTTCGGCTGAGATGCTGGTCGCGCCCAGCCTTTCGGTCACGATCGCGTTCGCTGCTGTTGCGTCCGGCCTCGCTTGTTTTGCCTATGCGCAGGACGCGTTGCTGCCGTACGCGGTCGTCGACGACGCCATCCCGGCCTCGCTTACTGGCGCCAAGGGCGATCCGGTCCGTGGCCGCGCGATCGTGGTCAATCGGCTGGTTGGGCTCTGCCTGCTCTGCCATTCCGGGCCTTTCCCGGAAGAACGGTTTCAGGGCACGATCGGACCAGACCTCAAGGGAGCGGGCGCGCGCTGGAGCGAGGGGCAGTTGCGGCTGCGTATGGTGGATTCGACCCGGCTCAATGCGGACTCAATCATGCCGCCATACTACCGTGTGGACGGTCTCACCCGCGTCGCGCCGGCCTTTCTCGGCAAGCCGGTGCTCAGCGCGGACCAAATCGAGGATGTGGTGGCTTATCTGACGACGTTGCGGGATTAGGGTTCGGATGGTCGTAAACGATGCATGGACATGACGGGCGAAGATCGCGACGCGACATCCTGAAGGCGGCGAGTGCCCTTGCGGCAGGCTGCGGCGCTGGCGTCCTGGTGCGTCCGGCGCGTGCGACGCCCGCCTCGATGCAGACCGCAATCCGAAACGTCGTCAGCTCGGCAACGGTGAAGCCGGGCAAGGTGGCGCTCGACATTCCCCCGCTGGTGGAGAACGGAAGCACCGTGGCGGTGTCCGTCGCGGTCGAGAGCCCGATGACGCCGACGGACTACGTGAAGGCAATCCACATCTTCACCGAAAAGAACCCGCAGCCAAACGTCATCAGCATCCATCTCGGTCCGCGCGCCGGACGGGCCACCGTCGCAACGCGCATGCGCCTTGTGGACACGCAGAAGATCGTGGCGATCGCCGAGCTGAGCGACGGTTCGTTCTGGTCGGATACGGTCGAGGTCGTCATCACCCTCGGCGCCTGCCTCGAGGAGATCATCTGATGGCGCGCGCACTCCTCAACGTTCCGGCCAAGGCCAAGCGCGGCGAGGTTATCGCGATCAAGACGTTGATCTCGCACGAAATGGAGACCGGGTTTCGCCACTCGACCACCGGCGTACCTGTCCCGCGCAACATCATCACGTCGTTCGTCGTCAACTACAATAAAGAGGAGATATTCCGCGCTGTGCTTTTTCCTGCTATTGCCGCGAACCCGTTCATCACGTTCTACACGGTCGCGACCGAGAGCGGCACGATTGCGTTCGAATGGACCGGCGACAACGGCTTTTCCGCGACCGAGAGCGCCACGATCACCGTCGAATGAAGCTGGCCATGACAATGCCGGAGTTTGTTCGAAGCGGTGTTCTGTTCACTGTCCTATGCATCATGATGACGCATTCCGCAGTTGCCGAAATCCCCCTCGCCGAACGTCGCTCTGGCTACGACCTCCTGAGCCGCGAGACGCGCGCGATGCAGGACGACGACACCGCAAACCCCGGCATGCTCTGGGTGCTCGATGGCGAGACGCTGTGGCGCGCCAAGGACGGTACAGCCGAAAAAGCCTGCGCCGAGTGCCATGGCGATGCGCGCGAATCCATGAGGGGCGTCGCCGGGCGCTATCCGGCGTTCGATCCGGCCCGCGGGCGGCCGGTCACTCTTGAGCAGCGCATTAACATTTGCCGCAGCGAGCGACAGAAGGCACCGCCCTTCGCTTACGAGAGCAAGGATTTGCTGTCGCTGACGGCCTACGTCGCGCGCCAGTCGCGCGGCATGCCGATCGAAAGCGCGGCAGACGAGCGATTGAAATCTTTCGTGGATGCCGGGCGCGCGCTGTTCACCCGTCGCCAGGGCCAGCTCAACCTCACTTGCGCGCAATGCCATGACGACAATTGGAATCAGAAACTCGCCGGCAACTCACTAACGCAAGCGCATCCGACCGGCTACCCGCTCTACCGGCTCGAATGGCAGACGGTTGGCTCGCTGCAACGCCGGGTGCGCAATTGCCTGATCGGCATGCGCGCGGAGCCCTACGCGTACGGCTCGCCGGAATACGTCGCGCTCGAAACTTACCTGATGTGGCGCGCGCGCGGACTGCCGGTCGAGACACCAGCGGTGCGCCCGTAAACTATCGATTGCTCTCCCGCTCCGACGAGGTGATCGAATAAGTGACACGATGTCCGCTATTGGCTCTTAGCGGACATCCGTAGGTCGGCTGCGGTCAAGAAGTAGCGCAGCCAAGCATCAGCCGCGCTTGTAGACGTCCTCCAGCCGCTCGATGTCGTCTTCACCGAGGTAACTGCCGGTCTGAACCTCGATCAATTCGAGGGGAATTTTCCCTTCATTGGCCATACGGTGCACGCTTCCAATGGGGATGTAGACCGATTCATTTTCGTGCACCGCGCGGACCTGGTCTCCGATGGTGACCTCGGCCGTGCCGCGCACGACGACCCAGTGTTCGGCACGGTGACGATGTTTTTGCAATGACAGGATGCCGCCCGGAATGACGACAATGCGCTTCACCTGAAAGCGCTCGCCTATGTCGATCGTCTCGTAGTAGCCCCAGGGCCGGTGCACCCGCTTATGGTCGGTCGCCTCCGGCCTCTTTGCTGCCTTGAGCCTGTCGACGAGCTCGCGGACCTCTTGCGCGCGTCCGCGCGGCACGACCATGACCGCATCGGACGTGTTGACGACCACCAGGTCCTTGACACCGACCACCGCGGTCAGGCGCTCGTGGGAATGCACCACGCAATCATTTGAATCCACGGACACAACCGCACCTTGCAGTACGTTGCCGGCGGGATCGCGCGGGGTGATGTCAAACAGCGCGTCCCAGCTTCCAACGTCGGACCAGCGGAAGTTCCCCGTGACCACGGCGGCGCGGTCGGTTTTCTCCATCACGGCATAGTCGATCGATTTCTGCGGCGCGCGCATGAAGGCTTCGGGCTGCAGCCGCAGGAAGCCGAGATCGTCGCTGGCGCGGGCAACCGCCACCTTGACGGCGGACGAGATATCCGGCTCCAGCCGTTCGATCTCGGACAGCAGGACGTCCGCGCGGAACAGGAGATTGCCGGAATTCCACAAGTAGCCTTCGCTCACGTAACGCGCCGCCGTCGCGGCATCCGGCTTTTCAACGAATTGCCGGACCGCATGGACGCCGTCGCTGATCGTTTCGCCGGGACGAATGTAACCGTAGCTGGTCTTCGGCTCGGTGGGCTTGATGCCGAACGTAACGATGCGGCCGGCTTCGGCCGCCGCGCGTCCGGCGACGCAGGTCGCCCGGAACGCCTCAACGTCCAGAATGATGTGGTCGGCGGCGAGCGCGAGAATGACGGCCCGGGGGTCGCGGGCGGCGGCGATAGCCGTTGCGGCCGCGATGGCCGGTCCAGAATCGCGCCGCACGGGCTCGATCACGACGATTGCTTCGACACCTACTTCCTCAGCCTGCCGGCGCGCGAAGAAGTGGAAATTTGGCCCCGTTATTACGATCGGCGGCGCGAACATTTGGTCCTGCACGCGCAGCAGGGTCTCCTGGTAGGTCGATCGGTTACCCACCAAAGGGAGGAACTGCTTGGGCAATGCATCGCGCGACACCGGCCAAAGTCGTGTCCCAGCGCCACCGGCCAGCAAAATGGGGATGATTGGCGAAGGCATTTGCAGTCGGTCGTCTGGCCTCTTTGTTCCGGCAGGAAATTGTCTTAAGGCAGTTCCAGGTATCTGACTATCGCTATCGGCCCGTGCAGCTCAAGTGGGTCAACCCGCGGTATTTCGGAGCTGGAGCAGGGACACCGGTGAGATCAGCCCGGAGAAAAGCGTCTGGGTCTCCCTCGTTGACAAGACCTGCGGATATGCTTGAGGTGATGTTGCATCCTGAGAGGACCTGACGGTCCCGCCAACCAGCCTTAGACCGGCAACGGTGGTACGACGATGTGGCCCGCAGGGGCAACAGTAGGTCGCCAGCCCTCCAGATGCGTGTTCGAAATGAACCCATGGAGGGAGTTTTATGGCTGCCGTTACCCACCGTCTTTCGCATCGACCAAGATGGGCTATTTACGAACGACGAACATGCCGTGCTGTCCGACTGGTTCGGCCAATAGGCGCCCGCGGCCGCTCACATCGAGTTGGAAGAGCACTCGCACAACTTGGCTTTGGGGAGCGATGCGAGCCCAACAGCCAAACCGCCGCCGCCGTGGCTCACATTGTGCTAGAGGCAATCGAGGATCGGCTTCCCTGCTGCTGGAACGGCGACGAACTGATCTACGCCCGAAGGTATCGCGAGCCGGATCAGAAGCCGCGACGGCGGGCGGCGCTTCTCCCGAATTTACTCTTCGCCATCGACTGGACAATGTCTGCGCCAGGCTTTAGCTGGCCGGTCAGCTATCACTTGGTTTGGACACCGATCTATGAACGCTTCGTGGTGACCGCATCAGCCGATTGCCCGGACGCATTCGGCTATGCGGATTTCGTGCTTGGAAAAGCGCAAACGAACCAGGGAAATTTTTGTCGGACGCGGAGCGTCAACGCGCCTTCCTCGCGCAAACGGTCCTTGATGGCCGCATAAACTTTCCCGACAGTCAGCGCCCGTTGACCAAACGCGCGGCGAGTTACGTCGATCGCATCCTCAAAGGCGAGAAACCTGCCGACCTTCCTGTGCAGGCTCCGATCAAGTGCGAATTAGTTATCAACCTCAGGACCGCGAAGGCGTTGGGGCTCAACGTGCCAGTGCATCTCCAGCAGATCGCCGACCAGGTGATCGAGTGAGGCTGCGATGTCCGCTATTTGCCCTTGCGGACATTCGTCTCGACGGCGAAGCCGCCTCGCGACGGTCAGGCATCTGGTTCCGCGGTTCTACCTTCTGGAGAGTTGGTACAGCAGCTTAAGTTCATGGCAGTTGATCTCGCCCTCGTGCGGCGCAGCCAAGAGCAGCTCACTATCAAGATGGAGCAACTCGCCGCCAAGCAAGACCAGATGGCACAGAACATTGCGACATTGCAGTCGGTCGAACAGGAAGTTATCCAGAAGTTGTCATCCCCACCTCAGCCCCGAGTGGCCCCCGCGCCCAAACCCCCGCAACCCACTGGGCAGTCATCGACCACGCAGTCACCATCAATAGCTCGCCCGGTGCCTCCTGCTGGACAACCCTTGCGTTGATCGCGTGCACCGGCAGCGGCGCCATCGCTTGGTCAGTCCAAGTCACTGGGGCTTGCTCCACGAAAATTCACAACGCGCAAACGTGGAAAGTTGCATAGCATTGTGAAAATCGAGGGCCATAGATTGCTGGCCGATAAAAACTGTCCCCATCTTTGGGAAAAACGAAAACGTCGTTATCGACCATGGTTCAACTTGAATGGCCGAAATCTGTTCGGGCAGGAACTGAACAATAACGCCATCGGCAGTCGGGAGTGACGGCAACATTTCGTTCCAGACGATAGCAATTTTTTTTCGATTTGAGTCTATGACGAATGCGGGTTTGCCCTGGTATTCATTTTTTTGTGGGGCCTCTCAATGTCGGATTTACCGGTTCTGGCTGCTCTTGTGCAAGGGCATCCAGGCGCTCTTTAAGCGGAACGCCATAGGTGATGCTGGAGCCTTCAGGTTTTTCGCAAGATATGGTTACTAGCGGCTCTGCCTTCGCCGTGAACGCCACACCGGTACATAGCCACGCGACGACTACATAAATTTTCATGTTGATTTGACCCCCTAACTCGGCCTGCAAGGATGCTATCGTGGGATTGTCGTATGGTCCACGTTACAGATGGCTTGGGGCAATGGGCTACAACGCACGCAACGATGAAATCCGCGACAACGTCACACGGATGCAGGCAAGTGGGAAGCGCAACGCGGTGAGCTGGCAACCTTGCGCCGTTTCAACGCAACGCTTTCCGCCAAAGATTATGTTTGGTTCTGGCCCAAGATTGCCGCCGCTCTCACGTTAAAACATCGCTGGTTGATTATCGCCGAAGTGCGCTGAGCCGATGGCTTAAAGCTAGTCACTAGCTCCCTGTCTGCGGAATCGCGATTTCTCTTAGCGCTTCGGGGGCAATGATGGGTGGCGACCACGGCTTGAAGAGTGGGCGTTCGTGCCGTGGTCGCCTTTGGTCCGGTGGTTGGGCGACCTAAGCCGGACTGAGCGGGCAGCGACAAGATGGTCCAAGATGGTTAATTAATCGTTTGTTTTTAATCGAGGTCGCCCCGCTTTAGAACGTTCAGTCGCGCCGCTTGCGGCCGCTAATCGATCAGATTTGCAACAGGATAACAAAGGACTGTAATCATGATCGGCAACCCGATTACTACAGTGCGAACTTGTGAATCCATATAGATTCAAAATCGTCCAACCGAGAAAATATTTCCAAAATGTTCCATCCATAGCCCGCGTGGCTGCTGGCGCGTTCGGATTTTTGACTTTGATCAACGTTTCTCGACGGTCCCGACCGGTAAACCGAGGTGAGGCGCTTGAACATGATGCCTTCCAATCCCAGATCGCACACGGCCTCAAACAATTTTTCGCCGTGGCCTGCGGTGTGTTCAACGTACTGAATGCCATCCCGCGAACGGATCAGGAGTGTGCTGAGAACGCACAGGCCACCGCCAGATGATCGGCGGTCCGACCGTGCAGCGTGTCGAAAACGGCTATGCCCTTCTTGACGAGACAAACAACCTACCATGACCGCGCTGCCTTTGACGCGAGCAGCTTCCTCTACAATGCGAGGGAGCGCCTCGACTTGACATAAAGTTGTCAAAGATGATTCGTATTTGGTAAGTGAGTAGGGGGTAAAAAAGATGAGTTCCAATCCGTCTTCGCGTTGGTATGTGGTGCAAACCCATTCCCACGCTGAAGCCAAAGCGTCCTGGCATCTGCAACGCCAAGGGTTTGAAATCTATCTTCCAAGATACCTGAAGAGACGTCGGCATGCGCGCCGCACTGAAACTGTTATTGCGCCATTATTTCCGCGCTACATATTTGTCGCTGTCGATATGACGTCGCAGCGCTGGCTGTCAATCCGGTCGACGATTGGGGTGACCCGATTGGTCTGTGCCGGTGACCGGCCCGCCGCGGTGCCAGTAGCTGTGTTTGAGGCACTAAAGCGTCGTGAGGATGCCAACGGGGTAATACAGCTTGACCACAAACCGCAGTTCTTGGCGGGAGATAAGGTTTGTGTTCTCGGCGGCGCTTTCCACGATTGCCTAGGCCTTTGTGAAGGTATGACCAGCAATGAGCGTGTGACGATACTGTTGGAATTGCTTGGGCGTAAAGTGCGCATCAATCTCGATTCAGAGATGCTTATCGCGGTCTAGCTTAAGCTTTCGTGTGAATGCGCCGAACAGTCGGATTAGCGGCACCGGCAAACGTAATTTAGGACCATTTCATCGCGGCACCGTTCAGTCGGTGACCCGTACCTCGTGACGAGTGACAATTCGTAATATAGAATCCAACCGCCTCACGCGTTACATCCTTTGCTTCGCGAACTTTGCTCTAAATTTTTCCGCCATTTGCCGATGAGCAAAGTACCAGCGGATATACCGGCTACCATCTTTATATCGCCCATGCCTAAGATGTGCTTTTATGCCGTGGCGAGCATGGAAATCATTCATAGCATCCCGCTTGCTCCCGAGACCACGCTCCGACACGAGCGTTTCGACAATATGCGGGAAGTCTTGATCAATGAATTTGTAGCGTGCCATCCCGAAAGCCGTAAGTGCGTTGCCCAGCTTACTGATTTTTTCTGCGAACGGGAGTCCCAGGCGGCCGGATGAGCAAACACGGGAAATCACTTCTCAACGACGCTTTCATACGACAAGCAAAACTGGCCAAAGAGCGGCAGCATTACCGTGATCAAAGGGGGCCGCGCATTTCACTAAAGATTGCGGCTCGGGATAAAAAGGCTGCCGAGCGGCCCATAGTGATGTCGGTCCAGTGGCAGCCACGTTGCGGTCGGATAGATGCTTCGAAGCACTGGCGAGGAGACGGGCAGCTTCTGCTACATTGGCAA
>Ga0075435_100003579_pt1 | contig 10554 bp, 10 predicted proteins | sample RhiMethybrSRZTD4_FD_75302 | JGI IMG/M metagenome (GOLD analysis project Ga0075435, IMG submission 75302) | Populus rhizosphere microbial communities from Tennessee, USA - Rhizosphere MetaG P. TD hybrid SRZTD4 | ecosystem: Host-associated > Plants > Roots > Rhizosphere > Soil | place: USA... | reverse complement strand
GACGAACGAGCCGCTCGCGGCCCGCGCCGATCGCCGTCCGGACGGCGAGCTCGCGTCGTCGTTCCACCGCGCGTGCGAGCAGCAGGTTTGCAAGATTCGCACACGCGATGAGCAGCACGCATCCAGCAGCACCGAACAGCGCGACGAGCAGCAGCCGCGACTTCTCCGAGAGCTCGTCGCGCAGGGCGATCACCGACGCGCCGATGTGCTCGTTCTCCTTCGGGTATTGTTTCTGCGATTGCGCGGCCAGCACGAGCAGTTCCGCGCGCGCCTGCTCGATCGTGACGCCCTGCCGCAGCCGTCCGACCGCCTGAAGCCAGTTATCGTTGCGATCGACGTAGTTCTGCGCGGTGAAGCGCATCGGCGTCCACAGCACCGCATCCCTCCATGGAAAGCGGAACTCCCCTGGCATCACGCCGATGATCGTGAACGGCTCGTCGTCGAGGACGATGCGTTGACCGATGACGGACAGGTCGCCGCCGAATTCGGATTTCCACAACGAATAGCTCAGAAGCGCAGTACCTGGCGCGCCTTCGCGATCATCCGACGGACCGAAGGTACGACCGGCGAGCGGCTGGACGCCGAGCGTCGGCAGCAGATCGGCCGATACTGCCGCACCCATCAGCCGCAACGGCTCGCCGTGTCCGATCATGTTGACGGCGAGCGAATGATACGCACCGGTGCTCTCGAACGATTGGCTGGCACGCGTCCAGTCGCGGTAGTTCGCCGGCGACAGCTCCTGGCGCGCGTAGGCCGGCGTCCGCTCCCACAACTTGACCAGGTGATCGGGGTGCGCAAACGGCAGCGGCCGCAGCAGCACGAAATCGGTGACGGAAAATGCCGCCGTGGTTGCGCCGACGCCGAGCGCCACGAGCGCAATGGCCGTGAGCGCAAATCCACGCGCGCGCGCGAGCGTCCGCGCGGTATACCGCAAATCCTGGCGGAGGATATCGAGGTGGATGAGGAGCGCGCTGGTGACGACGTCCGCGATCGTTCCAGGCCACAGCGCCGCCGCACCAAGCGGCCCGCCGCTGTCGCGCAGCCGCCGCGAGAAGATCGCGCACATCTCCTCGCCGTACTCGTTGCGAAACGAAGCGGGATAGAGACGCAGCAGCAGGCGATAGGCGCGCATCACGCCTTCCCCGGCGCGAACCCGCGCGCGCGCGCCATCTTCAACAGCGCGTGCAGCCGCCGTGCCTCGGCTTTCGCAACCGCAGCGCCGAGCGGCGTGATCCGGTAGTATCGACGACGTTCGTCGTCTTCATCGGGATCCGGACGTTCTCTGGGCTCGACGATGAGCCCCTGATCGAGCATGCGCTGAATCGATCGATAGAGCGTGCCGGCGGACAGTTTCAACGCGCCGCCGGTCCGTTCGGCGACGTCCTGGATGATGGCGTAGCCATGGCGGTCCTCGTCGGCGACGGCGAGCAGGATGTGAAACGTCGCCGGCTGGAGCGGCAGGAACGCTTCGGCCTCGGCGAGCAGTGGATTCATCGCACCCACGCTATAGCCGCTGTGGATATATTGTCAATGGCTACATTCAGCTGACAGCCGGCCAGCCTCACCCATGCTGAAAATCACCGACCGCCTTGCGATCGACGAGAGCGAGATCGAGGAGCGGTTCGTTCGCGCGTCGGGGCCCGGCGGACAGAACGTCAACAAGGTGTCGAGCGCCGTCGAACTGCGATTCAACGTCGGGGCTTCCTCGCTGCCCGCGGAGGTGAAGCAGCGGCTGACGGCACTCGCCGGCAACCGGATCACGAGCGACGGCGTTCTGCTCATCGACAGCCGCGAGCATCGGAACCAGGCGAAGAACCGGGAGGCAGCCCGCGCGCGGCTGATCGCGCTGCTCCAGCACGCGGCACGGCGGCCGCGGACCCGCCGACCTACCCGGCCGGGCGCGGCTGCGCGCGAGCAGCGGTTGTCGTCGAAGAAACACCGCGGCGACCTGAAGGCGTCGCGGCGCCGCGACGACGAAGACTGAGAGTCGCGTTACGGAATCGTCAGTGCAAACGTGCCGCGGCGCGCGCATTAGCGCAAAACTAACGCCGTTTAGAGGGCGTGGGAATTGCAGCGTCTTCCGACGCCCTGAGCGCCACGCCGATGGATTTCCGCGAATTCGCCGCCGCCGAGACCTCCGCACTGATCGAGCGGCTCACCGCCGCCGCTGCCGCACAAGCGGCAGATGCGCGCCAGCACGCGAAAGACGAAGCGCAGAAGGCGGTCGACGCGGCACGCAGGGACCTGAAGGAACGCACCGACCAGCTCGCGAAGATGGAAGCCTCGCTGCACGACGTGCAGGCGAAGCTGAAATCGGAGGAAGCGCGCGTCACGAAGGCGACCTCCGATGCGTCCGCCGCGCGCGAGCAGAGCGACGAGATCAAGAAGGCGTTGAAGCAGGCCGAGAAGGCGCTGCACGACGCCGAGAAGGTCCGCGACGCCGAAGCGAACGCTCGCGCCTCCGCCGAAGAGGAGCTCGAGGCGCTGCGCGGCGCGGTGGAGACGGCCAGAGAAGAAAAGGCCGACATCGCGCGGCGGCTGACCGCGATCGAACGCACGCTCGCGGACAGCGATCGCACGCGGCGTCAGCTCGAGATCAAGCTCGCGGCGGCGGCGACCGGCGACAAGAACCAGCGCAGTCAGCCGCTCGACCGCCTGCTGACGACGCTGCAGCAGCTCGCCACATCGACCACGAGCGCCGCGGTCCTGACGACGCTGGTCAACAGCCTCGCGAGCGAATTCCGGCGCGTCGCGCTGTTCAGCGTGAACGGCAATCGCCTCGAAGGGATGCATCAGGTCGGGTTCGACTTCAAGAGCGACATCTCGAAAGTCGTCATGCCGCTCAACATGGACTCGGACTCGCTGCTGATCCAGGCCGTCGCGTCGGGCCGCGTGCAGGGATTCCGCGACGAGGAGATCACCGAAGCCAGCTGCGCGCCGTTCGGCGGCAGTCCGTCGTTCGTGCTGACCATGCCGATCACGGTGCGCGGTCAGACCACGGCCGTCATCTACGCCGACACGATGGACCAGGGCGACAGCGAATCGGCGCACGAGCGGGTCGTCAAGTACGCCGACGTGCTCCTGCTGTCCGCGGCGCCGATGCTCACGCGCCTCTCCACGAACGAACAGGATGCGTCCCCGTCCGAGCTGCGCAACTACGCGTCGCTGCTGCTCGACGAGATGGCTGACATGTACAACTCCGACGTCGAGGCGGGCATCGAAGGCTCGGCGCTGACGACGCGCCTGAAAGAGAACCTCGAATGCGCGAAGCGTCTGTTCGCGCAGCGCATCGCGTCGGAGGGATTGTCGTCGAGTCCGCTGCTCGACGAAGAGCTCGCCGCGCTCATCGACGCCAACTCGGACAACGAGTTCGGCGCGGATCTGACGGCCATCGTCAACCGCGGCAGCCGCAACGCCCAGCAGCGCAAACGGTCGTAGGGTCCGTCAGCGACCCTTCGGCCGGGCCTACGCTTTCTCGACTCTCGGCGTGGGGAACGGCGTGATTCGCCGGTGCTTGCGCTGATACATCCGCGCGTCGGCGACCGCGAGCAGATCCTCCCAGTCGCGCCCGTCGGTGGGAAACACGGCGACACCGACGCTGACCGTCACCAGCAGCGTCTGGCCGCCCGCCGCGTGCGGTTCGGCGGAAACGGCCGCGGCAAGCGCGTCCGCGCGCCGCTTGGCGAGATCCGCCGGACATCCCGGCAGCAGCAGCACGAACTCATCGCCGGCGTATCGCATGCAGACGTCGTAGGTGCGCAGACCGCGCCGCAGGCAGTCGCCCACCGCTTTCAGCACCTCGTCGCCCTGGCGGTGACCGTACGTATCGTTGATCTGCTTGAGCCGATCGACGTCGATCATGACGAACGCGAGCGGCTCGCCCGACCGCGACGCACGCGCGATCTCCTGCGCGGCGTGCGTGATGAGGAAGCGGCGATTCGGCAGCTGCGTCAACGGATCGGTGAGCGACTCGGCTTCCGCCCGTTCTTTCTGCGTACGCAATTCCTGGTTCGCGTGCCCGACCTCGTCGAGGCGAAGCAGATACACCTTGTAGAGCCGGAACGTGAGAAACAGCGGCGCGAGCAGCGCGACGACCGAGTTCAATCCGAAGCGCGACACGCCCTGAACCGCGACCGTCGCGGCGAACGCGCCGATGAAGTAATTCGGCGCGCCCCACAGGAAATCGCGGTCCCACACCTGAATGGTCGGACGTCCGGTCGTCAGCGCGATGACGATCGCCATCGTCAGCGAGCTCGTGATGAAGTACGCGAGCGCGGATGCGACGATCGACGGGATGACGATGTCGGCGGGACCTCTGAGATCGGTTCCGCCCGTGAGCCTCAGCGTCTGCGCCGCAAGCTCCATCGACAGCGAGAGCGCGCACATGCTGAACGCCGTCTGGTACCACGGGTTGCGCGTCCTCGTGTTGAACGTGCACTGCGCCCAGCCGCCGGTCATCGTGGCCCACAACGTCGCCGCCGGACCCAGGCTGAGCATCGACGCGAAGCTGACCGCGTAGCCGAGCGACAAGGTCGACGAAGACGCGCCCACGGGAAGCTCGACTTTGATGGTGTGAACGGCAATCGACGTCGCGACGATCGCGATGAGCAGCAGCGGTCGATCGAATCCGCCGCGCAGGCCGGAAACGAGCGTGAGCGCGAGCCCGATCGCGATGACGAAACCGATGTAAATGCGTGCCGAGAGCGGCAGCGAGGAAAATTTCACCGTTTCCTTTATCGGACCAAGAGGGTTCGGGCTTTACGGATCTGCGCGGTTTTATGCAGTCATGGTCCCTTCGCCCACGACCACGGCCGACCCGCCGACCTGTACCGACGCGATGTCTCCTCCGGATGTCGAGATCCTGACGTGAATGTGGCTGGGACGGCGAACCAGAACGCCCTGCAGAAACTCTATCGCGTTCGCGCTCGTCTGTGGCACGAGCCCGTAGCGGACGGCGAAGCATCCCGCCGGTCCCGCGGCCGATCCGGTTGCGGGGTCTTCAATCCCGCCGGTGCCGAGCAGACGGCTGTAGTACTGACGCTCGCCTGAAAGGCTCGCGCTACCGCTGTCATCGGTCGAGAACACGTAAACGCCGCGACGTTGAAGGCCGGCGGCATTCAGCAGCGCGTCGAGCTTCGCGCGATCGAGAGTGGCGGCATCAACTGCCCTCCGCGTCGCGAGCGGGACGACGAGAAACGTCGATCCGCAGTTCACTTCCTGTGCGGCGGGCACGCCGGGACGGCCGCTCCGGACGTCGTCGCCGTTCAATCCAATCGCGGCGGCGAGCGCCGCGGCGTCGTCAATCGTCTTGCCGAACGTCGGTTTCAGCTGCGCCATCCATGCGAACGCGAGCGCGCTTCCCTTCCATTCGAGATCGATCTTCGTCGGTCCGACGCCAAGGCCGAACGTCGACGAGGTCATCGACGGTTTCAGCACCCCGACGTACGCCAGCGCGAAGGCGGTGCCGATCGTCGGATGTCCCGCGAACGGCGTCTCCGCGGTGCGCGTGAAGATGCGCACACGGTGATCGGTGCCCGGCTGCTCCGGCTTGAACACGAACGTGCATTCCGAGTAGTTCGATTCGCGGGTCAGCGCGAGCATCGCGTCGGCGTCGAGCCCCGACGGATCGGGAAACACCAGCAGCTGATTGCCGGCGAGACGGACGTCGGTGAAGACGTCGAGGTGAACGTATCGATATGGCCGATCCCCCGCGCGGCTCGCGCGCGGCAGCATCAACCCCGCGGCGCCGGCGACCGCGGCGCGACCGAACTCTCGTCGATTCATTGCTGGATTATAGTGATGTGGCCTGGCGGTATGTCTCTTCGGATTCGCTACCGGCCGCTCCGCTGTCGCAGCCGGAAGATCGCGCTCGAACACATCGGGAACTAGTACTGTGTCTGCCGATACGGTCACTCGGAGGGTGTCATGAAGCTGATTGCGACGGCCATATCGACCGCCGTCGTTTGCGTTATCGCCGTCGCGGGCTCGGAGCGGGCCGCGGGCACGCAGGGACAACCGATCAGCCCGCCGGTCCCCGGATTTCATCATCTGCACCTCAACTCGATGAACCCGGATGCGGCGATTGCGTTCTACACGAAGGAGTTTCCAAGCACCTCGAGGTCGACGTGGGGCGGACTGCCGGCGCTGAACTCGCCGAACAACGTGCTGGTGCTCTTTACGAAAGTGGATCAGCCGCCGGCCACGCAGCCGCAGACGGCGGTGTGGCATTTCGGCTGGCACGTCATCAACGAGCGCGCCACGATGGCGCGGCTGCGCGCGGACGGCGTCACGCTGCTGCCGCTCTACACGACGGAAGAAGGCGGCACGGTCAACATCAACAGTGACACGTGGCCCGGAACGGGCGGCGTGCTCGGTCGGACGAAAGCGCAGATCGAAGAGGCGAAGAAGAACAACGTGAAGCCGGCAGGCGGCGCCGGGTTCGCGTACATTCGCGGACCGGATGACGCGTTGATCGAAGTCCAGGGCGACATGCCCGCGGAGCGGTTCAACCACGTTCACATGTATCAGGAAGAACCCTACTGCGCGCAGCTGTGGTATCAGACGCACCTGAACGCGCCGGTGCCGCAGGGCCGCCGCGGCAGCGCGGAGCCGCGGACCGAAGCGAACTGCAAGGCGCCGCGCGCGCCGGACAAGACGTGGCCGGCGCTCGAAGTGGACGGCATGTACCGCGGACCCTCGGCGGGCGTGACGTTCGGCGACGTCGCCATGAACTGGTACATCAAACAGACCGATCGTCCGCTCGCCGGTACGCGCGGTCATCTCGTCGATCACGTCGGCCTCAGCGTCAGCAACCTCGACTACTGGGTTGCCAAGCTGCGCGCCGGAGGCGTGAAGTTTCTCGAGCAGCCATACAAGCTCGGCGACGCGCGTGCGGTGATGGTCGAGGGGCCGAGCCGCGAAGCGATCGAGCTCGTCGAGGTGAAATAGCCGATTGGGACATATTCTTCAGAGCCTGCCGTCGGGGGAACGCGTCGGCATCGCGTTCTCCGGCGGCCTCGACACCAGCGCGGCGCTGCACTGGATGCGCAGCAAGGGCGCAATCCCCTACGCGTACACGGCGAATCTCGGTCAACCCGACGAGCCGGACTACGACGATATTCCGCGCCGCGCGCTGCAGTACGGCGCCGAGCGCGCGCGTCTCATCGACTGCCGTGCACAGCTGGTCGCCGAAGGGATCGCCGCGCTGCAGTGCGGCGCGTTTCATATCTCCACCGCCGGTGTTCCGTACTTCAACACCACGCCGCTCGGCCGCGCCGTCACCGGCACGATGCTCGTCACGGCGATGAAGGAAGACGACGTCCACATCTGGGGCGACGGGAGTACCTTCAAGGGGAACGACATCGAGCGTTTCTACCGCTACGGCCTGCTGTCGAATCCAAAGCTGCGCATCTACAAGCCGTGGCTCGATCAGCAGTTCATCGACGAGCTCGGTGGACGGCGCGAGATGTCGGAGTACTTGAACCGCGCCGGCTTCGGCTACCGCATGAGCGTCGAGAAGGCGTACTCCACCGACTCGAACATGCTCGGCGCCACGCACGAAGCAAAGGATCTCGAGCAGCTGAACACCGGCATCACCATCGTCGATCCGATCATGGGCGTCGCCTTCTGGCGCGACGAGACGCCGATCACGCGCGAAACCGTGCGCGTCAGGTTCGAGGAGGGACACCCGGCCGCGCTGAACGGCCGCACGTTCGCGAACGACGTCGATCTTTTGCGCGAAGCGAACGCGATCGGCGGCCGCCATGGCCTCGGCATGAGCGATCAAATCGAGAATCGCATCATCGAGGCGAAGAGCCGCGGCATTTACGAGGCGCCGGGCATGGCGCTTCTCTTCATCGCGTACGAGCGTCTCGTCACGGGCATTCACAACGAGGACACGATCGAGCAGTACCGCGAGAACGGACGGCGGCTCGGCCGTCTCTTGTATCACGGACGCTGGTTCGATCCGCAGGCGCTGATGCTGCGTGAAACCGCGCAGCGATGGGTGGCGGGCGCGGTGACCGGCGAGGTGACCGTGGAGCTGCGCCGCGGGAACGACTACTCGCTCGTCGACACGACGAGCCCGAACCTGACCTACAAGCCGGAGCGGCTGACGATGGAAAAAGGCGAAGCGTTTTTCTCGCCGCTGGACAGAATCGGGCAGCTGACCATGAGGAATCTCGACATCACGGACACGCGCGAGAAGCTCGTGACGTACGTGAAGTCCGGATTGCTGACGCCGGCGATCGGCTCGAACCTGCCGCTGCTTACCGAGGGTGGAGCGGATCCGGACACGGAAAAGTCGTAATTGCACCGACGAACATGCGACGGCCCTGTTGCTCTCCGGAACACAACGTCTGTGCAGCCCTGTGCATTCGCGGCTCCGCGCGTGTCGGCATTCGCTTTGCGGTTACTGTAACATCGTGCCGATGACGTTGCACCGCACCGGACGTCTCCTCATCGTCGACGACGATGAAGGCGTCACGCAGACCTTCGCCGGCATCCTGCGCCTCGAAGGTCATCAGGTGCGCGCCGCGGCCAACGCGTTCGAAGGGCTGCGCGAGTTCGAATCGTTCCACCCCGACGCGATCATCCTCGACCTGAGGATGCCGCTCATCAACGGGCTTGGATTCCTCTATCGCCTGCGCACGTACTCCGGCGGACAGAACATCCCGGTCGCCATCATCACCGGCGACTGCTCGCTCGACGAGGAGTCGATGACGGAGCTGCGCGCCCTCGGCGCGGAGATCTGGATGAAGCCGCTGTGGACCGAAGACGTGATCGGCATCGCCGACACGCTGCTGACGCGCACCGAAGGCTACTCGCACTAATTCTGAATGACGTTCCGACGCTCGAGTGCGTCGCGATCCCAGTCCGCCAAGTCGGCGGCAGCTTCATAAGTACTGTCGATGAACGCTCGGATCGCGTTCTCCGGTGACGGCGCGCGACGGACTGCGTCGTACGGCAGGAAGAACTCGCCCATGTCCTTGCTGTAGAACGCCTCGCTCGGGCGCACGAGCGCCTCTTTGAACCCGGCGGGCTCCGGGACGGAGTACGCGTAGAACACGGCTTCCGGAATCGGGCCGCCGCCGGGCCAGAAGCCGTGGCTGATCACCTCGTGTGAATACGCGTCGCGCATGAACGCGGGGCCTTCGCGCGGCGGTGCCGGGCGGCCGGAGAACCTGGTGACCGCAAGATCGAAGCTTCCCCAGAAGAAGTGCACCGGGCTGCATTTGCCGACGAACGTGCAGCGCGCTTCCGCGAAGACCCGCTGAATCGACACCAGAATCCGCCAGAACCGGTTCGCGTACTCCGGATCGTAGGTACGGTGCGCCGTGTCGACATCGAGCCGGAACGGCGACGGGATCTCGACAGCCATCGGCCAGATCTTCACGTGCACCGACAGATCGTTGAGCGCCGCAAGCAGCTGTCGATAGAAATCGGCGACGGTCATCGGCACGAGCGGCAGCGTGCGGATCGCCCCATCGGAGGTCGCGATGATGAGGCGATGGCTGACGAAATCGAATTGGATGGTGAACGACACGGCGTCGCGGCGCAGCAGCTGCGTCGTCATGCCGCGTGACGTCAAGTGCAGCGCCACGCCCCACGAGTGATTGAGCGGCGCGGACGAGGCGAGCGCGACCTTGCCGACGACCTGCGACCACATATGCAGCGTCGCGTAGGTGTCTTTCCACTCGTCGTAAGGAAGTGGAGGCCAGCGGTCTTCGGATGTGGTGGTCATGGTAGCCTGACGATTATGTCAGACACCTGCGCTCACATCGATGCCATTGAGGACGTCAAGACGGCGAAACGCCGCGAATGCGAGGAATGTGTGAAGACCGGCTCGCGGTGGGTGCATCTCCGCACCTGCCAGCAGTGCGGCGCCACGCTCTGCTGCGATTCATCGCCGAACCGCCATGCCAGCAAACACGCGCGCGCCGCGAATCATCCGGTCATTGCGTCGGCCGAGATCGGCGAGCGCTGGCTGTACTGCTACCCGGACGATAAGTTCGCAGAATATTAGAGCGCGTCCGAATCCGACCCGCGTTGCAAAATCGTTGCACGGGCGGCCCTTTCAGTGCCGCCACGGGAGGCTGAAAGCCTCGCCCTACACATTTGCAATGCGCTTTTAAATGAAGACCGCGTCCGAATCTGACCCGAGCTCTCGCACGACTCTAACGCGCCTGTCATCGTCGTCGCTTGTCGTATCTTGCGATATATTCGCGCGACCATGATGCGCGTGCGCGGACTGTTCGAGTCGGCGCTCGTACGGGTCGAGCGGATCGATCATCCCGCCGGAGAACCGCACGTCGATCCGCCCCGCGAGGTGTCGCAGCAGTACTCGATCAATTTCCTCGAGCGCGGGGAGTTCTCCGTCGAGCAGGGGACGCGCACCTGGCGTGTCGGCGCAACGGAAATCTTCGTCACCATTCCCGGTCAGGCGCTTCGATATGTGCATTCGGAGGAAATGCCGGACGGCGTGTGCGTGGCCGTGTGCTTCAAGGATGCGGTGCGCGACGAGATTCAAGGCGACCTGGGATCGCTGCGCCGTCA
>Ga0075435_100003578_pt1 | contig 10556 bp, 7 predicted proteins | sample RhiMethybrSRZTD4_FD_75302 | JGI IMG/M metagenome (GOLD analysis project Ga0075435, IMG submission 75302) | Populus rhizosphere microbial communities from Tennessee, USA - Rhizosphere MetaG P. TD hybrid SRZTD4 | ecosystem: Host-associated > Plants > Roots > Rhizosphere > Soil | place: USA... | reverse complement strand
AAGGAGAACCGGCGCACCGGCATTCCGGTGCTGATGGAAGTGAACGGCCGGTTCTGGGGATCGCTGCAGCTGGCGATCGACGCCGGCGTCGATTTTCCGTACCTCACGTGCGGCCTCGCGCGCGCCGAGTCGGTGGTCGCGCCGCCGTCGTACGGCGTCGGCCTGCGCAACCGGTGGATCTTCGGGGATCTCGATCATCTGCTGCTGCGTCTGGCGCGCAGCCGCGACTCGCTCGACCTGCCCGACGAGGCGCCGTCGAAGGCGCGCGTGCTCTTCGACTTCCTGAAGCTCGCCCAGCGCGGCCTGCGCTACGAGGTCGTCAGCGCGGACGACTGGCGTCCGTTCGCGCATCAGCTGCGCGAGTACGTGACGGGGGCCGCGCGATGACCGCCGTGCCGCAGGTTGCTCCGGCGCGCCCGCAGTCCGCGCGGCCCGATCCGTTGCGGGTCTGTCACGTCATGACGGCCGATCTGTGGGCGGGCGCCGAAGCACAGGTGGCGACGGCCGCGCGTCATCTCGCCGCTCGCCGCGACCTTTCGCTGAGCGCGGTCCTCTTCAACGACGGCTGGCTCGCGGGCGAGCTCCGGCGCGCCGGCATCGACGTCGGGATCGTCGACGAGCGGCGCCACAGCGGCGCTGCGATTGTCGGGGAAGTGTCGCGGTTCCTGCGGGCCCGGCGGGTCGATCTCGTGCACACCCATCGCACGAAGGACAACGTACTCGGCTCCATCGCGGCGGCGATAGCCGGCGTGCCGCACGTGGTGCGGACCGTGCACGGGTTGACCGAGCCGATGGCCGGCTGGGACCGGACGCGGTACGCCGTCCATGACGTCCTCGACAAAGCGGCGCTCTGGATGCGCGCCGACCGAATCGTCGCCGTGTCGCACGCGACCGCCGAGGCGCTGAAGCAGTCCGGTTACCGTCGCAGCGCCGTCACGACCATCCACAACGGCGTCGACGTTTCAGCGATTCGCGCCACGCAATCGCCGGCGGAAGTACGCATGGCGCTCGGGCTTCCGCGCGACGCGTTCGTCGTCGGCACGGCGGGCCGGCTCACGGCCGTCAAGGGACACGAGCATCTGATTCACGCGATCCCGTGGATACGCGCCGTCGAGCCGGGCGTGCGGGTCGTCCTGGTCGGCTGCGGACCGGAGGAGCAGCGGTTGCGCGCGCTGGCGCGCTCGCTCAGCGTGGATCGCGCGTGTCTCTTCGTCGACCCGGCGGTCGACCGCCGCGCGACCGTGTACGATCTCGTTGCCGCGCTCGACGTGTTCGCGCTCCCGTCGCTCAGCGAAGGCATTCCGATGGCGCTGCTCGAGGCTCTGGCCCTCGAGCGGCCGGCCGTCGCGTCCGCGGTCGGCGGCGTCCCCGAAATCATCGTCGATCACGCGACGGGTCTGCTCGTGGAACCGAGCCGGCCGCGCGAGCTTGCGGACGCCTGCCTCGCGCTGGCGTGCAACCGCACGTGGGCCCGGATGCTGGGCATCCGCGGCCGGCGCGCGATTGAAGCCTCGTTCTCCAGCGGAAAGAACGGAGACGCCCTCGCCGCGCTCTACCACGACGTCGTCCGGCGGGCGGCCGGACGGCGCGTCGGCGCCGCGGCGATCGCGGCCGCTCCGATCCGGATGCTCGTCGCGCGGGTCGATCGAAAGGTCCGTCACCTGGCTGCGAAGCGCCGCGCCGAGCGTCTCCGCGGCAATCCCGCGGCGCTCGCCGCATCGCTGGAGCGCGCGCGGCACGTCCTCGTCGTCTGCCACGGCAATATCATCCGCAGCCCGTTCGCGGAACGGCTGATCGCGGAAGGCGCCGCGGCCGATGTCTCGATCGTGTCGGCGGGCCTCGAAGCGGAACCCGGCCGTCCCTCGCCGCAGCCGGCGATCGATGCGGCTGCCGGTCGGCGGATCAATCTGAGCAGCCACGCCGCGCGGCGTCTGAAGGCCGACGACGTCGCGCGCGCCGATGCGATCTTCGTGATGGACGTGCAGCAGCAGCTCGCACTGCTGCGCGCGCATCCGTCGGCGGCGGGCAAGGTCTTCCTGCTGTCCTCGCTCGCCGCCGACACTCCGCTCGAGGTCCACGATCCGGTCGACGATCCGGCGCCGGCGTTCCATGCGTGCTACGCGCACATCGCGCGCGCGGTCGCGCCGATCGTCCGCGCTCTCGCCGGGGGCCGGCCATGAAGACGCTGGCGAGAGACGCGATCGGCCGGATGAGCTCGGCGGCGCGCCTCCACGCGCTGCTGCTGCGCCGCACCGGCGTCGTCGTCGCGTTCCATCGTGTGCAGGACGCGCCCGATTCGCTGGGATTGTCGGTCGACCGCGCCATGTTCGAGCGGCACTGCCGGTTCTTCAAGCGCCACTTCAACGTCGTGCCGCTCGGCGCGCTCGTCGACCGCCTCGAGCGCGGCGCGCCCCTCAGCAGACATCTGGCGATCACCTTCGACGACGGGTACCGCGACAATTTCGAGAACGCGCGGCCAATTCTCGAACGGCTGGAGCTGCCGGCGACCTTCTTCATCGTGAGCCGGTGGATGGAGACCGACACGTGGCCCTGGTGGGATCGCGAGCAGGGCGTCCGCCACCCGTGGATGACGTGGGATCAGGTGGCCGAACTCTCGCGGCGCGGCTTCGACATCGGCGCGCACACGTGCACGCATCCGGACCTCGGATCGATCTCGGGGCCCGTCGCGCGCCAGGAAATTGCCGGCGCGCGCGAGGAGATCGAGCGGCGGATCGGGAAGCGTGTCGATCTGTTTGCCTATCCGTACGGCGGACCGCGCCACATGTCCGCCGACAACCTCGCGATCGTGAAGGCGGCGGGCTATCGCTGCTGCTGCTCCTGCCACGGCGGACTCGCGCCGGCAGGCGCCGATCCGTTCCATCTCCATCGCATCGCGATTTCACCGGGGTTCGGATCGCCTCACCAGTTCGGTCTCGAGCTCGTTCGCGCGTCCGTCGCGCGACGGGCCCGCGGGAGTGTCGGATGCTGCGAAATATCGGAAGCAACTGGGTACTGACGGCGGCGACGATCGCCGCGACGTACCTGCTGACGCCGTTCGTCATCCGCACGCTCGGACAGGACGGCTACGGCACGTGGACGCTCATCACGGCGATGACCGGCTACATGAGCCTGCTCGCGCTCGGCGTGCCGATGGCCTGCGTGCGCTACCTGGCGCAGGACGTGGCCGAAGGCGACACGCGAAAAATGAACGAGACGATCGGCAGCTGCGCGGGCATGTACCTGCTCGTCGGCGGCGCAGCGGTCATCATCGGCCTGGTTCTGACGCTCGTGTTCCGGGCTTACGAGATTCCCGCGACCCTGCGCGGCGAGGCGCCGTTCGCCTTCGCCGTGATGGTGGTGCAGGTCTCGGCCGGCTTCATCGGCCTCCTGCCCGAGGGAATCATGTTCGCGCACCACGATTTCGTCGCGCGCAACACCGTCCGCGTGGCGGCTGTCGTCGTCCGCCTGGTCCTCACGCTGACCATTCTGAGTCTGCGGTCCTCGCTCGTGCTGCTCGCGCTGGTGCAGCTGGCCGTGCTCGTCTTCGATTTCTCCGCGTCGATGCTGCTGATTCGCCGGCGCTATCCGGCCGTGCGGCTCAGCCTCGGAAACTTCCACTGGCCGATGGTCCGCAGGATTTTCTCGTTCAGCATGTACGTGCTCCTTCTGAGCGCCGGCGCGCGTCTGAGCTTCGAGACCGACGCGCTCGTCATCGGCGCGGTCATTGGCGTCGCAGCCATTCCGTACTACGCGGTCGCCAACAGCCTGATCGTCTATCTCATGGATTTCACGATTTCGATCGCCGCGGTCGTGGCGCCGATGGCGACCAAGCTGAACACCGAGCGGCGGCGATCCGAGCTGGTCGACATGTTTCTCAAGTGGTCGAAGATCTCGCTGTCGCTGACACTCGCGGCCGGCCTGTTTCTCGTCGTCCTCGGCCCGCGGTTCATCGGCTGGTGGATTTCGGCCGACTACGAGGCGCCGGCCGGCATCGTGCTCCAGATTCTGATGATCTCGAGCTTCGTGTTCCTGCCGGTCCGGGGCGTGGCGCTGCCAATCCTCATGGGTCTCGGCAAGCCGCGCACGCCCACGCTGGCCTTCCTCGCCGCCGGCATCCTGAACCTCATTCTGAGCATCGCGCTCGCGCGGCCGATGGGACTTGCCGGCGTCGCCGTCGGCACCGCGATCCCGAACCTCATGTTCGCCGGCGTCGTGCTCGTCGCTGCCTGCCGCGAGCTCGAGATCGGTGTTGTGCCCTACCTGCGCTACGTCGTGCCGCGCGCGGCCGCCGGAGCATTGCCGTCGCTCGCCGTGCTCGTCTGGTTCAAGCTCGGCATGCAGGTGCAGAACCTCGTCGGATTTGCGATCGCCGGCGCGGCGATGACGACGGTATTCGCGCTGACGTGGGTGCTGTTCGTCTATCGCGGCGACCCGTACGTGAATCTGACGCCGAACATCGCCCGGCTTCGCGGATGGAGCCGCGCGTGACGATCCTCGTCGTCCTGGTTGCCGCGGCTGCGCTCGTCGCCGGCGTCGAACTTGCCGCCCGCCGGTGGATTCGAACGCGGGCCGCGTATTACGTGTTCGCGCCGGGACAGCGGCTGCGGCTGCTCATCGACCGCGAGACGCTGCCGGAGCTGGAGCCGGTGGCGCGCATCGAGATCAACGGCGACGGCGAGCGCGGGCCGGACGTGCCGGACATCAGTCGGGGCGAGACGCTCTATCGGGTGCTCGTCGCCGGCGGCAGTCAGCCGGAAGGGTACCTCCTCGATCAGGACACGACATGGCCCGGCGCGCTCGGACGGATGCTTGCGGCGCCCGACTTGCTGCGCTCGCTCGGGGCGTCGAAGGTCCACGTCGGCAGCATCGCGAAATCCGGCGTCGGAACCGAGGCGCTCGATACGATCCTCGCGTGCGTCCTGCGACGCTATCCGCGCCTGTCGGCGATCGTGATTCTGGTCGGCGCGAGCGACATTCTGCGGTGGCTCGAGGAAGGGGCGCCGTCTTCGGCGCCGAGCGCGCCGGTTCCGACCGCCGAGCTCTTCCACTGGCATCCCGAGCACGCGTTCGAATGGAGACGGCCGCGCACGCTCGCGACGGTCGAACTCGTGAAGCGGATCCACTCCCGACTGCGCCCCGCCCGCGAGCACGCCGCCGCGGGCCGCTGGCTGCGCAAGGCGCGGTCGATGCGGGCGCGCGCGAAAGTCATCCGCGCGACGATGCCGAATCCGGAAGTGATGCTCGCTCATTTCGACACGAATCTCCGCCGCCTGATCGCGAGAGCGCAACGCCACGCCGATCGCGTCGTCGTCGTGCAGCAGCCCTGGTACGGCAAGGACGCGCTCACACCCGAGGAATCGGGGCACATGTGGCACGGCGGTGTCGGCCGCGCCTGGCGCGAGGAAGTGACGACGTTCTTCTCGGTCGACATTACCGCGCGGCTGATGGCGATGATGAACGCGCGCGCCGCGAGCGTCGCCGCGGAGCTCGGCGTCGAAACTCTGGATCTGATGCCCGTGCTCGAGCCGTCGCTCGAGACCTACTACGACTTCTTCCATCTGACGCCGGCGGGCGCGCGGATCGTCGCCGCCGCGGTCGCCGGCATCATTACGCGGCCGGCGCGGGCGCCGGCCGAGGACGTGCAGTCATGTGCGGATTTGCGGGCATCCTGACGTCGGCCGGGTGCGGCCATGACGAACTGGCGGACGCCGCGCGCCGGATGATCGCGCCGATCGTCCACCGCGGGCCGGACGACAGCGGCATCTGGGCGGATCAGGACGCGGGCATCGCGTTCGGCTTCCGCCGGCTGGCGATTCTCGATCTCTCGCCGCTCGGCCACCAGCCGATGTGGTCGCCGTCGCGCCGCTTCGTGGCCACCTTCAACGGCGAGGTGTACAACTTCGCCGAGCTGCGCCGGGATCTCGAGCGGCGCGGCTTCCGATTCCGCGGCCGCTCGGACACGGAGGTCGTGCTGGCGGCATTCGAGCAGTGGGGCATCGTCGACGCCATTCCGCGTTTCGTCGGCATGTTCGCGATCGCCGTCTGGGACACGGGGCGGCGCGAGCTCTCGTTGATCCGGGATCGACTCGGCAAGAAACCGCTCTACGTCTACGCCGAGCCGGGCGCGGTCACGTTCGGGTCGGAGCTGAAGGCCCTTGCCGCCGGTCCCGTCTTCGATCGCACGATCGATCGCACGGCGCTCGCGTCGTATCTGCGGTACCTCTACGTGCCCGCGCCGCGGACGATCTTCGCGCGCGCCCTGAAGATTCCGGCGGGGCACATCCTGACGATCGGCGACGCGGACCGCGCGCTGCCGGCGTCGCGCCCGTACTGGTCGCTGGCGGAAGCCGCGCGCGAGGGTCTCGCCGATCCGATCCGCGGCGAGGGCGAGGCGATCGAGCGCCTCGAGGCGACGATGGTCGAGGCGGTCCGGTCGCGGATGGTCTCCGACGTGCCGCTCGGCGCGCTGCTCTCGGGCGGCATCGATTCGTCCACCGTCGTCGCGCTGATGCAGGAGGCGAACCGCGCGCCCGTCAGAACGTACACGATTGGATTCGACAGCCGGGCGTTCGACGAGGCGTCGCACGCGGCGCGCGTCGCCGCGCACCTCGGCACCGATCACACCGAGCTGCGGATCACCGGCGTCGACGCGCAGGCGGTGATACCGCGGCTCGCGGGGATCTTCGACGAGCCGTTTGCCGATCCGTCGCAGCTGCCCACGCTCTTCGTCTCCGAGCTCGCGAGGCGCCATGTCACGGTTGCTCTTTGCGGCGACGGCGGCGACGAGCTCTTCGGGGGCTACAACCGCTACGTCTACGGAATGCAGATGCTGCCGCGCGTCCAGCGCCTCTCGGCCGGCGCGCGCCGGTGGCTGGCCGCCGGCATCGCGAGCATGCCCGCGCGATCGCTGAACCGGTTCGGCGGCCGCGTCGGCGAGCGCATTCAGAAAATCGGCACGCTGCTCGGCGCGGCGTCGGTCGGCGGCATGTACCGGTCGCTGCTGTCGGCGTGGCAGCGTCCCGAGACGATCGTGCGCGGGACGCTGGAGCCCGTCGATCCCAACGAACGCATCGTCGACGCCGGCGATCCGCCCCGTCTCGTGGATCGGATGATGCTCGCCGACCAGCTGACGTATCTGCCCGACGATCTGCTCGCCAAGGTCGATCGGGCGAGCATGGCCGTCAGTCTCGAAGTCCGCGCGCCCCTGCTCGACCACCGGGTCGTGGAGCTCTCGTGGCGGCTGCCGCCGTCGCTGAAGCTGCGCGGCTGCGTCGGCAAGTGGGCGCTGCGTCAGATTCTGTATCGCCGCGTCCCGCGCGATCTCGTCGATCGGCCGAAGATGGGATTCTCGGTTCCCATCGATCAGTGGCTGCGCGGACCGCTGCGCAGCTGGGCGGGCGCGCTGCTCGCGCCCGACGCGCTGGCGAAAGACGGACTGCTCGAGCCGGCGCCCGTCGTGCGCGCGTGGCGGGATCTGCAGGACGGCCGCCGCCAGACCGGCGCGGCGCTGTGGGCGGTGGTGATGTTTCAGGCGTGGAGAGAGCGATGGGCGGCATGACGATGCCGTTTCCCGCAGCGGGCGGTGCGTGGTGGGCCCCTTCGGCACCGCTCGACGACACCGCCCGCGCGGACGATCGGCGCGTCGCTGATCGGCGCTGGGATCCGCTGCTCGTCTGCGTCGCCGCGTACATCCTGACCGCGGTCGGCCGGATCCATCAGCTCTTCGCCCCGCTGGAGCTGATCCATCTCGCGGTCATCGCCGGAGTGCTCGCCATCGTGCTGTTCGTCATCGACGGCAACAGCCTGCGACGGGTGAAGGACGTCCGCGGTCCCACGGCGACGCTGATAGCAGCGTTCATCTTCTGGATGATGGTGACGGTGCCGACCGCGCTCGTCATCGGAACCAGCTTCGACCTCGTCTTCAACAACTTCATCAAGACCGCCGTGATGTCGCTCATCATCGCCGCCAGCGTACGCGGTGTGCGGGACGTCGAGCGCCTGGTGTTCGTCTATCTCGTCGCGGCCGTCGTGTACGCCTCGGTGATCGTCACGCGATTCGACGCGAATGCCGCCGGCGACGGGCGGCTCGGCCACCTCTATTACTACGACGCGAACGATTTCGCGACCTTCGTGGTCACCGCCATGCCGCTGGCGATTCATTTTCTCTATAGCGGTGAGAGCAGGCGGATCCGCCTGTTCGCGGCCGCGGGGCTCGTCGTCCTCACGTTCGGATTCGTGTGGGCGGGATCGCGCGGCGGCTTCATTGCCCTCGTCGCTGTGACGGCCTTCGTCATCTTCCGCTTCTCCGCGATTCCTCTTCGCTGGCGCGGCTGGGGGACGGCAATGATGGCCGCCGTCCTGCTCGCCACGGCCAGCGAGCAGTACTGGGAGCGGATGCAGACGATCACGTCCGAACAGGACTACAACCACACGTCCGAGACCGGCCGCCTTCAGATCTGGGGGCGCGGCATCGACTACATGGTGGGCAACCCGGTGCTCGGCGTCGGTGCAGGCAACTTTCCGGCGGCTGAGGGCATTCTTTCGCCGCTCGCCGAGCGGCAGCAGTTCGGCATCGGCGTCCGCTGGAACGCTCCGCACAACAGCTACGTGCAGGTGGGCGCCGAGCTCGGTGTTCCCGGCCTTGCCCTCTACATCGCGGTGATCGTCAGCGCGTTTTTCGCGCTGCGGCATGGCGGCCGGCTGACACCGCCGCTCGCCGCGGCGCTTCTGGGCTTCGTCATCGGATCGGTTTTCCTGTCGCTCGCCTATTCGGAAATGCTCTACACGTTGATCGCGCTCGCCGTCGGACTGCGAAAGGTGGCTGGACGTGCCGTCGAGTGCTGATCGGCGCGCGCTGCGCGTCGCGTATCTCATCGATACGGACGGACCCGGCGGAGCCGAACGGGTCGTCGCCGACCTCGCAAAGTCGTTTCGCGCGTCAGAGGGTCGCTGCGTCGTCTTTCTGCCTGCCGTGGGCGAAGGGTGGCTCGGTCGCGAGCTCGCCGATTCCGGCGTCGTCGTCGAGTCGTTCCGGTGGGGCAGGGCGGTGTCGCCGGCCTGGGTCCGGTCATTCGCCGACGCATTCCGCCGGCACGGCATCACCATCGCGCACAGTCACGCGCTCTACATGGCGATGTACGGCGCGTGGGCGTCGCGGATCGCGGGGATTCCTCACGTCATCACGATGCACGGCGGGCGGTACTACGCAGAACGGCTCCGGCGGCGCATCGCGATGCGATCCGCGATGGCGCTGAGCGCCGCGACGATCGCCGTGTCCCGTCAGCTCGGCGACCAGATGAGCCGCGATCTCTGGGTTCGGCGCTCGGCGATTGAGATGGTCTCTAACGGTGTCCGGTATCGTCCCGCCGACGGGAGCGCCGTTCGACGCGAACTGGGACTCGCGACCGGCGATCGGCTGGCGGTGTCGATCGGCAATTTGTACCCGGTCAAAGGACATCAGTACCTCGTCGACGCCCTCGCGCGCATCGCCGGTCGTCATCCGACGCTGCACATCGCGGTGTGCGGACGCGGCGATCTGGCGGCCGAGCTCAGGAGCCGCGCAGATGCGCTTGGCGTAGGCAGCCGGGTCCATCTCCTCGGACTGCGTTCGGACGTCAACGCCGTGCTCGCCGCGGGCGATGTCTTCGTCCTGCCGTCGTTGTCGGAAGGGCTGCCGCTGGCGCTGCTCGAGGCCATGTTCGCGGGATGTCCGATTGTCGCAACCGATGTCGGCGAAGTCTCTGCGGCGCTCGGACACGGCGAGGCGGGAGTCATCGTCAGACCCGGAGACGCTTCCGATCTCGCGTCGTCGTTGAACGCGCTTCTCGACGATCCCGACCGCGCTCGAATGCTCGGCGCCCGCGCACGTGCGCGAGCGGCGAGCGAATACGACCGATCGCAAATGGTCCAGCGTTATCGGTCAATCTACGAACGGGCTCTCTCTGGTGCGCCGCCGCGCGCCGCGCGCCTGTTCGCCGCATCCGCCCAGCCAACTCTGTAATCCACATCGTCGCGACGTCACCATCGACGGGAGTGTGTCATGAACGTATCGACCCGCAGGCTGCAGATCTCCGTACTCGCGATCATCGCGCTGACCCTGACGATTCACGCGCAGGGCGGCTCCATCACCATCACGCCGGCGAATCCGACGCTGCTTGTCGGCGAGAGCGTCGCGCTCGGGACGACGGGCGCCGTCGTCCCCTCCGCAATCGGCGCCGGGTCGGGACACACGTGCGTCCTGTACTCCGATCAATCGCTCCGATGCACGGGCCAGAACAGTCAGGGTCAGGTCGGCAACGGCGGCTGGACCGCCGTGCTCGAACCTGCGGTGGTGCCCGCCGTCAACCCCGTCAACGTTCGAACGGGCATGGAGCATACCTGCACGCTCGTCGGCGACGGCCGGATGCAGTGCTGGGGCCAGAACTACACCGGCGTACTCGGCGGCGGGACGATCGGCGGCTTTTCCGCGACGCCCCAGTTCGTGCAGAACATGACGACGGCGATCAAAACGACCGGCTCCGGATTCCACGCCTGCGCGATGCTCCAGGACCACACCG
>Ga0075435_100003570_pt1 | contig 10568 bp, 14 predicted proteins | sample RhiMethybrSRZTD4_FD_75302 | JGI IMG/M metagenome (GOLD analysis project Ga0075435, IMG submission 75302) | Populus rhizosphere microbial communities from Tennessee, USA - Rhizosphere MetaG P. TD hybrid SRZTD4 | ecosystem: Host-associated > Plants > Roots > Rhizosphere > Soil | place: USA... | reverse complement strand
GTGCGCGTTGGCGGCCCCGAGCGCGAGCGCGGCGGCGAGCAGAATGGATTTCGTCTTCATGCTTCGGTTCCTCATGGAACCTCGATCGTTTCTCTTCTCGAGTTACGGTTTGCGATCGAGCCATGGTGCCGAGTGGCACCCAAGCGACGTTATTCTTTATGCGCCAATGGGTTTCCCTCAGGTGCCAGTTGGACGTAAAAAATCGGGGTCAGAGCCCTAGACCTAGCATCGCCTGCGGCTTTTCAGATTCGGGGCTCTGACCCCAGGCGTCGAAATGCCCCCAGTGCACGAGCTCCATGCGGCCGTCGGCGTGCTCGACGGCGGCGGTGCAGCTGTCGACCCAGTCGCCGCAGTTGATGTAGGTCACGCCTTCCGACTCGCGCAGGGCGGCGGCGTGGATGTGGCCGCAGATGACGCCGTCGGCGCCGCGGCTCCTGGCATGGCGCAGCAGCGATTCCTCGAAATCCCAGATGAAGCTCACCGCGCCTTTCACCTTGCGCTTGGCGTAGCCGGCGAGCGACCAGTAGCCGGGGATGCCGAGCGTGCGGCGCAGCCAGGAGAGCCAGCCGTTCAGGTGCACGAGCACCGAGTAGGCCGAGTCGCCGAGCAGCGCGAGCCACTTGTGGTAGCGCGTGACCTGGTCGAACTCGTCGCCGTGGACGACGAGGTAGCGCCGGCCGTCGGCCGCGGCGTGCAACACGTCGCGCTCGACGCGGATGTTGCCGAAGGAGGTGCCGAGGTGCTCGCGCGCCGCCTCGTCGTGATTGCCGGGGATGAACACCACCTCGACGTCGTGGCGGGCGCGCTTGAGGATCTTCTGCACCACGGTGTTCTGCGCTTCCGACCAGTACACGCCGCGGCTCTTCATCGCCCAGAAGTCGATGATGTCGCCGACCAGGAAGAGGTGTTGCGAGTCGTATTCCCGCAGGAAAGCGAGCAGCCGCTCCGCCTGGCAGGCGCGTGCCGAGGTGGATGTCGGAGAGGAAGATCGAGCGGACGAGCCGCGCCATATGGCGGGCGAGCCTAGACACCGCATGTGACGGGGTGGTGACGGCTTGCAGAATGCCCGGAAGCCCAAAATCGGGGTCGGAAGACCAAAATCGGGGTCAGACCCCTAAATCGTAGGGACGCCTTAGGCGTTTCAGATCCGGGGTTCAGAGTTTCCCTACAGAAAGTTCCTCCCGCCGCTGACAGACTGCCAGGCGTCCCGAGGTTGGCGCGCGAGGATTGGCGCCTGGCGCCAGTGGTCAAGTCCGCTTTTCCCGATCGGTCGATAGTAGGCCTGTACATGAACTACACGCTATTTCGTCTCAGCGACAGCGCGCCCGTCGAGGCTTTGACGGCGCACGTCCTCGCCCGCGCCTATGAAGCGGCCTGGCGTGCGCTGTACCGGTGCGATCCGGTCGGCCGGCACGTCATCGAAGCGCTGGGGCTCGCGATCGATTTCGGCCCTCGCGGTTACCACTGACCTCGGCCCCCAGTGAAAGGACGCAGGACATGAGCTTGGCGACGTCAAGAGAGGAACCCCTCTTGGAGGCCCGCCATTTCAAGGGCGGCGCAACGAGGCTCGACGAGAGCGGATTGCATTTCGATGAGCTCCTGGGGCACGACGATCGCTATATCTGGACCGCGGGCACGAAGGTCAGCCATGAGCACCTGCGCTTCGAGGATCGGCACGCGAGGGTCACGCTGAATCCGGGCTCGATCACCCCGTCGGCGCTGTTCCGCACGATGGCCGAGGCGCACGAGCGCACGCGCGAGATCGCGCCGGCCCATGCCATCGAGCAGCAAGATTACGATCGGGCGTGGAAGGTCGCGCGCAATGGCGAGTACATCCACGAGGGGCAGGACCTCATCGCGGTCGTCTTGGCTGCCGATGACACCCCGGCGGGTTATGCCGCTTTTGCGCTGAACGTGCTGCGCGAGGATAAGAGCGGGTACATCACGCTCCATGTCAACCTCGACTACGTCTTTGTCAGGCCTGAATTCCGGGGCGAGATGTACGGATTCGACCTCGCTGCCGCCGTGATCTGGATCTGTCACGACGTGCTCGAGGCGATCTATCGCGTCGCGCCGGCGGGCGCGACCATCGGCACCGTGCTCTATGCCGACATGGTCTCGGAGGACGGGGAGAAGATCGTCCGCTCCATCGAGGGCGGGCTGATCGCGAATACCGACACCGTGCGCGACAGCGCTGCTCCGCGCGACGATGTCGAGATCGGCGAGGTCATGTTCGACCGTGGCTAGAAGGGGTAGCGCCTGCCGGCTGAAGGGGTGGCGCCTGCCGGCTCAGGCAGTCGTAGTCCGGGCGGACTATGCCCCCCTTTGCTTTCTGCTGCTGCCCGAGCGGCCGGCTCAGGGCCAAACAAGACCAAAGACCAACTTCCTTGTACTCGCAGTTGATCGCCGCTGTGGAGCATTGTGCCGGCCCGGCGGGGGCCGCGATATCGCCGCACACCGCGGCGCGATGTCGGAATTCCCCGGGTGCGCGCTATCGACGCGATGCGACGTCGCCGGTGGGCATCACGACACCTGAATCACACGTAAGAATCACGATTCGGCCGCTTGGAGGGGGTCGAACCGGAATCTTGTCACCGCGCCCGCCGAGCGGGACTGGCACAATAGTTCGACACAAAAGAGCGATCGATAGGTTGGTGTGTATGGGTAGTTCGACAAGCAAAATGCGGCAGGCCGTGTCTTTTCCGGAACTGTTCGCCGCGGCGGCGCCCGTTTGTCCCAAGTGCACGAAGCCGATGAAGCCGAGGAGCGCGACGCGCCCCGACGGGGACGTGTACGCGTTCTGGGGCTGCGTGGCGTTTCCGAAGTGCCTCGGGACCAGGACGCTTAGATAGAAGAATCGGGGTCTGACCCCGATTTCGTTCTTAGCTCGAGAGCGACCTCGCAAGAGCCCGAAGCAGGGCCGCGCCGTCGCCGCGCCAGGCGCTGCCGTGCATGCAGGCGAGCGTCCGGGGCTCCTCACGCGCGAGGCGCTCGAGGGTCGCGGCGGTGTGGGGCGCGTGCGCGTAGTAGTCCATCTGCTTCCGGAAGGCTTCGCTCGGCTCGAGGATGTCGCCGTCGGTCACCGGGGTCTTGCCCGCGCCGCCCTGGGTGAAGAGATCGCCGCAGAGCAGGGTCCGCGTCTCGAGCTCCATCATGAAGCCGCACTCCCAGCCGTGCGGAACGTGCGGGGTGTCGTGCCAGCGCAGGCGATGCCGGCCGATTTGGAGCACCTCGCCGTCGACCATCGGCCGGGCCGGCCGGCTGGCGACGTCGTTCACCGACACCATGGCCGCGACCTGGCTGCACACCGCCTCGGCCTGCGGCGCGGCGGCAAGGAATTCGTTCAGCGCGCCGCACTCGTCGGCCTCGTAGTGCGAGAAGGCGACGTAGCGCAGCTTCTCCAGGGGCAGCACGCTTGCGATCGCCTCGGAAACGAGGGGGAACACGCGCCTTGGGCCGGTGTGGAAGAGGAGCGGGGCGTCGTCGGCGATCAGGTACTGGTTGAAGTTGAAGTCCGGTCCGCCGGGGATCGCGATCGGCGTGTTGATGCGGAAAATGCCGGGGGCGATCTCGTGGACGTTGGTGCCGGCGGCCTGGTTGGTGATCATGGGGTCCTCCAAAAGGTTGTGAGGTGGTGACGACGAGGTTGTGTAACGAAACGCCCGGTCGTTACACCTCCTCGGCATGGGAATTCGATTTATCCTCGGGCCATGCAGGACGCCGCCCTCGCCCGGGCCATCGCCGGATCGCCGGACGCCATCGACGCCGGCGCCGAGGCCGAGTTCTGCAGGCGCTTCGCACCGCGCGTGCGGCTCTACGGTCTGCGTCATCTGCGCGATCGACATGCGGCCGCGGACCTGGTGCAGCAGGTGCTCATGATGGCGCTCGAGCGGCTGCGCGCCGGGAAGCTCCGCGACCCCGAGCGGCTCGCCTCGTTCGTGCTCGGCATGTGCCGCATGGTGGTGGTGGATCTGCGAAGAGGGACGGCACGCAGGAATGGACTTTTGGAAGAATGGCTAATACCCGAAGAGGCGGTCGAAGATTCCGAGCCGCGCGTGTTCGAGCGCGACCGGCTCGCCGCCTGCCTGGAGGCGCTCTCGGAGCGCGAGCGCTCGATCGTGATCGCATCATTCTTTGAAGAAAACGAAAACCAAAAGGCCGAGCCGGGGCTTTCGGCCGGCAACGTCCGGGTGATCCGGCATCGCGCGCTCGGCAAGCTGCGCGCGTGCATGGAGGCGGCATGAGCGCCGAGTTCGCCACGCTGGTCGACTACTGGTTCGGCGACCTGGCGCGCGAAGAGGAGGCGGCGTTCGAGGAGCACCTCTTCGGCTGCGACGAGTGCACGACGAAGCTCGCGGAGCTGGTCGCGCTCGGCGGAGCGGTGCGCGCGGCCTGGCGCGAGGGCGCGGTGCGCGCCGTCATCTCGCGCGCGCTGCTCGATGCGATGAAGGGAGAGGGACTGCGCCTGCGCGAATACGCGATGACGCCGGGCGGGAGCGTTGACTGCACCATCGCCGCGACGGACGACTTCGTGGTCAGCCGGCTGTCGGCGCCGCTCGCCAACGTGCGGCGCGTGGACCTCGTGACCGACGCCGGGCGCTTCGAGGACGTCCCCTTCGACGCTGCGGCTGGCGAGGTGCTCATGTGTCCCGCGCCCGCCGCTCTCAAGCGCAAAGGCAGGTTCACCCTTCGCGTGCAGCTGCTGGCAGTGGACGACGCCGGCGAGCGGGAACTCGGGAAATACACCTTCGAGCATTCGCCGAGTTGATCTTGGAGGAACTGCTCAAGCACGCGCATCGGGTCGCGGCTCTCCTGAAAGAGCGCAAGGAGACGATCGCGGTCTCGGAGTCGTCGACCGGCGGTCTCGTCACGGCGTCGCTGCTCGCAGTTCCAGGCGCTTCGGCGTATTGCCTCGGCGGCGTCGTGCTGTACACGCGGCAGGCATGGCACGCGCTGCGCGACTTCGACGAATCGCTGCTGAAGAAGGCGCGCTCGGCGACCGAGGAGAACGCGTGGCTGCGCGCCGACCTCGCGCGGCAGCGCTTCGAGGCTACGTGGGGCCTCGGCGAAACCGGCGCGGCGGGTCCCACGGGAAACCGCTACGGCGATCCGGCGGGACACACGTGCATCGCCGTCGCGGGCGCCGTTCGCAATACAAGAACACTGCGCACGAATCGCAGCGAGAGGCTGGAAAACATGCACGCATTCGCGGCCGCGGCATTGCAACTGCTGGAAGAAGTACTCGCCAAAGCATAAGAATTTGGGTTGACGCGCGTTTCGCATTCCGAAATCCGGGGCGCGGTTGGAATGGGCCTTGCGTCGTTTCCACACCGTCCGCGCAAGCGGGCTTATATAACCCTGGAGGAAGTAATGAAGCTGACCATGACCGCCCTCGCGGGCGCCGTTACTCTTGCGTTCGCTCAAATCGCGGGCGCCCAGACCGTGTCGCCGAACGTGAGCGTGGACCAGAACGGCGTGCAGAACAGCCAGCAGTACGGCAGCGGCAACCAGAGCTCGCAGACGTATGGAAACAACAATCAAGGCAGCAATACCTATCAGAACGGCGCGCAGAATCAGAACGCGACCGGCAACTCCGCACAGCAGAGCCAGCAGTACGGCAAGGGCAACGCTTCGAGCCAGGGCGGCACGAGCGCGTACGAGCAGAACCGCCAGTCGAACATGCCCTATTCGCAGCAGAGCGGTGCGCAGAACCAGAATGCGTACGGCAGCGCGAACCAGCAGAACCAGCAGTACGGACAGGGCAACCGGTCGGCGCAGAACAATGACCGCTACGGCGCCTCGGGCGGCCAGACGCGCGAGCGCGACGACGAGCATCACGACAACGGCAAGCACAAGGGCGCGTACAAGCACGATCGCGACGACCAACACGCGCGCGGCGGCGACGACGATCACGACCGGGGCGGCCGGCGCGGGGGCGATAAGGACTAAACGCCGACGCCCCAGCAGTAGCAGTGGAAAAGCCGCCTTCGGGCGGCTTTTTTGCGCGCATCTGGCGCATACTCCCCGGGTCCGGCGCCGCCTGCCGACCATTGCCGCAGAGGAACCCGCATGAATTGGGAGCGCATCCACGAAAACTGGCACCACTTCAAGGGCAATGCCAGGCGGCACTGGGCCAAGCTGAGCCCGGAGCAGCTCGACGTCATTGCCGGCAATCGCGAGCAGCTCGCGGAGAAGATTCGCGAGGTGTATGGCGTGTCGCCGGAGACCGCCGAGAAGCAGCTCGCTTCGTGGCAGAGCGCGCAGAGGGAACGCAGTCCGTTCAAATAAAGGGCCATGGACGACCATCTTCAAGAGGCGCTCGGCAAGCTGCTCGACGTGTACGACGCGCGCCGGCGCGCAGACGTCGAGCGCGAGCAGAAGGCGAAGGACGAGGAGGCGCGCTTTCTCAGCGATTTCGCCGTGGTCCGGCGCAACGTGATCCGCCCGGTGTTCGAGGCCGCGGGCGCGATGCTGGAGGAGCGCGGGCACCGCTACAGCATCACGGAGCAGGAATTCACCGCCGGCGCCGAAGGCAGGATCAGCGAAGCCGCGATCACCATGCGCATCGTGCCTTCGGGCACCAAGGCGCCGCTGCACGAGGACCAGCGCTCGCTCACCATCGCGACGCGCCACTACAACAAGACCGTGTGGATCAACACCGGCGAGTCGGCAGGCTCTGGCGGGCTCGCCGGCGCGAAGGGCGCCTTTGCGCTCGATAAGGTGACCCGCCAGCTCGTCGAGGAGGAGCTGATCGGGTTCGTCGCCCGCGTGGTGACGAGCTAAGCCGCTACACGCCCCAGTGCCGCAGCAGCCGGTCGCCGGCGAAGAGGCAGGCGACCGAAGCGGCCGCGGCGAAGAGCAGCGCGTCGGGGCTGAAGGCGGCCACCGGCGCGGTCGCGGCAGCGAACATCGGCGCGATCACCTTGCCGCCGACCAGCGCGCCCGCGGCGCCGATGCCGACGGACACGGCGAAGCCGCGCTCGGCGTTCCAGTCGAAATACGCGCACCCGATCCAGCCGAGCGCGGCGCCGGCGAGCAGCCAGATGATGATTTCCATGGCCGCCATGGTGTGCGTTACCGGTGGGGGGTTCTGTGCGCTGGCGTACTTAAGCGCCCGCTATGTCGGACGGCGCACGGAAGCGCCGGCAAAAACGGCGCACACTCCCGGCCATGCATGCGGAGCAAATCACACCGATCACACCGATCACGCCGATCACATCGATCGGGCAGCGCCCGCTGGTGAAGGTCCTGACCGCGCTCGCGGCGTGGATCGCGGCGGTGCTGCTCGTCGCCGCCACCTTCGCCGCGGGCCCCGGCCAGGTGCAGGATGCGACGGAGGCGACGCCGGCCGATGCCGCGATCACGCAGCGCGTCGAAAACGCGCTCGCGAAGGATCCATTCCTGCGCAGCCAGGAGATCTACGTCGAGACGCAGGACGGCGTGGTGAACCTGACCGGCTTCGTGCGCTCGCTCGATGGCATCGCGAGGGCGGAGGAGCTGGCGCGCGGCGTGCGCGGCGTCTCGGCGGTCAGGAACGGCCTTCGCGTCGCGAACCGGCCGTCGCAGGCATGACGGGCGGCGCCGGCAGCAAACGCTCGTACTCGGTTTTCACGGCCGCGTAGCACTCGCACGCCCGCTGCTCGAGCCCGGCGCGCTCGAGCACGCGGATGCGCCCGCGGCTGTATTCGATCGCGCCGGCCTCCTGCAGCCTGCCGGCCGCCTCGGTGACGCCTTCGCGGCGCACGCCGAGTAGGTGCGCGATGCGCTCCTGCGTCATCGCGATCTCGGCCGCATCGAGGCGATCCAGCGCGAGCAGCAGCCAGCGGCACACCTGCTGATCCACGGAGTGGTGCCGGTTGCACACGCCGGTCTGCGTCATCTGCGTGATCAGCGCCTGCGTGAAGCGCAGGAGCAGCGGCTGCAGCGAGCCGCCGCGGTCGAGGCTCTGGCGCATCGCCGCGGCGCGCAGGCGCCAGGCATGCCCTGCGATCTGCACCACGGCGCGGCTCGGCGTGACGCCGCCGCCCATGAAGAGCGAGATGCCGACCACGCCTTCGCGCCCCGTGAGCGCGATCTCGGTGGTCGAGCCGTCCTCGAGCAGATAGAGCAGCGACACGATGCCGCTCGCGGGAAAGTAGAGGTAGGGCTGCGCCTCGCCCGATTCGTAGAGCGCCATGCCCGGCGCGAGCGCGAGCGGCTCGAGCGCCGGCGCGAGCGCCTGGTACTCGGCCTCGGGCAGCGCCGCGAGCAGGCGGTTGTGCCGCGGCTGCAGCCGACCCTGGGTGGATTGGCGCGCCATGCCGGCATGGTAACCGCGGGTTTGAGCGTTCAAGCCCGCGGCGTAGTCCGATCGGTCGCCTTGGTCCGAGCCCATTTGCCCGAAGCGTCCAATAGTTCCTTATTGAGGGTATTGACCTCGGCAGTAGCATCGACTCGAACTCGCGTTGGAGGCGAAGATGGGCAAGCTCTGCTGCGGAGCGTTTGCATTCGCGCTTCTTTCGGTTGGTCTCGGCAACGTCCAGGCGCAAAACCATCTCAGCGGCACGGTCGCGACCCCCAACGGCCCGGAGCCCGGCGTGTGGGTGATCGCGGAAACGAAGGACCTGCCCACGCGCTTCGCGCGCATCGTGGTCACCGACGGCGAAGGTCGCTATCTCGTGCCCGACCTGCCGCCCGCCGAATACGACGTATGGGTGCGCGGCTATGGCCTGGTCGACTCGCCGAAGGTGAAGGCGGTCATTCCCGCGAAGGCGGGAACGGGCATGACGCTCGATCTCACCGCGGTGCCGGCGCCCTCGAAGAAGGAAGCCGCGCAGTACTACCCGGCGATGTACTGGTTCTCGCTCATGCGAGTACCCGAGGAGAGCGAGTTCCCGCTCGGCAAGATGTCGAGCCAGAGCGAATGGCTGCACACGCTGAAGCAGGGCGCCTGCCAGTCGTGCCACGCGCTCGGCACGCCCGGCACGCGCGCGATCCCGGAGATGTACAGGAAAGGCGGCGACGTCGCTTCGTTCGAGGCCTGGAAGGAGCGCGTCACCGCGGGCAGCTCGCGTGCGGCGATGGCGCGCGACATGGCGCGGCTTGGCGAGCCGGGCCTGAGGTACTTCGCGCAGTGGACTGACGCGATCGAGAAGGGCGCGCTGCCGTTCGCGCGGCCCGAGCGGCCGCAGGGCGCGGCGCGCAACCTGGTGGTGACGATCTGGGACTGGAGCCAGTCCACCTATTACCTGCAGGACCTGGTCTCGACCGACCGCCGCAACCCGCGCGTGAACGCGAACGGGCGGCTCTACGGCTCGGCGGAGATGAGCACCGACCTCGTGCCGATGCTCGACCCGAAGACCAACAGCTCGAGCGCGGTGGTGCACCCGGTGCGCGACCCGAAAATGCAGTCGACGCGCTCGGACCCGTTCGGCCCTTCGCCCTACTGGGGCGCGGAGCCGGTGTGGGACAGCCGCACGCGGAACCACAGCCCGACGATGGACGAGAAGGGCCACATCTGGTTCGGCGCGCGCATCGCGTCCGGGGTGAACCCGGATTTCTGCAAGTCGGGCGCGCATCCTTCGGCGAAGGGCGTTCCGCTCGACGGCGAGGCGCGGCGCCACCTCTCGGTGTTCGAGCCGAAGAAGGGCAAATGGCAGCTCGTGCGCACCTGCTTCGGCGTCGAGCATCTTGCTTTCGGCTTCGACGACGACAACACGCTGTGGGCGAGCGGAGGCGCGGGCGGCGCGAACGTGCTCGGCTGGCTCAACCGCTACGTCTACGAGCGCACCGGCGACGAGGCGAAATCGCAGGGCTGGACCCCGTTCGTGCTCGACACGAGCGGCGACGGCAAGCGCGGCGCGTACGTGCAGCCCGACGAGGCGGTCGAGCCGAAGAAGGACAAGCGCATCGCGATCGACCTCGACTCGATCGCCGTGAGCCCGCTCGACGGCGCCGTGTGGGGAACCGTCGCGGGCTACCCGGGCGGCATCGCGCGCGTCACGCCCGGCGCGAACCCGACCTTCACCGCGCTCACCGAGTACTACGAAGTCCCGCTCCCCGGCTACGGGCCGCGCGGCGGCGACGTCGACACCAACGGCACCTTCTGGGTCTCGCTCGCGAGCGGCCACCTCGGCCGCTTCGACCGCAGCAAGTGCAAGGTGCTGAACGGTCCCACCGCGACCGGCAGGCATTGCCCCGAGGGCTGGACCTTCCACGCGCTCCCCGGCCCGCAGCTTCGCGACGTGAAACTCGAGGGCAGCGCCGAAGTGAGCTCCTCGACCTGGGTCGACTGGCAGGGCATCCTCGGCCTCGGCAAGAACGTCCCGATCGCGATGGGCGACGGCGGCGACGCGGTCTATGCGCTCGTGAAGGGCGAGTTCGTCACCCTGCACCTCCCGTATCCGATGGGCGTCTTCCCAAAGAGCCTCGACGGCCGCATCGACGACGAGAAGCAGGGCTGGAAAGGCCGCGGCCTCTGGACCACCTCCGGCACGCGCGCGCTCTTTCATAGCGAGAGCGGCAAGGAAGGCAGCCCGAAGGTCGTCAAGCTCCAGATGCGCCCCGACCCGCTCGCAAAATAATTCGGG
>Ga0075435_100003568_pt1 | contig 10570 bp, 10 predicted proteins | sample RhiMethybrSRZTD4_FD_75302 | JGI IMG/M metagenome (GOLD analysis project Ga0075435, IMG submission 75302) | Populus rhizosphere microbial communities from Tennessee, USA - Rhizosphere MetaG P. TD hybrid SRZTD4 | ecosystem: Host-associated > Plants > Roots > Rhizosphere > Soil | place: USA... | reverse complement strand
GAGGATCGCCGCCTGTATCTCATCGAGCCGCGAGTTGATCCCCGGTTCCTGGTGATGGTAGCGGCCGGTCTGACCGCCATTGCGCAGCCGCTTGATCCTGTCGGCGAGCGCCGCATCGGTCGTGATGACCGCGCCGCCGTCGCCGAGCGCGCCGAGATTCTTCGTCGGGTAGAAGCTGAACGCGCCCGCGGCACCAATCGTCCCAACCGGTCGGTCCCCGGCTCTCGCAAGGTGCGCCTGGCAGCAGTCTTCGACGATCGCGAGACCATGCCGCGCCGCGATGCGCGCGATCGCCGCCATCTCCGCCGGCTGACCGTAGAGATGCACTGGCAGGATCGCTCGCGTGCGCGGCGTGATTGCCTGTTCGATGCGATCGGGATCGATGGTCAGGCGCTCGGGATCGATGTCGGCGAACACGGGCCGGGCGCCGGCGATCATGATGGCCAGCGCGCTGTAGGCGGCGGACAACGGCGTCGTGATCACCTCGTCGCCGTTGCCGATGCCGAGCGCGCGCAGGACCAGCGCGATCGCATCCGTGCCGGTGCCGACGCCGACCGCGTGAGACGCGCCCATCGCGGCCGCGAACTCCGATTCGAACGCCTCGACCTCGGGGCCGAGCACGAACCATCCACGCTCGATCACGCGATCGATGGCGCGCTTGACGTCGGCCGCGTCTTCCCCGGGCACCAGCGACAGAAACGGCACGCGCCGAGCCGTCATACACGCTCCTGCCGGTCGCGCGGTTCGAGATAGTCATTGAGGTGCTGCCGGTAGAATTCCACCGTCCGCCGCAGCCCCTCGTGGAGCGAGACCGACGGCGCCCACCCGGTGGCGCGCATGAACTTCGATGCGTTCGTGTAGAAGCTGCCGATGTCGATCGCCTTCTTGTCCGCCGGCCATTCGACGTACTCGACGCGGCCCGATCCCGCGATCTGAATCAGTAAAGACGTCAGATCGCGAAGGCTGATCGGATCGGTACCGCCGACGTTGAACACCTCGCCGTTGACGGCGTCGCTGGCACCCGCTCGCAGAAACGCATCGGCCGCATCGGCAACGTAGACGAAGTCGCGCAGCTGCGAGCCGTCGCCGTAGATCTGAATGGTGCGATCCTCGATGGCGAGGCGGATGAACCACGCGAGGAATCCCTGGCGGTTGTGTTTGATCAACTGCCGTGGACCGAAGATGTTGGTCAGCCGCAGCGAACAGCCGCGCACGCCGAAGACGTTGTTGTAGACCAAATGGTAGTACTCGCCCGCCGCCTTGTTGATGCCATTCACGTCGCTCGGACGCACGAGGTGCGTCTCGTCCACCGGCAGCGAATCGGGTCTGCCGTAGACCTGGCGCGTGCCCGCGAAGACGACCTTCACGCCTGGATTGTGGCGGCGGCACGCCTCGAGCACCGTCAGTTGACTGCGGCAGTTGATCTCGAGATCCGTGTACGGATCTCGCATGCTGTCGATGTGGCTGACCTGACCGGCAAGACTGAAGATGACATCGCGATCGCGTACGAGATAGTTCATCGTCGACTGCTGCCGGATATCGGCGACGTTCACGGCGACGCGATCGGCAATGCCGTCGATGTTGAAGAGATTGCCGCCGTAGTCGGGGATGAGCGAGTCGACGAGCAGCACCCTGGCGCCGAGATCGACGAGCGCGCGCGCGAGGTTGCTGCCGATGAAGCCGAGGCCACCGGTGATCATCACCGCGCGGCCGCGGTAGAACTCACGGTAGTCCACGGTCACGTGCGCGGTGGAGTGGGATACACGCGGTTCGCCGGATCGCCTGTCGTCTGCGTGAGCGGCCGCACGCCCGGGCGCAGGTGGTCGCGGCGAACGACGAGCGCGACCCAGAGAATCAGCAGATCGCGTCCGGTTCTGAACAGCCGCCGGACGTTGAAGAACTGCGATTTGCCGAACGCACGATGAAAGTGGTGCACTGGGACTTCCACGATCCGGAAGCCGCCGTCCTGGATTTTCTTCATCATCTCGACGCAGATGATGCCGCTGGTCTTCTCGAGATTGATGCGATCGAAGATGGTCCGGCGCATCAGCCGGAAGTCGCAGTCCACGTCGCGCATCCGCAGGCCGAAGAGGGTGCTGACGATGTAGTGATAGATCCGGCCGATGACGACGCGGTGAAGCGGATCGGAGCGGCTGATCTTGTAGCCGTTCACGAGATCGACCTCGGCCGTCATCCTGTTCCACAGCGCCGACAGCTCGGTCGGGTCGTACTGGGCGTCGCCGTCGGTATAGAAGATCAGCTCCTTGGTCGCCGCGCGGAAGCCGGTCTGCAGCGCCGCGCCGTAGTCGCGGTTGATCGGATGGTGCACGGCGCGCACCTGCGCGTAGGTGCGCGCGAGCTCGTCGGCGATGTCGGCCGTTCCGTCGGCGCTCCCATCGTCGACGACGATCACTTCGAAGTCCGGTGTCAGCTCGGCGGCGGTCTTCACGGTGCGGATCACCATGCTCGCAATGGTGCCGCTGTCGTTATAGGCCGGGAAGAAGACACTCAGACCAGCGGGCTTGCTGGCGGGGGGCACTGACATGCAAAAAGTTCCTAAACCATAGCACGTTATCGCCGCTTTGTTTTTGTCGCAATCAGCCGCCACGGGGTCAGCGCCGACTCGAACAGCACGCCTCTCGACAGCTTCGATTCGCCCTGCCGGCGCTCGACGAAAGTAATCGGCACTTCGGCGATCCGCGCGCCGAGATGGTTCGCGACGTAGAGCATCTCGGTGAGAAAGGAGTAGCCGTCCGACTCGAAGTCATCGAGCGGCAGCGCGGCCAGCGTCGCGCGCCGCCAGCATCGGAAGCCGGTCGTGCAGTCGCGCGCGGTGAGGCGTGTGACGAACCGGATGTAGAGGTTCGCGAAGCGGCTGAGGAGGCGCCGCCGCCTCGGCCAGTTCACGACGCCGCCGCCGGGAATGTATCGCGACCCCAGGACCACGTCGGCGCCCGCAGTCCCTGCGATCAGCGCGGGGAGTTGCGTCGGATCGTGCGACAGGTCCGCGTCCATCTGGCAGATCACGTCGACGCTGCCCGGCGGCCGCGCGATTGCGAGGCGAATGCCGTCGATATACGAACGTCCAAGGCCGCGGCGTCCCGTGCGATGGAGCACCTCGATGCGGCCTGAATGCCGCCGGGCCAGTCCGTCGGCGATGTCCCCGGTTCCGTCCGGCGAGGCATCGTCGACGACGAGCAGGTTGACGTTCGGCAGTTGCATCAACGCGTCGACGAGCAGCGGCAGGTTGTCGCGTTCGTTGAAGGTGGGCACGATGACGAGCGCGGCCGGCGCAGTCGCTCCCGTCATCGACGGCCCTCGAACCGCAGCGACGAAATCTGTTCGGAGACCAGACCGACGAGAAAAATCACGACGCTCAGCAGGATCAGCAGCACCGACGAGTTCGTGACGTGCGACTGCGTGAAGATGGTCCACACGGCGTAGGCCGCGCCGATCAGAAACGCGGCGGCGCTGATCGGCAGAAAGATTCGCAGCGGGCTGAAGATGGTGATCACCTTGAGCAGGATCAGCAGAAAACGGACACCATCCGGGCCCAACCGGACCTTCGACGTCCCCTGCCGCGGCCGCGCCTCGACCGGCTCGAAGCGGACGCTGTATCCGGCTTTGATGAACGCGAGCGTCGTCGTCGTCGGCGTCGAGAATCCGTTCGGCAGAAGATGCAGGAACTCGAGCAACGGTTCGCGCCGGGCCGCGCGAAATCCTGACGTGAGATCCGGAATCGGCCGTTCGGTCAGGTAACTCGCGATCCCATTCAGCACCGCGTTGCCGACACGCCGCACCGCACTGGCCTGACTGTCCGTCGATCGCGCGCCGACGACGAGATCGTAGTCGCGGAGCTGCGCGACGAGCCGCAGCCCGTCGGCGGGGCGATGCTGGCCGTCGGCGTCGAGGATCAGAACGCACGTCCCGGTCGCGCGGCGGATCCCGGTCTTCACGGCGGCGCCGTTGCCTTTGTTGTAAGGATGCCGGATCACACGAGCGCCGCCGGCCGACGCTTTCGCGCCGGTGTCGTCGGTCGACCCGTCGTCGACGACGAGGATCTCGTTCCACGACGCGGCGCCGCGCAGATCGACGACGACCGACGCGATCGAGGCCGCTTCGTTGAAAGCCGGAATGACGACAGAGGTCGCCGCCGCGTCAGCCATCAGCCATCAACTTCGCGACCACGCCGTCCCAGGTAATGGCACGCGCCCGATCGTAGCCCGCATCGCCAAGGCGGCGCGCCCGCGCGCGATCGGCCGCGAGTTGCGCCATCGCCGCGCCGATCGATTCGGGCGTGGGTTCAGCGACGAAGCCGGTGACGCCGTCCTCGACGAACTCGAGCGGACCGCCGGCGTCGGTCGTCGTCACCACCGGCTTGTGCGCCAGGAACGCTTCGAGCGTCACATAGCCGTAATCCTCGTCGAAGGGCGGAAAGACGACGGCGAGCGCGCCCGCGTAGAGTCGCGTGAGATGCTCGTCGTCGATGCCGCCGGCAAAGGTCACACGATCGGCGACTCCGGCGGCGGTTGCCGTTTCCGCGAGCCGCTCCCGCAGCGGGCCTTCGCCGACGACGAGCAGACGCAGCGAGCGATCGGTGTGCGCGAGCGAACGAACGATGAGATCGACGCGTTTGTTGGCCTCGAGCCGGCCGACCGAGAGCACGTAATCGCCTGACGGACCGGCGCGCAGCGAGCCGGCGAGCGGCGGCGGATGGTACAGCGGTTCGGCCGCGATGCCGTTGAACTTTTCCAGACGGGCGGCGGTGTTGCGCGCGTTCGTGAACAGCCGCGCCGACTCGGTGAGCATCGCACGGTCGAGCGTCATCAGCTTGTCGCGCAGCCGGACGTCGGCCTCCGCGTGCGTGAACTCGCTGTACGGCGTGCCGCACAGATCGTAGATGGCGCGGTACTGATGAAAGAGCCACGTGACTTTGTTGGGATGTCGCACGAAGTAGGTCGGGAACTTCGTCGCGATGACGGCGTCGATCGGCTGGCCGTTGGATTCCGAGAGATCGACGAGGCGCCACGCCGCCGCCTGTGCGAGCAGCTCTTCCTTCGGGTACCACTTGAAGGGAATCGACACGCGCTCGGCGAGGTAGCCGTGACGGCGGAGCTCGTCGACCAGGCCGCGCACGTGCAGCTCGGCGCCGCCGTGCACGAACGGCACGCGCGCCTCGCACACCAGCACACGCTTCGTCATGTGGCGAAGCGGAAGTTGATGATGTCGCCGTCCTGCACGATGTAGTCCTTCCCTTCGAGCCGCAGCTCGCCGTGATCGCGGCACGCGGCCATCGCGCCGCGCGCGATCAGATGGTCGTAGCTGACGACCTCGGCGCGGATGAAGCCGCGCTGGATGTCGCTGTGAATCTCGCCCGCGGCGAGCTGCGCCGGCGTCGCGCGCGGGATCGACCACGCGCGGCATTCGTCCTCGCCGACGGTGAAGAACGAAATATAGCCGAGCAGATCGTAGCTGGCGCGAATGACGCGATCGAGTCCGGACTCGGTCAGCCCGAGATCCGACAGGAACGCCGCGGCGTCGGCCGATTCGAGCTGCGCGATCTCGAGCTCGATTTTCGCGCAGACCGCCGATGCGGCGGTTCCCGCGCGCGAGAGGAACGAGGTCAGGCCGGACGTTTCGGCGGCGCCATCGATCTGCGCGGCGGCGCTGCCGCCCGACAGATCGGCCTCGTCGAGGTTGATGACGACGAGCAGCGGCTTCGCGGACAGAAACTGGAATCCGCGCAGGCGCTTGAGATCTTCGCCCTTCAAATCGATCGAGCGCAGCGGCCGGCCTTCTTCGAGCGCCGCCTTGCAGATCATCAGCACGTCGCGCTCGCGTTCGAGATCCGCCGAGCGCGTCTTCTTCAGATCTTTTTCGAGACGCTCGAGCCGCCGTTCGGCGACGCCGAGGTCCGCGAGGATCAACTCGTCTTCCATCGCCTGCGCATCGCGCGCCGGATCGATTGATCCGGATGGATGCGGCACCGCGGGATCGCGAAACGCGCGCAGCACGTGAACCAGGGCGTCGGCGTTCTTGTAGGCCACGACGTCGACGAGCGCCTTCGCGCCGCCGGCCGCACCGGTCGCGGCGAGATCGGTGAACTCGACGGTCGCCGGCACGCGCTTGCGCGGGTTGTACATCGCCGTCAGCCGATCGAGCCGGGCGTCAGGAACTTTCGAGATGCCGACCGAGGTTTCGCCTTTGCCGTGCGCGCCGCGCGCCGTCTCCCGCGCGCTGGTCATGAGCTGAAAGAGCGTGGTTTTCCCGCTGGATGCGAATCCAATGAGGGCAGCCCGGAGCATGCGTCGAGCCTCGGATGGTACCACCGAGCGCCAAGCGGTCAGACTCGGGTCAGACTCGCGGTCAGACCGCGGTCAGACCCGGGTCTGACCGCTGTTTTCCTCGGGCGAGAAAACGGCGAAAATTCGGCGTAACTTACTGACGGGGTGGGATTTTTGGTTGACATCCCGCTGAGGCTGCACCTACTATGTGCGTGGATTTTTGTGGAAAAAAGTGGAGTAAATCTCGTGGTGTCTCGTGTTTAGAGGGCACGAGATCACCAAGATCGATGACAAAGGCCGACTCAAGGTGCCGAACGTCTTCCGGTCCCCGCTCGAGTCGAAATACGGCCGCGAGCTCTTCCTGACGAGCGTCTCCGGCGAGTACGTCCGCATTTATCCGATGCCTGTCTGGATCGAGCTCGAAGAGAAGCTCGGGAAGATGCCGTCGACGCATCCGTCGCGGCTGCGCTATCTGGATCGCGTGAACTTCTTCGGCCAGGTCGTCGAGATCGACGCGCAAGGACGCGTACTGATCCCGGTTCGTCTGCGCGAGACGGCGACGATGAGCGGCGACGTCGACGTGCTCGGCCAACTCTCGTATCTCGATGTCTGGAACCACGATCGCTTCATGACCAAACTGCAGCGCGAGCCGTACACCGACGACGACGCCCGCGCGCTCTCCGAGTTCGGCATCTGATGACGACGCACGTACCGGTGATGACCGCCGAAGTGCTGGAGTTTCTGCGCCCCGAGCGCGGCGGTCTGTTCGTCGACTGCACCGTCGGTCTCGGCGGACACGCGCGGGCGATTCTCGAGGCAGGTGCCGCGCGCCTCATCGGCCTCGACCGCGATCCCGACGCGCTTGCGCGCGCGCGCGACACGCTCGCGCCCGTCGGCGATCGCGTCCGCCTCGTGCACGCCGACTACCGGGCACTCGACGAGGTCCTCGATCGCGAGCAGGTCGATCTCGTCGACGGCACGCTCGCCGACCTCGGCGTCTCGTCGCTGCAACTCGACGCGCCGGGACGCGGCTTCAGCTTCCAGCGCGACGAACCCCTCGACATGCGCATGGATCAGCGCGCCGGATCGTCGGCGGCGGATCTGGTGGCGCGATCGAGCGAACGCGAGTTGGCCGACGTGATCTTCCAGTACGGCGAGGAACGGTTTTCGCGGCGCATCGCCCGCGCGATCGTCGCGGCGCGTCAGACCGCGCCGATCGAGACGACCGGACGCCTTGCCGCGATCGTCCGCCGCGCCATCCCGCGCCGGCCCGGCCGCCGACCGATGCGCATCGATCCGGCGACGCGAACCTTTCAGGCGCTGCGCATCTGGGTGAACCAGGAGCTCGACGGCCTCGACCGCTTTCTCGAAGCGGCGGTGCGGCGGCTGCGCGAGGGCGCGCGTCTGGTCGTGTTGACGTTTCATTCGCTCGAAGATCGCATCGTGAAGCACACGCTGCGCGCGCTCGAGCGCCGCGAAGACGTGGCCGCCAGAGTCCTGACCAAGAAACCGATCATTCCCACCGACGACGAAGTCCAGAAGAACCCGCGAGCGCGAAGCGCGAAGCTGCGCGCCGCGGAGAGGCTCGCCCATGGCTGAATCCTTCGAGTACGCCATCAAGAAAGACGTTCGCAACAATCCGATCGTCCGTGAAGTGGACGAGGCGCGGCAGCGCGATCTGTGGAAGTCGGTCGGAGTGGCCGGCTTCCTCGTGCTCGTCCTGCTGTTCTCGGCCTGGCAGCACTTCGAGCTGCTGCGCCACGGCTATCAGCTCGAGGAGCTGCAGCGCGAGCGTGTGGCCGAGGAAGAGATCGCCCGGCAGCTGCGCCTCGAGATCGAAACGCTGAAATCGCCGAAGCGGATCGAATCGCTCGCCACCCGGCAGCTGCATCTCGTCGCCCCCTCGCTCGAGGAAGCGGTCGTGCTCGAGCGGGTCGTGCCGGCCGATCCGCCGGCGAAAACCGTCGTCGCGCGCCGATAAATGACCCCGGCCGCCCCGACCGATTGGCGCGTCACCTTCAAGCGCCGGACGACCATCGCGGCAGGCGCCCTGATGCTGTGGACGGTCGGCATCGAAGCGCGCCTCGTCTACCTGCAGGTCTATCGCCGCGCGGACCTCATGGCGCGCGCCGACAAGCAGCAGTCGCGCACGCTCGAATCGCCGGCCAAGCGCGGCGACATCGTCGATCGCCGCGGCCGCGTGCTGGCGACGAGCGTCGACGCCGACACGATTTACGCCGTGCCGTCCGAAATCACCCAGCCCGAGGCGGTGGTGGCGAAGCTGTGCGACGCACTCCGCGACTGCACGAAGAAGGAGCGGCAGGCGCTCGCGGAGCGGCTCGAGCGCGGCGGCGCCTTCAGCTACATCCGGCGGCAAATCTCTCCGGATGAACGGAAACGCGTCGAGGATCTCAATCTCGACAGCGTCGGTTTCATCAAGGAGAGCAAGCGCTTCTATCCCAATCGCGAGCTGGCGGCCCATCTGCTCGGATGGGTCGGGATCGACAACAAGGGATTGAGCGGCCTCGAGTACACCTACGACCCACAGATTCGCGGCAAGCCCGGCAAGATCCTCGTGCAAACGGATGCGCGCCGCCACGCCTACAGCCGCGCCGAATGGCCCGCGACGGCGGGATCGACCGTCGAGCTGACGGTCGACGAATACCTGCAGCATATCGCTGAGCGCGAGCTCGCGACTGGCGTCGCCGAGAACCGAGCCGCCGGCGGTACCGCGGTGCTGATGAACCCGCGCACCGGCGAGATCCTCGCGATGGCGAACGAGCCGACGTTCAACCCGAACACGTTTCGCGATTCGCAGGAGACGGAGCGGCGCAACCGCGCCGTGCAGGATCTCTACGAACCGGGGTCGACCTTCAAAGTCGTGACCGCGTCGGCGGCGATCGAAGAGAAGGTGCTGCCGATCGACTCGTGGATCAACACGAATCCGGGGCGCGTCCACATCGCCGGACGGCCGCCGATCACGGAAGACCGCGGCCGCAACTACGGCGTGCTGTCGTTCACCGACGTCATCGTCAAGTCGAGCAATGTCGGGGCGATTCAGATCGGGTTCAAGGTCGGCACCGAACGTCTGAGCCGGTTCGTCGGGCTCTTCGGATTCGGGCGGCCGGTGTCGCCTGACTTCCCCAGCGAGAGCCCCGGCATCGTGTGGAGTCCGGAGAAGTGGACCGAGAGCGCGCTGGCGTCGGTGTCGATGGGCTATCAGATTGGTGTCACGGCGCTGCAGATGGTGACCGCGGTCAGCTCGGTCGCCAACGGCGGCGAACTGGTGGAGCCGCGGGTGATTCGCGCCGTGTATCGCGACAACCGGCGCTACGAGGTGAAGCCGAAAGTCGTGCGCCGCACGATTAGCGCGGACACGGCGGCGACGCTGACCGGGATCATGGAACAGGTCGTCGCGCGCGGCACTGCGAAGAACGCGCAGATTGCGGGCTACACGATCGCCGGGAAGACCGGCACCGCGTCGAAGCTGATCAACGGCCACTACTCGCGCTCCGACAACAACGCCTCGTTCGTCGGCTTTCTGCCGTCGCGGCGCCCGGCGCTGGCGATGATCGTGATGATCGATTCGCCCCACGGCGACCACGGCACGCACGGCGGATCGGTCGCGGCGCCGATCTGGAAACGGATTGCGCAGCCGGCGCTGCAGTATCTCGGCATCGCTCCTGACGTCGGCGCGGCGCCATCCGTCCTCGTCGCGCGTGCCGGAGAGCCGCCCAACACGCCCGCCGACAGTGAAGTCGAGCTCAAGCCGGACGCGACGAGCGCGCCGTCCGAATCGCCTGCGCCGACGGTGAGCCTCGTCGCCGACGGGCCTCCGGGCACGGTTCCGGATCTTCACGGCTTGAGCGGGCGCGACGCGATTCGCACGCTCGTCAAGGTCGGGATGACCGCCCGGGTTTCGGGCGACGGCTTCGTGGTCTCGCAGGATCCACCGGCGGGCGCGCCGCTCGAGCCCGGCACGCTGTGCCGGCTTTTCCTCGAACGAAGAAGCCAGCGATGACCTGGGCGGATCTGCATCTGATCCTTCGCGAACGCGGCGTCGTCCGCGCCGGCGATCCGGTGCGTGCCGAGACGTCGGTTGGCGAGGTGACCGGGATCGCGTACGACTCGCGCGCCGTCGAACCGGGACACGTGTTCGTGGCGCTGAAGGGTCTGCACGCGGACGGGACCGCGTTCGTCGCGCAGGCGATCGAACGCGGCGCCTTGGCGATCGTGTCGGAGCAGCCTGCGCCGCCCGATGTACGCGTGGCGTGGGTGACGGTTGC
>Ga0075435_100003567_pt1 | contig 10572 bp, 8 predicted proteins | sample RhiMethybrSRZTD4_FD_75302 | JGI IMG/M metagenome (GOLD analysis project Ga0075435, IMG submission 75302) | Populus rhizosphere microbial communities from Tennessee, USA - Rhizosphere MetaG P. TD hybrid SRZTD4 | ecosystem: Host-associated > Plants > Roots > Rhizosphere > Soil | place: USA... | reverse complement strand
CATCTGCTCGAACTCGCCGCGGATCTGTTTTAGCAGTCCTCGATGCCTGGCCAAGGTTTCTCGATAAAAATTGAGATCACCGGGCACCATGGTTTTTTCCCAGACCCTGCACCAGCGGTTTCGGTACACGTTCTGGAATACGTTCCACTCGTCGTAAAGGAAAGTATTCGGCTGAGCTGCGATCAAGGGGCCGGCATCTTCTTCCGCTTGATTAGATAAATTGCGTTTAACGCTCTGCATGCGCGGGTCGCGCCGTTCCAGCTCGCGCATGAGATTATGAACCATTTTTTCTGTTTCGGGATCGCGCTCTTCCCCTTGTTCATCTGAATCTCTGCGTTTCGGCTTTCTTTGGGCACGCAATAACTCTGCAACCTGCTCCGCAGTCAAAGATTTTCGCTGCTCGCGCGCATTCACTTGCGGTCGTGTCAAAAGTTGCGCTAGTTCAGGCCGGAATTCTCCGCGATAGTCGATTGGTGCAGGCGACAGATAATCTCGTTCCCGATCGACGAGCGAGGGAAGCCTCAGGCCAATTCGACCCGGATCCTCATCCGACCAACGGTTAGAACGATTTAAACGGCTTGAATGGCTTGAATTTTTCCAGCCAGCATCAAACGCCGCGAATTCGTCTTCCTCGAAGTGCGCGTTCTTCACCCTGGCCAGCAAATTGTAAATCCTCAGTGTTGCCTCGGCACAATCTTCCACAGTAGCGCCAACCTCGCCGATGAGGCTCATCAGCCGCCACAGGTCGCGGCCGATGGTTCTGCAATTCGTCGGGATTTTGATCTCACGCGCACCCAGACTGAGACGGATCATAAATTCGATCAGTGCCTCGCGCACTGGAAGAAAAATGATTTCAGGGCGCAGCGCCAGTACCCGTTGGCGCTGTCGCTCGTACAGTTTGGCCAGACCGGGGTACTCATGCATGACCCTGGCTTCCACACGGCTGCTTTCGAGCAGGGAAAAAATGTCCAACGCCAAACGCTTGTGCGGAAATAATTTAAAAAACCGTGTGAGCTCGGTGACGCTCGGCCGGTCGTGATCGGCTTCGTGTCCATGATCGTGATCATGATACTCCGGCGCTGCCATCAACTTTGGCCGGAGATCGTCGAATCGAGTGGCAGAACGGCGGTATTCGAATTCAAAACTGCCAAATTCCAGATGGCCGGTCTGCTGAGTCAACATTACTTTAAGAAAAGCGAAATTTTCCTCCGCTTCATCGAACCGATCGATGGTTGCCGGCAAGAAAATCACACTCCCGTCCGTGGTCGCGACGTCGCTGCGCGACCAGCCGATCTCTTTTTCCAGCAGTTGGCTGAGATCGTGTAGCTCGATGCTCCGGCCCGCCAGTGCCTGGCAGTACAACCGTAACATATGGCGGAGTGTAGCCAACTCTACGGCGGATGAATCATTTGTTTCCACAGTTAAACTTCGTTTGCTCGGACTGAAAACCCGTTCGGCAACTGATTACGGCAGTGTCATTCTTAGGCGAAGCCGAAGAATCTATTCATTCGTTTCCGACGTAAGCACAATAGATGTTTCGCTGCGCTCAACATAACACTATATGGGGCTACAAATATTTTAGAACAGTGGGGCAATCGAATTCGGAAGGTAATTTCACGGAAAAATCGCCGCCACCACCTCATCAAGGCTTCGTTGGACCTGGGGGTCGTCGGTAATGCCCCAGGTCACCGCCACGTGGCAAGCGCGGCGCGGCGAGATTCCCTCCTTTATTAAACGGCCGGCGTAGATCAGCACGCGTGTGCTGGCGCCTTCCTTGAGTCCGTGCTCACGCAGATTGCGCACGCGCTGGCCGAGCTTGGCCAATTGCCCAGCAGTTTCGATATCGATGCCCGACTCATGGGCGATGATTTTCGTCTCGTGTGCCGGTTCGGGAAAATCGAACTCGAGTGCGACGAAGCGCTGCCGGGTGCTGTGTTTGAGGTCTTTGAGTACGTTCTGATAACCCGGATTGTAAGACACCACCAACAGAAATCCGTCGGCGGCTTCAATAACTTCGCCGAGCTTATCGATGGTCAGCAGGCGCCGGTGATCCGTAAGTGGATGAATAATCACCGTGGTGTCCTTACGCGCCTCGACCACCTCGTCAAGATAGCAAATCCCGCCGGCTTTCACCGCGCGGGTGAGTGGGCCATCGATCCATGAGGTGCCGTGAGCATCGAGAAGATAGCGGCCGATCAAATCGCTAGCGGTCAAATCTTCATGACAGGCAACGGTGACGAGGGGAACAGCCCCATTGATGGCCGGACGGTGGGATGCTTGCTTCGTCGTGTTCTTGACCACCGTCAATGGGCGGCCGAGCTTCCACGCCATATATTCGACGAAACGAGTCTTACCCGTGCCCGTGGGTCCTTTCAGCAATACCGGGATTCGCTGCCGGTAAGCTGCTTCAAAAATTTCTACTTCGTCGGAGTTCGGAACGTAAAACGGTTCCTCCCCGATCACGTATTCTTCGATGCGATACTGTTTGATTGGATCGTTCATCGGTCAGTGATGTTATTTTATTAATACCACGTAGCACACGAAGGTCACGAAGTTCTTGTCGGGGACGCGTGCAGCCGCCCTTGAATCGAACCCTTCATGTCCTTCGCGTCTTCGTGTTGAACAAGACGGGGAGAATTATTGTCGTGGAGGGCTCCAATTGCGCGCCACTTTGCCAGGGTAAGCGCCGGTGTGCTCGCCTTTTTCGATGAGCACCTCCCCGTTCACCACCGTCATCTCGATGCCTTTGGCGAGCTGCTTACGCCGCCGGGAACCTCCCGGCAGATCGTAAGCCTCGCCCGGCTCTAGCGGCGCGATGCTCGCAGGATCGAACACCATCAAGTCTGCAGCCATTCCCTGGCGAACCAGACCGCGGTCATACAAGCCGAAGAGTGATGCAGGAATGAATGTGAGCTTACGGATCGCGTCTTCTAGCGACATGATCTCTTTTTCGCGAACCCAGTGGGACAAGAGATAAGTCGAATAACTATAGTCTGTGCGAAAAACCACGTGAGCCCCGCCGTCGGATTGCCCAACAATGGTGTACGGGCTCGTGAGTAAGGCTTTCATCGCGACCTCGTCACTGTTCACCTCGCGGCGTTCAAATTCGGTTTCCAGATTTTCTTCCAGCGCAAGGTCCAGGAAAGCATCGAGCACGTCTTTGTTTTGCTCCCGGGCAATCTCAGCAACGCTTTTTCCTACCAGGCATTCGTTTTTCACCAGCGCCGGCTTGAAGACGAATTGCAAATCCCAACGCCGCGTAAAATCGCCGGCGAGATTGGGGTTGATCGGCGTCTCCACCGCCTCTTTGTGCAGCTTGGCGCGAGTTTCCGGATCACGGAAGGCCTGCATGCGCATCTCGCGAGGAAGCAACATGACCTTCTTCCAGGTCGCCATCGCGTCAAAGTGCTGGGCAGTCTTCAGGGTATAGCGCAGGTCACCGGGACGCGGCATAACGAATTGATATGCGCGATGTCCCTGGCGCATTAAGGTTTCGGTCTCTTCGAGCTGCTTGCGCCACCGATCGGGAGCCACCGCCGCCTGCGTGATATTGCCGTAAAAAACTGGACAGCGCGTTTTTTTGGCGACTTCGGTGCCGAGCTTGCGATCCCCGCCAAACTGGATGACGCCGCGGCCGACCTCATCGACCACGCTCGCCACGGCAAAAATTTCCGAGTCAGCCGCGAGATTGGTCGGCGCCAATCTTCCGTCCCAATCGAAATGACGAGGGTTGCGCTCGAATGAAATGCCCACGGCGCCCGCCTCGATTCCCTCGCGGACGATCGCCTTCATTGTGGCAATCTCTTCGTCGGTCGCGTGCCGCTCCTGAGCTGAGTCGCCCATCACGTAGCGCCGAACGGCGGAGTGGCCAATGAGAGACGCCACGTTCAACCCTAGCCGCTGATCGAGGGCGTCGAGATACTGTGGAATCGTCTCCCACGACCATTGCACTCCCGCTTGAATCGCTTCGAGAGGAATGGCTTCGACATGGGATAGAACCCCGGCGAGATTGTCACGGTCTTCCTTGTGCGCTGGCGCCATCGCGAGCGAGCAGTTGCCGATCACGACAGTGGTTACACCGTGATAGCAAGAGTACGTGCAGAGCGGGTCCCAGGTGACTTGAGCATCGTAATGCGTATGGTTGTCTATAATTCCGGGAGCGACAACCAAGCCGTCTGCTTCGATGACGCGCCGCGCTTCGCCGTTTACTCGACCGATCTCGACGATCCGACCGCCGCTCACCGCGACGTCGCCGTAAAAGCCCGGCAGCCCGGAACCATCGATTATTTTTCCGTTCTTGATCACTAGCTCGTAAGCCATTGCTCCTCCTGTGCTTTCGTCAATCTTGCCGGCGCCCATGCTTGAATGAAAAGTATTCGATGGTGTCTACTCTGTCAATATGAACTGCGGCGAGAACGAAGTCTTATTGACAGAAGGCATATTTGGGATATAGCAGACCTGGCAAATGGTTTGTAATGCGAATTTCATGTTCCGTGGTTGTTCCTTTCAGGAGCGTGTAACCATGAGAGTTTCCATCGCCTATTCGCTCACGCTTTGCGTTGTTGTGCTGATGCTCGGCTTACAGGGAGCGCATGCCGCCGCGCCTCTTACCAAGGTGGTCATGACCACCGGCTCCTTGAGCGAGCGCGAAGGCGCGCTTTACATTGCTCAAGACCAAGGTCTGTTCCGTAAATACGGATTGGATGTGAACCTGGTCCAGGTACGCAATGGTCCGGTGGGCATGTCGGCGTTGAGCTCAGGAGAGTCCCTCTTGCACTGGGGATCCGTGTCCGGCGCCAACCTTGGAGCGATTGCCGAAGGCGCTGACCTGGTATTTGCGGCTGGGTTCATCAATAAGCTAACCGGAACTTTCGTCGCCAACCCGAAAATCAAGACGCCGGCAGAACTAAAAAATAAAAGTCTCGGCGTGAATAGTCTGAGTGGCGGCGCTTGGATTTTCACGATGCTGACCCTCGATTACTGGGGGCTGCAGCCGGAGCGCGACAAAATTCAGCTCCGCGCATTGGGAGACAATTCGGTCGTATCGCAGGCTCTCTTGGCCGGCAACGTCGATGCGGCGTATTTAGGATACACCTTCAGCAAAATGGTCCAGAGCAAAGGGTTCCGCATGCTCGCCGACCTCGAGAAATTGCCAATTCCTTATCAGGGATCGGGCATTATCACGCGCCGAAGCGCCATCGCCTCGTCCGCTGCGACTCTCGAAAATGCGCTGCGCGCTTTGCTCGAAGCGGTTGCGTTTATTCGAAACCCCGAAAACAAATCTCAGGTCGTGAAAAGCCTGGCCAAAGGACTCCGGCTAAAACGCACCGAAGACGCTGAAGAAGGCTACCAGACCATCGTCGATATTTACGAGAAAAAAATTTACCCCAGTGTCGATGGCGTCCGAAACGTCATTCGCTTGCTCGGCGTCAACAATGAAAAGGTGCGCCGCCTCAAGGCCGAGGATTTGGTGGACGACAGCCTCGTAAGAAAATTGGAAAAAGAAGGACGGTTCTAGATATCCAGCCACTGAGCGACGGAGGGCACAGGTCTTCTCTGCCGCCTTGCTGCTCTGGATCGGCGTTTCTTCCTGCCGGAAAGTCGGCGCGAATGATCATTGAGACGGTTCAGCGAAGAGTCCATTCCGCTGACTTAGAGATCAACCGGAATTTGCCTGTTTCGCGGCGAAATGGTCCCAAGCGCGCTCGACGGAAGTCGGCTTGAAGGTTCGTTTGGCGATCTTCTCGGCCTCGACGCGCTCGATGAACATTGGCGTGCCGAGTTTTGCCGCTTCGGTTTGCAGCCGCGCCGACTCCTCTAAGAAAAGTCCGAGCATACAAACTTCGCGGATCGATTGCCCTACCACCACGGCGCCATGCCCCCGCAGCATCAGCGCCTTGGCATCTCCGAGCAATTTGGCCATTTCACCGGCGCGCGCCGGTGATTCCACCTGTCCGGTTCCGGTGTAGAGCGGCACGCCTTCATAGAAGACAGCGCTGTAGTTGTGCATCGGCCGTACGGTTTGGCCGACCACGCTCAGCAGAATCACCGCCGGGGAGTGGAAATGAAAAACTGCTTTCACATCCGGACGAGCTTTATAGATCGCCTGGTGCAAAGAAGATTGCGGCACGGCTTTCTCGAAATCGACAAAAAACAAGTCTTCGCTCTGCACCAACGCCGGGCTCTTGCGCGGCATGAACATCATCTTATCGCCGTCTCGGCTGCGCACGCTTAAGTGCGCGAAAGCATCGCTCAGCCGTTCACGGTAAATGATCCGCAGCGCTGTAATGAAATCTCTTTTAATATCGTCGTAGATAGGATCGATCATAGATTTCTCGCCTTAGCTCGAAATGACAATTGCGCCAGCGTCTCCGCAGAAAGGCGATTCGCGCCGAGAGGATCAGTATTTAGCCAATATCTCCGGCTCCAACCGGGTGAGCTGATCGGCGATCGCCTGCTGGTCGATCTTTCCGGCGATTTCTTCATATCCGGCCTGCTTGACCATCAAGGACAGGCGCGTCTTGAGCTGGTCCAGGGTCCAGCGGACCGGATTTTCCACGCCTTCATCCTTCATCTTGTGAACCGAATCATCTCCCGAGGCACCGATGTGATAGTGCGGGTTTTTGTAAAAGCAGTCGTAGCGCAGAATTCTTTTTCCCTCATCCAATGAGTTCAAGGTGGTAATGTCGAACGTCAGCCCTTCATCAGTGCCGCCGAGACCTTTTCGATGCGCGATGGTCATGCGCATGCCGGCTTGCTCGATTGTGATCGGATCGCTCTTTGGCGTTGTCGCTGTTTGGTTTTCCATGATTGGCCCTCCTGGCTAGAGTCATTACAGTTTTAGTTTTCTATCTGTCAAACGGGAGCGACGGCCTGTTCGTAGGAAACACCAATATCCTGGCCGAAGTCGAAGAGCTTGCGTGCATGCATCCATGCCTGCGTCTTTTCGAACATCGCTCGCGTATAAGGCTGCGGCACGACACGCTCGCCGACGCCGAAACGGCGCACATCGACTTTGTCGCGAAACCGCTCCGGAATCTCGTTGATGAAGTAATGCTTGAACTGCTCCGGCTGTAAATCGATATCGGCTTGCGCTCGGACCAGACTACGCATGTACCGCTCGATGCTCTCCGGATCAACGTAGCGCGGAAACATGAACGCCATCATGAACGTCGTCGACACGATTCTCCGAAAGCCATGTTGCTCGAGCAGGTATAACTGCGGTCCCCAGACATTCACCGCCGGTATTTTTCGCGCTAGCGCTGCATCCACACGAGACCAGGAAGACCCGACGAATTTAAGCGCGATTTGTGGGGAGGGCAGAAATACTTCGAGGGCCTGCAACGCGGAATAATGGCTGCCGGAATGGTAGCCGACTGCCACTTCCGTGTGCGCCAAATGACTGGGCTCGCAAATGGCGGACTCCGCCGGCACCACGATGGCGGCTTCACAGACGCTATAAGCCTTTCCCCACATAATCCCTTCTTCACTCTTGGCGGCTTGGTTCACCGTCCAGTGGCAAGCGCAGCTTACGTCTCCGGCGCCCGCTCCTTTACGTCCATGTCCTTCCGCGTAACGTTCGTATGCGCCAAAGCGTTGGTCTTCCAGCGGATTCGGCAAATCGACAGCGGCGAGCCGCGGCGTGTTCTTGCGGCTTCCTTCGACGTTCAGTTCATACTCGAAACCTTCCTCGGTGAAATAGCCTTTTTCCTCCGCGACCCAATCGTTGAGCCTGCCGTGCGGCTGAATAATCAATTTCGCCATTCTGCTATCTCCTCACTGTCTTTTAACGCCATGCTAAAGCATGATCTCGCGCGTTTGCAACTAACGAAACCAATAACACCATGCTCAGCAGCCACCATTTGTATTTGACCACGGACGCTCCGCTTCGCTAAGATTCCATCGACTCGAATAAGGAGTTCCACGGCAATGCCCATAAGAATTTGGCTTGGACTGTGTTTATTGTTTCCGCACATAGCTCAAGCCGCCGAAGTAATGCAAAAGATCCGCGTCGGTCTTCCCTCGCTTGCGCTTACCTACACACCCTTTTACGTTGCGCAAGAAAGAGGTTTTCTCGCCAAGCGCGCTCTCGAAGTCGAATACATCCAAATGAATACCGGCATTCAACCGCAGGCGGTCATCAACGGCAATATAAATTTTTTCCCTTCACTATCGACCGGAATCTCCGCGGCCGTCGCGGGATTGCCGCTAGTCGTGGTGCTTAACTTTTACAACATCACACCCTGGATGCTCGTGACCAGCAAAGATATCAACAAGCCGCAAGATCTGCTCGGAAAAAAAATTGCCGTTTCAGGAATTCGTACCACCGGCCATCAGTTGATGATGGCGTGGTTCAAGAAATTTGAAATCAATGAAAAGGAAGTGGGATTCATTATGACCGGCGGCACTTCCGGCAGTTTTGCGGCGCTCGCGAGCGGGCAAGTCGCGGGCGCAGTGCTGACGCCGCCGTTCGACGACAAGGCAGTGACGAAAGGCTTTAAAAAGTTCATGTTGATCGGCGACCTGCTCGATATTCCGACGTCGGGTCTGATCACATCGCGCGCTGAAGTCGCGAACCATCGCGATCGAGTACAAAAAACCATCGCTGCGCTGTTCGATGCGATCGCTTGGATCCGCGCGAATCGGTCGGAAACCGCCACGATGATCGCCGAGAAATTTAAAATAACGCCTGCCGAGGCCAACGGCACCTACGAAACCTTGCTCAGCATGCTCAACAAAGACGGCCGGCTGCCGCCCAAAGTTGCGCGCGGTTATCTGGAGATTCTGCGCCAGGAACGCCCAATCCCCGCCGATATCGATATGCAGAAGTTGGTAGATTTTTCTATGTTGCCCGGAGCAAAATAGAGATCGTTAAGATTTCGCGTTGTGCGGAATTTTACTTCGCGCGTTCGGATTCATCGCACCGGGTTCAATTTGCCCAGCAGCTCGCCCCATTTCGCCTGCAGTTTTTTTCGATCCTCGACGCTGAACACGTTGGTCTTGGCGAACTGATCGCGCCAGGCGAAGGGTTTGCAGGCATTGATCAGCATGCGGCCGACAGTCAAATCGCCCGCCGCGCGGCGTGTCGGCGACACGCGCGGATCGAGATCCGCCGTCCATGCATCGCGAACCACGTCCACGGCTGTCGCGGGATCGACGCGCGTGCACATCGCCCACATTACTTCTTCGAGATTGGTGGGATCGATGTCGTCATCGACGGTCACATAATAGGTCTTCATATCGCCATGGCGAAATCCCGCGGCCGTGATCAGCGCCTGCTTGGCGTGGCCGGCATAGCGCTGCTTGAGCGACACCACCGTGAGTAAACCATTATAAAAACCCCAAACCCCTGCGACATCGGTAATCCCAGAGCGCTCGAGATGCTCCCAGAGGTGCACGTAGTTGGTGAAGTTGCTCCAGTTGAGCGGTCTGAGCGGCGGTGCGCCGGCAATAATCGGTCGGTCGCGGTAATAAATCCGCTGAATGCGCACAACGGCCTCGGGTCCTTGATGCGTGTAGTAGCCCGGCCATTCACCGAACGGACCTTCGACCGCCGTTTCCTCGCTCTCCGGCGGGATCACGCCTTCGACAACCACCTCGGCTTGCGCCGGCACCGGCAACTTCGTCAGCGGCAACTCGACGACTTCCACCGGGCTGCCGCGGTACGCGCCTGCCAGCTCGTACTCCGAAGTGCCGAAGGGCGGCGACATGGAAGCGGTCATCCACGTCACCGGCTCGCAGCCGAACACGACGGCGACCGGCGCCGCTTTGCCATCGCGCCAGTATTTTTGTGCCAGAATACGGCCGTGCTTCTGTGGATTGATCCATAAGCTGATGCGGTCGCGCCGCTGGATCATGGCGCGATAGCAGCCCATGTTCACCCAATCCTGCTCGGGGTCGCGCACGATCACCATATCCTGGGTGCCGATATACCTCCCGCCATCGTCGGGATGCCAGCGCGGTGCGGGAAAACTTTGGACATTAACGTCATCGCCTTCTTGGATGTGCGTGAGGATCGGCCCGTCCTTTACAACCTTTGGGGACATCGGCGCAGCACCGGCGCGCTTGTCGCGCCAACGTCGGAGTAGATCGAGCGGATGAATGTCAATCGGCAGATCCATTGCCAAAGCGAAGCGGCGGATCGTCCGATTCGCGTTGGCGCAAACGCGATGCCCCGCCGGATAACCGGCAAATTTGTCGAACACGAGCATCGGACCGCTCTTTTCCGCCGTGAGTTCCGTGAGCCCGCCCACGTCCAGTTCCAGATCGGCGCCCTCGACGAACTGCACTTCGCCGATCGCATCCGCCGCCTTGATGAAATCGCCCAAAGAATCGAATGGCATCGAACCTCCAAAAAACGTGAGGCGAAGGCGTCAGGGACTAGGCGTTCTTCGCCTTACCCTTCATTCCTCACGCCTTACGAGTTCCTTTCGCGCAGCGCCGCATAGATCTTTTCCGCCGTAATCGGCAGATCTTTTATTCTTACGCCAACTGCGTCTTCGATCGCATTGGCGATCGCCGGCGCCACCGGCGTGATTGGATTCTCGCCGATGCCTTTGACGTTGTACGGGC
>Ga0075435_100003566_pt1 | contig 10573 bp, 8 predicted proteins | sample RhiMethybrSRZTD4_FD_75302 | JGI IMG/M metagenome (GOLD analysis project Ga0075435, IMG submission 75302) | Populus rhizosphere microbial communities from Tennessee, USA - Rhizosphere MetaG P. TD hybrid SRZTD4 | ecosystem: Host-associated > Plants > Roots > Rhizosphere > Soil | place: USA... | reverse complement strand
ACGATCGCGAACTGGAGGAACTGATGAGCGCTCGCGATTTTCTGACCAACGTCACCATCATCCTGACCGTGATGGCCATCGGCACGGTGCTGGAGACCGGCATTCCGATGTTTGCCGTCAACGCCTCGAAACAGCGCCGGCGTACTGCGAATCTCGGGTTGACCGCGCTGTCGTTTTTCTCGAATTGGCTGCTCGCGTCACTTGCGGCCATCGCGGCGCTCACGCTTCGGCCGGCGGGGTTGATGGCGCACCGCGGTTGGCCCCTGTGGGTGGAGATCCTCGCCGGCATCGTCATCGTGGATTTCTCGGTGGGATATCTCTCGCATCGGACGATGCACATGTGGCCGGCGATGTGGCGATTCCACCAGGTGCACCACAGCGACCCGTTCGTCGACGTGACGACCACGTATCGCACGCATCCGGTTGAAACCGTGTGGCGATTCCTGTTCGCCATCGTGCCGGTGTGGCTGCTCGGCATTCCTGCCCAGGCGGTTGTGATCCAGCGATTGCTGCAGGCGTCCAACGGCGTCATCGAGCACGCCAACATCCGGCTGTGGCCTCCGCTCGATCGGGTCCTCTCGCTCGTCTGGGTGACGCCGAATGTACACAAGATTCATCATTCGCGAGACCTCGCGGAAACGAACTCGAACTACGCGAACCTGCTGACGATCTACGACCGTCTGCTGGGCACGTATACGCCGTCGCAGCGGGCTGCCTCCGTCGTGTATGGCCTCGACGACGCGGATCCGAACGCCGTGGCTTCGTTCCCTGGACTTCTCTCGATGCCATTTCGCGAGTCAGACAGGTCTTTGCTCCCTGACACAAAAGTCAGGATCGGCGCCAGCGCAGGTCGGTAACATTCGCCTTGGTGCGTGTTCTGGTCGTTGAAGACGAACGCAAGCTCGCGCAGGTCGTGTCCTTGGCGCTCGAAGCCGAACACTACGACGTCGTCGTCGCGGGGACGGGCGAAGATGGCTACTATCGCGCGAGCTCGGAGCTGTTCGATGTGGTCGTCCTCGACCTGATGCTGCCCGGCAGGAGCGGGCTGGAGATCCTGCAGACGCTCCGCCAACGCCACATCGAGACGCCGGTACTGATTCTGACCGCACGCGACGGCATCGACGATCGCGTGCGCGGATTGGATCTCGGCGCCGACGACTATCTCGTCAAGCCGTTTGCGCTGCCGGAGCTGCTCGCGCGCGTCCGCGCCCTGCTGCGCCGCGGCCGGCCGGCCGACGTGCTCCGGCTCAAAGCCGGCGATCTGGAGGTGGACGTCGTCGCACGTCAGGTGCTCCGCGGCGACCGGCCGATCGAGCTGACCAGCCGCGAGTTCGACCTGCTCGAATATCTGATGCGGCATCAGGGGCATCTCGTCTCGCGGGAAATGCTGGCGCGTGATGTGTGGAGGGAACCGAGGCGGGCGACGCCTCTCGACAACGTCATCGACGTACAGATGACGCGGCTCCGCCGCAAGGTCGACATCGAGGGCGCGGCTCGCCTGATTCACACGGTTCGGGGAGTGGGGTTCGTGCTGCGGGAAGGCGAGCCATGAGCGGCTGGTGGTCGAATGCATCGATCCGCGTCCGCCTGACGGCGTGGTACCTGGCGGCACTATCGTCGATGTTGGTCGTCTACGCCGCCGCCACGTTCGTCGCCGTGCGGCACGAGTTCCGGGAGCAGCTCGAAGATCAACTGCACGGCGACGGCACGAATCGTCAGTCAGAAGCCAATCCCGAGGAGCGACTCGAAGCGCAGCTTCGCGAGATTCTGGTCGTGCTCGTCCTCGGTCTTCCGCTGATCGTCGTCCTCGCAGGTGTCGGTGGATACATGCTGGCGCGGCGTGCGCTGGCGCCGATCGACCAGCTGGGGGCCGAAGCGCGACGGATCACCGCCGATCGACTGCACGAGCGGCTGTCCGTCCCGAATCAGAAGGACGAAATCGGGCGGCTGGCGGCGGTCATCAACGACACGCTGGCGCGTCTGGAGTTGTCGTTCGACCAGCTTCGGCGCTTCACGGCCGACGCCTCGCACGAGCTGCGGACGCCGTTGGCGGTCATGAGGGGCATCGGCGAGATGGGACTGCGCGGGACCCGAACGCCCGTGGAATACAAGGATGCGATCGGCAGCATGCTCGAGGAGGTCGATCGTCTGGCGCGTCTGGTCGACACGCTGCTGCGGCTGTCGCGCGGCGATGCCGGCACGGTGCGGCTGTCGCTCGAGTCAGTCGATCTCGGACGACTCGCGCGCGAGGTGGTGTTGTCGCTCGCCATACTCGCTGAGGAGCGTCAACAGCGTGTCAACGTGGACGCTGCTGAGAATATTCGCGTCTCTGCGGATCGGCTGGTGCTGCGCGACGCGATCACCAACGTGGTCGACAACGCGATCAAATACAGCCCGGCCGGATCGACGATTGACGTTCGCGTTCGCGGTGATGGAACCGACGCGGCCGTCTCAGTGGCGGATGACGGTCCGGGAATTCCCGCGGAACATCGCGAGCGGATCTTCGATCGCTTCTACCGCATTGACGAGGGTCGATCTCGGGACATGGGCGGGGCAGGGCTCGGCCTGGCGATTGCCCGGTGGGCGGTCGAGGCGAACGGTGGCCGCATTGCCGTCGACAGCGCCGAACGCGGATCGGTCTTCACGATTGTTCTGCCTCGTACATGATTTGGGTGAAGGCCGGCGGCGTGAATCGAAACGGCGTTCGAAGCGGCGTCTTCGGGACGAAAACGTTGAGTCTTAGGATTCGAATGAGGTTCCAATGCAGAAGCAATTGTGGCCACTGGTGTTGATGCTCGCGTTTCAACCCGCCGCTCGCGACCAGGCCGCCGCCGGCGCGGAGACGGTGAACTTCGACAAGGCCGATGTCGGCAAGGCGCCGATCGGCTGGACCGCCACGCAGACGGGAACGGGCCACGCGACGTGGACCGTCGTCCAAGACGACACGGCGCCGAGCCAACCAAACGTGTTGAAGCAGTCGGGTCAGGCAACCTTCCCCGTCTGCCTGAAAGACGATACCAGCCTCAAAGATGGATTCGTCGAAGTGAAATTCAAGGCGCTGTCCGGCCGCGAGGATCAGGCGGGCGGCGTCGTCTGGCGCGCCAGGGACGCGAACAACTACTACGTCGCGCGCGCCAATGCGCTCGAAAACAACGTGACCATCTACCACACGATTAACGGCCGCCGGACGGAGAAGAAGCGCGTGAACACGAAAGTGCCGTCGAATCAATGGCACACGCTGCGAGTCGATTTCCAGAACAACCAGTTCACGGTCACCTTCAACGGGCAGAAGGCGCTCGAGTGGAGCGATGACACGTTCAAGGATGCCGGAAAGGTTGGCGTGTGGACGAAGGCAGACAGCGTGACGGTGTTCGATGACTTTGCCTATGGCTCGAAGTAGACGGTGCGTCGCGACGACCGCGCTGCTTGGCGCCGTTGCGCTGAGCGCGGTCGTCGTCGCCGCGTGCCGCGGAACTGACCGGTCACGCGAAGTGACGGCGTACGTCTCCGCCGATCGGCCGTTCTCCGAGCCGATCATGCAGGAGTACCAGCGGCAATCGGGCGTCCGCGTCAACGTCGTGTATGACACCGAGGAGACCAAGTCGACCGGTCTGGCCAATCGGTTGCTCGCGGAGAAAGAGCGCCCGCAGGCGGACGTGTTCTGGTCGAACGAGCCGGTGCGCACGCTGGTCTTGAAATCGCGCGGGGTGCTCGCCCCGTATCGGTCGCCCGCGGCGCAAGGCATCGCCGAGACCTTCAGGGATCGCGAGGGTTACTGGACCGGCTTCTCCGCGCGGCTGCGGGTGATCGTCTACAACACGTCGAAGGTGCCGGCCGACGGCGTTCCGCGGTCGATCTTTGATCTCGCCGATCCGCGCTGGAAGGGCGAGGTGGCGATCGCGGATCCGCGGTTCGGCTCGACGTCGTTCCATGTCGCTGCGCTCTACGCCGAGATCGGCGACGACCGTGCCGACGATTACTTTCGGAGGTTGAAGGCGAACGACGTCAAGGTCGTGGACGGCAATTCAGTCGTACGTGATATGGTCGCCCGCGGCGACGCGTGGGTGGGATTGACCGATAGCGACGATGTGAACGTGGCGCTCGAAGCCAGGCAACCGGTCGCGATGGTCCTGCCCGATCGCGACGGCATCGGTGTGCCGGTCATGCCGAACATGGTGTCGCTCATCGCCGGCGCGCCGCATCCCGAGGAAGCGAAACGCCTGATCGACTATCTCCTGTCGCCTGACGTTGAACGCAGGCTTGCGGAATCGGAGGCGGTGCAGATTCCGCTGCACGCCGACGTGGCGGGTCCGAAGAACATCCCGCCAATTTCCAGTTTCAAGCCGATGACGCTGGACTACGCAAAGGCCGCGACGCGAGTCGAAGACGTGACCAAACGCCTGGCGTTGATCCTAGGCCTGTAGTAGTCGGTAAAGCCGCTGCTCATGTGGGGATGGCGATCCAGCCGCACGGTGGTGGTATTCGCCGCAGCGACCGCATTCGTCGGCGCGTGCGTCCTGCCGCCGTTGTTCATGCTGTCGGCAATCGCCGTGTCCTCCGCTCCGCTCGCGATCCTGCGGAGCGCGCTGCTCGACAATCGTCAACAGAGCCTCCTCTACACGACGATTGGTATCGGGTCGGGCACGGCGGCGGTCGCGACGGCAATCGGCGTCGGACTTGGTTTCGTGCTCGCACGCATCGCGCTGCCGTTCAAGCCCGCGTTGCGGATTGCGCTCATCGCTCCGGCGGCCCTGCCCCCGTACGTGATCGCGTTGGCATGGACGCACATCGCCGGCAGCGTCGCCTTCACAGCCATCGGCGCGATCGTCGTCCTGGCGGTCGCGTTCTCTCCGCTGTCGATGCTGGCGACAGAAGTCGGGCTGCGGCGCATCGATCCGCGCCTCGAGGAAGCGGCGTTGCTCGTCACGACGCCCGCCCGGGTGCTGCGGCGAGTCACGTGGCCGCTGCTCTTGCCAATCGTGACATCGGCGGCGCTGATCATCTTCGTCCTGGCGATCTCGGAATTCTCGGTCCCCGGTCTGCTGCGGGTTCGCGTGTTCACGACCGAAGTCTTCACAGCGTTTGCGTCGCTGTACGACTTCGGGCAGGCGGCCGCATTGTCGCTTCCGCTGCTCGCCGTCTCCGTCGTCGTCGCCGGCTGCGCGGCGATCGGCGTGGGAGACCGCCTCGTGACGTCGAGACGACCGGTTCGTGGCGCACTCGCCGATGCGTTCGACGGGTGGCGATGGGGCGGAGCAGTCGCGGTCGGCATCGGAATCGTCACCATGCTCGGTGTCCCGCTCGCGGCGCTGGTCGGCGAGGCGTTTCGAGCCACGTCGATCGTTCCGATCGTCCGCAACTCGCGCGATGCGATGATCAACAGCCTGAGCCTGGCGCTTCTGGGTGCGACCGCGGTGACGACGCTCGCCGCTGTCATCGGCTATGCGCGAGCGCGCGTGAATTCGACGAGTGGCGCGGTCCTCGATGCGTTCTGGATTGCCCTGTTCACGGTGCCGAGCACCGTTGTTGGAATCGGGTTGATTCGGATGTGGAACCGGCCGGGCGCGTTGGGCGCCGTCTACGGTACGTCCGCAATGCTGCTCCTCGCATATCTCGCGCGTTTCGTACCAGTCGGTGCGCTCGGCGTTGCGGCCTTCGTCCGCTCCGTTCCCGACTCGCACGAAGAGGCTGCCGCGGTTGCGGGAGCGGGCTGGCTGCGGACGATGACGCGTATCGTGCTGCCGCAGATCCGGATCGGCCTTCTCGCCGTTTGGGTGATCGCGTTCATTCTCGCCTTCGGTGAGGTCGGAACGAGCATCCTCGTCGCTCCGGCCGGTGAAAGCACTCTGCCGATTCGTGTTTACACGCTGACCGCGAACGCGCCACCCGGTCAGGTCGCGGCGTTGGCTTTGTTCCAGGCGATCGTCGTGATCGGCCCGCTGGCATTGCTTGGAGCCTGCCTGGCGCGGCGCCGGACCAGATGACGCCCCCGTTTCTGCGGCTGATCGGCGTGACGAAGCAGTACCGAACTCGCCGCGGGATCGAAGACGTGTCCCTGGATATCTCGAGCGGTCAGAGCGTCGTCGTTGTCGGACCGAGCGGGTCGGGGAAGACAACGCTGCTGCGATTGATCGCCGGGCTGGAACGTCCTGACGCGGGAGAGATCTGGCTCGATGGACGAAAAGTCGCCGACGCGAGACGAAACCTCGTCGCCGCCAACCTGCGGCGAGTCGGATTCGTCTTCCAGGATCTTGCGCTGTGGCCGCATTTGACGGTGCGTGGAAATCTCGAGTTCGTGGCTGATTGCTCGGGCATCGAGAAAACGCGGCGTGCTGAGGTCTTCGACCAAATCCATCGACAGTGCCGACTCGAGGCCGACTTGTTCGAGCGCTACCCGCATCAGCTCTCTGGCGGCGAACAGCAGCGCGTGGCACTCGCCCGCGCGCTCGTCGGGGCCCCCCATCTGCTCCTGCTCGACGAACCGCTGTCGAGCCTCGATCCCGACCTGCGGATCGAGCTTCGGAACGAGTTGGCCTCGTTACAGCGCGCCCTGCAGCTGACTGCCGTTTACGTCACGCACGATCCTGACGACGCCAGAACGCTCGCCGATCGCACGGTCACGATTCGAAACGGCAGGCTTGTCTGAATCGGCGGCGCCATCACTCCAGACGCAACAGTTCGGCGACGTCCACGCGCGCGGCCCGACGCGCTGGTCCAAGAGAGCCGGCTACCGTCAGCGAGATCGCACACGCGATGACGATGACAACGGCGACGGCGTCGAGCGACGGAACGCCGAGGAGCGCGCCGAAGGCGAGACGCAGGAGGACGATCGTCAGAGAGAGTCCGGCGACGAGTCCGCCGCTGGCCATCAACAGCGCTTCCTTCAGCACGAGCCGGCCGATCATCGCGCCCGTCGCCCCGAGCGCGACGCGGACGCCGAGCTCGCGCTCTCGCGCGCGCACCCAGTGCGCGAGCACGCCATAGATCCCAATCGCGGCCAACGCGGCAGCGAGCACGGCACCGGCCAGCAGAAGACGCGCGATGATCCGGACCGGCGAGAGTGAATCGGCAACCGTCGTGCTCAGCGCTTCGAGCTCCGACAGCGGCTGCTGGTCGTCGAGCTGTGCGATCGTTCTCCGGACGGGACGCGCCAGCGTCATCGGATCGGCTCGCGCGCGCACCAGAACCGTCGTCGTGTGCGCGGGCGATTGCGCGTCCGGCAGGAAGATGATCGGCCGTGTGTTCGGGTCGTACCAGTTGAGCGTCAAGTCGGAAACCACGCCGACGATACGCATCGCTTGTCTGTCGGCGCCAAGTCGAATGGTCGTGCCGACAGGGTCGCGATCTGGCCAGTATCGCCGCGCCGCCGTGCGGCTGACGACCGCGACGCGCGCGGCATCGAGGCCATCGCTGTCGGCCAGCGCGCGGCCGGCGAGGACCTCGAGGCGAAGCGCTGCGAATGCCGCCGGCGAGACGACTTCGACGTCGGCTTGTGGCATGTCGCTCGGCTGGAGCGCCGGGGCATCGTCTCGATCGAACGAGGCGATCGGATTGGGCACGTTGCTGGCAGGCGCGTTTCGGACGAGCGCCACGCCCTCGACCTCGGGAAGCGCGCGGAGTCGATCCAGCATCGCGCCGTGAAACGTCGCGACGCGCGCAGCGTCCGGGTACCGCGACTCCGGCAGCGTCAGCGTGAACTTCAGTACGCGCGAAGGCGCCAGCACGTCGAATGCGGCAGATATCCGCGCGAAGCCGGCCACCATCACCGATGCGCCGAGCAGGAGAGCGGCGGCCAGGCTCACCTCGCTCGCCACGACGAGGCGGCGACTCCACGTCGAGTGCCACGTCACGCGTGCGCCGCCGTGTTCGCGTGCCGCTTTCAAACCGGTCAGGCCGACAGCACCGCACATCGCCAGCGTGACGAACAGTCCGACGCCGACTCCCGCCAGCAGCCCGATGCCGTCGATCGCCAGCGAAGACCAGCCGGCGATCCACCGTCCGATGCCCTCGGGCAGGCTGGCTCGAATGAGATTGACCACGCCGCCTGCCGCCATCGATCCGGCTGCGATGCCGGCAGTCGTGAGCACGAGAACTTCCGCGATCGAACTGGCGGCGATCTGCGCGGTGCTCGCGCCGAGCATCGATCGCACCGAGAGATCGCGACGACGATCCAGAGTCCGCGCGACGAGCAGATGCGTCACGTTCACGATGGCGAGGAGGAGCACGAGCAGTGCCGCTGCCAGAACGAACAGAAAGAGCGGCGCCGTGAACTCGTACTGTTCGCGCTGGAGAGGCAGCAGCTCGAAGCCGCGCCCGCGATTCGTCAGCGGATACCGGCTGGCGAGCAGTTGAGACAGCGATTCGAGTTGCGCCGTCGCATCTGCCCTGGTCGACGTGTCAGCCAGCCGAGCGATCGCGGCGACGCGCGGCGTCGCACGTTCGGTCGTTTCCGAGGGTGCGAACACTAACGGGACCCAGGCGTCAACGCCAGGTGGATAGCAGTCTTCGTCGCGGATGATGCCGATGACCGTTGCAGAACGGCCATTCAATTCAATTTCGCGCTCCACGATCGATGCATCGGCGCCGAACCGGCTGTTCCAGAAGCGGCGGCTGAGCAGGACGACGCCGTCGCGGCCCGAGGTATCAGCGTCCGGCGGAAATGGTCGACCGAGAATCGGCGTTGCGCCGAGAACGCTGAAGAAATTGGCAGTGACTGCTGCCGCCTCGACGCGCTCGGGTTCGGCAGCGCCTTTGGTGATGACGAGCGGCTGCGGCCGCCACCCGGCCAGCGCCGAGAACGCGCGAATGCTGTGACCAGCGTCGAGAAAGTCGCCGACGGCGATCGACCGCCCTTGATGCGCGCCCTCGCGCGGCCGCGAGTCGCGCACGAGCAGCAACTGCCGCAGGTTTGGATAGCGGTATGGATGGAACAACAAACCGTTGAGAACGCTGACGCTGGCGATCAGAAACGCAAAGGCGACGGTCAGCGTGGCGACAACCGTCACGGTCAGGCCGGCGTGGGCGGACAGGCTTCTGAACAGGGAACGCATGACGCGGCAGACGTGTCGCCGCACGTCTGCGTTCGATGAGTTGTGATGAGTTGTTATGAGTTGCGGTGGTTCGCCATGAAAATTCGCAGATACGGACACCGATCCGGATGGACGAGGTGCTCGTACACGAATTGACCAGCCGGCGCATCACGGATGACGACGCCGGCGCCGAATCCCGAGACGAGCGCGAGGGCGATAGCGGCCGCCACGGCCACGCCCTTCCGCCAGCGTCCACGGTTGGCCGTGTTCTGGTGCGTCACGTTTCCAACGAAACGATAACCACGGCGCGGCACGGTCTGGACGAGGCTGGCGTCCAGATCCAGAGCGACGCGGATTTGTCTGACGGCGAAGTTGATGTTCTGGTCGTAGGAGACGACCGTCTCCGGCCACAAGGCCTGCTGAATCTGCTCGCGCGTGACGACTTCGCCGGCACGTTCGACGAGCAGCGCGAGCAACCGTGCCGGCTGGCTCTGCAAGCTGCAGTCGGCCTTGCCGCGCCGCAAGGTCCCGGTGGCAGGATCGAACACGTGCGCTCCGAATCTAATGAGCGCCACGTTTCACTTCGGATTCACGATCGCCATCGGGCCGATGATCTTGTTCGCGTCGGCGTTCGGTTTGGGCCGGAACATCTGCGAACGATCGTTCGAGACTTCGGTCACGTAGAGGTTCCGAGCCGAATCGACGTGGATCTGATGGACGCCGTCGAACTGACCCGGCAGAGCGCCGTGGCCGCCGATGTCGAGGATGTAGTGGCCATCGAGGTCGTACTTGACGAGGCGGTCGGTCGTCCAGTCGGCGACCCAGATGAAATCGTCCTCGGTCACGATGTGCGCGAGCACCGCAGAGTTGTAGCCGGTGGGCCACATCGTCAGGAACTTCCCGTTTTCGTCGAACACCTGCATCCGGTGATGCTCGCGATCCGCGACGAACAGGCGCCGGTCGCGGCTGATGCCGATGCTGTGCACCGACCAGAACTCGAAGGCCTTGGGATGATCCGGATCGACCGGCGGCCGTCCCCAGTCCATCAGGAACTTTCCGTTGCGATCGAATTTCGCCACGCGCGTGCCGGCGTATCCGTCGGCGACGAAGAAGGTGCCGTCGGGAAGCCATGCGATGTCGGTGGGGCGATTGAAATTGTTGGGGCCGCGTCCCGGCACGCCGCGTTCGCCCATCGTCTTCACCAGCTTGCCATCGTTGGTGAAGATGTTGATCTCGTGCATGTCGTCGTCGACGATCCAGATGTGCTTTTCCGGATCGTAAGGATTGATGAGAATCTTGTGCGGTCCACGGCCCATCTCTCCGAGCCCGGTGCCTCGCGGCGGCGCGAGGTACTTGTCGTGCTGGAGCCACTCGACGATCGTCTTGCCGGTCCCGTCGACGGCGAAAACGAGATGATGACGGCGCATCTGATATGGATACGGCGTCCCTGAGTAGTCGCGCCTGCCGGTGTTGGTCCGCCGTGGGTTGAGCAGGCAGGCACAGATCCACGGCTCGGCGCCCGGCGGCAACGATATCTCGCCGCG
>Ga0075435_100003564_pt1 | contig 10576 bp, 10 predicted proteins | sample RhiMethybrSRZTD4_FD_75302 | JGI IMG/M metagenome (GOLD analysis project Ga0075435, IMG submission 75302) | Populus rhizosphere microbial communities from Tennessee, USA - Rhizosphere MetaG P. TD hybrid SRZTD4 | ecosystem: Host-associated > Plants > Roots > Rhizosphere > Soil | place: USA... | reverse complement strand
AAAGAGCAGTGCCTCGCGGACGTCGTCAGCTTCGAGGTCTGGGTACAGCGCGAGGATGGCCTCCGTTGTCTGCCCTTCAGCCACCAGGGCAACGACAGTCGCGACTGGAATCCGAAGACCACGAAGACATGGAACTCCCCCCATCTGGCGGGGATTGGCCGTAATCCTCTTGAATTCCATGTTGACAGTGTAGCCCGGACGCCGAGACCTGTCGAAAGAGAGCGCCGGGTGGCCGTGTTCGTCAAGCGACGATTCGGGTCCCGACCGCCCACCAGGCCGTAGGCGATTCATTCGGCGCCTCGCCGGACGAATTTGAGAGGCTCGGCCTTTGCTGCTGACCGGCGATGGCGAGCAAGCACTCTGAGGGTCGCATCGAGCACGGCGTCCAGGTCCTTGCCTACGTCCTCGGCAAGGAAGCGCAGCACGAAGTAGCCGTTCTCCTGTAGGAGCTGGTCCTTCCGCCTATCGCGACGGTACGCGACCGGATCCGCGAGGTGCTGTCCGCCATCGAGTTCGATTGCCAAACGAGCGTCAGCGCATAGCAGGTCGACTTCGAGCGTTCCCAAGCCGTCGAACGGAATTGGTAGCAGCACGTTGACGCGGAAGCGTCCACTGGTCTCTGTGAGCGTATCCAATCGGCGGTGGAGGAACGCCTCGGTTGCACTTCTCGCCCGCGCTGCGCCCTCGGCGTCTTCCGCCACTGCGCGCGCAGTGTGCACGAACAGGCTCGCCAGCGGCGTATCGACGCCGTCCCTAATGAGCCGCCGTACGCTGCCCGAGTAATCGCGTTTCCAGACGGGATCGGATGGAAGAACGACGTTAGCGGGCCACCCCGGCACGGCGCTGGCGGGAAGGAGGATCGTGTAGCCGATAGCCTCATACCCGCGACATCGCCGGTCAAACATTCGTGCCAGCATCGGTACGTTGAGGTCGGCGTAGTCGTAGATTCGCACCTCGCGCTTCCCGTCGTAGAGACGATGCAGCCGGCCGGCATACTGCGCGACTGTGCCTCGCCATGAGACCGGAAGCGTCAGAAACAAGGTGTCCAGCCGCGGATCGTCAAATCCCTCGCCCACGTACTTGCCAGTCGCAAGGATGATTCGCCCTTCGTGGCGCGGAATGGCTGCGAGACGCTCATTCACTGCCAGTCGCTGCTTCTTGCCCATGCCGGCGCGCAAGACGACGACGTGTTCGACGCGCGTCGCGAGCTCCTGCTCGAAGCGGTCGAGGTGCTCATTTCGCTCCGTCAGGACTAATGGCGAACGCCCATTGCGAACGGCGTCGACCACGTCCTCGCAGATGCTCTGAGTGCGCGGCTGGTTATCGACCAACTCCTGGTAGAGGCTCTGAAATTCGACGCGTTTGTCCGGATCCGGCTTCTTCGTCGGCTGGAAGGCAGTCGGCTGAACCAACACGAAATGTTCGAACGGTCGAGACGCCGCCTGCACCCGAGCATTCACCTGATGTCGGACCGGACCGCACTGCATGAAGATGATCGGATGGTGACCGTCCTTGCGTGCGACGGTTGCCGACAAGCCGACTACAAATCGGGCTTTGGCCTGGCGTATTACCTGCTCGAAACTGTGCGCCGACAGGTGATGGCACTCGTCGACAATCACATGGCCGTACTCGCCGACGCGGTCATCGACTACGCCCCTTCGGACCAGACTCTGGATTATGCCGACATCGATGTTTCCAGTCGGGCGGCTCCGACCACCTCCGATTCGACCGATTGATTTCGCGGGTACATCAAGAAACGTCGATAGTCGCTCGACCCACTGATCGAGCAACTGGCGCCGATGAACGAGCACGAGCGTGTTCACCCCGCGTTGAGCAATGAGCCACGCGGCGACAACGGTCTTGCCAAATGCGGTGGTGGCCGCCAGAACGCCAGTCTCGTGGCGCAGCATCGCGGTCGCTGCTGGTTTCTGCTCTCGGCGAAGCTCGCCTTGAAACCTCACCTCCAACCGACTGCCGCCGCAGCGCTCATCGCGAATGGCCAGGCGAACACCAAGCTCGATCAGCGTCTTGCGAACGTCGTCGAGGCACCCGCGCGGCAGACCGATGTGATGCGGAAGATCCTCTGCGCACGCGACAACACGTGGCTTGTTGTATGTCGAAAGCCGCATCGACTGCGCCTTATAGAATTCGGGATTCTGGAACGCCGCCAGCCGAAGCAATCGGTTTCGAAGCCCAGGATGCAGCTGTTGCTTGGGGATGTAGATCTGATTGCCAAGAACGAGGTCCAACGACTCTGGCAATTCACCGACGATAGAGGCCTCTCTTCGACGTGACGGAGGCGCGGTCCAAGGCTCCGCTTCTTCATGGTCCTGTGGTGGCAATCGGACGCCGAGGATGCGGCCTCGGCGTTCAGCATCCTCGACAATCTGTTCGACCTGCGATCTCGCGATTGTGCGAACGCTCGCGAGAAACGCCCACTGATCGGTCCACGGAGCAAAGGCGCCATCCAAGAAGACCGTGTTGTCCTGTTTGCGAGCAGCCCTCTGGAGCGGCAGAGCAATGAGGTTCCCGAATCCTCCGTGCGGCATCGTGTCTTGGTTCGGAAACAGTCGATCGTACGAATCCAGGCCGATGTCCGGACGCCTTTCCATTGTCTCGGTGAGGACATGCGATCCCAGTCGTCGCGCAAGAGCGGCCGGAATCGCCTCTTTGAAGAAGAACCAGACATGCGCGCCTCGCCCGGAACGTGACCGTTCGAGTGCGGCCGCGAGATTGAGCTGGTCACAGGTTTCGAGAAATGCCGCAGTATCTTCGCGCCAGCCGGCCTTGTCGAAGTCGACAGCTAGGAAGAAGCACGTCTCGTCCAGAAGCAACGGATAGACGCCAGCGACAAAGGGCTGTCCCTCGGCGTCGGAACCTGATAGGTGCCAACGAATAACGTCGTCAGTCACCGGAAGGAATCGACGGTTGGGACATTCGGCGCACTTGATGCGCGGCTTCTCGCAGACGCCGCGGATCCATTCGTTTGCACATGCGGGCGCGTACCCAGACCTGCCCGTCTTGCGGCTCTCGAATCGCCGCGGGTACACGTCATCGCGGCCTCGGAACAGTGACCGGAACAGGGCGATCTTCGCCTCCGGCGAGGATCTCTGATCGACAGGCTCTGAGATCAAGTCCATGAGGTTAATATCGTCTGCTCAACGACGAGAAGCCGCCCAGTCCGCCCTTCGTGTCTGCGTTCAAACCCAGTTTACGTCCCGGTTCGGCTGGCAGTGTCGGGAAGTTGATTGAGTGCGTCAGGCCGATCGGCGAGCAGTGAGTACGGTCGAAGCGTGTCGACCGCCTCAACTTGGAACCGACCGTGAGTGGTCGGTGAATTGGAAGGGGCACGGTGATGACCGACAGCGCGCAATGGGGTGGAACCCCGCTGGAACCCCGGAACCTCGAAAAGTGGTCGGGGCGACTGGATTCGAACCAGCGACCCCCTGCGCCCAAGGCAGGTGCGCTACCAGGCTGCGCTACGCCCCGACCCATCCATCATAAGCTACCGGGCCCCGCCCTGCCCGGATCGGCGGGAATCCGCGCCAGCATCTCTTTCAACTGCGCGGTCGAGAAAGGCTTCTCCAGCAGCCCGACGATGCGCAGCGCCGACAGCCGCTGCAGCGACCGCTCGTCGGTGTGGCCCGTGATGACGATGGCGGGGAGCGTGATGCCGCGGCGCTGCAGTTCCTCGAGCAGATCCAGGCCGCTCATGCCGGGCATGCGGATGTCGACGATCAGGCAGCCCGGCGCCCCGGAATAGCCGGTGAGGAAGGCTTCCGCGGACGCGAAGCCCGTGTTCGGCACGCCGATGGCGCGCAGCAGGCGGCCCAGGCTGCCGCGGACGATCTCCTCGTCGTCGACGAGGAAGGCGTGGGGCACGGCGATCATGACGGCGGGATCCCCTGCACCGCCGGCAGCTCGAAGTAGAACACCGCGCCGCGGCCGGCGCGCGGGATCGTGCCGATCCGGCCGCCGTGCGCCTCGATCAGCGACTGGCAGATCGACAGGCCGAGGCCGAGGCCCGAAGGCTTGGTGCTCTGGAACGGATGGAAGAGCGTCGCCGCGATGGCCGGATCCACCCCTTCACCGGAGTCGGCCACCGACACGCGGACGTGCCGGTTCGCGGTGTGCGCCTCGATCAACAGATGGCGTTCGCCCGCCGGCGTCGTCGTCATCGCTTCCATCGCGTTGCGGATCAGATTGACGAGCACCTGCTGCAGCTCGACGCGATCGACGAGGACCGCCGGCACCTCGTCGAACGCTTCCGACGTCTCGACCCCGTGCAAGCGCAGCTCGTGGGACAGCAGCGCCAGCACCTCGCGAACCAACTGCCGCACGTCGCTCAGCTCCCGCGCCGGCTGGCCGCGCCGCGCGAAGACGCGCATCCGCCGGACGATGTCGCCGGCGCGCAGCGACTGCTCGGCAATGGCGGTCAGCGCCTGACGCATGCCGTCGACCGATTCTTCCTGCGGCACCTCCAGCGCCGCGCTCGCCTCGAAGTGGATCGCGGCCAGCGGCTGATTCAACTCGTGCGCGAGGCCCGCCGCCATCTCCCCAAGCGTGCCGACACGCGCGATATGCGTCAACTGCTCGCGCAATGCCGCCGTCTGCTCGATGGCCTTGTTGCGCTCGCGCGCGAGACGGCCGGACCGGTAGGACGTGAACGCCACCGCGATCGGATAGGCGACGAGGAGCGGCAGCGACGCGACGACCACGGACATGCTGGTGTGCGGCCGGAACGCGGCGCGAGTGAAGATCATCGTGACCGCGCACCCCGCCGCCATCGCCGCCGTCGTCCGCGCCAGGAACTGCGGTCCCCAGCCGATCTTGTCCATGCTCTTCATCGCCGCGATGAGCACGCTCGGCAGCAGGTTGAAGTGCATCAGCGCGATGTAGACGCCGCCGAACGCCGAATCGACGGTCAGGTTGACCCGCTCCGCCAGGTGCGGATCGGGGCTGCGCCGCGCGCGGAGCCAGGCGAGATGCGGCCACAGGCCGACGTGGAAGATCAGCAGCGCCCACGCCAGCCACGGCGCGCGATTCTCGTTGAACACCGCGGCCACGGCGAACGCGCCGACGACGAGGCCGAGCGTGCGCAGGCGATAGACCTGCCGCGGCAGCCGCAGGCTGCGCTCCCGGAGACTCGCGGCGGTGGTGTCGGCGGAAGGAGCGGTCGGGCCGGCGAGCATCCGTCCGGAATTCTAGCGTAGCGCTCCCCTTTCGATGCACCAGACCCATCGCGGCTCCATGCAGCGGGGATCCTCGGTCACCGTCACGAGCGCATCGAATGGGGCGCGCTCGAACGGACGCAGGCGCATGGCGATCTCGATCGGATCGCGCGCCGAGGGCATCCGCTGCACCAGCAACGAGAACGCTTCGCGATCCTCGAAGAAGTGCAGCAGCAACGTCTCACGCAAGTGTGGCGCGCTGCGTCCGAGCAGCTTCGCGGCGGCGCGGTTGGCGTGCACGATCCGACCCGAAGCGTCCGTCGAGACCAGCGAGAGCGGCAGGCGCTCGAGCAGGGTCGTAAACGCCGACTCCTGGTCGCGCACCCGGTGCTCGAGCTCGGCGCAGCGCTGCTGCAGCCGCGCGCAGTCATCACGGATGGTGTCGGTCAGCTCGAGCGCTTCATCGAGCACCTCGAGTGCGTCGCCGCTGTCGGCGTACGGACGGCCGCGCAGGCGGACGGCGCGGGCGCGCAGGCGGGCGAGCGCCTGCATCCAGGCGCGCGAGGATTCGGCAATAGGCACGATCCATATTTATGTGACCGCCCAAACCCCCGTCGGTACGCTTCCGTACGCGTCACGGCACGAGGCGCTCGAAATGCTGGCGTACCGTCGCGTAGCACTCGCACGACCGCGTTTCCAGGCCACTCCGGTTGACGATACGGATGCGGCCGCGGCGATAGTCAATCAGCTTCTCCCGCTGCAGGCGGCGCGCCACGTCGGTGACCGACGGCCGCCGCACGCCCAGCATCGTCGCCAGGTATTCCTGCGTCAGCTCGAGCACGTCGCCGTCGACGCGGTCGTGCGTCATCAGCAGCCATCGCGCGCAGCGCTGGTCGATGTCGTGCAGCGCGTTGCACGCGACCGACTGCGTCATCAGCGCGAGCAGAGCCTGGGAATAGCGGCGGACCAGGTGATAGAGCGCGCCGGCGCGATCCATCTCCGCCAGGAACACGCCCCTGCGCATGACGTGCGCGCCCGAGCCCGGAACCTGGACGAGGGTCATGACGTCGGGCAGCTGTCCGCCAAAATACCCGGACATCCCGACCACGCCTTCGTTGCCGATCGTCCCGACCTCGACCATTCGCCCGTCGCGCATGGTCGCAGTCAGCGAGCACACCCCGCTCCACGGGAAATACACGTACGACGAGGTCGCGCCGGGCTCCTCGAGGCGCTTGTGGAGTTCCAGCGTTGTCTCGGCGAGCAGCGGGCGGATACGCTCGTACTCGTCGGGGGGAAGCGCGTTGAGCAGACGGTTACGTTCCTCGCGCGGGCGTTTCGGCCGTGGCATCAGCGGATTCTATCTTGCGGAAGCTGACGCCCTTGGCCTCGGGACCGCGCCAGACGACGAGCACGACGCCGACGAACACGAACGCCATCAACCCGCCCATCGCCTGCTTGTAGGTGAAGACCTCGCCGAGCGCCGACTCGAGGTAGGGAATCGACGAGGCGCACATGACGCCGAGCTGATAGGCGAAGCCGGGAAAGAAGCCGCGCGCCGCCGCAGGCGACAGTTCGTTGATGTGCGCCGGGATGACCCCCCACGCACCCTGCACGAAGAACTGCATGAGGAAAACGCCGGCGATGGTGGAGAGCGGGCTGAAGCCCGCGATCCACATCGGCAGGACCACCAGGCCGCACGACGCGGCGACGATCATCGAGCGGCGCCGGCCCGAGCGGTCCGAGTAGTGGCCGAAGGCGAGGCCGCCGAGGACGGCGCCGAACATCGACAGCATCGTGATGTCGGCGATGTGCTTCTTGTCGTAGCCGAACGTCCGCAGCAGCGTCGGATACATGTCCTGGGTGCCGTGCGACATGAAGTTCATCATCGTCATCAGCAGCACCAGGTAGAAGAAGCGGGTGGCGTTGCGCATGACGATGGCGCGGTAGGTGGCCCAGTCGGTGCGATGCTCGTGCCACGCCTCCGACTCCTTGACGCGCATGCGGATGAAGAGCGAGAGCAGCGCGGGCAGCCCGCCGAGGAAGAACATCACGCGCCAGGCGTTGCCGGGATAGTGCACTGCGGCCCAGGGATAGACGGTGCGGAAGGCGAGCGCCGCCAGCAGGTTGCCGATCGCGTAGCCTTCCTGCAGCAGGCCCGAGAGCAGGCCGCGAATGCGCGGCGGCGCCGACTCGAGCGCCAGCGACGCGCCGACGCCCCATTCGCCGCCCATGCCGACGCCGAAGAGCATCCGCAGCCCGATGAACTGCCAGTAGGTCTGCGCCAGCCCGCAGAGGACCGAGATCGTGGCGTAGAACAGGACGTTCAGCATCAGCGGCAGCCGCCGCCCGTAGCGATCGGCCACCAGTCCGAACACGAGCGCCCCGATCGGGCGCATGGCCAGCGTCAGCGTGATTGCCAGCGCGATGCGCGGGCGCGCGTCCTCGAGCGGCGAGCCCGGAAAGAACGCGTGCGCGAGATCCTCGATGACCAGGGTGAGGATGAAGAAGTCGAAGGCGTCGAGCGTCCAGCCGAGGAAACCGGCCAGGACGGCGTTGCGCTGGTTGGCGGCGTCGGCGGCCGCGCGCGTGACAGACATGCGCGCGGCAGCATAACAAATGTCAGCGGCTCAGAACGTGAATCCGGTGCCGAAATGGAACTTGGTGCCGCGGCCGTCGAGCGAGTGCGCGACCTCGAAATTGAGGTTCAGGATCGCGGCGTTGATGAAGAAGCCGCCGCCGACGCCGCGGAAGAGCGGCGCGCGGCCGATGCTCTCGCCGTGCGCAGCCACCTTGCCGCCGTCGAAGAACACGTTGAACCCGGTCCGGCCCACGACGTTGAGCGGCGACGAGAACGGCATGCGCAGCTCGGCGGACCAGATCAGGCGCTGATCGCCGACCAGCGCGCCGGCCGACAGGCCGCGCAGGCTGGAGCCGCCGAGCAGCCACTGCTCGTACGGCGGCAGCGGCGCCGACGCGGTGTCGTACTGGGCGTGCAGCGCGACGACGTTCTGCCCGAAGAGCCGCTTGAAGCCGCGCGCGTCGAAGCGGTACTTGTCGAGCGCGTCGGCGGCAAAGGTGGTCGCGCCGAGCGGGTTGAGCCGCTGCCAGCGGACGCTGGCGAAGACCGCGTCGATCGGGTACGCCGTGCCGGCACGCGTATCGAACGCGGCGTCGGCGCCGGTGGACCAGAAGTCGTCATGCGCCGGTTCGAAGGTGAGCGCGGTCCTGCCGACGTCGGCGCCGAGCGTCACCAGCTTGAAGAGCCGCCGCTCGGCCCGGGCCGACAGCTCGGTGCGCCGATCGTCGATCTCGTAGAACGGGTTCTCGCGCTGCGTGATGCCGAACGATCCGGTCAGCCGCGTGAGCGGACCGCTCTTGAAGGTGCGATCCGCTTCCACCGCCGCGCGGCGGGTGCCGCCCCACGACAGCGGCACCGACACGCGCGTGCCCTTGCCGAAGGCGTCGACGATCGCGGTCTGCCCGCCGTAGGTGAACCCGTAGCCGTCGTCGTACCAGAAGATCGGAAAGAACATCAGCCGGCTGCGCAGGCGTTTCATCGCCGTCGGCGGCTCGCCGGTCGGCGAGGTGCCGGCCTTCTCGTGCACGACGAGCACGAGCGCGATGTCGTCCATCGCGAGCGTGCGATAGCGTTTGCGCACCTGGACTTCGTCGAAGCGCCCGCTGTCTTTCAGGCGCTTCTCGATCGCGGCCAGCCCATCCGGCTCGAGCATCGCGCCGACGGTGATGCCCGCCAGCTTGATCACCATGTCGTCGCTGACCGTGGCGTTGCCGTGGACGCGGACCTCGGCGATCTTCTCGGCGGCGGGCTGCGGCGGCGATGCGGGGTCCTGGACGGCGGCGATCGTGAGCGCGACGAGGAGCGCGGCGATCATCGCCCGTCCTTCTTGGGCACGGTCACCTTGGAGGTGACGTCGGCGCGCCGGTAATTGGAGAAGTCGCGGCGGTAGCTCACCTCCACCGGGCCGAGCGCGAACGTCACCCCGCCGTGAATCATCATGCTGCGCGGCAGCCAGACGCCGGGAAACGGCTGTCCCATTTCCATCGAGGCGCGCAGATCGTCCACACGCACGAGCCAGGCGGCGGGCAGGAAGTCGATCCAGACGTTGTCGAAGGTGTATTTGACGATCTGGTGCGTCCCGGGATCGACCCACAGCGTGACCTGCGACGACTTGTTCATCTTGCGATCGATGTCCTCTTCGAGCTTCTTCTCCTTGTCCGACTCCTGCTTGCGCGGCTTGTCTTTGTCCTTCTGCTTCTCGTCCGGCTTCTTGTCGGCGGAGGCCTTGCTGTCCTTCTCTTTCTCTTTGCCCTTGTCCTTGTCCTTCTGCTCGTCGCCGCGCATCAGCGCGTCTTCGTCGCTCTCGTCCGGCCCCTCGTTGAACAGCTTCGTCGGCAGGTAGTCGATCTTCAGCACGTCGTGGCCGTCGACGCGCTCCTTGCCGGCGAGGTAGTAGTTGCCGGGCTCGAACTTGAAGTCCATGAAGTAGGACTCGGAGACGAAGCGCGGCTCGTTGATCGAGGGAGCGCTCAGCGCAGGCCCCTTGCCTTCGGCGGCGCGCTTCTCCTCGCGCGTCGTGCGGAACTTGCGGCGGCTCTCCTCGCTCCGCAGCCAGCGCTCCTCGTAGGCGCGGCGCTCGGCCTCGGGAATCGGCACGCCGTCGAACTTCACCGGGCTGCGGATGTGGAACCCGTCGCGGACGAACCAGGTGTACTCGCGGCGCAGCCGCATGATCGGCACCTGGCCGGGCCCCAGCAGTTCCGCGGTCTCGACTTCGTCGAGGACGTAGTCGCTCAGGGTCTTCTTGTCGATGTCGCGGCGCTGGAGCGCGGTCGCCATGAAGCGATCGAGATCGGTCGCGGCGGCGGGCGCCTGCGCGTGCGCGCCGGGCGAGCAGAGCGCGAGCGCGGCAACGAGGCCAAATGAGAGCTGACGGCGCACGGATGCCTCCGGTGGCGGGCTGGCTCTCTGTCAGACGTAGCTCGTCCGCCGATAGTTCCTGCGATCAGCAGGGTACATCGGTTGCCCAGCCAGGGGCGGATGCTTCGGCTGGCTCTGGCAGGTCAGCCTGCGGCCGGGCTTCTGATCGATTGGACGTTCCGGTGATCGCGCGATTGATGATTTAATTCGCCGGATGGCAAAGAATCCGTACGCGGAGGACCTCGGGTCGATCGATCCCCTGAAAGCGCTGGCCGACACGCCCCGCAAGATCCAGAAGCTGACCTCGGGCTGGTCGAAAGCGAAGTGGGAGAAGAGCTATGCGCCCGGGAAGTGGAGCGCGCGCCGCATTCTCGTGCACCTGGCGCAGGCGGAGCTCGCCCTGACTACGCGCGTCCGCTTCGCGGCCAGCCAGGACGGCTACGTCGCGCAGCCGTTCGATCAGGAC
>Ga0075435_100003563_pt1 | contig 10576 bp, 7 predicted proteins | sample RhiMethybrSRZTD4_FD_75302 | JGI IMG/M metagenome (GOLD analysis project Ga0075435, IMG submission 75302) | Populus rhizosphere microbial communities from Tennessee, USA - Rhizosphere MetaG P. TD hybrid SRZTD4 | ecosystem: Host-associated > Plants > Roots > Rhizosphere > Soil | place: USA... | reverse complement strand
GACGACGATCAACGCAGAACTCGCTGAACTCGCAGAAAGAAATAGACGCTCCGCGGTTTCTGCGGGTTCTGCGTTGATCGTTGTCACGAGGAGCGGTTCATGAATCGTAAAGTGACCATCGTGGGCGGCGCCGGTAACGTCGGGGCCACGGTCGCCCGCGGCGTCGCGGACAAGCAACTGGCCGACGTCGTCGTCATCGACATCGCGGACAAGAAAGCGGCCGGCGTGGCGCTCGACATGCTCGAGGCGTGCCCGATCTACGGGTCGGACGCCCGCGTCATGGGCACCGGCGACTACGCCGAGAGCGCCAACTCGGACATCGTCGTCATCACGTCCGGCATGCCGCGCAAGCCCGGCATGAGCCGCGACGACTTGCTCAACGTGAATTACAAAATCATGCAGCAGGTGACCGAGCAGGTGGTGAAGCACTCGCCGAACTGCATCATCATCGTCGTCTCCAACCCGCTCGACGCGATGGCGCAGGCGGTCTACAAGCTCTCGAAGTTCCCGCGCGAGCGCGTCCTCGGCATGGCCGGCGTCCTCGATTCGGCGCGGATGCGCGCGTTCATCGCCAAGGAACTGAACGTGTCGGTGGACAACGTCCACGCGTTCGTGCTCGGCGGCCATGGCGACACGATGGTGCCGCTGCCGCGATATTCGACCGTCGCGGGCATTCCAATCACCGAGCTGATGGACAAGGCGACGATCGATCGCATCTCGGCGCGGACGGCGGGCGGCGGCCTCGAGATCACGCAACTGGTCGGCACGAGCGCCTGGTACGCGCCCGGCGCATCGGTGGTCGAGATGGTCGAAGCGATCATGCTCGACAAGAAGAAGATCGTTCCGTGCTCGGTGTTCTTGCAGGGTGAATACGGCGTCCGCGATTTGTTTGTCGGTGTCCCGGTGAAACTCGGCGCGCGCGGTCTCGAGCAGGTGATGCAGATCAAGCTGATGCCGGAGGAAGACACCGCGTTCAAGAAATCCGCCGCCGCCGTAAAAGAGCTCGTCGACGTCATCGGCGTGTAAGAGATGGGGACAGGGGACTAGGGGGCAAGCGACGGTCCGGCTAAAGCCGGACGCTACCGACATCGGCTTTCCCGAGTCGCCTAGTTCCGAGCCCCCAGTCCCTAGTCCCCAGTCCCCTCTCGATTCAGCAAGCCCCCAGCCCCCAGCCCCCTCACGCCGGGCGGAACTATTCAGCGCCCGGCCCGTATAATGCCTGCAATGAAGGCGAAAGACGTCTACGTCGGCGAGCTCGAACAGCAGATCCTGCTGATCGTCCTGCGTCTCGGCGACGATGCCTACGCCAATCCGATCGGCGAGATGTTGACGCTGACGGCGCGCCGGCGCGTCGGCCGCGGGGCGCTGTACACCGCCCTCGAACGGCTCGAAGCCAAAGGCTGCCTGCGATCGACGATGGGCGAGCCGCTGCCGGAGCGTGGCGGCCGCGCGCGCCGATACTTCACGGTCACGGCAGCAGGCATGCGGGCGCTGCGTGACTCGCGGCGCGTGCTGCTCGGACTGTGGGACGGGCTCGAGTCGAAGCTGGAGACGTCGTGACGCCGCGCCTCGGTCCGGAGCCGCCGTGCGTCATCGAGCGTTTCCTCGACCGCGCCCTCGCAGGCGCGATCTACCGCGACGACATCATTGGCGATCTCCGCGAAGCGTTTCTCGATCTCGCTGTTCGGCGCGGCGAGACCGTCGCGCGGCTGTGGTACGCGGCGCATGCGACGCGCCTCACGCTTCGCTACGGCCTCCGCATCACGCTGTGTGCGCGGGCGGCTCACTATTCTCCGCAGGCCCGAGGAGGCACCGCGATGGACCGTGTGCTGATGGACGTGCGCTACGCGCTGCGATCGCTGGCCAAGCGGCGCGGCATGACCGTCGCGGTGGTCGTGACGCTGGCGCTCGGCATCGGCGCCAACGCCGCGGTGTTCGGCGTCGTCGACGCGATGCTGCTGCACCCGTTCACGATGCCGGACGTCGATCGCATCGTCATGCCGATGACGACGTCGCCGCGGTGGAGCGGTCATCGCGAAACCGTGTCGCCCGCCGATTTTCTCGACTGGCGGCGGCAGTGGGCCGGCGGCGCGGTCGAGCATCTCGCCGCTACCGAGTGGTGGGACGCGAACCTGGTCGGCCGCGACGAGCCCGAGCGGGTGCTCGGCTTCCACGTGTCGCCCGATTTCTTTGCGGCCCTCGACGGACGCGCCGCGCTCGGGCGGACGTTCCTCGCCGAGGAGGAAGTCGCGGCAAACGCCAGGCGCGTCGTGATCAGCGACGGGCTCTGGCGGCGGCGGTTTGGCGCCGATCCCGCCATCGTCGGGCAACCGGTACTAATCGACGGGCTGCAGTCGATCGTCGTCGGTGTCATGCCGCCAACCTTCACGTTCCCGCAGCTTGCAGAAATCTGGGCGCCATTGTCGTTCGACGAGAAGGCGACCCGCAATCGGACCGGGCACTACCTCACCGTCTTCGGCCGCCTCGCGAACGGACGCACCTTGGACGACGCTCGGGCTCAGCTCAAGACGATCGCGCAGCGGCTCGCTGCGGATCATCCGGATACCAATGCGCAGCTCGGCGCCGAGGTGATGACGCTCAGTCGCGGGATGGCCGACGTCGGCGTGCCAGCCGTGCTCGGACTGTGGCAGGCCGCCGGCATCTTCGTGCTGCTGATCGCGTGCGCGAACATCGCCAACCTGCTGCTCGCGCGCGCCGCGGAGCGCGACCGCGAAATCGCCATCCGCCTCGCGCTCGGTTCCAGTCGCGGCCGGATCATTCGCGAGTCACTCCTCGAGAGCGCGATTCTGGTGGCGGCGTCCATTCCACTCGCGCTCGCGATCGCGTCGGCGAGCCTGCGGCTGATGCACGCGATGATGCCGGCACGCATCGTCCGCTACATCGCCGGCTGGGATCGCCTCGGCCTCGACGCGTGGACGGTTGGCGGGACGATCGCGTGCGCCGCGGTCGCGGCGCTGATCTTCGGCGCGCTGCCGGCGATGCACATGGCCCGCGGCATCGTCGCCGACGCGCTCAAGTCCGACGGCCGCACGGGGGGCGGTCCCGGCCGGCAGCGTGTGCGGCGCGCCCTGGTCGTTGCCGAAATTGCGCTCGCGCTGCCGCTGCTCGTCGCCGCGATGCTCAGCATCTCGACGATCCGGAGCTACTTGATCTCGTGGCAGGGCTACGACCCGAACAACGTGCTGACGCTGCGCGCGGTGTTGCCGGAGTCGCGCTATCCCGACGACGACAGTCGAGAGCGGTTCGCGCAACTGGCAGTGGAGCAGCTGTCGGTTGTTGCCGGCGTGCGTCAGGCCTCAGTCGGCAACGTCATTCCGGCGGCCGACAGCAACAGCAGGCGGTCGATCGAGATCGCCGGCAAACCGATTGCGGACGTGTCGAAGTGGCCGCGCGTCGACTATCGGGTGATTTCGACGCAGTACTTCGAAGTACTGCGCTTGCCGCTGCTGTCGGGCCGCACCTTCACCACCGCCGATCGCAAGGGCGCCGAGCCGGTGGCGATCGTCAGCGAGTCGCTGGCCCGCAAGTACTGGCCGTCGGGGAGTCCGATCGGCGAACGCCTGCGCATCGAGGACGGCCCGTGGATGCGGGTTGTCGGCATCTGCGGCGATGTGGTGCACGACTGGTTCGACGGCCGCGTGGCGACGCTGTATCGGCCGCTGCCGCAGGCGCCGGCCGATAGCTTGTTCTTCGCGGTGCGGACGGCGGGCGATCCGATGGCCGCGGTTGCCGACGCGCGCGCCGCGCTCGCGCACGTCGATGCGACGCAGCCATTGTTCGACATCATGAGCATGCGCCAGGTCCTCAGCGATCGCACGATCAGCCTGCAGTACATCGCCGCTGTGATGGCCGCATTTGCAGGGCTGGCGCTGCTGCTCGCGGTGCTCGGGTTGTACGCGGTGATGACCTACCTGGTGACGCAGCGCGTGCGCGAGATCGGCGTGCGCATTGCCCTCGGCGCCACCGGTCGCGACGTCGCACGCCTGACGCTCACCCAGGCGGCGCGGCTGACGGCCGTGGGTCTGGCAATCGGGCTGCTGCTCGCAATCGCGCTCGGCCGCGGCATGGAAGCGGGGCTGCTCGGAATCGTGTCGACCGACCTGCGCGTGACGGCGGCGCTCGCGATTGCCCTCGGCGTGACGGCGCTCGCGGCCAGCTACCTGCCCGCCCGCCGCGCCGCGTCGATCGATCCGATGACGGCGCTGCGAACCGAATAGCGCGCCCATCTTCGCCGAGCGATCGGACGTACAATTTCCGCATGCACGAGACTGAGCTGGTCGTCGTCCGCACCTTCGGCAACAGCACGGAAGCCGACATTGCGAGAAGCGCGCTCGACGCGGCTGGTATCGACTCGATGATTCAGGCCGACACAGCCGGCGGCACGCGGCCGCACCTCGCCTGGGCGGGCACCGGCTTCCGCATTCTCGTCCGCGCCGAAGACGCGGCCGCCGCCCGCAACATCCTCGACGTGCCGGCGAAGCAGATACCGTGATGTCGAGCAGCAGCCGCGTCACCGACTACGACAGCATCGCCGGAGGCTACGATCGCCGCTACCAGATCCACGAATACGCGGGCGTTCGCGCGGCGCTGCTAAATTTCGTCGGCGAGTCGAGCGCGGTCGTCGAGGTCGGATGCGGCACGGGGCACTGGCTCCAGACGCTGCAGGCGCACGCGGCGCGCGGCCGGCATCTTGCTGGCGTCGAGCCCTCGGCCGAGATGATTGCCCGCGCGCGAATGGCGGCGCCGGGCGCGCATCTCGTTCGCGCCCGCGCTGAAGCGCTGCCCTGGCGCGACGGCGCGTTCGACCGTGTCTACTGTGTCAACGCGCTCCATCATTTTTCCGATCGCGCGCGGTTCTTTGCCGAAGCGCGGCGGATCCTGAAGCCCGGCGGCGCGCTCTTGACCATCGGCAAGGATCCGCATGCGGAACGCGACTCGTGGTGGGTCTACGATTATTTCCCCGAGACGCTGGCAATCGATCGCGAACGCTTCGCGCGCGTCCGCACGCTGCGCGGCGAGATGACGCTCGCCGGGTTTTCGTGGAGCGAGTCGTTCGAGGCCGACCGCATCGAGGCGGTGCAGCCGGCGGCCGACGCGCTCAAAAACGGCACCGTCGATCGCGCCTACACCTCGCAGTTGGCGGTGCTGTCGGACCAGGAATTCGACGCCGGCGTTGCGCGGATGAAGGCCGCGAGCGCTGCGCCCGGCGGTGAACTGCAGCTGGTCACCGATTTCTACCTGTTCGCCACCGTCGGGTGGCTGTAGCGCGAAGGCTTCAGCCGGGCGATCAGGGGATTACCGCGCGCTGCGATGCACGGCATTGTCTGGTGCACCGACCCGGAACCAGCGCCACGCGTACGGTTCGAGCGTCATCTCGTGACGTCCATTGCGCCCCTGGCTGTCGCCGTTCGCGTTGAAGACGTCGACGAGGAGATCCGCGCCGCGGATGTTGAGATCGAACGCGGTCTTCACCTGCCGGTCGGCGAAATTGTGCAGTGTCAGCAGTGAGGTGCCGCGCCAGTCGTAGCGGATCGCCAGCACCTCCGACGCCGAAGTCGACATCACCTCGAAGTCGCCCCAGCTGATCTCCGGACACTCCTTGCGCATCCGGATCATGCGCTCGGTCCAGTTGAGCAGCGAGTTTGTATCGCGGCGCTGATCCGAGACGTTGACGCGCTTGTAGCCGTACTCGCGATCGTCGATGACGCGCTGGATCGGATGGTCGCTCCGCGTGAAGCCGCCGTGCCGCTCGCTGGTCCACTGCATCGGCGTGCGCGCGCACTCGCGTTCGGGCAGCGAGAGATCGTCGCCCATCCCGATTTCGTCGCCGTAGAGCATCATCGGCGTTCCGGGTAGCGCGAACAGCAGGCTGAAGGCGAGCTCGAGCCGCCGCCGGTCGTTGCCAAGCATCGCCGTGATCCGCCGGCGGATGCCGCGATCGTAGAGTTGCATCGACTTGTCGGGACCGAACGCGTCGAACACTTGCTGCCGTTGCTCTGGCGACAGCCGCCCGAGATCGAGCTCGTCATGGCTGCGCAGGAAGTGCACCCACTGCGCTTCCGCAGGCCGCTTGTAGGTTTCGCGGAGTGCCCAGGTGAGCGGCGCGAGGTCGGCGGTCGCCATGGCGTAGAACAGCCGCTGGTTCACCGGGAAGTTCAGCATCATCTGCAGCCGGTCGCCGCGATCGCCGAAGTACTTCAGGCTCTCGTCCGGCGGGACGTTGGCCTCGGCGAGCATGATTGCGTCGCGGCAGCGCCACTGCAGGAAGTGGCGCATCTCGTGCAACAGCTCGAAGTCCTGCTCGTGCGTGACGCCGGCGCCTTTGCGCTCGATCAGGAAGGGCACCGCGTCCATCCGGAAGCCCGACACGCCGAGTTCCAGCCAGTAGCCCATCACTTTCTCGATTTCGTCGCGCACCCATTTGTTCCAGGTGTTCAGGTCGGGCTGGAAGTCGTAGAAGCGGTGAAGGTAGTACTGCTTCGCCTCCTTGTCGTAGGTCCACGTCGTCTTCTGAACGCCGGGAAAGACGATTCCCTTTTCATGATCGGCCGGACGTTGGTCGGACCATACGTACCAGTCGCGCGTCGCCGACTTCTGATCGCGCCGCGCCTGCTGGAACCACGGATGCTGGTCGGACGTGTGATTGACCACCAGGTCGAGGATCACGCGCAGGCCGAGCGCGCGCGCGTGGTTGATCAGCTCGACGAACTCGCCCGGCGAGCCATACCTGCGGTTCACGCCGTAGTAGTCAGCGACGTCGTAACCGTCGTCTTTTTCCGGCGAGGCGTAAAACGGCTGCAGCCACAGGCAGGTGACGCCGAGCCCGGCGAGGTAGTCGAGCCGGCGGCTCAGCCCTTCGAGGTCGCCGACGCCGTCGCCGTCGGAATCCTGGTACTTCCCAACCGGCAGGCAGTAGATGATCGCGTTCTTGTACCAGAGATCCTCGATAGCCATCGTGCAGCAATCATACGTGCACGATTCGAACCCGATGGAGGGCGCCCTTTCAGGGCGCCCTTCCATCGGTATCGCTGGTCCAATCCCTCAGAACATGTATCGCAGGCTCAGCTGGCCGTCGCGCCGCGCGTCGTTCTTGCTGACCACGCGCCCGAAGTTCGCGTTGGTCGGATCGACCGTCGTGAAGCCGGACGTCGTCGTCGAGCCGGCGATGTTGCTCCAGTTCGGACGGTTGATGAAGTTGAAGATCTCGGCGCGGAATTGGAGACGCTGCGTGCCGCTCAGGCGGAAGTTCTTGAAGAACGCAATGTCCCACTGCTGCTCCGACGGGTTGTACCAGGCGTTCCTCGGCGCATTGCCGAACGTGCCGGCCGCCGGCGCAGCAAACGCCGCCGGGTTGAACCAGAAGTTTTGATCGGCGCCGGCACCGCCGGAAAAATTCCCGTTGGCGCCGGCCCTCGGATCGCCCACGAGGTTGTACGGCTGACCGAAGTTGCCGTCGCCGACGCCCGCGATGTCGTTGGTCCGGCTGACCGTGAACGGCGTGCCCGTCCGGTAGAAAGTCGCGCCCGATACCTGCCAGCCGCCCAGCGCGTTTTTCAGCGGCGTGTCCTGATCCTTCCAGAACGGCAGATCGTAGATGTAGTAGACGTTCAGTACATGGCGCCGATCGAAATTCGACGGACCCCAATAGTTCGAATCGTCGTAGGTGTTGAAGACGACGTTGCGCTTGTCGCTCGCGTTGTCCTCCGACTTGCCAAGCGTGTAGGCGACGCCGACTTTCAGTCCGTTCAGGTACCGGCGATCGGCGCTGATCTGCAGAGCGTTGTATCGCGACGACCCGGAATTTTCCGTCAGGCGGATCGCGCCGTAGCCGAGGTATGGTCGCAACGCCGCGATGTTCACGCCCGGGTTGGCTTGCAGCGTGCCCGGCTGCAGTTGATTGATGTTGCGCTCGCGCTGGAGATAGCGTCCGAGCCTGCCGACGTAGGTCACGTCGACGGTGAAGCCGAACGGAATCTCCCGCTGCACGCCCGAGGCCCACATGTATGCCGTCGGCAGGTTGAACACGAGATCCTGCGCCGTCATCGAAAACGGAAGGTTCGCGGCGCCGCCGGCGCCCGGGTTGTCGACGGCGCCGTTGCTGACGCTCACCTGTGGCTGGAACGGCGGGTTGCCCCCGAGCAGCGACGAGTCGTTGAGCGTGACCCGGTTATGGAACATGCCGACGCTCGCGCGCAGCACCGTCTTCTCGTTCATCGAATAGGCGAGCCCCGCCCGCGGCTCGATCGCGTTCATGTGCGTCTGTGAAAACCCTTCCGGCTGATCGCGGAAGAGCGCCAGCACGGCCGGGTCGCTGGCGACCACCAGACTGTTGCCGTCGCCGGCGAAGCCGGTACCCGGGAGCACGATCCCGTTATAGCGAGGGCCGCCGACGATCCGCCCCGTCACCGGATCGATGATCGCCGCGTTCGCACGATCGTAGAACTGCGGCTCGAAGTTGGCGATGTTGTTGGTCTGGGAGTGCCACGGCGGCCAGAACACCCATCGCACACCGCCTTCGATCGTCAGGTTGCTGGCCGGGCGCCAGGAGTCCTGCGCGAAGACGTCGGTGCCGAGCGCCCGCCACGGCGTGAACGCGCGCTGCCCGATCTCGGCGTAGTTGCTGAACAGCCCCATCGCTGCGTTCGCGACCGCAAGGCCGGTGCCGCCGTCGCGGTTGTCGAGGAACTCGAATCGGCCGTTCTGGTTGTTCGTGCTGCCCGGAATCGCCTGCACGTTGATCTGATCGAAATCGTCTTCGCCCGAATACTCGACGACGACGCCGGTCTTGAACGTATGCCGCCCCTTCACGAGCGTCATCGCGTCCGAGAAGGTGTGAATCGGTCCCTGTGAAGACGAGGGATAGGGACCGCCGTCGATTTCCGTGAAGTTGGCGATTGAAATCGTCGGAATCTTGTCCGGGATTTCCTTGTTCGCCGGAAAGATGTACGGGTAGTTGATGCCCGTGCGGCTCCGTTTGTAGAGATCGGTGCCGGTGAACACGTTGATGAACACCTGATCGAGCGAGTGCGTGTAGGTCGCCTCGTTGATCAGGTTGCTGCGCAGGGTGCTGGTCCACGTCAACGTCTGCGTCGAATTCGGCCGGTCCCAGTCGGTCCGCGCGTACGGGAACCCGGCGGCCGGACGGAACGCGTCGATCGCGACCCAGTTGTACTTCGAATACCGGAACGTGATCTGGTTGCTGTTGTTGAGGCGATAGTCGAACCTGATGTTGTCCTTGCGCTGGTCCTGCGGGTTGTCGCTGTTGAAGATCGCGTTGGCCGTGCCGAGCTGGAAACCGGCAGTCGGCTCGGGATACGCGTTGAGCAGCGCGACGCCGTTCGGCGACAGCATGCCGGTCGGAATCACGTTGCCGGGAAACGGCAGACCGGTCTGTGGATTCCTGATCGTCACCGCGCGCCCGAAGTACGGGTTCGCCGGATTCAACAGCTCGCTGAAGTCGCCGCGCCGCATCGCCAGCGACGGCACCGTCGCCGTGTTCGTGAGCACGGCGCTGTAGTTCACCCATTCCTGTGCGCCGAAGAAGAACAGCCGATCGGTCAGGGCCTTGCCTGGCACCGGTCCGCCGAATGCGTAGCCATACTGTTTGTAGTCGAACGGCGCCGGGCCGCTGTTCTCGCTCGCGTTCGGGCTGCGGTTGCGCGCCCAGGTGTTGGCCTGCAGCTTGTCGGAGCGCAGGAAATACGATCCGCTGCCGCTGTAGCGGTTGCTGCCGCTCTTGGTGACGAAGCGGATCTGGCCGCCGCTGGCGCGGCCGTATTCCGGCATGTAGTTCGCCGTCAGCACCTGCACTTCCTGGATCGCGTCGACGTTCTGGATGCCGATGATCGCGCCGGACGAGCGTGTCCGGATCGCGGTCGCGCCGTCGATCGTGATGTTGTTCTCGTCAGTGCGGCTGCCGTTGATGTTGAAGCCGCCGTTGCCAAGGTCCGAGAAGCCGCGGGAGTTGAAATTGCCGCCCATCACGCCGGCTTTCAGGCCGACGACCCCGATTGGATTGCGTCCTGAAAAAGCGAGCAGCTCGATGTCTTTCGCTTCGACGGTTTTTCGCAGGGCAACGTCGGTCTGGAGCAGCGGCGCGCTCGCCGTCACCAGCACCTCTTCGGCGACGACGCCGGTGGGCATCGCCAGGTCGAGGGTGAGGTTGGCGGTCGCGTCGAGCTGGACGTTCTCGCGGCGAATCGTTTTGAATCCCTGGAGCTCGGCGAGGATGTCGTAGCGTCCCGGCAGCAGGTTCGGAAACGTGTAGAAGCCGGTGCCGTCGGTGACCGTCGTGACGAGCTGCTGCGTTTGCGCGTTGCGCGCCGTCACGGTGACCCCCGGCATCACCGCGCCCTGCTCGTCCTTGACCGTTCCGGATAGTGTGCCACGGTCGAACTGGGCACGTGCAGGCGCCGCGGTCGAGAGCAACAGCAGGACTGCCGCTGCGCGCCCGAGATAGAAGGGTACCTGCCGACAGCTGTCGATCCGCGCCATAGCCCTCCTCCTTGTCGAAAGCACAAAGCGGACGGCCGCCAGCTGGTGGGCGGCCCGCCGC
>Ga0075435_100003558_pt1 | contig 10580 bp, 8 predicted proteins | sample RhiMethybrSRZTD4_FD_75302 | JGI IMG/M metagenome (GOLD analysis project Ga0075435, IMG submission 75302) | Populus rhizosphere microbial communities from Tennessee, USA - Rhizosphere MetaG P. TD hybrid SRZTD4 | ecosystem: Host-associated > Plants > Roots > Rhizosphere > Soil | place: USA... | reverse complement strand
TACTCGACGGACCCGAAGGTCGCCGACGACCTCTGCGCCAAGCTGGCGCAGGCCCAGTCGGCTTCGACTGCATCAGCTCGGGCCGGGCTCCTCGGAGCCTTCCGAAACCAGGCCGGCGCGAAGGTCGACAAGGGCCTGACGGCCGAGCAAGCCGCCGAGCTCGAGCTGCTTTCGACGCGGCTCTAAGTCCCTGGCCAGGGGCCTCAGAGGTGCCAGAGGCCCCTGGCTATACTGATCGGCCGCTGTATGCCTACGGAGACTGAGCAACCGATTGCCGGCGACGGCGTCTGGACCACTGGCCCGGACGGCGAGCTGATCCCCGACTACGAGTCCACCTTCCCCACGATCAACGAGGGGGAGGTCGTCCACGGCCAGGTCGTGCGCGTGGACAAGGACGAGGTCCTCGTCGACATCGGCTACAAGTCGGAAGGCGTCATCCCGGTCGCCGAGCTCTCGATCCGGCGCTCGGTGAACCCGGCCGACGAGGTCTCCGTCGGTGACGAGATCGACGCGCTGGTGATGACCAAGGAGGACGCCGAGGGGCGTCTGATCCTGTCGAAGAAGCGCGCCCGCTTCGAGATGGCGTGGAAGGCGATCGAGAACGCGGCCGAGTCGGGCGAGCCCGTCACGGGACGCGTGATCGAGGTCGTCAAGGGCGGGCTGATCCTCGACCTCGGCGTGCGCGGGTTCCTGCCGGCGTCGCTCGTCGACATCCGCCGCGTCCAGGACCTCGACGAGTTCATGGGCAAGGAGCTCCGCTGCAAGGTGATCGAGCTCAACCGCTCGCGCAACAATGTCGTGCTCTCGCGCCGCGCCGTGCTGGAGGACGAGCGCAAGGAGATGCGCCAGGCGATCCTCGACCGGCTGAACCCGGGCGACGTCGTCGAGGGGCAGATCTCGAACATCGTCGACTTCGGCGCGTTCGTCGACCTCGACGGCATGGACGGCCTGATCCACATCTCCGAGCTGTCGTGGTCGCACGTGAACCATCCGTCGGAAGTGCTCGAGATCGGGCAGACGGTCAAGGTGAAGGTCCTCGACATCGACCGCGACCGGCAGCGCATCTCGCTCGGCCTGAAGCAGACGCAGACCGATCCGTGGCAGCAGGTGCTCGAGCAGTACAAGGAGGGCGACGTCGTCGAGGGCAAGGTGACGAAGGTCGTCACCTTCGGCGCCTTCGTCGAGATCCTCCCGGGGGTGGAAGGGCTCGTGCACATCTCCGAGCTCGCGCAGCACCATGTCGAGAACCCGCGCGAGGTCGTGGCTCAGGGCGACACCGTCCCCGTGTTGATTCTCGAGGTCGACGCGGAGCGCCGCCGCCTCTCGCTGTCGCTCAAGCGTGTCGATCCCGAGCGCCGTGCCGAGAACGAAGCGCCGATCGAGGGCACTCCGCACCTGGATCTCTCCGAGGACGTGTTCGTGGACTCGGCAGCCGCGCCGGCGGCCCCGCCGCTGCCGGCAGAGGAGGACGCCGTCGCGCGCGAGGCCGTGAACGCCGGCGACGAAGTCGACCCCGCTGCGGCCGACGAAAGTGCCGCGCCGGTCGAGACTCCTCCCGACGAGCACTAGTAAGAATCCCGTAGCCGTCGCGATCACCGGCCCGATCGGGGCCGGCAAGAGCGCGGCGCTCGCCGCATTCGCGCGCCACGGGGCGGCGACGATCTCGAGCGACGAGACCGTCCACCGCCTCCTGCGGACCGACCCGGACGTGCGGCGCGAGCTCGTAGAGCGGTTCGGCCCGGAGGTGATCGGGAGCGACGGCGCCGACCGCGCCAAGCTCGCGGAGATCGTCTTCAACGACTCCGATCAGCTGCGCTGGCTCGAAGAGCTGCTGCATCCACGGGTCGTCAGGGACAACCTCGCCTGGCGCGCCGAGCAGGAGGGTCGAGCGGACCCGCCGCGGCTCACCGTGACCGAGGTGCCGCTCCTGTACGAGACCGGCGCCGACCGCCGCTTCGACGTCGTCGTCGTGATCACGGCTCCGGACGCCCTCCGGCGCGAGCGCCGGCCGCTCGCGGACGATCGCGAGCAGCGGCTGCTGCCGGAAGAGGAGAAGGTCGCCCTCGCCGACTACGCGTACGTCAACGACGGCACGCTCGAGGAGCTCGACGAGTTCGTCGCCGGTGTGGTTGCCAAACTGGCACCGTGAGGCGTTTCCTCGCGATGCTCGTGCTCGCGGCAGGCGTGCTACTCGCCGTCGCGGTCGTTCAGGACGCGAAGCCCGGCTGGTGGGAGCGGCTGTGGTACCCGCTCCGGTACGAGCAGATCGTCCGCGGGCACGCCCGCAACTACGAGCTCGATCCCGCGCTCCTCGCCGCCGTCATCTACCAGGAGTCGAAGTTCAAGGCCGACGCGCGCTCGAGCTCCGGCGCAATCGGCCTGATGCAGCTGCTGCCGGACACCGCGCAGGGGATCGCCCTGCACACCGGCGGCACGGCCTTCCGCGTGGGAGACCTCTACGACCCTGAGATCAACGTGCGGTACGGAGCGTGGTATCTCCGGCACCTGCTGCAGAAGTACGGGGACGAGCGGACCGCGCTGGCCGCCTACAACGCCGGCCAGGACAACGTCGACGGTTGGCGGCGCTCAGGCCGCGGGATTCAATTCTCCGAGACACGTGCCTACGTCGACCGCGTCGAAGAGCTGAAGCAGATCTACCGGGACGCCTACGGGAACGACCTGGGCGGCTAGGCCCTCACGCACGGCTCGCCCGGATGGTTCTCGACATGGAACTGCTGGACGCCGTCCGACCAGTTCCCCCGCATGTCGCTGACGTGCACTCGCACCTCGTACGTTCCGTTCGGATAAGAGCGGGAGTCGAACGTGCCGGCGAGGTCGTAGAGGAAGCGCCCGGGCATGAAGAACTGCTGGTTCGAGAAACGCGGTGCGTTCTGGTAGCTGCCCCGCGCGTAGACGTTCCAGAAGTTGCGAACGAGGGGGAGCGTCGTGCGGAAGTCGGCTGCCGGCACGGTCGGCACGTAGACGAGACCGTCGAGCCGCGCGAGCGACCACGTGACCAGCGCCGGAGAGACCGGATAGCCGGAGAACGTCCCCGGCACCGGCAGCGGCGGGCTGTCGTGCGCTGCGGCGATCAGCGAGACGGTCCCGCAGAGCGTCGCCGAGTCGATCGGCACGAGTGAGCCGAGCGGCCGGGCGAAGATCGCGTCGATCTGCGGCGCGGTGTGGTCGACGTACGGCGCTATCCCGCCGCGTGCCAGCGGGTTCCACACGCGGCTGCCGCGGATCTCGGTCAGGTGCACGTGGTTGACCGCAGGAATGACGCGCCCCAGCACCGTCCGGCCGGCGACGACGTGCTGGCCGTCGTGGACGGCCGGCTTGATGTGGAAGTACTGGAACTTGTGCCCCGGCGAGCGCACGAGCACGGCGGCGCCGTCGATCAGGCTGGCCGTTCCGGAGAGGACGGGGTAGACCGGCGTCCCCTCGGTCGCGGCGATGTCGATCCCGTTGTGGAACTGGAACAGCCCCGGGCCCTGAAGCCCATCGGTCAGCATCGTGTTCCAGAAGCGGGTGCGCGGGTCGCCGAAGTTCGCTCGAATCGGATGCTGCTGGTGGAACGGCTTGATCGGCCACGGGTAGGCGGACGCGTTCGTGCCGGCTGCGAGAGCCGGCAAGAACGCGAGAAGGAGAAGCAGGAGGCGCCGCACGACCGCGCCTAGGTTAGCTCGGACTTCAGCTAGCCCCCAAGCCAGCTCGACCGGTTGTGCACCTGGAAGACCTGGGAGGACGAGCTGTGGTTGCCTGCCGTGTCCCAGGCGGTCACCGTCAAGCGGTAGACGCCGTCCTCGAGCTGACGGGTGTTCCAGACGCGGGGCGTGAGCTTGAACAGATAGACGCCCGGGTTGTACCAGTAGCGGTGCACTCCCATCTGCACCATGTTCATGTGCGTGCCCCGTGCATAGGTGTGCCACATGTCGCTCGTGGCCGGCAGCGAGCGCGTCACATCCATCGCCGTCGTCTCCGGAACCGCGACGTCGCCCGCGGGGAACGTCGTGACCCGGAAGGTCAGCTTCGCCGGCGTGACCGGCAGGCCGTTCCACTGGCCGGGGACGGGAACCGCCTGCGTGTCGGACGCGGCCGCGACGAGCTCGACCGAGCCGTGCACGTACTCGGGGAGCAGCTCGCGGCCGCTATCGGTCGAGCGGAAGGTGATCGCGCCGACTGCCGGCGTCGTCGTGTCCACGTAGGGGCCGATGTGGCCGGGCGCGAGCGGGTTGACCGGCCTGCCGTCCCGAAGTTCCGTGAGGTGCACATGCTTCGAGCCCCTGAGGATGTGGCCCAGCACGTCCTGTCGCGCATGCACGTGGTCGCCGACGTGCACTGTGGCGGCGATGTGCCAGTACTGGAAGGCCGAGCCGTCGGGCGAGTCCACCTCGACCCAGTCGGGGGTGACCGTGCGGACGTTCCCGTCGCGGACGGCGTAGACGGCCGTGCCGTCCGGCGCCGCGACGTCGATGCCCTGGTGGTACGAGCACGCGCACTGGCTGTGCATCAGGCCGCGCGGCGTCGGGTCGCCGCGGAAGACCGAGCGCGGGTCGCCGAAGCTTCCGCGAACGGGGTGCTGCCGGTCGAAGGGCTTGACGGGCCAGCCGTAGGAGGCCTGGTGTATGGATCGCGCCACGTTCCTCGGCACGGCGGCGGTGGAGGTCCGGACCGGAAGGGCCGTTCTCCCCGCGAGACCGCCGGCGCTGATCGCTGCGGCGAGGAGGAGCATCGTGGCGGTGCGGCGCCGTGCGCCGCGCTGGAGATGAGAGTTGGTAGCCATGCGGCCACCGTCGAAAGCCGTCGCAACGGCTCTCTCAGCCCGGGCTAACGGCTGCCTAACGGCCGTGATTAGCAGCCGATTAGCGCCCTGAAGCAGGCTGGGCTCGGCGTCTATTCAGAAGCGCGAAACAGTGTTACAAACGTCACGTGCCTGACTTCCGAATCCTCGGCCCCCTCGAGGTCTCCGACGAGACTGGCCCGCTGCTGCTCGGGGGGAAGAAGCAGCGCTCCGTGCTCGCGATGCTGTTGCTCGAGCCCGGTCGCATCGTTTCCGTCGACCGGCTGATCGACGCGCTCTGGGGCGAGCAGCCGCCACGAACGGCGACGACGTCGCTGCAGAACTTCATCTCGCAGCTGCGGAAGACCCTCGGAGCGGAGGTGCTCGAGACGAAGCCTCCGGGATACCGCCTGCGCATCCGGCCGGGTGAGCTCGATCTCGACCGTTTTCGGGTCATGGTCGAGAGCGCAGGCGGCGCCGATGCGCAGACGCGCGCCGAGAAGCTCCGCCACGCGCTGGCGCTCTGGCGCGGCCCTGCTCTCGCCGACTTGACCTACGAGGCATTCGCCGAACCACACGTCGCCTACCTGGAGGAGTTTCGCGTCGCGACCCTCGAGGAGCGCATCGATGCCGATCTCGCCCTCGGGGCGCATGCGGAGTTGATCGGAGAGCTCGAAGGGCTGGTCGAGGAATACCCGATGCGTGAACGTCTTCGCGGGCAGTACATGCTCGCGCTGTACCGCGCGGGCCGGCAGGCGGAGGCGCTGCAGGCCTACGCCGAGGGGCGGCGCATCCTGGTCGACGAGCTCGGGATCGAGCCGAGCCGCGACCTCCAGCAGCTGCACGGGGCGATCCTGCGTCAGGAGAGCGGCCTGCAGGCGCCGGGGGTTGCACCGCCGGCGGAGGACCACTTCGAGCACGTGCTCGAAGCGCTCTTCCAGGGGCGCCTGGTCGCGGTGCTGGGCGCCGAGGCCGGAGACCTGACCACGCGGCTCGCTCAACGCTTCGACTACGTCGAGAACGGTTATGGCCTGCCACGCGTCGCCCAGTACGTCGCCGTGATGAAGGGATCTGGCCCGCTCTACGACGAGCTGCACGCGATGCTCGACGCGGATGCGACGACCCCGATCCACCGTTTCTTCGCGTCGCTCCCGCCGCTCCTGCGCGAGCGCGGTCTGCCGCACCAGCTCCTAGTCACGACGAGCTACGACCTCGCGCTCGAGGCGGCCTTCCTGGAGGCGGGGGAGGAGTTCGACGTTGTCTCCTACATCGCCGCCGGGCCGCAGCGCGGCAAGTTCTGCCACCTCAGGCCCGACGGGACCGGGCAGGTGGTCGACCTGCCGAACACGTACGCGACCGAGCTGTCGCTCGAGGAGCGCACCGTGATCTTGAAGTTGCACGGCCAAGTCGATCGTGGGCCCGAGCGCGAGTGGGAGAGCTTCGTCATCACCGAGGACGACTACATCGATTACCTGTCACGCTCGGACGTCGCCGCGGCTGTGCCGGTCGGGCTCGCGGCGAAGCTGCGTCGCAGCCACTTTCTCTTCCTCGGCTACACGATGGCCGACTGGAACCTGCGTGTCGTGCTGAACCGACTGTGGAGCGACCACCCGCTCAGCTACCGGTCGTGGGCCGTCCAACCGGACGCGAAGCCGCTCGAGCGCGAGTTCTGGAAGCGGCGCGACGTCGACGTTCAGGAGCTTCCGCTCGAGCGGTACGTCGAGCTGCTTGCGGGACACGCCGGCATCGGTGCGGAGGTGGCGGCATGAGCCTCGCGGTCACCGCTCCTCCCTCGCCCTACAAGGGCCTGGCGCCGTTCGAGGATTCGGACGCCGACGCGCTGCTCTTCTTCGGACGCGAACGCGAGAGCGAGATCATCGCGGCCAACCTGATCGCGTCGCGCATCACCGTGCTCTACGGCCCGAGCGGAGTCGGCAAAAGCTCTCTCCTGCGCGCGGGGGTCGCGCATCGGCTGCGGCGGGAGCAAGAGGCGGAGGTGATCGTGTTCTCGACGTGGACGGGCGACCCCGTTGCGGCGCTCGTAGAGGCTGCCCGCGGAGCGGGGCGGAACCTCGCAGACGCGCTCGCAGATGCCGCCGATCGCGCCGGCGGCGATCTGTACCTCGTCCTCGACCAGTTCGAGGAGCTTTTCCTCTACCACCACGACGGCGGCGAGTTCGCTCAACAGCTCGCCGGGGTACCGCGGCGCGGGGGGCTGCGTGTCAACGTGCTGATCGGCATGCGCGAGGACGCGCTTGCACGTGTCGACGCGCTCAAGGCGTCGGTTCCGAACTTGCTCGCAAACCGTCTGCGGCTCGAGCGCCTCGACCGGACCGCCGGCACGGCCGCGATCGTCGGCCCGCTTGCCCGCTACAACGAGCTCGTGGTCGCGGAGGACCAAGTCGAGGTCGAGCCTCAGCTTCGAGAGGCGATCCTCGACCAGGTGACCGTCGGGCGTCTCGATCTCGGAACAGCCGGGAGGGGCGTCACCGCGACGAGCGGAGACGACGATCGCATCGAGGCGCCGTATCTCCAGCTCGTCCTCGCGCGGCTCTGGGACGTCGAACGGAGCCGCGGCTCGCGCAAGCTGCGACTCTCGACGCTGCGCGAGCTCGGGGGCGCTGCACAGGTCGTCGAGGACCACCTCGAGCGCGCCATGGCAGAGCTCACGCCCCGCGAGAAGGGCGCTGCCGCGGCGATGTACAACTTCCTCGTCACGCCGTCGGGGACGAAGATCGCGCACGGCGTTCGCGACCTCGCGGGATACGCGTCCGTCGACGAGCGGGAAGCCGAGGAGGTCCTACGCAGGCTCACAGCAGAGCGCATCGTTCGTGCGAGCTCGACGAACGGACCGAGCACGACGCAATACGAGATCTTCCACGACGTTCTCGCGGACGCGGTGCTCGCATGGCGGAACCGTTACGCCGCGGAGACGGCGCTGCACGACGCCGAGCGACGGCGACGGCGCGCGCTGTTCGTCGCAGGTGCCGCCCTGGCCGGGCTGCTGCTCGTCGCGTTCATCGCAGTGTTCGCGCTCGTCGAGCGAAGCCACTCGCAGGCGGACGCGCGTCGGGCGCGTGCCGGAACCCTTGCCGCGAACGCGACGATCCAGCTCCGCGTCGACCCGCAGCAGAGCCTACGCCTCGCTCTCACGGCGGCCCGCCTGCATCCGGGCCGGGCCGAGGAAGACGTCCTCCGGAACGCGCTGATCGCCGCCCGTCTTCGGCGCTCCCTTCCTGCCGGCGCGCCGGTCGTGACCGCGCGCTTCTCGCCTGACGGCCGCTCGCTCCTCTTCGGGACGCGCAACGGCACCGTACGCGCCTACGACACGCGCACGCTTCGACTCGGCCACGTCTACCACGAGGACGGCCCTATGCCGGCCCTCCTGTTCGGCCGCGATGGGCGCATGCTCTCGACGGGCGCGTTCGCGTCGGGCGTTCCGATCCGCGCCGGCCTGATCGACCGCCGCGGGAACATTGTCGTGACGATCTCGACGAGCGGTTTGGTGCGCATCTTCGACGTGCGCACCGCGAAGCTCTTGCGCGAGCTCCGGACGAGGGGGAAGGCGATTCCGCAGTCGGCGGCGCTCGATCCAGCAGGCCGTCTGCTCGTGACGCAGGCGGGCGACCGCTTCGCGCGCGTGTACGCCCTCCGACCCGGCCGTCTCGTGCACAAGCTCGCACAGAAGGGATTCGTCCGCAGCGTCGCGTTCAGTCCCGACGGCAGGCTGATTCTCACGTCGGGCTACGAAGGGCGTGCCCGCCTCTGGGACGCCCGCACCTTCCGGCTCGTGCACGAATTGAGGGGGCCCGACACTACCGCGCTCGGCGAGGCGGTCTTCAGCCCTGACGGGTCGCATGTCGCAGCTGCGGCGAATGACGGCACGGTGCGGATCTGGGAGACGGCCACCGGCGATCCGATCGGCATCGCCGTCGGCCACCTCTATCAGGTCACGCACGTCGCCTTCGACCCTTCGGGAAAGTTCGTCATCAGCGGCAGCTCGGACGGGACCGCGAAGGTGTGGTCGATGGAGGGGAGGTTGACGTCGTTGCTCTCGGGTCACCGCGGGCCGATCACGGCTGTCGCGTTCAGTCCGGACGGCAACGCGGCCCTCACGGCCAGCGAAGACGGGACGGTCCGAGTGTGGAATCCGTGGGGGGACCCGCAACTCCGAGTCGCGGCGATCCTCGCGAGGCCGACGGCGCTCGCGGCCCAGCACGACGGGCGGGAGATCGACGTCGCCGACGGCCCGCACCTGCGGGTCTATCGCGTTCGCGGTGCTCGGCTGAAGCCCGGCCCGGTCCTCCTCGGCGGCATCGGCTCACACACCGTGGCTTTCTCGCCCGACGGCCGGGTGAAGGCCGTCGGCCGCTCAGACGGGACGATCGAGCTCTTCGATGCGCAGACCGGCAAGACGCTGCACAGGTGGCGCGGGCACACGAGGGCGATCACGTCGGTGGAGTTCTCACCCGATGGGCTGCTGCTGCTGACCGCGAGCCTGGACAAGGACGCGCGGCTCTGGTCGGTGCAGACACGCCACCTCGTCCGCCTGCTGCGCTGGCACTTCGGGCCGGTCGCGCAAGCGACGTTCAGCCGCGACGGTCGCTGGGTGCTGACGGCAGGGCCCGGCGCGGCCGGACTGGGCCTGGTCTCGACCGGCGAGCGGGTCCTGTTCCTGCGAGGCCACACGAAGCCGCTCGTCGGTGCGGTCTTCGCCGGACCTGACGGCCGTCTCATCGTCACCGCGGCCAGGGACGGCACGGTTCGGACCTGGCGCTGCGGTCTCTGCGGCGACATCGACGCATTGATCAAGCTCGCCGAGACCCGTTTGCGCCCGCGCTCGGGCTAGTCGTTCGCCTTCTCGGTGAGCGCGGCGAATCCCGCCTGGAGCCAGTCGTTGATGCCGGCGGCTGCCAGAGACCAAGTCAGCAACCGCCCGAATCGCGGCGCGAGGATCTGCGTCGACGCCAGGAACGCCGCCGCCCACGTCCCGCCGCACCGGCTACAGGTGACGAGCTCGCCGATCGCCTGCCGGTAATCGCCGGTCGTGACGGGGCTCTCGTCGCCCTCGTGTGCCTCTCCCTCGACGAACGGTTCGCGGAGGAAGCTCGTCACCTCGTCGTGCGCGAGCGTGCGCGCGGCCTTGAACGACGCGGCCGACAGGACGGCGAGATCGAGCGCCGACTGGCACGCGGGGTTGCGATCGAGGATGCGGGCGGCGACTCCGGCGACGCCGAGACCTCCCACGAAGACACCGGCGATCACGGCGTACGCCTCGTACGGCGGCGAGCCGGTGCGTCTTTCTGTAGCGACGGTCATCGAGGCTACGCTTGGACGGAATGCGTGAGTTCAAAACATCCGACGCGTACCGGCCGACCGGCGACCAGCCGACGGCGATCGCCACGCTCGCCGAAGGCCTCGAGAGCGGCGAGCGCTATCAGACGCTGATCGGCGCGACCGGCACGGGCAAGACCGCGACGATGGCCTGGACGATCGAGAAGGTCGGCAAGCCGGCCCTGGTCATCGCGCACAACAAGACGCTTGCCGCACAGCTCTGCAACGAGTTCCGGGAGTTCTTCCCGTACAACGCGGTCGAGTACTTCGTCTCCTACTACGACTACTACCAGCCCGAGGCGTACGTCCCGCAGGCGGACCTCTACATCGAGAAAGACTCTTCCCAGAACGACGACATCGCGCGGCTCCGCCTGGCGGCGACGTCCGCGCTCTTCACGCGGCGCGACGTGGTGGTCGTGGCGTCGGTCTCGTGCATCTACGGCCTCGGCTCGCCGGAGGAGTGGCG
>Ga0075435_100003557_pt1 | contig 10580 bp, 7 predicted proteins | sample RhiMethybrSRZTD4_FD_75302 | JGI IMG/M metagenome (GOLD analysis project Ga0075435, IMG submission 75302) | Populus rhizosphere microbial communities from Tennessee, USA - Rhizosphere MetaG P. TD hybrid SRZTD4 | ecosystem: Host-associated > Plants > Roots > Rhizosphere > Soil | place: USA... | reverse complement strand
ACGACGTCGCGTACGGCCCGGTGGCATCGTTCTGGATGCAGCGCAATGCCATGAACGGGGCGGATCAGATCAGTTTTCACTCGAGCGCATGCACGCCTATCCTCCTCGTGAAAGGAGTCAGCCCGGTATGAGCAATGGCACCAGCTACTTTTGGCGAATCGTCGTGGACTGTCTCGAGTCGTTCCACGGACGCGACACGGCCGCCGCGCTGGAGCTCGTCCGGCAGTTCCGTACGCTGTTGCGGAAGGCCCCTCCCGATATCGATACGGAGCTCATCTTTCACGATGAGCCGTTTGCTCTCGCCGCGCGACTCGGGGGAAGTACGGAATTGGTCCCGTCCCAGGGCCAGGCAGAGCAGTATCGCGAGATTCTCCGGAAGCGCCTGGAGGAAGCCGCCGTTCTGGACGACGATCGCGAGCTGCATGCCTACACCGTGCGTGGGCGCGCAGCGGAGACCGTCGAGGCATTGCTTCGTCGCGAGCTGGAACGCTAGCGGCTGCTGCCTAAAGCTTGCCTAAAGCCCGCCCTACATTCACCGCCCTGAGGGTCGAAGCCGGCGAGTGGCTAAGCGACTTATCGATCAAAAGCGACCGCGGCGACGTCGTTTCCGCCCAACCGGGCCTGCGGTCCAGGCACAGCGTTGCCGAGGAGCTCGGGACGGAAGGCCATTTCGAAGCCGGAGGCGTCCTGACTCGTGTTCGCGATCAGCGATCCGCAGACGATCACGCGCCCGTCGCCGCCGATCACCGTCGCCGCGAGCACGCCATCGCTCACGTTCGCGGCAAAGAGCGACGACAGCGGCACCAGTCGCTGTTCGAACGGCTGGAGATCGAGGATGGAGGCCGCGATCCCGCTGCCGCTGCCGTCGCGCACGTCGAGGCGCACACGCACCGACGATCCGGAAGCTTCGACAATGAAGGCGTTGTATCGAAAGTCAACATCTTGACGAACGCCCTGTAAAGCACCCGATTGACCGTTGCCAATCGCAAAGTCCGCGGGCACGCCCGCGTAAAAAAGTCCCGTCGATCCCGCGACCGTCTGCCCGTCGTTCTGGTTGTAGATGCGCGACGCCACGAGCACCGGCTTCGACGATCGCACGCGCAATCCGCCGAGCACGCCGCTGATCCCGAACAACGTCTCTGTCGCGTTCTCGAACGTCCTGGTCTGTCCCGGCGCGAGTCCGATCGACACGCGCGGCGGCGTGAGGTTGCCCTGCCCCGCCCTCAGAAACTCGATCGTCGCGTCGGCGGATTCAGTCGCCGACGCGTTCGTGACCCACAGCGTCGTGTAGAACTGACTTCCGCCCGCGCCCTGCACGCGCCCCGCGGCGGGAAGAATCAGATCGGTCCCCGGAAAACCTGCCGCGAGATCGAGCGCGACCGCGGCCACTGCCAGCGCAGCGAACAGACGTTTCATGATGCGCACATTGATAAGCGCGCGCACGCGTCAGGTGCATAGCATGGACATGCGGTTCAGGAGCGCGGGCGTCCTCGCCCGCTGGCCCGAGAGCGTCCCGCTCTCGGCGGCGGCGAGACGCCGCCGCGCCAGCGGCCGAGACGGCCGCGCTCCGACAGCAGCTGAACTCGAGGCCATCGGTTTAGGAGTGCGGTGGCGGAGCCACCGCTTTGGCATCGAGGATTCGAAAGCGGCGGCCTTGCCGCCGCACTCCTAAATGATTCCCGCGCGCAGCGCCTTCGTCACGGCCGCCGATTTCGAGTGCACGTGCAATTTCTCGTAGATCGACCGCACGTGGTCGCGCACCGTGTTGATCGAGATCTCCATCCGCTCCGCCGCCCCCTGGTAGCTATGCCCTTCCGCCAGAAATCCGAGCAGCCGCACCTCGGTGCCCGTCAGCGATTCCGACGCGAGCTCCTGCGGCCGCATCTTTCGAAAGAGATCGACGACGCGGCGGGCGATCTCGGGCGAGAGCGGCGCGCCGCCGTCGCGCGCATCGCGCAGCGCCTGGAACAACTTCGCGGGGGGTGTCTTCTTCAGCACGTATCCGGTCGCGCCGTTGCACAGCGACGTGAAGATGCGCGCGTCGTCCTCGAACACCGTGAACATCACGATGCGCGTCGCGGGAAATCGATCGTGGAAGAGGCGCACCGCATCGGAGCCGGCCATGCCCGGCAGATGGATGTCGAGCAGAAGGATGTCGACCGGATAGCCGCCGAGGGTGCGCAGCGCCTGCTCGGCGCTGCCGTACACACCGCGGCAGCGAAAGTCATCCTCCGCGTCGATGAGTTGACGCACGGCTTCTCGCATGCGCGCGTCGTCCTCGACGATCGCGACTGTGCTGGGACCCACGCTCATCCTTCTACCACGCGATGTTGCAAGTGCCGCATAGCATGGACATGCGGACTCACACCGGCACCATCACGACCACGCGCGTGCCGCGACCCGGTTCCGAATTGATCTCGAGGCGTCCGCCCGCGCGCTGCGCGCGATCGATCATGCTCGGCACGCCGCGGCCGCCTTCCTCGCGCGGCGTCGTGTCCGCGACGAAGCCCTTGCCGTCATCCTCGACCGCGATGCGCAGAAAACGTCCTTCCGCGTTCGCGGTCACCGCGACGTGACTCGCCTTTGCGTGCTTCGCGGCGTTGTTCAGCGCTTCCTTCAGGATGAGGTACGTCTCGCGCCGCTGTTCCGGTTTGAGCGGGAGCGTCGCGACGTCGGGCGCCAGTTGCACGTCGATGGCGATCGACTCCGCCTCGAACACCGCCGCCGCGAAGTGCCGCACGCGCAGCAGGAGGCTGCGCACGTCGTCGCGATGCGGATCGATCGCCCAGATGCTGTCGCCGAGAGCGTCGACGAGACCGCGGGCGCTGTCGGCGATCTCGTCGAGGATCGGCTCCGGCGCGCTCGTGCCGAGCTTGCGCTTCGCGACTTCGCTCAGGATCGAGATGCGCGAGAGACTCGAGCCGAGGTCGTCGTGAAGATCGGTCGCGGCGCGCGTGCGCACGCGCTCGATCGCGACGACCTGCGCGACGCGATAGCGATGCGCCGCGAATCCGAGCAGCAGCACGAACGCGACGACGAGCGCGAGGAACCACGTCCGCTTCCACATCGCGGGCACGACCACGAACGACACGCGCGCCGGCTCCGAAGTGCGTCCGCTCGCGGTCACCGCGCGCACCTCGAGCGTGCCCGCGCCGGACGGCAGGCGATCGAACACGATCACGCGCTGTATGCCGGCCGCGGTCCACGGCGCGTTCTCGGACAGGCGATATTCGAAGCGCAGCGGCCGCGTCGGATCGAAGTGCGGCGCCGAAAATCCGACCGCCATCGCGTGCCGCGGATACTCGATGCGCACGCGATCGATGGCCGTCGATCCGAGCTCCGCCACCGCGGCCGGCGCGCCGTCGATCGCGATCGCATCGATGCGCAATCGCGGCGGCGGCAGGAATCGCGGCGTCGGGATGCGCGCCAGCCGCGAGATGCCGTTGACCGTGCCCAGCCAGAGCGCGCCGTCGCCATCGGCCATCGCCACGGTGACCTCGTTGCTCGCGAGGCCCTCGCGCATCGACACGTGCACGATGCCGCCGGAATCGGGATCGAGCACATCGAGTCCGCGCTGCGATCCGATGGCGATGCGTCCGTCGGGCATTTCGACGATGCAGTAGCCGCTGTCCGACGCCAGTCCGTCCGCGCGCGACCAGCGCCGCACGCTCAATCGATTCGCGGGCAGCGTCGGATCGTCGATGCGTGCGACGCCGCTCGTCGTGCCCATCCAGAGCCCGCCCTTCGAGTCGACGACGAGCGTGCGCACGAGCCCCGGCGGCACCTCCGCGCGAATCGGTTCGATCGATGTTCCGCGCACGCGAATCAGGCCGCCCGTGTACAACCCGATCCACACGTTCCCCGCCCGATCTTCGGCGAACGCCGTCGGCGTCGCGCCGATCGCAAACGCCTGGATCGTGCCGTCCGGACGGCGAATCGCGAGGTGCTTCGGTCCGAACGTGCCGGCCCACAACCCGCCGGACGAGTCTTCGAACACGCGAAAGATCTGATCGCCGTCGTGACCGCTGCCGAACGTCAGCACCTCGAGCGGTGCGATGCGGCCGAGGTCCTCGACCTTCGCGACGCGCGGCCAGTGGATCAGACCGCGCTCCGACGCCGCCCACAGCGATCCGTCGCGATCGCGCGCGACGATCTGGTTCCATCCCCACCCCGCCGGACGCTCCTTCGTCCATAGCGTGCCGTGATGGATCGCGTCTTCGCGAAAACAGGAGAGGCCGGCGCGGTTCACCGCGCAGACGCTGCCGTCGTCGAGCGTGAAGATCGACAGGATTCGCTCATTGGCGAGGCCGTGCTCGCGCGTCCACGTGGTCGCGCCGTCGCGCGCGAGACGAAAGACGCCGGAGCCGCGCGTGCCGATCCAGAGGTCGCCCGCCGCATCCTCGCCGATGCCCTGCAGATCGAGCGGAAGACCGTCGTTCGCGTCGAAGAAATCGATGCGGCCCTCCGCGACGCGAAACAGTCCGGCGTAGCTCGAGACCCACATCGTGCCGTCGCGCGTGCGCAGAACCTGGCGCCCGAGGAGAGGCGACTTCGGTGCGGTGAACATGACTGCTTCGCCGCGCTGCGGCAATCGCATCGGCATGCCGGGCATCAGCGGCGCGCCGGCGCGCTCGACGAGCGGACGCGCATCGCGATCGTCATCGGACGGCGACCAGACGATGCATCCGTAGCCGGTCGTGATCCACAAACGTCCGTCGCCATCGAGCTCGACGCCGCCGATGCCGTCGTTGCCGTTGACGGGCTGCACGGCGTAACGCTGCCACGTGCCGTTCGCACGGCGTCGGAACAGACCGCCGCCGTCCGTGCCGATCCAGAGATCGCCAGCCGCGCTTTCGACGATCGCCGACGGCGTGTTCCCGCCGGCGTTGCGAAATCCGGGCTCGACTTCGAGCTTCCCGTTGCGAAAGACGCAGAGATCGGCACCGCACGACGAGTAAACGACGCCGCTGCCGTCGACGAAGAGATTGATCGAGACCGGCTCGTTCTTCGGCGTGAGCACGCGCGTGAAGAGATGCCGTCCGCGCGTCGCGCTGCCGGTCATCCGCGCGACGCCCTCCGACGTCCCCACCCACATCGCGTTCTCCCGATCCTCGGCGATCGTCCAGATCATCCGATCGGGGATGCCCTGGTCGGTCGTGTAGTTCACGAACGAGCTGCCGTCGTAGCGGCTCAGTCCATCGAGCGTGCCGAACCAGAGGAAGCCGCGCGAGTCGCGCCGAATCGCGGTGACGGAGTCACTCGGCAGTCCCTGCGCGACGGTGAAGGACTCGAGCGGAAGCCGCCCCGTCATCACCGCGAGCAGGAGAGCCGGCGCGAACATGACGCAATTGTGCGCCCCTGGAGCGCGGGCGTCCTCGCCCGCTGGCCTCGAGAGCGTCTCGCTCTCGGCGGCGGCGAGACGCCGCCGCGCCAGCGGCCGAGACGGCCGCGCTCCTAAACCGGAACCAGCCCCTCCAGTTGCATGAACCCCACGCGTGGATCGCGCAGCTCGGGATCGCGGAGCACTTCGAGAAACTCGGCGTGGTCGGGATGCAGCGGCGACGCAACGTCTTTCGACGAATACGCGGCCGCGCCTTCGTGGCCGAAGCTGATGTACTTCTGAAACGCGATGACGTCCGCGCCGATCTCGCGGCCGAGGCGGACGAAGGCGGGCATCTCGCGGAAGTTGTCCTTCTGCACGACGAAACAGATCCCGAAGCCGGTGACCTGATCGCCGGCCGCGTCGCCGCTGCCGTCGGCCGCGAACAATCCCTCTCGCCGGAGCTCGCCGAAGAATCGAAGGTTCTCCTCGATCACGTCCCAGCGGCCGGGCCGGCGTACGTTTTCATACGTCTCCCGCGTTGCGGCATCAACAGAAACGCTCAGCGCGGCGACGCGCTCCGCGAGGTGCGGCATCGCGGCCCACTGATTGCGCGTGAGCAGCAGACCGTTCGTGAGGAGGAAGAGGCGCACGCCGCGATAGTCGTCGCCGCGCAATGCCTCGAGGATCGAGCGGTAGTGACGGCTCGCGAACGGATCGCCCCACGCGGTGAGGCGCAGGCCGGTCGAGTCGCCGCGCAGCAGCGGCAGGATCACGCGATCGCGCGCGCGATCGAGCCGTTCGTTCTGGGCGCGATCGGCCATGAGGATGTCGGTGCGGCACGAGGGGCACGCGAGATTGCACGATGCGTCGTGGCCGAGCGACAGAAGTCGCGGCGGATCGGCGAGGACCGTTTTCTTTTCGTCGATGATCGCGCGAAGGCGCGGCGCCGCGACATCCTCGCGCTTCGGCAGCGTGTCGTTGAGGATCGCCGGACAGAGCGTGCGGCTGCAGTAGCGGAAATCGCCGTCGAGGATCGAGCGGCGGATCTCCTGCGCGCCGTCCGAATTCCAGATCGCGTCCGGCGACTCGGCGTCGATGATGTTGCCGATCGAATACGGCAGCCACGCCACGCAGTCGCAGAGGTACGACTCCCCCATCTTCTGCACGAACGACGACGACTCCGCGTTCCAGCGCGTCGCCTGCGTGCTGACGAGCACTTCGAACGGCCGCGAGCAGAAGCGGCCGCGCAGATCGCCCTCGCCGCGCGCACGCGACGCATCGATCACGAGGCGCGACGCGATCGGACAGGCGCTGATGATCTCCGTCGCGCGCCGCGCGAGAGCGAGCGCTTCGTCGAAACGACCTTCATCGAGACGCCGCCGCCCCGCGAGGATCAGCGGCTCGCGAAATGAAGGGGCCGCGTTCGCGATGCGCAGCGCGACGTCGATCGCATCGATCGCGAATTCGGTCGCGATCGCGTTCGTGATGCGCTCCAGTGCCGCGAGCGATGCGGTGATGTCGCAGAACGCGCGCACCTTCTCGCCGCGCGCGACGACGTCCTCCTGCGCGGCGAGCCACGTCAGTGCGAACTGCAGCGACTGCGCGAATGACGTGTCGTCGAGAACGGCGACGCCGCGGTCGAGCATGGTGAGCGGATGACGGAGCCTTTGCACGAATTCATCGCCCCTCACCCGGCGCTGCGCGCCACCCTCTCCCCGCAAGCGGGGCGAGGGGCCATGGGAGGGTGGCCCTTCTCCCCGCTCGCGGGGAGAAGGTGGCCGAAGGCCGGATGAGGGGCCGCCGATCTCGAGCAGCGGCACGATCTCGCTCGCCACCCACGCCTCGAGGCGCCGGCGCCAGCGCGTCTTACGCTTGCCAAATGGAAGCCGCAGCATTCCCGAAGTCCTTTTGTGTTCGTGTCAGGTACGGCACCGGCTCGTCGGACGCGACCACTTCCGGCAGGAGAGGCATGAACATGTAGGCCTGCAGTCCTTCCCGCTTCAGCGCCGGATGGCGAAGGATCTCCAGCAGCTCGGCGTGATCGGGATGAGTCGGCGTCGAGACGTCGAGCGCCGCGAACGTGGCCTCGTCGTACGTCCCGTAACTCGACAGGCGCTGCAGCCACAGATAGTCGGCGCCGAGGCGGTCGCCGAGGGCGATGAAGTCGAGGATCTCGCGGAAGTTGTCCCTCTGGACCACGAAATTGAGGCAGAGCCTGCGCAGAATGCCGTCGCGGCGCATCGCCGCCATGTGCTCGAGATTGCGCATCACCACGTCCCACTTCGCGGGGCGGCGGATTTTCTCGAACGTCTCCGCGCGCGCCGCATCGAGCGAGATCAGGAGCGCGCCGGTCATCTCCGGCAGATCGGGATACTCGGCCCATCGCGACGGCGTGAAGAGTGTCCCGTTCGAGATCACGAGCAGTCTCAAACCGGGATACTCGGCGCGATTGAGCGACTTCAGAATCGAACGGAAGTGACGGCTGGCGAGCGCCTCGCCGCCGCCGCTGATGTAGGCCGTGCCGTTGACTTTGCGCAGCATCGGAAGGATCACCCGCTCCGACGCGCGCTCGTAAAGATCCTGCTCGTCCGCGTTCGCCGCGACGATCTCCGTGCGGCACGACGGGCAGGAGAGATTGCACGTCGGGTCGTGATTCAGCTCCACGAACTCCGGCACGTCATCGATCTTCGTCGCGTGCGTTTCGATGTAGCGCCGCAGCATCGGATCGTCGATGGAATCCCGCGACGGCAGCTTGCGCGCGGCGATGAACGAGCAGAGCGTTTTGCTGCAGTACGAAAAATCGCCGTCGAGAATCGAGCGGCGGATTTCCTGCGCCGCATCGGAGTTCCAGATCGCATCGGCGGACTCGGCCTCGAGGATGTTGCCCATCGAGTACGGAAGCCACGCGGGACAGAGACATCCGAACGTAGCGCCGCGAAATCCCGTCGAGAAGTGCGTGAACGGCAGGTGGCAGAACTTGTCGGTGAGGTCGTAGTCGAGAACGGCGTGCTCCGGCGCGGTCACGCCGGCGTCGCGCTGCATCTGATACGCGCGATGCAGCAATCGCTGCGATGCGACGCACACCGAATCGACGCGCAGCGCGCGGCGGATGAAGTCGATCGCCTCCTCGATGCGCTGCTGTTCGAGCAGCAGCTCCGCATGCGCGAGCAGCGCCGGCTGATTTTCCGGAAAGTGCTCGACGAGTATCGCCGTCACTTCGAGCGGCGACATCGTGATCGACTCGATCGACAGCAGCGCGACGTAGTCGGCGAGCACGCGCAGGATCTTCACCTTCAGCGACGCATCGACGTACGCGCGCAGGCCGAGGTCGTTGTGTTTCAGGCTTCCGTCATCGAGCGAGGCGGCGGCATTCACGAGCGCCTTCGCGATGCTCGCCGCGCTCTCGCCGTTCGAAACAAATGCGTCGAACTGCGCGGCGACGCGCTGCACGTGACCGGCGATCTTCGCGAGCATGGCCGCGCGATCCCCATCGGACGGAATGAAGTCGCGAAAGGCGCGCTCCAGCCAGGAGCGCGGCGGGAGATGGCGGCGATTGGTGAGAGTGCGGATGGAATTTCGCCACCGGCGGACGTAGGCCCTGAGCATGAGGTTCGGTCGCGAATGATACAGTTAGCGGATCGTCCCATGAGTCGCGAGCTCATCTCCCTCTGGACCCATCGCCGGGCCCTCCGTTCCCTCGTCCTCCACGATCTCCGCAAGACTTACGCGAACACCGTCGGCGGCCTCGCCTGGGCCGTGCTCACGCCGCTTTTGCCGATCGCGTTCTTCTCCGCCGTCTTCTCCTGGGCCGTTCGCCTCCCCCTCGGCAACGCTCCGTACATCTTCGGGTTCGCGGCCGCTTACGTGCCGTGGACCTTTCTCGCGTCGTCGCTCAACGGCTCGGCCGGCGCGCTGATCGAGCATCGCTTTCTCATCAAGCGCGTCGTCTTTCCGATCGAGATCATTCCGGCCGATCCTCCGTTCGTGCACGCGCTGCCGCACGCGATTCTCGCCACGATCGTCGCCGTCGCGTGCGCCATCGCGGGCTACGGCGGCGCGTCGATCGCGCTCCTCGCCTACTTTTTCGCCTGTCTGATGCTGTTCGCGATCACGACGGGCCTGCTGCTCTCGTCACTCGTGGTCGTGCTGCGCGACGTGCGCCACGCGCTCGGATCGGTGCTGCACGTCTGGTTCTGGCTGACGCCGATCGCGTGGTCGCCGGACCGTTTGCCGCCGCTCGCGCGGACCGTGCTGGCGTTCAATCCGGCGAGCTACATCGTCGCGGGCTATCGCTGCGCGCTGATGCCGAAGTCGTTTCCTCCTCCGACCGCATTCGAGACCGCCGCCTTCTGGATCGTGATGACGATGATGCTCGCCGCGGCGGCGACCTGCTTTCGCCGTCTGCGCGTTCATTTCTGGGACTGCGTGTGAGCGCCCTGATCGACGATCGCGACGATCGCGACTACGTATCGCCCGGCCTCGCCGTGGTGCATCCCGACGCGGCATTTCCGCGCATGCGGCCCGCCGATCGCGCCGCGAATGCGTGGCCGTACCTCCGCCGCGAGATTCCGCATCGCTGGTACACCGACGAGCGCTATCCGCTGATGGGATTCCTCAATCGCGACGAGGCGACGATCCTCCACAACATCGCGCTCCAGTTCCGCGGAAAGCGGGCGCTGGAGATCGGAAGCTGGCTGGGATGGTCGACGTGCCATCTCGCCCTGGCCGGCGTCGAGCTCGACGTGATCGATCCCGCGCACGACGACGCGGACGTGCGCGCAATCGTCGAGGACTCGCTCGATAAATGCGGCATCGCCGATCGCGTGCACCTCGCCGGCGGTCAGAGTCCCGCGAAGATCGACGAGCTCGCGAAGCAGTGGAGTCTCTTCTTCATCGACGGCGATCACGAAGGCCTCGCGCCGCTGCTCGACACGCTCGCGTGCCGGCCGTACGCGACGCACGACTGTGCGTTCGTCTTTCACGATCTCGCGGCGCCGTCAGTTGCAAACGCGATCCGCTTTCTCCGCGACGACGGTTTCCACGTGCTGCTCTACCAGACGGCGCAGATCATGGGCATCGCGTGGCGCGGCAACGTGACGCCCGTCGAACACGTCCCCGATCCGCATGTGCGATGGGTCGTGCCGGAGCATTTGCGCGATCTGCCGATCGCGGGAGAGTGGGCGGGTGGGCAAGTGGGCGAGTGGGCGAGCAAGCGATTCGCCGACTCGCCCACTCGTCCACTCGCCGACTCGCCCAC
>Ga0075435_100003552_pt1 | contig 10590 bp, 7 predicted proteins | sample RhiMethybrSRZTD4_FD_75302 | JGI IMG/M metagenome (GOLD analysis project Ga0075435, IMG submission 75302) | Populus rhizosphere microbial communities from Tennessee, USA - Rhizosphere MetaG P. TD hybrid SRZTD4 | ecosystem: Host-associated > Plants > Roots > Rhizosphere > Soil | place: USA... | reverse complement strand
GATTCCAGCACCAAGGGCTGAGCGCAGCTGTCCCCACTGCTTGCCTGTCTATCCGTTGACAGTCTGGTACCGCTGGGTGACCGGCACTTTGACCGGCCAGCCCGCCTCGAGCGTCGCATCGACCGTCGTTCCGTTCGCCAAGGCGATGCGCGCCGCGTTCCAAGTCCCCCCGCCGCGGGCAAGCACTTGCGCCACCGTCTCACCAGAAGCGGCCCGGCGTATGCGGAGGCGGCTCTCGACGACACGCTCCCGGTCGGCCTGGCGCAGCGGCCGGAAGCTCGCGGCCGTCCGCTCGAAGTCAGGGCTGTACCGCTCCCAGGCGCCAATGCGGGTCATGCCGGTCATGCGGAAGATGTGCCCGCGATGCGCGATCCAGGTCAGCGCGGCTCGATTGCCGTCACGCGTGTCGGCAACCAGCCGCGCCGTCTGAAGCGCCCCAATCCGCCCACGCTGGAGGCGCTTGACCTGGGCTTCGGGCAAGCCCTCCTTCCTTGCGCCCACCACCGGATCGTCGCCAGGACCGACTAACGTCAGCACGACCACTGCGTCACGGTCGGGGGCGACCGCGCCGGCCGCCCCGGGGCCGTTGACGGTCTTCCAGCTGGCCGGCATCTCGAGTGCGACGTCGACGTCCGGGTGCAGAAAGAGCGATCCCAGGAAGACGCCGTGCGCCGGATTGTCGCCGATCAGCAGTCCTTCGAGCCGATCGAGGAATGCCGCCCGAGTGGCGGCGACCGGGACTTTTGCGCCCCTCACAAGCGCGCGGGCAGTGGTTTCAATGTTCCCGACACGTTCGGGCGTCGTCGGGTGTGTCGAGAAGAAGCTCGGCCGGCTAGGTTCCCGCCCAGCTTGCAACGCCTCCTCGCGCTCGAGGGTGCGGAGGAAGCTGGCTAGATCAGCGGGGTTGTAGCCGGCGCGAGCGGCCAGGCCGATGCCCCGTCGATCCGCATCACGCTCCTGTTCTCGACTATATGACGCCAGCACCGCGCCCGAGGTCAGCCCGCCTATTCCTCCGACGATGCCGCCGAGGGTCGGGCTGACCGTCCCGAGGATGCTCGCCGGCAGCCCGAAAAGCACGGCAAAAGGCGTGGCCGCCCGAACCCGCCGCGCGGCATGATGCTCGAGCACGTGGGCCGTCTCGTGGCTCAGTACGCCTGCCAGCTCATCCTCGCGATTGAGGAGCGCGAGCGCACCGCGCGTCACATAGACCCAGCCCCCGGGCAGCGCGAAGGCGTTCGGCTCGGCGTCGTCGGCCACGCTGAACTGCCAAGCCACGCCGGAGGTCTCGGCCGCCTGTGTTAGGCGCCCGGCTACCTGCCGGACGTAACCCAGGAGCGCAGAATCCTGAACCAGGCCAACCGTCTCCTCGACCTCGTGCGCTTCCTCCTGGCCAAGCCTGCGCTCCTCGCTTGGCGAAATGGTGACGCAGCCTCCAGCCAGCATGGCGATCGTCGCGAGGAGCCCCCCGCTCCACTCTCGCCGCGTCAGCATGGTCGTTCCCGCTTCGCTTTCCGGCGGCAGGGCCGCGTGGTCCTGCAAGCTCGAAGCGCATCGGATGGGCACGTGGGCGAGTCTAGCAAGGTAAGCGGCGCCGCGGATGCCCCAGCGCGATTCGATCATCAATTAAGTCCAGTTCCGCCGGCCCACTCGATAAGGCGACCAGTGAGGCAGTCCCGCGAGGGACGGGGGACGGGAGAGCACTCGAAGGAAGTCTCGGTCGAGGGCAGAGGACTTCCAATCCTGGCTACAGGCCTGAAGAGGATTGTCTCGTAGCTGCTCCTAGTGCCTCAGCAACGTGGCCGACCTCGCCCGGCTATGGCAGCAGAAGGACAGGTTGCGCCGGCGCGCGACCTCCCGACCCCGATCTACGTCCGCTTCACCGAGGGTTTCGGCACCGCCGATCTCCGGACCGCGAAGACGCTGCTCGACGCTTTCGGATAGCCGAGCTGTGACGAGGCGCCGCTGATCGGGCGCGCGCCATCCCCGCCGGCGAGGAGTACGACCCAGCGCCGTCTCATGACCGGTCCTCAGGTCGCGCCTGACCCCGCTCGACTCGGCTAGCTTTCCGCAGCGCCCCGGCCGGCCCCCCCAACTGCTGAAGCAGCTTCGCCACGAGGGCGGTCCACCCGGTCTGGTGGCTGGCGCCGACGCCGGCGCCGGTGTCGCCGTTGAAGTACTCGTGGAACGGGATGAGGTCGCGCCAGTAAGGGTCGGTCTGGAACTTCTCGTTGGCTCCGAACACGGGCCGCCGCCCGTCCGTGCCGCGCAGGAAGATCCGTGCCAGCCGACGCGCCAACTCGGCGCTCACGTCCCAGAGCGACATGAGGCCATCGGAGCCACTCGGGCACGCTACCTTGAGCCCGTCGCCGTGAAAATGATGAAGCTTCTGCAGTGATTCGATCAGAAGGATGTTGACCGGGAACCAGATCGGCCCGCGCCAGTTTGAGTTTCCGCCAAAGAACCCCGTGCTCGACTCGGCCGGCTCGTAATCGACACGGTACTCGGCGCCCATCACCTGCTCCACGAACGGATGCTCGAGGTGACGGCGGGAGAGCGCGCGGACGCCATAGGGCGAGAGGAACTCGTTTTCGTCGAGCATCAAGTGCATCACCCTCGGGAGCTGCTCGGCGGTCACGATGGACAGCAGGCGCCGGATACCGCGCCCGGGCTCCTCGAGCTCCTGCACGTGGTCTCGGAAATCGGGGTGGTGGTCGATGAACCACTGCATCCGCCGCTTGAAGCCGGGCAGCCGGTCCACGATCTCCGGCTCGAGCGTCTCCGTCCCGTAGAGAGGAATCAGCCCGACCATGGAGCGGATCTTCATCCGGCGCGGGGTGCCGCCGGGCGCGTGCAGCACGTCGTAGAAGAAGCTATCCGCCTCGTCCCAGAGGCTCGTGTCCGAGTCGCCGCGATGGTCCATGGCGTGGGCAATGTAGACGAAGTGTTCGAAGAACTTGCTCGCCACGTCCTCGTAGGCGGGGTTCTCCCGCGCCAGCTCCAGCGCGATCGCGAGCATGTTCAGGCAGTACATCCCCATCCAGCTCGTGCCGTCGGACTGGTCGATGTGCCCGCCGGTCGGCAGGGGCGCCGAGCGGTCGAAAACTCCGATGTTGTCGAGGCCGAGGAAGCCGCCCTGGAAGACGTTCCGGCCCTCGGTGTCCTTGCGGTTCACCCACCACGTGAAATTGAGCAGGAGCTTGTGGAACACGCGCTCGAGGAATCGCCGGTCCCCGGTGCCCCGCATCCGCTTCTCGATCTTGTAGACGCGCCACGCGGCCCACGCGTGCACCGGTGGGTTCACGTCGCCGAGCGCCCACTCGTAGGCCGGGATCTGCCCGTTCGGGTGCATGTACCATTCGCGCAGGAACAGCACGAGCTGCTCCTTGGCGAAGTCGGGATCCACCAGGGCGAACGGTACGCAGTGAAAGGCCAGATCCCACGCCGCGTACCACGGGTACTCCCACTTGTCCGGCATGGAGATGACGTCCTCGTTGTAGAGGTGCAGCCATTCGTGGTTCCGCCCGTCGAGCCGCGCCGCGGGCGGCGGCGGGAAACCCGGATCGCCCTCGAGCCACCGCCACACGGAGTAGTGGTAGAACTGCTTGCTCCAGAGCAGGCCGGCAAACGCCTGGCGCATCACGCGCCGGGCGTCCGCGTCGAGGGATGCGGGAATGACGGTGGCGTAGAAGGCGTCCGCCTCGCGGAGGCGCTGCGCGAAGAGAGCGTCGAACTCCCCGGCGAGGCACTGGCCGTGGGGCGGCGTGTTGGCGAGGCGGAGCTTGACCGAGACCGTCTCTCCCGGCCGCAGCGCGAGCCGGTAGTGGGCGGCCGCCTTGGTGCCCTCGTGCGCTGGGTTCACCGCGTCGAGGCGGCCCTGCACGAGGCAGTCGTTGATGCCGTCCTTCACGTAGGGGCTACGATTCCCAACCCCGTAGAGCCGCTCGAAGTTGGTCTCATTCTCCGTGAAGAGGAGGTCGGGCGCGCCGCCGCAGGCGAGCCAGCGCCGGCCGAGCGAGTCGTGCTCGGCCTCGATCACCGACGGGCCCGACACCGCCAGCCGTGGCTTCGGGCTGCCGGCCTCCCACGACCACGTGTTGCGGAACCAGAGAGAGGGCAGCAGGTGGCACTCGCTCGCCTCCGGCCCGCGGTTGGTGACGCTCACCCGGATCAGAATGTCGTCGATCTCGGCCTTGGCGTACTCGACGACCACCTCGAAGTAGCGGTCCTCGTCGAAGACCCCGGTGTCCATCAGCTCGAACTCGGGGACGTTGCGCCCCCGCCGCCGGTTCTCTTCCACCAGGCGCCCGTAGGGGAAGGCGGCCTGAGGGTATTTGTAGAGGTACTTCATGTACGAATGCGTGGGCGTGGAGTCGAGGTAGAAGTAGTACTCCTTGACGTCCTCGCCATGATTGCCCTCGTTGCCGGTGAGCCCGAACAGCCGCTCCTTCAGGATGGCATCGCGACCATTCCAGAGAGCCAAGGCGAAGCAGAGCCGCTGGTGATTGTCGGAGATGCCGGCCAGCCCGTCCTCACCCCAGCGATAGGCCCGCGAGCGAGCGTGATCGTGCGGAAAGGAGTCCCAGGCGGTTCCATGGGGGCTGTAGTCCTCGCGTACCGTGCCCCACTGGCGCTCGCTGAGGTAAGGCCCCCAGCGCTTCCAGTGGGCCGCGCGATCACTTGCGGCCTCAAGCCGCTGCGTCTCCGCCGTCTGGTGCGTGACGCTCATGACGCCGGGTCCGACGACGGAGACGGCGCAAACGATTCGGGGCTCGTGGTGAGCGCGGTCAGCGCCCCGGCTCGCGGCGCGAGCTCGCACCAGGCCCGCAGCGTCTCGGCCACGCTCCAGGCCTGCGCGATACCACCGTCGGGCCGGAACGGCGGCTCTGCCTCGAAGACTTCCGCGATGCTGCCGAGGCCGTGGTCGGTGAGATGCTGCGCCATGGGATCGAGGAACGTGCGCGCTGCTTCGCGGTCGCCATGCACACGGTGATGGGCGAGCGCAAAGGGCCCCAGCAGCCAGGCCCACGCGGTGCCCTGATGGTACGCGCCGTCGCGCTCGCGCGGGCTCCCGCCGTAGCGTGGCTGATAGCCCGGCTCGCCGGGAGCCAAGGTGCGGAGCCCGTACGACACCAGCAGGTGACGGGCGCAGGCGTCCACCACGGCCCGTTGCCGCCCGGGCGAGAGCGGGCTCGCGGGCAGCGACACCGCCAGGATCTGGTTCGGCCGCAGCGCCGCTTCATGGCCATCGGGGCCATCGATGACGTCGTAGCAGTGGCCGGCCGCTTCGTTCCAGAAGCGCGCGAACCCCGCGCGGGCCCGCTCGGCCATCGTCTCCCAGCCCACGGTCGGGCGGGCCAGGCAGCCCGCCAGCCGGGCCATGGCAATCAGCGCGTTGTACCACAGCGCGTTGACCTCCACCGGCTTGCCGATGCGGGGTGTGACCACCCGGCCAGCGACCCTGGCGTCCATCCAGGTGAGCTGCATCCCCGGCTCGCCCGCGGCGACGAGGCCGTCCTCATCCACGCGAATGCCGTAGCGGGTGCCCGCCGTGTACCCTTGGATGATCTGCTCGAGCACCGGGAACAGCTCGCGCAGCGCGCCGTCGTCGCCGGTCGCCGCGTGATAGGCGCGCACCGCCTCCACGTACCAGAGCGCGGCGTCGACCGTGTTGTACTCCGGGGCCTGCCCGCCCTCCGGGAGGACGTTGGGCAACATGCCGCGGTCCACAAACCGTGCGAAGGTCGAGAGTAGGCGCTGGGCCGTCTCCACCCGGCCGGTGGCGAGCGTGAGACCGGGCAGCGCGATCATGGTGTCGCGGCCCCAATCGCTGAACCAGTGATAACCCGCGATCACCGACAGGCCGCCGGGATCGTCGGCGAGCGGGCGGCGGACCACGAACTGGTCAGCCGCCAGCACCAGCTGCTCGATCCATGGCGGGGCTTCGTCCGCGGCGGGCTGGGCTTTCCGCCAGGCCAACAGGGCTTCCACCTCGTGGGCGCGTCGTCTCTGCCAGGCCTGGTCGCCGTCGAGCCCGGGCTCTGACTCCACCGACAACACGCAGGTGACCGGCCGGTCCAGTTCGAGGATGGCCTCAAACGCCCCCGCGCGGAGGCTGTCGTCGAGCGCGTCGAGACCGCGCGCCTCCTCGGCCGAGAGCCGGAAGCCCTGGTACCAGTCGTGGCGCGGCTCGGCCCGGGCACCGGGGACCAGCAGTAAGATCGGGCGCGCGCCGTCAAAGGCGGTCACCCGAAGGCCATCGGGCACGACCTCCACCCGCATCTGCCAGCCCGAGCCGCGTGTGGTCGCGTGGTAGTCGCGATAATTCACCAGCGCGCCGAGGGTCAGGCGGAGGGCACCGGTGGCGCGCAGCACGCGATAGCGGACGTACGTCGTGTTGGCGCCCGGCTCCATCCAGACACGCTTCTCGATCAACGCGTCCGCGCAGGCGTAGCGCCAGACCGGCGTGGTGCCGTCGAGATGGAAATGCTCGATCAGCCGGTGTCCCTCGGGGTCCATGGTGCCGTCGGCCCAGCGGTTTGTGGCGAGCGCGTAGCTCTGCCCGCCGTACTCCACGCGCTCGTCGAGGCCGCTCACCACAATGGTGCGCCCTACCGGCGGCGTGAGCGCGGCGATCAGCAGCCCGTGGTAACGCCGGGTAGCCAGCCCGGCCACCGTGCCCGATGCAAACCCGCCCAGCCCGTTGGTGCAGAGCCACTCGCGCCGCTCCGCCACCTCCAGCCTTCCCGCCACCTCCCGCCCGAACTCGATCACCGCTCGTTCCACGTCGCGTGCACCAGCGCCGCACCGAGGATCATCAGAAAGACCTCGATCCGCATCTTCAGGGCCGTGTGATCACGTCGACCAGCGCGGGGCGGCCCTCGTCCTTGACCACATGCAGGGCGCGGCGCAGGGCGGGCCCAACCGCATCGGCGGCGTCGATCGGACCCTCGGCCCAGACGCCGAAGCCCTGGGCGATCCGCGCGAAGTCGGGCGCCGGATCGTCGATACGGATGCCCACGACCTTCTGCTCGATCGGCCGCCCGCGCGCCTTCGCGACCGCTTCCTGGTGCGCCTCGTCGTTGCCATAGGTGCGGTTGTTGAACATCACGGTCAGCAGCGGCAGGCGGTGGTGGGCGGCCGTATAGAGTGCGCTCACGACGTAGAGGAGGTCGCCGTCGGCCTGGAGGTTCACGCAGACCTTGCCCGATCCTCGATGCGCGAGCGCCACGCCGAGGGCCGCGGGCAGGCCGTAGCCGAGGCCGGCCCCGCCGCTGCCGCCGTAGCTGCGCTCGGGCCGCCAGTCCCAGAGCCGGCGGGCCCAGCCCTTGCTGGTGCCGTTGGCCAGCACCCAGTCTTCGTCCTTGATGACGTCCCACACCTCGGCCGCGAGGACCGAGGGCGCCAGCGGCCGCGCGGAGCGCTCGAGGATGACGACATTCCGCGCCTCGGCGCGGAGGGCGGCGTGCCGGGCCCCGATCCGATCGGCGCGCGTCCGCCGCTCGGCGGCGACCCGATCTCGTTTGAGGCGCTCCTCGACGGCCGCCACCAACGCGGGCAGCACCAGACCGGCATCGGCCGCGATCGGCAGGTCCACCGGCGCTAACGACTGGAATGTGTGCGCCCAGCTCCGGAACGCGTAGTCGTCGAGCGAGATTGCGATGATGTAGGTACGCTCGTTGAGCAGGCGCACCTCCCGCGTGGTCCGGTCCGTCTCGCCGAGAGCCGTGAGGAAGCTCGACACGTCCAGGCCCAGGACAACGTCGGCATCCCGGATGGCTTCATCCCGCGCATCGGTCATGTCGAGTGGGTGATCGGCGGGGACACTCGGGCGACCCTGGGACTCCGCGGCGAGGTCGACGAGCGGCGCGGCGAGCAGCTCGGCGAGCCGACAGAGTGGTCGTGTCGCCTCTGGCCGGCGCCCGAGCGACTCCACCACGATCACCGGGGAGCGCGCCTCGGCCAGACGACGCGCGGCCTCGTCGAGCGTGCGCGGATCGGCATGGGGCGCCGCGGCAGGCTGGAAGCGTCCGGCGTCGGGCAGCACGATCGGACGATCGAGCGCCTGCTCCTGCAGGCCGGCGTCGAGACAGAGATAGACGGGCCCCATGGGCTCCGTGCGGGCGACGCGCCACGCGCGTAGGAATGCCTCGGGCAAGGCAGCAACGCCGGCCGGCTGGTCGTCGAGCTTGACGTAGTCGCGCACCTGGGTGCCCTGCACGAGCGCGGTGTGGATCCAGTCGATCCAGGGCCGGCGGCGCGTGGCGTCCATGGGGCCGGTGGCGCCCAGCACCAGGACCGGGGCCCGGTCGCAGAACGCGTTGAAGATGGCCATGCTCGCGTGCTGCAGGCCTACGATGTCGTGCACGACCGCGGCCATCGGGGCGCCCCGGGCCTTGGCGTAGCCGTGAGCCATCGCCACGGCAATCTCTTCATGCGTGGTCAGGACAAGCTCGGGCGCCCGGTTGCCGCCGTAGTTGACGAGCGAGTCGTGCAGCCCGCGGTAGGTCGCCCCTGGGTTCAGCGCGACGTATTCGATGCCGACGGCGCGCAACAGGTCGACGACGAGGTCGGAGCCGTAACCGGGGACCTCTGCGCCGTGGGCCACCGCCGGTTAGGGCTCGAAGACCAGTGGAGCGTCCCGATCGCCGCGGCCCAAGCGAAACAGCTCGCGGGCGTGGGGTAGCTCGTAGTAGATCTCGAGCATGGTGCCGTCCGGATCGTGGAAGTAGATGCTCTTCTGGCTCACGTGGTCCATCGCCCGGACAATCGTCACCCCGTTTGCCAGAAGCGTGGTATAGGCGTCCTTGAGCGCCTGCTCGCTGTCGACCAGGAACGCGATGTGGCGAACACCCACCCCGCCGGGTGTCGGCGCCGAGGTCGTCGCGGGACCGTCGACCGGGAACAGATCGAGAGTGTGGCTCAATCCCTCGAGCGCCATGAACACGCCGCCGTGCTCGGGGTCCTCCTCCACGACCTCGAAGCCGAGTAGCGTGGAGTAGAATGCTCGGGAGCGCTCGACGTCAGCCACCCCTAGTGCCACGTGACCGATTCGCGTGAGTCGGATCATGGTTCCCTCTCCTGCGCGCTAGGACGCATGGCGCCATTCCATCGCCCGCGGGTTGTTATACCACCCGCGCCTTGACCGCCGACGGCCCGGTGAGCGCGGCGTCGATCTCCTCGAAGGAGCGCCCCTTGGTCTCGAAGCCGATGAACCAATAGGCGATGATCCCGAGCACGTACCAGGAGGCGAAGTACGCGAACGCCAGGCCCAGCGAGTCGAGGTTTGCCGCGGGCTTGATCAGGTCGTTCGCCCCAAGGATCAAGGCCAGCCCGAGTGGGCCGATGATCTTGCCGGAATTGCCGACGCCGTAGGCGAGCCCCATGCCACTGGCGCGCAGCCGGGTTGGCCAGATCTCGGTCATGTACGGGCCGGCCACGGAGTAGGCGGCGCTGCCGAAGAAGTTTTGCGCCATGACCAGCACAAAGAACAGCGACACGCCGCCGAGGACGACATTGTGCAGATAGCCGGCGAGCACCATCAGCGCCGCGGCGGCGGCACAGTACAGGGTCCCCGTCCCACGGCGCCCCAGCGGCTCGATCAGCGCGGTGACGCTGAACCGTCCGACGATCGCCGCCATGTTGACGAAGATCATCAGGAAGGCGGCATCGGCCGGCGAGATCCTGAGCACCAGCACGAAGAGGGTCGCGCCCCACAGCCCGAGCCCGACGCCGCCAGTCTGGGTCAGCCCGACCAGGCAGCCGGCGATGACGCTGCGGGGATACTTGAACAATTCCCACCACGACCCCTTCTCGACCTCGGGCCAGGTCGTCGGCAGGTCGATCTCCTTCGGATCGACCATCAGCGCCCAGGCGAGCGATTTGCGTGCCTCCTCGTGCCGGCCCTTCTGCATCAGCCAGCGCGGCGATTCCGGCACCCAGTAGCGCACCATCAGCACCAGCACGATCGGCACCAGGCCCAAGAGGAACATGCCGCGCCAGCCGATGATCGGGGCCAGGAGCCACCCGGCGACGCCGCCGAGCATGCTGCCCGCCGGCAGCAAGGTGGTGATCAGCGCGCCGACCCAGCCGCGCTTCTTGGTCGGCATGAATTCCTGCACCAACGGCATGTCGACCGCGTAGAGCCCGGCATTGCCGACGCCTACCAAGAGGCGGAATACGGCCAGGAACAGCCAGCCGCTGATCCAGCCGTTCTGGCCGGGGGTGAGCGCCATGATGCCGGTGGCCAGCGCCACGTTGAGCGCGGTCAGGATGAAGACCTTGCGGCGGCCGATCTTGTCGGCCACCCAGCCCCAGAAGAACGCGCCGGGCACCGCGCCGATACCGGACGACAGCAGGATCACCGCGCCCTGCCAGTAGGTCAGCTGCCATTCCTTGGTGATGAAGGCCAGCACGTAGCCGATCAGGAAGAAATCGAAGAAATCCAGCAGGTCAGCCAGATTGCCGGTGATGATCAGCTTCCACTGATTCGACGTCAGCCGCTGCTGCTGCTCTAGACGCTCCAACATAGCGCTCGCCCCCTTCCGCGGCGAGCGTCATCGCCCGCCTCGCCCGAGGTTCTCTCTCGGGACC
>Ga0075435_100003545_pt1 | contig 10598 bp, 7 predicted proteins | sample RhiMethybrSRZTD4_FD_75302 | JGI IMG/M metagenome (GOLD analysis project Ga0075435, IMG submission 75302) | Populus rhizosphere microbial communities from Tennessee, USA - Rhizosphere MetaG P. TD hybrid SRZTD4 | ecosystem: Host-associated > Plants > Roots > Rhizosphere > Soil | place: USA... | reverse complement strand
GGCCGAGTTCGGCTAGTGGGCGACTACCAAATCAGATGCCGATTGGTTATGTGGTTGCTACAGGCCCAGAAGTGCCTGCACGCGGAGCGCGACCGAGAGGTTGAGCCGCGTCTCGGGATCTTCCAGGTCGAGGGCGGTGATCTCGCGGATCCGCTCCAGGCGGTAACGAAGGGTATTCGGATGGACCCGCAGCCGCTGCGCGGCCTGCTGCTGCTCGCCCGTCTCGAGGTAGGCGCGAAGGGTGGCCACGAGCGCGCCTTTGCGGGCGCTGTCGTGCTCGATCAGCGGTCCGAGGTGGCGGCGGCTGTAGTCGACCAGGCGCTCGTCCGACACCGCGGCCAGCAGCCCGGTAAGGCCGAGCTCGGGCACGGCGATGACCTGGCCCCAGCGCTTGAAGCGCGCCAGCGACTCCATGACCGAAGTGACCTCGCGCAGCGCGCCCTCGGCCGCGGCCGGCGCCTCGAGTGGAGCGCTGAAGCCAACCGACACGGTGAAGCCAGGCTTCCACTCGGTGATCGCCTGCTGGATCTGCAGCCCGAGAGCGTGGGTGCGCGCCTGGTGGTCGCCCTGTTCGGGACCGAGCGGGAGCAGCGCGACGACCTGGTCCGATCGACCCTGGACGAGGGCGCGCTGATAGGTCGCTCGCACCACCGTGGTCACGCGGCGGAGAAACTCGCGTTTGAGCGCCTGGATCGCGTCTTCCGAGATCTGGCGCGCCTTGACGAAGCCCCGAAAGTCGTCGATGTCGACCAGGACCACGATGTGGCTGCCGTGGAGCGGATATCCGACATGGCGCGCGCGACGCTGGGCGGCGGCCTCGTCGCCGTAAGTGCCGTGAAGCAGGTCCTCGAGGAACTCGCCTCTGACCCGGCCCTCGACCTCCGACAGCTCGCGCTCCTTGGCGATCGACAGGGCGAGCACGAGGGCCGCCTGCTCGATGGCCATGAACGCAAGCTCCTCGCTGTGTGGTGGGTGGTCGAGGATCGAGATGTAGCCGAGAACCTGGTTGGCCGCGGTGATCGGCGCGATGAGCCGCGGACGCGACATGCCGAGGTGCGGGAAGGCGGGCACCTTGACCGGCCCACGCTTGGCCTCGACCTCGCGCAGCACCCGCTGGATCTGCGGGTCGAACAGCACTCGGTGCGGAGTGCCCTGGCGGAGGATCGTCTCCTTGCGGTGCGGATCGGTGCTGCCACCCGCGTGCGCGAGGAGGTGGAAGCTCGCGTCCTCGACGACGACCGCGCTCTCCAGCAGGTCGGCGAGCGTGCGGCAGATCTCGTTCACGCCCTTGCCGTCGAGCACGAGCTCGGTGAAACGCCGGTGGATCTCGATCGAGCGCTTGAGCCGCCAGTGCTCCGCGTTGATGAGCCGCTCGAGCAGCGGCGACATCAGGTCGACGAACTGCACGTCCGACGGGATCGTGAAAAGCGGCACCTTGAGGCGGTCCGCCTCGGACAGCATCTGGGGTGGCATCTCGCGCAGGTAGGGAAGCGGGCGGACGACGAGCCCTGCGCCGCCTCGGTCGGCGATGCGACCCACGAGCCGGATCTGCGCGTCAGGGTCGTCCTTGATCGGAAAGCCGCTCGTGAACATGAGGTCGCCGGGGCGCGGCTGGATCTCGGGGGTTTCCATAAGGCGGACCCACTCGACCTGGCGGTCGAGCCCATCTTCGCCCGCGACAAGGGTTGCCGAAGCAAGGGCGGAGCGCATCACCTCGCGGACCGTAGGTCGAGGTTCCTGGGCTTCGGTGGGTTCGACGGGTTTGGTGGTCGCCGCCACGATGGGACCAGCTTAGGATGTGGCCCGGCGACAAGCAACGTCGGTTGGGCCTTGTAAGGCGCCTACTAGCCGCCGTTCGATACCGCGCGGTACCGTGGCGCCATCATGACCCACGATGGGGCCCCGGCCTGCGAAAGGCACGACGCGAGCGTGCCGATGCGGCTGCGCACCTTGCACTCCGACTCCTCACGGCCTGACGTGGTGGTTGGTCTCTACGAGTGCCCGGAGTGCGGCCACGAGCGCCGGGCGCCGATCACGACCGAAGCGGGGACGGCCGAAACAGCGGCCTAGGTCACGCCCCTCCGGCGCTGCGCGCCACCTCCCCATGAATGGGGACGAGTTGCCACTCGGCCCCTCCGGCGCGCCCCTCCGGCGCTTCGCGCCACCTCCTGCGTGGGGACGAGTTACTTGCCGATCAGTTGCCTAAGGACCAGCGGCAGGATCCCGCCGTGGTGCATGTACCCGATCTCGGTCTCGTTGTCGACGCGCGCCCGTGTTGAGAACACGGTCTCCTGGCCGTTGTCGCTGACCGCGCGCACCTCCACCTTCTGTCCAGGCCTCAACGAGTCGAGGCCGTGGATCGTGAAACGCTCCTCGCCCGTCAAGCCCAGCATGTGCGCGTTCTCGCCAGGCGCGAACTGCAGCGGAAGGATGCCCATGCCGACGAGGTTGGACCGGTGGATGCGCTCATATGTCTCGGCGATGACCGCTCGCACGCCAAGCAGCAGCGGGCCTTTGGCAGCCCAGTCGCGCGAGGAGCCACTTCCGTACTCCTTGCCGGCCAGGACGACGAGAGGCACGCCTTCCTTCGCGTATGCCTGCGACGCCTCGAAGATGGTCATGTCCTGCTTGTCAGGCAGGTGCCGCGTCCAGTAGCCCTCGCGCGACGCGAGCGCGTTGCGGAGCCGGATGTTGCCGAACGTGCCTCGCATCATCACCTCGTGGTTGCCGCGGCGGGCTCCAAAGCTGTTGAAGTCGACGCGGTCGACGCCGTGCTCGACGAGGTAGCGACCGGCGGGCGAGTCGACCGGGATCGAGCCGGCCGGTGAGATGTGGTCGGTCGTGACCGAGTCGCCCAGCACGGCGAGGACGCGCGCGCCGTCGATGTCGGTCAGCGGTTTGGGGAGCGGCTGAAAGCCCTCGAAGTACGGCGGCTCTTTGACGTAGGTCGAGCTCGGATCCCAGTCGAAGATGGGTCCCGTCGGCGCGGCCATCGACTGCCAGTGCTCGTCGCCGTCGAAGATGCGCGAGTACTCGCGCTTGAACATGTCCTGCTGCACGCACTTCTGAACGACGTCATTGACCTCCTGCTGCGTCGGCCACAGCTCGGAGAGCATCACCTGCCGGCCATCTGGCGTCTCGCCGATGGGGTCTGTCGCGAGGTTGGTGTGCACTGAGCCCGCCAGCGCAAACGCAACCACCAGCGGCGGCGATGCGAGGTAGCTCGCCTTGACCAGCGGGTGGATGCGCGCCTCGAAATTGCGGTTGCCCGAAAGCACCGCGACGACGGCGAGATCCTCCTTGCTGACGGAGGCCTCGATGTCTGGGCTCGCGAGTGGTCCCGAGTTGCCGATGCAGGTCGTGCACCCGTAGCCGACGAGGAAGAAGCCGAGCTTCTCGAGCGGCTCGAGCAGGCCCGCCGTCTTGAGGTAGTCGGTCACGACGCGCGAGCCGGGTGCGAGGCTCGTCTTGACGTAGGGGTTGACGGTCAAGCCGAGCTCGACCGCTTTCTTGGCGAGCAGCCCTGCGGCGACCATCACCGACGGGTTCGATGTGTTGGTGCAGCTGGTGATCGCGGCGATCACGACACACCCGTTCTCGACCTTCGCCTCGTGCTTCGCGTGCACGGCGACCTTCGCCCGGCCGTCGACAGGTCCGCCTTCTTCGGTCAGGCGCGAGATCGCGTCAGCCTCCGGCTTCGGACCCTTCGCGAAAACGGTGTTGAAGCTGCTCCATACATCCGGCAGCGGCACGCGGTCCTGCGGGCGCTTCGGGCCGGCGAGGCTGGACTCGACCCTGGAGAGGTCGAGCTCGAGCAGCTCGCTGAACTTCGGCGTCGGCGCTCCGTCCACGCGGAAGAGGCCCTGCGCCTTGGTGTAGCGCTCGACCAGGTCAATCTGCGCCCGGTCGCGACCCGTGACCTCCAGGTAGCGCAGCGTCTGATGGTCGACCGGGAACAGCGCCGAGGTGGCGCCGTACTCGGGACACATGTTGCTGAGCGTCGCGCGGTCAGGCACCGACAGCGACGAGAGGCCGTCGCCGCAGAACTCGACGAACTTGTCCACCACGCCGTGCTTGCGCAGCATCTCGGTCAGCGTCAGCACGAGGTCGGTGGCCGTGGATCCCGCCGGCAGGGCGCCCGTGAAACGGACTCCGACCACGATCGGTGGTGGCAGGTAGGCGGGCTGACCGAGGATCGCGGCCTCGGCCTCGATGCCTCCGGTGCCCCAGCCCAGCACACCCAGGCCGTTGACCATCGTCGTGTGCGAGTCGGTGCCCATGAGCGTGTCGGGGATGGCGACCCGCCGGCCGTCGATCTCGCGCACCTGGACGACCTTGGCGAGGTACTCGAGGTTGACCTGGTGGCAAATGCCCATCCCGGGCGGCACCAGCGAGAAGTTGTGGAATGCCTGCTGCGCCCAGCGAAGCAACGCGTAGCGCTCGCGGTTGCGCTCGATCTCCTTTTCGATGTTGCGCGTGTAGGAGTCGCGGAAGCCGAATGAGTCGACCTGCACCGAGTGATCGATGATCAGGTCGACCGGGACAAGCGGGTCGACCTTGCCCGCATCCTTGCCTGCGCGCTGCATTGCCGAGCGCATGGCCGCGAGGTCGACGACCGCGGGCACCCCGGTGAAGTCCTGCATCAAGACTCGAGCCGGGAGGAACGGCAGTTCGGCACCGGCGGGCGCCGGCGCCGGCCAGGCGGCGAGGGCCTCGACGTTGGACTCCTCGGTCACACCGCGGTCGGCCATCCGCACGAGGCCTTCAAGGAGGACCTTGATCGTCATCGGAAGGCCGGACGCGTCGGCGGCGCCCGTCCTGGTGAGGCTCTCGAGCGGGTAGAAGTCGAAATCGGTCCCGGCCAGTTTCGACTTCTGAATCACGATCGAAATCGTACGACCCTCGTGAATGCGCGGCCAAAGTCGGGCGGTCAGAGCCGGTGAAAACCGCCATAATCGCGAACGTTCGCCTTGGGCGGGCTCAGGTTCCAGTTTCAGTTAGGGGAAGGAGTACGGGCATGTTCAGACAGCCGACCCGCCGGCTTCTCGCTTTCGCGGTGTTTGCCATCGCTCTCGTCGCCTCGGCGTGCGGCGGGACGAGCGGCACGACCGGCGGCGAGCCGAAAGCCGACATCCAGATCTACAGCCAGAAGGACCCTGGCCTCGAGAACCTGCTCAAGCAGCAGATCGACGAGTTCCAGGCGCAGCACAAGACGATCACCGTCAAGGTCGTCCACTACGAGACCGAGCAGCTGCGCACCAACTTCCAGACCGCCGCGATCGCGCACTCTGGCCCTGAGCTGGTGTACGGCCCCAACGACAACATCGGTCCCTGGGTGACCCTCAAGATCCTCCAGCCGATCGACAACGTCATGGGCGCCGATTTCGTCAAGCAGTTCTCGGACAACGCGGTCGGCGCGGTCAGCTTCAAGGGCCACGTCTACGCGGCGCCTGACATCAACGGCAACCACCTGATGCTTCTCTACAACAAGAAGCTCGTCACCACGGTGCCGCAGAACACCGACGACCTGATCACCGCGTCGAAGGCCCTGACCGACGCCTCGAAGAACAAGTACGGGCTCGTGTTCAACGAGAACGAGGCCTACTGGCTGATGCCGTGGATCGGTGGCTTCGGCGGCGCGGTCTTCGACTCCAACACCAAGCCGACCCTCAACACGCAGGCGATGATCGACGCGCTCACATTCGAGCGCGGGCTCAAGACCGCCGGTGTGATCCCCCCGACCGCCGACTACGCGAAAGCCGACAGCATGTTCAAAGCCGGCCAGGCTGCGTTCCTGATCAACGGCGACTGGTCGCTCGCCGGCTATCACGACGCGAAGGTCCTCGGCGACAACCTCGGGATCGCCCCGCTGCCGATCGTCAGCAAGACGGGCAAGTACGCCGCGCCCTACACGGCGTCGCGCGGTTACTCGCTCAACGCCGCGGCCAGCGGCGACAAGCTGAAGGCCGCCAAGCTCTTCCTGCAGTTCATCTCGCAGGCGAGCGAGAACGTGAAGGTCGCCCCGCTCGGCAACATCCCCGCCAACGCGACCGCGGCCAACGACTCCGCGGTCAAGAACGACCCCATCCTCGCGGCCTCGGCCGCCGCGCTGGTCCACGGCGTGGCCCAGCCGATCGTGCCCGAGATGCGCGCGATCTACGACGCCATCAAGACGCCGCTCGCCGACGTCATGAACGGCAAGATCGACCCGACCGCCGCCGCGGCGAACATCCAGAAGGACGCGGAGACGCGTATCGCCCAACTTCAGCAGTAGCCGGCAGAGCTGATTCACACGGGGGTGGGCGCAAGCCCACCCCCGGAACCTGACTGGAGAAGACCGAGTGGGAGATGCGGTAGCCGCATCAGGCGTCGAGGTCGGGATCCTGGTCCTGATCCTCACGGCCGCCGTGACGGCCATCGAGTTTCTCGCCTACCTGCTGCTCGTGAGGGTCCTGCACAGCCGGCATGCGCTGGCCTTTCTCCTGATGCTGCCCGGCATCATCGCCGTCACGTTCTTCGTCGTGTTTCCGATCGGTTGGGACCTCGTCATCAGCACGACGAACATGAACCTCTACCACATCGACGACTACACGTTTGTCGGCGCTCGCAACTACGCGAACGTCTTCCAGGGCGCGATCCTTCACAAGTACGGCTTCTGGGACATCTTCCTGCGGACGATCGAATGGACCGTCATCAACGTCTCGATCAGCGTCGTGTTGGGCCTGGGGCTGGCGCTCCTGCTCAATCGCAGGATGCGGATGGGGCCGATCTACCGCGGCTTGCTGATCATCCCGTGGGCGCTGCCGCAGGTGATCGCGGTGCTCGCCATCCGCGGCGCCGATTTCGACGAAGAGTTCGGCCTCGTCAACCTGTTGCTCAAGTACGCCCACCTCGGCCCGTACCCATGGCGGACCGACGGCAGCTGGCTTTTCGCGAGCGCGATCATCACGAACATCTGGCTCGGGGTGCCGTTCATGATGTTCATCCTCCTCGGCGCCCTCCAGAGCATCAGCGACGAGTACTACGAGGCAGCTGACATCGACGGCGCCTCGTGGTGGCAGCAGTTCCGGCGCGTCACCCTGCCGATGATCCAGCCCGTGATGACTCCCGCGATCGTGCTGAGCGTGATCTGGACCTTCAACAACGTGAACGTCATCTACCTGATGTCGAACTCACAGATCCCGGAGGAGGCACACATCCTGGTGACGGCGGTCTACAGCGCCGGCTTCCAGTTCTACCGCTACGGGTTCGGCGCCGCTTTCGCCGCGATCGTGTTCGTGATCCTGTTCGTGTTCTCGGCCGTGTACATACGCGTCAACCGCGCTTCGCAGGCGCTGTACGAATGATGGACAAGGCTGTCGACGTCCAGGCGCCGGCGCAAGTGGCGTCCGATGCCATCCAGTACCGCCCGGCGGTCGCCGTGAGCCGAGGCTGGTGGAGGAAGGGCCGCGAGGACGGGCCGCTCAAGAGGCTCGTCATCCACGCGATACTCATCGGCTCGTGCGTGATCGCGATCTACCCGCTGCTCCAGGTGGTCACGATCTCGCTCCGGCCAGGTGATCGACTCTTCTCGACCGACCTCGGGCTGATCCCGGAGGGGGCGACGCTGCAGAGCTACAGCGACGTGCTCTTCAACTCCGACTTCTTCATCTGGATCTACAACAGCCTCGTCATCTCGACCGTCGCGGCGATCCTTGGTGTGTGTTTCGCGGTCCCGGCCGGGTACGCGTTCTCGCGCTTCAAGTTTCCCGGCCGGCGCGCCGGATTGCTCTTCCTGCTCTCGACGCAGATGATCCCCGCCGCGATGCTCCTGCTGCCGATCTACCTGCTCCTCTTCAAGCTCAACCTGATCGACCACTACCTGGGCATGATCGTCGCCTACCTCACCACGATCTGCCCCTTCTCGATCTGGATCCTGAAGGGCTACTTCGACACCATCCCGCCCGACCTCGAGGAGGCCGCGCAGGTCGACGGCACGAGCCGGCTCGGCGCCTTCTGGCGGATCATCATCCCGCTCTCCACGCCGCCGATCGCGCTCACGTTCCTCTTCGGATTCACGAGCGCGTGGAGCGAGTACCTGCTGGCACGGACAGTGATCCAGCGCGCCGAGCTGTTCACGTGGCCACTTGGGATCTACACGTTCCAGGGGCAGTTCCAGACCGAGTGGGGGGACTTCGCGGCGGCGAGCTTCATGATCTCGATCCCCGTGCTGCTGCTCTTCCTCTTCATGGGCCGGTACATGATCTCGGGGCTCACGCTGGGAGGCGTCAAGGGATAAGGCGGCAGGCCGTCGCTGTCGGCGCGGTCGTCGTGGTCCTGATCGTCGCCGCCGTCGTGACATGGCGGGGGCTGCCGTTCACTCCGACGGCGTCGTTGGGAGCGGCGCCGGGACCTTCGGCGGCCACCGACACGTGGACGACCGGCGACAAGGACGCGATCGGCACCGCGTACGAGCGGACGTCGCCGATCTGGTTCACCGCCGTGCACGGCGCAATCGCGGATGTGCTCTATCCGACGGTCGACCAGGACAACGTGAAGCAGTTCGGGTATCTCGTGACCGACGGCACGTCATTCGTGTTCGACGAGACGCGCGACGGCGTCGCGTATTCAGTCGTAACCGATGACCGCGTCCTCACCTATCGCACGGTGGTGCGCGACCCGAAGCATGGGTTTTCGCTGGAGCACGAGTTCGCGACCGATCCGGCGCGGTCCGTCTTGCTCGAACGCACCCGCATCTCGGGCGCGGCGGGATTGCACGTGTACGCGTATCTGGTGCCGCACCTTCGTGACTCGGGCCTTGGACAGAGCGCCGGCTTCGACGGCGAGTTCGGCTGGGTCTCCAAGGAGGGACGCTGGCTCGTCGCGGGCGGCGCAGCGTCAGGCTCGCGCGTCGCCGGTTACTTGCGGCGTAACGACGGCCTGGCCCAGCTGAGCCGGTTCCAGATCGCGAACCAGTACACGAGCGCTGGCGAAGGCCGGGTCACTCTGACGTGGGAGGTCGACGCATCGAAACCCTGGACGGAGGGCATCGCCTTCGGCGGCTCTCGATCAGGCGCGGAGAATTCGCTGCGAGCGAGCTTGGGTGCGGGTTTCGACGAGGTGCTCGAGCAGTACGGCGATGGCTGGCGTCGATACATTCAGAGCACCTCAGGTGGTCAGCGCTATCCGCCGTTGTGGTTCCACTCGCTGCAGGTAATCAAGATGGCCGAGGACAAGACGCATCCCGGTGCGATCGTCGCCTCGCTCGCTCTGCCCTGGGGCGACCACGTGGAGGATGACCCGATCGACGTCGGATATCGCAAGGTCTGGCCGCGCGACCTCTATCACGCTGCGCGCTCGCTGATCGCGGCAGGTGACGTCGACACCGCGATGGAGGTCGCTCGATTCATGCGCAAGCAACAGCAGCCCGACGGGAGTATGTCGCAGAACACAGACCTCACCGGGACCCGGATCTGGGAGGGTCAGCAGCTGGACGAGACCGCGGACGCAGTGCTGCTTTCGGCGCTGTTCGCGAATCTTCTGCCGGCTGATCAGCGGCCGAACATTGCCGCGGCCGCCGACTTCATCGCCACGCATGGACCGCAGACGCAGCAGGAGAGGTGGGAGGAGAACTCGGGTTACTCGCCGGCGACCATCGCCGCCGAGATCGCCGCGCTGCGGGTCGCGGGGCTCAACTCGCTCGCGAACCAGTGGAGCGCGAAGCTCGAAAGCTGGACTTACTCAGGGCAGGGCTGGTACGTGCGCATCTCGCCTTCGGGACATCCCGACGCGGTCGATGACGTCACGCTCGCGAACAATGGCGGTGTTTTTCCGCAGCAGTTTCTTGTCGACCAGAGTTTTCTCGAGCTGGTCAGACTGGGCGTCCGCGGACCGAAGGATCCCCGCGTGATCTCGACCCTGGCAGCAACCGACGAGAAATTGCGGGTCCGAAACTACTTCTACCGCTATCCGTTCGACGGCTACGGCGAGCTGACCGCGGGCGGTACGCCGCCAGGCTTGGGGCACCTGTGGCCTCTCTTGAGCGGTGAGCGCGGTGTGTACACGGTGCTCGCCGGCGGTGATCCGTTTGCCTACGTGGATGCGATGACCGCGGCGGCCGGAAGCGAGCAGCTGATCCCGGAACAAGTCTGGCAAGACACCGCTCTGCCGACCGGGTCGGCGCGCCCGCTCGTCTGGGCACACGCGGAGTACGTCATCCTCGCCAGCGCTATGGCGACGGGCGTGGTCGCGGATTCGCCGAACGCCCCGCCGCTTCCATCTCGCTGACGATCCGCCACGCGCCGTCGGATTTCTGGATCTCTTCCATGGTCGACGGCAGGGCAAGTCGCCAGTTCGGAAACTCGTGGACCGTCCCCGGCATGTTGGGCCGCTCGTGCACTCCGAGCGCGTCTTCCAGCGACGCCAGAACTATCCGCGTGGCGCCGCGCGCAAGGTGGCCGTAGAGCGCGACCGCGACGTCGACGGGATTCGCATCGTCGGGAAGGCCGGTGATCTGCACCGCCTTGTCGCGTAGGTGGTGGAGACGCGTCTCAGGGTCGGTGCGCGTCCATATCCCGGCCACCGTGGGCAGGTCATGCGTGCCGATCGCGGCCACCGCG
>Ga0075435_100003544_pt1 | contig 10599 bp, 9 predicted proteins | sample RhiMethybrSRZTD4_FD_75302 | JGI IMG/M metagenome (GOLD analysis project Ga0075435, IMG submission 75302) | Populus rhizosphere microbial communities from Tennessee, USA - Rhizosphere MetaG P. TD hybrid SRZTD4 | ecosystem: Host-associated > Plants > Roots > Rhizosphere > Soil | place: USA... | reverse complement strand
CATCCTGGCCAACCTCTGGCACGCCCCCATGGGCCAGAACGCGACCGGCTGCTCCACAACCGGGTCCAGCGAGGCGTGCATGCTGGCCGGGATGGCGCTGCTCTGGCGCTGGCGCGCGCGGCGGACGGCCGCGAACGCGGCCACCGCCCACCGCAGTGCTAGTTCTCACCCCACCGCCCCACCCAGCGCTAGTTCTCACCCCACCGCCCCACCCAATCTGGTGATGGGCACGAACGTGCAGGTGTGCTGGGAGAAGTTCTGCCGGTACTGGCAGGTGGAACCGCGGATGGTGCCGATGGTGCCGGGGCGCTACCACCTGACCGGGCCGGAGGCGGCGGCCCGGTGCGACGAGAACACCATCGGCGTGGTGGCGATCCTCGGCTCCACCATGGACGGCAGCTACGAGCCGGTCGGCGAGATCAACGCCGAACTGGACCGGCTGGCCGCCAGCGGCGGGCCGGACGTGCCGATCCATGTGGACGGGGCGTCCGGTGGGTTCGTCGCGCCGTTCCTGCAGCCGGAACTGGAATGGGACTTCCGGGTGCCGCGGGTGGCGTCGATCAACGCCTCCGGGCACAAGTACGGCCTTGTCTACCCGGGCGTCGGCTGGGTGGTGTGGCGCGAGGCCGCCGCGCTGCCCGATGACCTGGTGTTCAAGGTCAACTACCTCGGCGGCCAGATGCCGACGTTCGCGCTGAACTTCTCCCGGCCGGGCGCGCAGGTGGCCGCGCAGTACTACAACTTTCTGCGGCTCGGCTTTCCCGGGTACCGGCGGGTGCACCAGGCGTGCCAGGACATCGCCGTGCACATGTCCGAGAGCATCGCCAAGATGGGCCCGTTCGAACTGATCACCGACGGCCGGGAACTGCCGGTGTTCGCGTTCAAGATCGCGGATCCGCAGGCCAGCTACACGGTGTTCGACCTCACCGAGCGGCTGCGCACCCGCGGCTGGCTGGTGCCCGCCTACACCTTCCCCGCGGATCTCACCGACACGGCGGTCATCAGGGTGGTGATCCGTAACGGTTTCGGCCGGGACCTGGCCGATACGTTCCTAGCCGACCTGAACCACCACTGGCGCACCCTGGCGGCGCACCCGTCCGACTGCCCGCCGCTATTCCCCGAGGGCAAGCGGCAGAGCTTCGCGCACTAGGGGGCTAGACGCGCTTGATCCGGTCCAGGGCTTCGGCCAGGATGGCGGCACCGTCGGAGTCCGTGCGCCGTTCCTTCACGTAGGCCAGGTGCGTCTTGTAGGGCTCGCTGCGCGGCGGGTCGGGGGGGTTGGCCTCGTCCCGGCCGGCCGGGAAGCCGCACCGAGGGCAGTCCCAGGTCTCCGGGACGGCAGCGTCCGTCGCGAAGCTCGGCCGTGTTTCATGGTTGTTCGCACACCAGAACGACACGCGTATCCGCGGTGCCGCCTCGCCACGTTCCGCCTCACCCATGGGCCCCGCGCCCACGCGGCTCCCGCGGATGGCATTGCCACTACCCACTGACCACCCCTTGCTGAATTCGCTCACCCGACCAGAGCGGGCCTGGGCCCTTAGTGGTTGAGCAACAGATTCAGGGCCACGATGCAGAGGAACCAGAGAATACCGGTGAAGATGGTGAGACGGTCGAGGTTCCGCTCAACCACTGAGGACGAGCCGAGCGAGGAGGAGACCCCGCCGCCGAACAGGTCCGACAGCCCGCCGCCCTTGCCCTTGTGCAGCAGCACAAGCACGATCATCAGCAGGCTCGTGATGATCAGGACGACCGCAATTCCTATTTCCACTGCCGACTTTGTCCTTCCGGGTACCGTGCTCAGGCACCCACGGCCAGCTCCCGGTACCGGCAGATTCGCACGAACTCACCGGCGTCGAGGCTGGCCCCACCGACCAGGGCACCATCGATGGCTGGTTGGGCCATCATGTCTGCGATGTTGCCGGATTTAACCGACCCGCCATACAGGATACGCATATCCGCGGCCACATCGCGGCCGTGAACCGCGGAAACCCGGTCGCGAATGGCCGCGCCGGCCTCCTGCGCGTCCTGTGGCGTGGCCACGTCCCCGGTGCCGATGGCCCAGACCGGCTCGTAGGCGATGACCAGGCCGGCCACCTGCTCGCTCGTCAGGCCGTCCAGCGCGCCGTCCACCTGTGACTCGCAGTGGCTTATCTGGTGCCCGGCCTGGCGGATCTCCCGGGTCTCGCCGACGCACACGATCGGCGTCAGGCCCCATTTCAGCGCGGCCTTGACCTTCGCGTTCACCAGGGCGTTGGTCTCCGCGTGGTACTGGCGCCGTTCGGAATGCCCGGCGAGCACGTAGCCGCAGCCCAGCTTGGCCAGCATGGACCCGGACACGTCACCGGTGTACGCGCCGTCGTCGTGCGGGGAGATGTCCTGCGCGCCGTACCGGATCTCCAGCTTGTCCCCCATCACCAGCGTCTGCACGCTGCGCAGCGCGGTGAACGGCGGCAGGACCAAGACCTCGGTGGCCGCGTAGTCCTGGCGCTTGAGCCCGAAGGCCAGCTTCTGCACGAGCGCCAGCGCTTCCAGGTGGTTGCAGTGCATCTTCCAGTTGCCGGCGATCAGCGGCTTCCTCAAGGCTTTGCCCCCCTCGCGGGACGTCGCGCCGGAGGCGCGCCGGCCAGCCGAGCGCTTGGTCGTGCCGGAGGCACGCAACCCAGCAGGGTGGGAGGCCCATCGGGCCCGGGGGGCCCAATCCGACACAGTCTCGGCGCCGGGCCGCCGCGACGGAGTCGCGGCGTTCGGCCCGGCACCTGCGGCCCGCGGGCGGCGCTCACGTCTCGTCCCCGAGCGCGGCCAGCCCGGGCAACTCGCGGCCCTCCAGGTACTCCAGGCTCGCGCCGCCACCCGTCGAGATGTGGGAGAACGCATCAGGCGGCAGGTTTAGCTGCCGAACGGCCGCCGCAGAATCACCGCCGCCCACGACGGTCAGCCCGGTTACGGCGCTGATCGCCCCGGCGACTGCCCGGGTGCCGGCGGCGAACGCGGGCCACTCGAACACACCCGGGGGGCCGTTCCAGAAGACCGTCTTCGCATCGCTCAGCTTGCGGGCGAACAGTTCGCTGGTGGCCGGGCCGATGTCGAGCCCCGTCTTGCCGTCCGGGATGTCCGGCCCGGGTACGACCTCGGGCTGCGCGTCCGCGGCGAACCGGTCCGCCACCACGTGGTCCACCGGCAGTATCACTTCGACGCCTGCCTTGGCGGCGTCGGCGAGCACCGTGGTCACCTGGCCGAGCTGCTCGGCCTGGAGGATCGAATCCCCGATCCGGTGCCCCTGGGCGGCCAGGAACGTGTAGGCCATCCCGCCCGCGATGAGCAGCCGGTCCGCCTTACCGACGAGGTTTCCGATGACGGCCAGCTTGTCGGAGACCTTGGCACCGCCGAGCACCACCACATACGGCCGGGCCGGGCTGGTGGTCAGCTGCCGCAGCACCGCGACCTCGGCGAGGACCAGCTGCCCGGCCGCGTGCGGCAGCAGCCGGGGCGTGTCGTAGACGCTGGCGTGCATGCGGTGCATGGCGCCGAAGCCGTCGCCCACGTACACGTCCGCGAGGGCGGCGAGGCGCGCCGCGAGTTCCCCGCGCACCTCGTCGTCCTTGCTGGTCTCCGCGGGCTCGAACCGCACGTTCTCGCACAGCGCGACCTCGCCGGCGCCCATCGTCTCGGCGATGACCCTGGCAGACTCGCCTGCCACGTCACCGGCCAGCGTCACCGGCTGCCCGAGCAGCTCCGCCAGCCGCTCGGCCACCGGCCGCAGCGACGGCCCGCCTGCGGCCCGTTCCGCGTAGTCATCCCCCTTCGGCCGCCCGAAGTGCGCGCAGACGATAACGGCCGCCCCACGAGCGAGCAGGTCCCGTATCGTCGGCAGGCTGGCCCGGATCCGGCCGTCATCGCCGATTGCCCCGTTGTCCAGGGGCACGTTCAGGTCCGCGCGTACCAGGACCGTCCGGCCACGCACCTCGAGGTCCTCGGCTCGTCTCATCAGCGCGGAGATTCCGTTTCTCAAAAGGAGGCGGCGAGAGAAAGGCGGTCGGCGTTCACCGCAGCCGCGAGCCGACCAGGACGACGAGGTCGGCCAGCCGGTTCGAGTAGCCGAACTCGTTGTCGTACCAGCCGACGACCTTGACCTGGTCACCGTTGGCCATGGTGAGCGGGGAGTCGAAAATGCACGACCAGGGCGTGCCGACGATGTCGGAGGACACGATCGGGTCGGTGGAGTAGCTCAGGTAGTCCTTGAGCGGCCCCTCGGCCGCCGCCTGGTACGCCGCGTTGACCTCGGCCACGGTGGCCTCGCGCTCCAGCTGCACCACCAGGTCGGTGACCGACCCGTCGATCACCGGTACCCGCATCGAGATGCCGTCCAGCTTGCCCTTGAGCTCGGGGAGCACGAGGGAGGTGGCCTTGGCGGCGCCGGTGGTGGTGGGGATGATGTTCTGCGCAGCGGCCCTGGCCCGGCGCAGGTCCCGGTGCTGGAAGTCCTGCAGCACCTGGTCCGAGGTGTAGGCGTGGATGGTGGTCATCAGGCCCCGGACGACGCCGAAGCTGTCGGCAAGCACCTTGGCCATCGGCGCGACGCAGTTGGTGGTGCAGGAGGCGTTCGAGATGACGTCGTGCCGCGCGGGGTCGTAGCGGTCGTCGTTGACGCCCATCACGATCGTGATGTCCTCCCCCTTCGCCGGGGCGGAAATGATCACCTTCCGCGCGCCCGCGGTGAGGTGCGCCGCCGCGGCGTCGCGGGAAGTGAACCTGCCGGTGGACTCGATCACCACGTCGACGCCGAGCTCGCCCCAGGGCAGGGCCGCGGGGTCCCGCTCGCCGAGGATCCGGATCTCCTGGTCGCCGGCCCGGATGACGTCGCCCTCGGCGGTCACGTCCACGTCCAGCTTGCCCAGTACCGTGTCGTACTTCAGCAGATGCGCGTTGGTGGCCGGGTCGGTCAGGTCGTTCGCGGCGACGATCTCGATCTCGCTGCCCTGCGCGGCATGGACGGCGCGCCAGAAGTTCCGGCCAATCCGGCCAAACCCGTTGATGCCCACGCGGATGGTCACGGCGTTCTTCCCCTCTTACCAGCGGCTGACTTTGGGCGGCTCATCGAGCCTATCGAACCGCCATCGCTGCGTGGTCAGGGCAGCAGCATGTCCGGAGGAAGCTGCGCCTCGGTGCCCGGGATGCCCTGGTCGCGGGCGCGCTTGTCGGCCATGGCGAGCAGCCGGCGGATCCGGCCGGCGATGGCGTCCTTGGTCAGCTGCGGGTCCGCGAGCTGGCCGAGTTCTTCCAGGCTGGCCTGGCGGTGCTCGATGCGGAGCAGCCCGGCCACGGTCAGGTGCTCGGGTGCGTCGCCGCCGAGGATCTCCAGCGCCCGCTCCACCCTGGCCCCGGCGGCGACCGCGGCGCGGGCGCTGCGGCGCAGGTTGGCGTCGTCGAAGTTGGCCAGGCGGTTCGCCGCCGCCCTGACCTCGCGCCGCATCCGGCGCTCCTCCCAGGCGAGCACGCTGTCGTGCGCGCCGAGCCGGGTCAGCAGCGCGCTGATAGCGTCGCCGTCCCGCACCACGACCCGGTCCACCCCGCGCACCTCGCGGGCCTTCGCGTGGATCTTCAGCCGCCGGGCCGCGCCGGCCAGTGCCAGCGCCGCCTCCGGCCCGGGGCAGGTCACCTCGAGCGCCATCGACCGGCCCGGCCCGGTGAGGCTGCCGTGCGCCAGGAACGCGCCGCGCCACGCGGCCTCACAGTCGCACGTCGGGCCGGACACCACATGCCGGGGCAGGCCGCGGACCGGCCGGCCGTGGCTGTCCACCAGGCCCGTCTGCCGGGCCAGGCTGTCGCCGTCCTTGCGCACCCGCACCACGTACCGGTTGCCCTTGCGCAGCCCACCCGGTGCGACCACGATCAGGTCGCTGGTGTGGCCGAACACCTCCGCGATGTCCTTGCGCAGCCGCCGCGCCGCGGCGCCGGTGTCAAGCTCGGCTTCGACCACGATCCGGCCGCCGGCGATGTGCAGGCCGCCGGCGAAGCGCAGCAGGGTGGACACCTCCGCCTTCCGGCAGCACGGCTTCAAGACCTCAACGCGGCTCAGTTCGTCCTTGACCAGGCCGGTCATGGCCATCGCTTCACTCCCCCTCGAAGATTTCCGCGAACGCCCCTGCCAGCCGCCGCGGGTCGTGGAGCGGCGAGCCGTCACGCATCGCCAGGTTTGTCAGCACCAGCCTGCCACCGAGCAGGCTGGCCGCCTTCTCCAGTTCGGCCGCAGAGCCGCCGGCCGCCGAGCGGTCGGCGAGCACCACGTCCACCGTCAGGCCAGGCGCGTGCTCGGCGAGCACCTCCAGGTGGGCGTGCGGCGAGAACCCGTCGGTCTCCCCCGCCTGCGGCACCAGGTTCAGCGCGACGATCCGGCGGGCCGGCGTGGTGATCAGCGCCTCCGCCAGTTCGGGCACCAGCAGGTGCGGCAGAACGCTGGTGAACCAGGAGCCGGGGCCGAGCACCACCCAGTCCGCGGTGGCGACCGCGGCGATGCCCTGCGGGCAGGCCGGCGGGTCCGCGGGGATCAGCGACATCGACCGCACCCGGCCGGTGGTGGACGCGCAGGCAGCCTGCCCGCGGATCAGCGTGATCTCCCCCGGCTGGTCCGGGTCGGCGCCCTCCACCTCGGCGACCAGGTCCAGCGGCACCGACGCCATGGGCAGGACCCGCCCGTGCGCGCCGAGCAGCCGGCCGACCCAGTCCAGGCCCTGCACGGTGTCCCCGAGAAGCTCCCACAGGGCGACGATCAGCACGTTGCCGACGGCGTGGCCGCCGAGCCCGCCGCCCCCGGCGAACCGGTGCTGGACCACCTTGCTCCAGGTGGTGCCCCAGGCGTCGTCGCCGCACAGCGCGGCCAGCGCCATGCGCAGGTCGCCCGGCGGCAGCACACCGAAATCACGCCGGAGCACGCCGCTGGAGCCGCCGTCGTCGGCCACCGTCACGATCGCGGTGAGCTGCCGGGTGACCCGGCGCAGCGCCGACAGCGAGGCGAACAGGCCGTGCCCGCCGCCGAGCGCCACCACCTTCGGGTTGAGCGGCCGCACGGCGGGGACGACCTGGTCAGGCGCGCGTGCCGTCATTCACGCCCCAGATCCCGGTGTACCACCTGGACCCCGAGCCCGGACTCTTCCAGGCGGCCCGCGATCTCCTCCGCCATGGTCACGCTGCGGTGCTTGCCGCCGGTGCAGCCGATCGCCACCGTCGCGTAGTGCTTCCCCTGCCGCCGGTACCCGTCGAGGGTGATCCGCAGCGTCGCGGTGTAGGAGCCGAGGAACTCATTGGCGCCGGGCTGGCTGAGTATGTACTTGCGGACGCGGTCATCCTGCCCGGTCAGCGGCGCAAGTTCCTCGACCCAGCGGGGGTTCGGCAGGAACCTGCAGTCGGCGACCAGGTCCGCGTCCACCGGCAAACCGTACTTGTAGCCAAACGAGACGACGCTCAGCCGCAGTGCGGTCGCCGCCGGGGTGCCGAAGAAATCGCGCATCCGGGCGCGCAGTTCGTGCACGTTGAGCGCGGAGGTGTCGAGTACCAGGTCCGCCTCCTCCCGGAGCTCGCTGAGCCGTTGCCGTTCGGCGGCGATCCCGTCGACGACCCGGCCATCCTCCTGGAGCGGATGCGGCCTGCGCACGTTCTCGAAACGCCGCACCAGGGCCTCGTCGCTCGCCTCGAGGAACAGCACCCGGGGCCGGATGCCGCGGGAGCCCAGCTCACGGATGCTCGACTCCAGGTCGGTGGAGAACGCCGGGCTGCTGCGCAGGTCCATCACCGCGGCGATCTTCGGCAGCGTCCCGCTGGCCCGCATCGCCAGGTCGACCATGGTCGGCAGTAGCCGCGGTGGAAGGTTCTCGATGACGTACCAGTCCAGGTCCTCCAGCGACTTGGCGGTCGTGCTCTTTCCCGCGCCGGACATCCCGGTGATGATCACGACGTCGGCCGGAGGGCCCGCCTGCGCGGCGTCTTCTTCTGTATTGCTCATGTTCCCCCGCTGCTGTTGTCGCCATTCGCCCGGCCGGGTGCCAGCGCCGCCAGCACCGCGCTCGCCAGGCGCGGGCCGATCCCGGGCAGTTCCGCAATCTCTCCCTCGGTCGCGCCGGCGAGCTTGCGCACCGAGCCGAAGTGCCGTAGCAGCGTAGCCCGCCGGGCCGGGCCGAGTCCCGGCACCGCGTCAAGCTCGCTTACCGCGAGCGCCTTGGACCGCTTTGCCCGGTGGTAGGTGATGGCGAACCGGTGCGCTTCGTCCCTGACCCGCTGCAGCAGGTACAGGCCCTCGCTGCTGCGCGGCAGGATCACCGGGGCGTCCTCGCCGGGGAGCCACACCTCCTCAAGCCGCTTGGCCAGCCCGCAGACGGCGATGTCGTCGATGCCCAGTTCGTCCAGCGCCCGTACCGCGGCCGCGACCTGCGCCGGGCCGCCGTCGACGACCACGAGGTTCGGCGGGTAGGCGAACTTGCGCGGGCGGCCGTCCTCATCCAGCGGCGACGGGCGCCCGGCGGCCGGATCGCCGCCGGCCGGGTCACGGGTCGCGAACTCGCCCGCCGGGTCCCCGAGCATGTCCAGTTCGCCGGTGGCTTCCCGTTCTTCCAGGTAACGGCGGAACCGCCGGGTGATCACCTCGTGGATGGCGGCGACGTCGCCCTCGCCGCCGGTGCCCTTGATGCTGAACCGGCGGTACTCGCTCTTGCGGGCCAGCCCGTCCTCGAACACCACCGCGGACGCGACGACGTGCGTGCCCTGCAGGTTGGACACGTCGTAGCACTCGATCCGCAGCGGGGCCTCGTCCAGCCCGAGCGCCTCCTGGATCTCGCTCAGCGCCCGGCTGCGCGTGGTGAGGTCGCTCGCCCGCCGCATCTTGTGCTGGGTCAGCGACTCGGCCGCGTTGCGCGCCACGGTCTCCAGCAGCGCCTTCTTGTCCCCGCGCCGGGGCACCCGCAGGCTCACCCGGCTGCCGCGCTGACGGCAGAGCCATTCCTCCACAGCCGGGGCAGCCGGCGGCAGGACCGGGACGAGGACCTCGCGCGGGACGCTGGCCCGGGCTGGGTCGCCGCTCCCCTGCTGCCCCCCGTTGCCTCCGGGCGAGGCGACGGCGTCCTCGCCGTAGACCTGGCCGAGGAACTGCTCGACAAGCTCGCCGGTGGTGACCTCCTCGACCTTGTCCACGACCCAGCCGCGCTGCCCGCGAACCCGCCCGCCGCGCACGTAGAACACCTGCACCGCGGCTTCGAGCTGGTCCTCGGCCAGCGCGATGACGTCGCAGTCGGTGCCGTCGCCGAGCACGACCGCCTGCCGTTCCAGCGCCCGGGCCAGGGCCTGGATGTCGTCTCTCAGTCGCGCGGCGCGCTCGTACTCCTCCGCCTGCGCCGCGGCGCGCATCTGCCCTTCGAGCCGCTTGGTGAACCGGGCCGTCTGCCCGGCCATGAAGTCGCAGAACTCCTCGGCGAGATTGCGGTGCTCGGCCTCGGTGACGCGCCCCACGCACGGCGCGGAGCACTTGCCGATGTACCCGAGCAGGCACGGCCGGCCGATCTGCCCGGCCCGCTTGAACACCCCGGCCGAGCAGGTGCGGACCGGGAACACCCGCAGCAGCGTGTCCACGGTCTCCCGGATCGCCCACGCGTGCGAGTACGGCCCGAAGTACCTGGTGCCGCGGCGCTTGGCACCCCGGGTCACCATCACCCGCGGGAACTTCTCCTCCAGCGTGACCGCGAGGTAGGGGTAGCTCTTGTCATCCCGGTACCGGATGTTGAACCGGGGGTTGAACTCCTTGATCCAGGAGTATTCGAGCTGCAGGGACTCCACCTCGGTGCCGACCACGGTCCAGTCCACGCCCGCCGCGGTGGACAGCATCGCCTGGGTGCGCGGATGCAGGCTGGCGAAGTCGGCGAAGTAGGAGTTGAGCCGGGACCGCAGGTTCTTCGCCTTGCCCACGTAGATGACCCGGCCATGCTTGTCACGGAACCGGTACACGCCGGGCGACTCCGGGATCGAGCCCGGGGCCGGCCGGTAGCCGTGCGGATCAGCCACGGCAGCAACTCTATGCGCGCCAGGCGCCCTCGGGTGTCAGCTGCAAGCTCACTACTGGAACGCTTCCACCGGGGGGCAGGCGCAGAGCAGGTTCCGGTCGCCGTAGGCCTGGTCGATGCGCCGCACCGGGGGCCAGTACTTGCCCCGGTGGTCACCGGCCAGCGGGTAGGCGGCGTCCTCCCGCGAGTACGGGTGCTTCCAGTCGGCGGCGAGCAGCATCGGCGCCGTGTGCGGGGCGTTGGCCAGCGGGCTGTCCTCCCGGTCGTAGTCGCCCGCGGCGACCCTGGTGATCTCCTGCCGGATCGCGATCATCGCCGCGCAGAACCGGTCGATCTCGGCCAGGTTCTCGCTCTCGGTCGGCTCGATCATCAACGTCCCGGCCACCGGGAACGACATGGTGGGCGAGTGGAACCCGTAGTCGATCAGGCGCTTGGCCACATCGTCCACGGTGACCCCGGTCTGCTTGGTCACGGGCCGCAGGTCGACGATGCACTCGTGCGCGACGAGGCCGTTCCGCCCGGTGTAGAGCACCGGGAAGTGGTCGTCCAGTCGCCGGGC
>Ga0075435_100003539_pt1 | contig 10606 bp, 7 predicted proteins | sample RhiMethybrSRZTD4_FD_75302 | JGI IMG/M metagenome (GOLD analysis project Ga0075435, IMG submission 75302) | Populus rhizosphere microbial communities from Tennessee, USA - Rhizosphere MetaG P. TD hybrid SRZTD4 | ecosystem: Host-associated > Plants > Roots > Rhizosphere > Soil | place: USA... | reverse complement strand
TTTGATCTGTGTTTATCTGTGTTTTTCTGTGGCCTTCCACTGTGGCGTCATGCAGTCGGCCGGAAGTAGAGCGTCATCGCGGCCCCGATCGAGACCAGCAGCAGGCCGACGTAGAGCATCGGGTTCACCGGGTTCTTGGGCGGGTGGATCGCCATGCTGAGGAACACGTTGACGATCGGCGCGCCGCCGAAGACGAGCGGCATGACGTAGAGCGGCAGGCCGCCGGCGCGGAAGGCGTAGATGATGCACGCGGCCCCGATCGCGCCGAGAGCGCCGGCCACGCTGGCGGTCAGCACGCCCTGGCTGCTGAAGACCGACACGCTCGTGCCCGGGCCGAGCACCGCGACCGGCACGATGACGCCGATCAGAAAGTAGGCGACGCCGACGCAGAGCAGCGCCTTGAGCGGATTCCCGAGCTGCTGTCCGCCGAGATACAGCAGCACGCCGTAGGCGCCCCACGACAGGACCGCCCCCGCGACGAACAATACCCAGCCCATACGGCTCCTCTTCTGTGCAGCAACAGTAGTCATAGCGACGGCGGTGATTGTATCTAAAGCCCGGGGCGGAGGTCTGCCGGCAGGAAGAGCTCGTTGGCCTTCTCCGGCGCGGCGGCCACCGGGGTGCCGGCGTCCCACGTCGGGATGACGTGCTTGTTCTCCGGGTACATCTCTTCCATCGGCGCCCACACCTTGTCGACGCGGGTGTTGAAGAGATCGCCGATGAGGAGGTCGGTCACGGTGCCGCGCAGCTCGGGGTGCTTGTGCATGAAGCTGCCGAAGCTGAAGCCGGCGTAGTACTCGCACACCAGGCGGCGCATGCGATCGACGCCGGTGTTGAACTCCGGCGCCCAGCGCCCGAGCTGCGCCGCCGACGTGTCGCCCTTCTTCAGCCCGTCGACGATCGCTTCGGCGGCCAGCTCGCCGGACTTGAGCGCCAGCAGCACGCCCGAGGAGTAGAGCGGATCGAGGAAGCCCCAGGCGTCGCCGATCAGCACCCATCCATCCCCCGACGCCCGCGTCGTCCGATAGGAATAGTCCTTGGTGGCGAAGAACCCGGCGGCGCGCGTCGCCTCGCCGATGCGCTTCTTCACCGCCGGCGTGCGCTCGACCTCCTCGAAGTAGATCTTCTCGAAGTCCTTGCCGCGCCCCTTGAACAGGTAGTCGAACGGCGCGACGACGCCGATCGAGACCACGTCGTCGTGCTGCGGGATGTACCAGAACCAGCCCTTGCGATCGGGCGTCTGCAGCACCATCGTCGCCCCTTCGTCGCGGCCGCTGTCGCGGTAGGCCCCCTGCCAGTAGGTCCAGATCGCCCCCTTGTTCAGGATCGGATCCCAGACGCGCAGCTGCAGGCGGTTGGCGATGAGGCCGTTCTGGCCGCTCGCATCGACGACGACCTTGGCGCGCACCTCTCGGTCCTTCAGCCTGACGCCGACGGCGCGTCCCGTCTCAGGATCTCCATCGAAGATCACGTCCAGCACGCGGACGCCCTCGTGCGCGTTGACGCCGTGCTCGCGCGCGTTCTGCAGCAGCATCTGGTCGAACTCGCTGCGCACCACCTGCCACGTCTGCGAGCATTCGTGCGGCTTGTTGTCCCAGAAGTAGAACGGCGCCGACTCGCGGCCGACGGCGTTGACGAACTGGACGCTGAACTTCTTGACGAAGTGGCTGCGCTGCATCTTCTCGAGCATGCCCAGCTTCTTCAGCACCCAGTAGGTCTCGGGGATCAGCGACTCGCCGATGTGGAAGCGCGGGAAGTGCTCGCGCTCGAAAAGCTCGACGTTGAGCCCTTCCTTGGCGAGCAGCGTGGAGACCGTGGATCCGGCGGGTCCGCCGCCGATGACGATGACGTCTGGTTGATTCATTCAGTGTCCGAGGTCCGAGGTGCGAGGTCCGAGGTGCGACGTGCGTTTCCGGAAGGCTTGAGGCGCTCGGCGATCTCGACTGGAATATCGGCAGACTTCATGCTGCCGTCCGGCAGTTTGTTGACGCACGCAATCTTCCAGGTGCCGCTCGCGATCCGCTCACTGTCACGGGTGACGACGCCCTCATACCGGATTGTCCGGCCGGTCATCTCGGCGATCCTGACCGTGACGTCGAATTCCTGCTCGAACCTGAGCGGCCGGTGGTACTCGCACGAGGCCGCCACGCGCGGCCAGCCGATCGGTGACTGCGGGGGATGAATGCTCAAGCCCACCTCACGCCACAGCTGATGCTCAGCATCTTCGAAGTAGCGAAAAAAATTGGAGAAATGGACGATACCTGCCGCGTCGGTCTCGGAGAACTGCACGCGTCTCCGCACACGCACTTCGCGCCCTTCCGCGTCTCCCGCCTCGCGCCTCGCGCCTCCCACTACGTGTACCGAATGTTCGTGTGCTGCGGCAGGAAGAAGCGTGGCAGCAGCGAGTCGACCCGCATCAGCCCGTCGCGCGTCAGCGCGATCCGCTCGGGCGTGGCCTCGGCCAGGTAGCCGTCGGCGCGGAGGCTGTCCCACTGGTCGGCGAACTGCGCCAGCACGTCGGCGCCGTACTTGTCGGCGAAGTAGGCCGGCCGCAGCCGTCCCAGCTTCATCTGCAGCACCAGCTCGCGGCGCATCCGCTCCTCGTTGGTCGGGCGATAGGCGCGCCCGAGCGGCAGCTCGCCGGCGAGGACCGCCTCGCTGTAGGCCTCCCAGGTGTCCTTGTTCTGCAGGTGGACGCCGTTGACGTGGCCGAACGAGGCGACGCCGAGCCCGGCCATGTCGGCGCCCTGCCAGAGGCGATCGCGATAGATGAACTTCGTCGTCGCCGGATCCTTGACCGCGGTGTAGGCGCTGCCGATGTGATAGCCGGCGCGCTCGAGCGCCTCGAACGCCTCCGCCACCCAGCGCCGCTTCGTGTCCCAGCCGGCGAGCGATCCGGTCAGCGTGTTCGTCTTCGCGAGCAGGTCCTTGCTGATCGTGGTGTTGTAGGGCAGCTCCATCTGGTAGACGGTCACGCTGTCGGGCTCGAGGGCGATCGTCTTCTCGATGTTGCGCTGCCAGTTGTCTTCGGTCTCGCCGAGCATCCCGGCGATCAGGTCGATGTTGATCTGCGGGAAGTGCAGCGAGCGCGCGAAGCGGTAGGCGGTCTCGATCTCGGGCGAGCGGTGCGCGCGGCCGTTGATCTCGAGGATGCGGTCGTCGAAGTTCTCGACGCCGAGGCTGAGCCGCGTCACCCCCATCTTCCGGATCGCCGTCAGCTTGTGCTGGGTCAGCGTGCCGGGCTCGCACTCGAAGGTGATCTCTTCCGCCTGGTTCCACGGCGTGACCTTCTTCAGGCGATCGACGAGCGACTGCAGCTGCTGCGTCGAGAGGAACGAGGGCGTGCCGCCGCCGAAGTAGACGAAGTTCAGCGGCCGCCCGGCGATGGCCGGCTGCTGCGCGTACATCTCCCATTCACGCGCGAGGACGTCGAGGTACTGCGCGATCTCCTGCGCGTTCTTGTCGGTGTAGACGCGGAAGTAGCAGAAGTGGCAGCGCTTGCGGCAGAAGGGGATGTGAAGGTAGAGGCCGAGCGGCGTGCCCGGCTTCGGCGCCGAGGCGAGCGCGACCGTCGCGTCGCGCTCGACCGCGTCCTTCGTCCAGACCGAAAACGGTGGATAGGTGGCGACGAAATAGCTGCCGACTTCCGGTTCCGCGACGCCCGTGAGGTTCGTGTCTGCCATTGGGTTAACCAAAACACAAGAGGCGGCCGTCCTGCGCACCAATCACGATGCGGCCGCCCGAAATCGCCGGGGAGGCGGTCAGCGCGTCGCCGACTTCGTACTCCCACAGCTTCCTGCCCGACTGCGCGTCGAGCATGTAGAGCTTGCCGTCGCTCGACCCGACGATCACCCGTCCGCCGGAGATCGCCGCCGAGGAGTCCACGCGCGCGCGCGTCGTGAACTTCCACGCCACCTTGCCGGTGGCGGCGTCGATCGCGTGCACCGACTTGTCGCGCCCGCCGATCACCACGCGGCCGCCGATCAGCGCCGGCGAGGCGTAGAACGGGAACTGCCGATCCGGATCCCGGTAGCGCCAGGCGATCTTCTTCGCCGCCAGATCGAGCCCCAGCACCTCGTTGTCGAAGGTGCCGAGATACGCGCGCGTCCCCTCGACCGCCGACGAGGATCCGGTATTCGCCCCGATCGGGATCTCGAACAGCACCCTGCCGTCGGCGGCGCGGACGGCGCGGAAGCGCTCGTCGCACCCGGCGAAGTAGATCGTGCCGTTGACGACCGCCGGCGTCGCGTGCACCTGCGCGTCGGTCTTCAGCTTCCACCGCACCTTGCCGGTGCGCGCCTCGAGCGCGTAGAGGTGCGTGTCGTACGACCCGATCAGCACCAGGTCGCCGGCGATCACCGGCGACGACTTGATCTCGCTGCCGGTCTTGAAGGTCCACGCCTTCGCGCCGTCCTTCACGTTCACGGCATGGAAGACGCCTTCGAGGTCGCCGATGTAAACAAGCCCGCCCGCCACGGCGGCAGACGACTCGCCGATGAGGTTGCCGGTGGCGTACTTCCACCGCAGCTTGCCGCTGGCGAGATCGATCGCCAGCAGGTTGCCGTCCCCGGCGCCGACGTAGACGACGCCGTCGGCAATCGCGGCCGACGACTCGATCGTCTCACCCGCCTCGTACGTCCACTTGAGCGCCGGCGCCGCGGGGACTTCGCCAGCCGCCCCCGTCAGCCGCGGACTCCCTCTGAACTGGGGCCACCCCGGGTCCGTCGACTGCACGGCCCACGGCTCAGCCACAAAGGCCACGAAGAACACAAAGAGCACAAAGAGGACATGAAAAAAATTCTGTGTGGTCTTTGTGACCTTTGTGATCTTCGTGGCCGGGCCGTGGCCCGTGCAGCCGCTACTTCCCATCTACTGACAATGCAAACAACTGGTTCCGGTTATTGAGGTACAGGCGCCCGTGCGCCGGCACCAGCGTGGCGTAGACGGCGCTGCCCATGTTCATCTCGCCCAGCACCTTCTTCGTCTTGCCGGTCGCCAGCACGGTGACGTCGCCGTCCTCGTCGCCGAGGTAGATCCGCCCGTCGACCACCATGGTCGAGCCCCACACCGCGGCGAACATGTCGTGCGTCCAGTAGACCTGCCCGGTCTTCGCGTCGAGGCAGTGCAGGAAGCCGCTGAAGTCGGGAATGTAGAGCAGGCCGTCGGCGAGCGACGGCGTCGAGATCGAGCGGCGGATCTTGTCGTAGTGCCAGAGGCGGCCGGTCTGCGTGATGTCGCCGCGCTTGGTCGCGTCGATCGCGTAGAGATGGCCGACGCCCTCGCCGTGCTCCGGATCCTGGCCGTTGGCGATGTAGACCTTGTCGTCGTAGATGACCGGCGTGCCGATCACCTCATTGCGCGTCTTGGGCCACACCGCGTCCTTCGGGTTGGTGTCGAACTCCCAGAGCTTCTTGCCCTTGAGATCGTAGCCGCGCACCCAGCCGTCCCCCTGCGCGCTGACCACCTGCTCGACGCCGCCGATCTTGCCCACCGACGGCGTGGACCACTGGCCGTGCAGGATGCGGTCCTGGACCGAGTTGTCTTCCCACGCCAGCTCGCCCGTGACCTTGTCGAGCGCGATGATCGCCGGCGCCTTCGGCGACGGGATGTGGACGTGGCTCTCGTCCTGCCCGTTCGAGGTGCTGACGAAGATCAGGTTGCCGTAGATCACCGGCGACGAGTTCGACAGGTTGTGCGGATAGGAGCCGACTTCCTCCATCATGTCGAACGACCAGATGACGTCGGCGTCGTGCGGCCCGGTCAGCTTCTCGTCCTTCACCGGTCCCTGGTTGCCGTCGGCGAAGCCGTTGATGTCGAGACACCACACCACGCCGCGGTTGCTGACGTAGTAGAGCTTGTTGCCTTCGACCGCGGGAGAGCTGGCGACCCCCTGGTAGGGCCAGTCGTTGGCGCGCCCCGACGACAGCTTCTCGTGCGTCTGCTGCCACATGAACTCGCCGGTGTCTTCCTTGAACGCCATCAGCACGCCGCGGTCGCCCGGCTGCTTCGGATCGCGCATCGCTTCGTTGTTCGTGCCGACGAACACCATCCCGCCCGCGACGACGGGGTTGCCGTAGCTCTGCGATCCGAGCTCGGCGACCCACTTGACGTTCTTCTTCGTCTTGACGTCCCACTCGGTGGGCAGCCCCTTCATGTTCGAGACCATGTTGCGGTCGGGTGTGCCACCCCACATCGGCCAGTCGCCGGTGCCGGGATCACTTGTGGCTTCCGCCTTCAGGCGGAAGGCACCAGCAGCAACTGCGACGATGGCGAGCGCGAGCAATATCTTCTTCATTGGTTTTTCGCGACCTTGATGTTGTCGATGTAGGCGCCGAACTCGGCGTCGATGAAGAACCCGGGCGCCCCCTTGTGATTGCCGATGGGATCGATCTTCTCGATCGTCCACGCGTCCGGTTCCTGCGCGCCCGTCGGCCACGCCTTGCCGCGCGCCCGCACCTTGCCGTCGGGCATGTTTTCGACCCGCAGCTTGAGGTGATACCAGGTGTCGGGCTTCCACTCGTAGGGCACGACGGCCGCGCGGTGCGTCTCCGGCTCCCACGACTCGATCTTCATCTCCTGCGCGTTGCCGTAGAGGATCAGCGAGTAGCGCTGCGCCGTGACGCCGAGATCCGACATCTGCCGCCTCTTGGTCGTCCCGCGCACGTCCGCTTCGACGGTGTAGTCCGAGAGATTGACGTCGCCGACGAAGCCGCGATACCGCTTGAAGATCGTGTTGTCGGGCGCCTTGTAGAGCGCCTTCTGTCCGTCGATCGCGCCAACCGCGGTCTTCGCGGTGCCGACGATGATCCACCCGGGCGGGACCGAGCCATCCGCCATCGCGTCGAACGTCTCGGTCCACGGCAGCGGCCGCACGACGCGCGCGCGCGCCTCGCCCGACACCGCCCCCGCGGTCGCCTTGATCGTGCCCGCCTGCTCGACGACGTCCGTCGCCGGCGTGAACGTGCCGTCGGGTGCGACCGTGCCCTTCAAGCCGGTCAGCGACCAGGTGACGTTCGACGCGGGGCCGATGGCGCGGCCCATCCGGTCGAACGCCGTCGCCGTGAGCTTGACCGCCTGTCCGGGCTTCAGCACCATCTCTGTCGGCGAGACGCGAACCCAGGTGGCATCGCCTTCGCCCTTCGCCGCCGGCTCGTCCACCGTGAACCCCGCCGGCTTGGTCGGGGTCTTCGCGCCGATCGCGTAGACGCCGCCCGTCGAGACGAAGAAGATGCGCCCGCGCGACACCGCGGCCCCCCCGAAGATCGGTTCCGGGATTCCCGCCGACTGCCCGGCGTTGTCGTCCTTGCTCGGCGGCATCTCCACGTCGCTCAGGATCTCGGCGTGATCCGCGAACGGACGGACGATGAAGAACTTGCCGCTTTCGGTGCCGACGTAGAGCTTGCCGTCGGCGAAGACGAGCGGCGCCTTCTGGATCGTGCCGAGCGTCTGCGTCCACAGCAGCTTGCCGCCCTCGACGTCGTAGGCCTTGAGCCGCGAGCCGTTCTCCACCTGGTAGACGCGGCCGCTGTCGATGACGGGCGAGGAGAAGCCGAACTGATCGCCCTTCTGCGCCCACTTCGTCGTCTTGATCTCGCCGGTCTGCGAGCCGTCGATCGCCGCGATCATGCCCAGCTCGGGGACGTCGAGGTTCTCGTCGCCGTGCGAGACGATGACGGTATTGCCCGAGACGACCGCGCCGGTGTTGATCGCGCGCTTGGCGATGACCGTGCCCCACACCTTCTCGCCGGTCTGCGGCTTCATCGCGTAGACGCCGCCGTCGCCGCTGCCGCTGATCAAAAGACGCAGCCCGTTGATCGGCGCGATGAGCGGCGCCGCGTAATTAGTGTCGTAGGGGCGCCCGCCCGGACTGGTGATCCAGATGATCTCGCCGCTGCGCTTGTCGAGCGCCACGAACCGGTGCTGCCGCGACGCGCCCGAGCCCCAGCTCGAGATCGCGGCGGAGACGATGACCAGGTCGCCGTCGATGATCGGCGACGAGGTGCGGCCGCCGTGCGTGGTGAACGCGGCGAACTCTTCGCCGATCGAGCGATCCCAGAGCAGCTTGCCGTCCTTGTTCAGCGCGATGACCGTCGCGCCGACGCCGAGCGCGTAGATGTTGCCGGTCTCGGGATCGGCGGCCGGCGAGGCCCAGCCGACCCGATGCGGCGGCACGTCGCTCTGGAACACGTTGAACTTGTATTCCCACATCAGCCGGCCGGTGTCGGCGTCGAGCGCCATGACGCGCTCCTGCATGTTCTCGCCAAGGCCGGCGGGGTTCTGCACGTAGACGCGGTTGCCCATGACGACCGGCGCCGAGCGCCCGCCGTAGGGCGCGCGCCACAGGAAGCCGGTGCCGTTCAACTGCCACTTCTCGATCAGGCCGGTTTCATCCGACCGCCCGTCGCGATGCGGGCCGCGCGCGTCGGGCCAGTCGCCGAGCGCCACCTTCCGCCCCTGGGGCTGCGGCTGGGCCAGGATGACCGCACTTAGTAGGAGTACAAGCGGACCGAGCACGAACTGTCGTTTCAGCATGGCCTTCACTCGTTTACGCCATCTTACCGCAGCGCGTTTCGTGCCCCGGGCTGTGACGAATGCTGGGACAACCCCGGAACTTCGGGCCGTTTGCGCCGTTACCATTGGGCATAATGATGCGCATGCGATTGACCCTCGTGCTCCTCGGCCTCGGCCTGCCCGCCGTCGCCGCCGCCCAGACCACCCAGCCGGCCGGGCAGGTCACGCTGCCGACCGTGACCGTCACCGCCCAGAAGGAGCCGGCCGATCCCCAGGGCCTGCCGGTCAGCGTCAGCATCGTCCCGCTCGATTCGCTGTGGAACGGCGGCATGACCACCATTGGCGAGGCGGCCATCTACGCGCCGAACACGTATTTCACCGACTTCACCGCGCGGAAGCTGAGCAACCCGCGCTTCCGCGGAATCGGGTCGAGCCCGGCCAATTCCGCGATTACGACCTATATCGACGGCGTGCCGCAGCTGAACACCAACTCGTCCAGCCTCGAACTGCTCGACGTCAGCCAGCTGGAGTTCGTGCGCGGTCCGCAGAGCGCGCTCTTCGGGCGCAATACGCTGGGCGGCCTCGTTAACGTCAGCACGCCGCGGCCGTCCTTGACCAAGTGGACGGGATCCGCGGTGGTGCCGTTCGGCAATTACAGCTCGATCGACGTGCGCGCCGCCGCCTCCGGCCCGCTGGGCGGCAAGGCCGCGGTCGGCTTCGCCTTCGGCCACGCGCAGCGCGACGGCTTCACGAAGAACGACGTGACCGGCAACGACATCGACTACAGGAACGGCACCTTCGGCAAGGCGCAGCTGCTGCTCACGCCGACGGCGCAGTGGGAGGCGCGCCTCATCTACACCGGCGAGCGCGCGCGTGACGGCGACTACGCGTTGAACGACCTGCAGGCGCTGCGCGACAACCCGTTCCACTCGTCGCGCGATTTCGAGGGGCACACCGATCGCGACGTGCAGTCGACGACGTTCCTGGCGCGGCACGTCGGGAAGAAGATGGCCTTCTCGTCGACGACCGGCATCGTCCACTGGAAGACGCAGGACGCCACCGATCTCGACTACACCCCGGCGCCGCTGCTCACGCGCGTCAACGACGAAAAGGATCTGCAGGTCACGCAGGAAGTGCGCTTCGCGTCGGCCCCGTCCGCGCCGGTGGCGGTGGGCAAGGCCTCGCTCAAGTGGCAGGGAGGCGTGTTCCTGTTCACGCAGAACTACGACCAGGACGCGGTCAACACCTTCGCCCCGTTCGTGCTGTCGCCGTTCATCAACATCGCGGTGCACCAGCACAGCCCGCAGGCGGCGCTCGACGACGCCGGGCTCGGCATCTACGGCAACGGCACGTTCACGATGGATCGGCTCGACCTCACCGTCGGCGCGCGCGTCGATCGCGAGCATCGCGAGGCGAATCTCGCGACCTTCTTCGTCGAGCCGCTGTTCCAGCAGGCGCCTGCCGTCATCGCCGAGGAGACCTTCGCCAACGTCTCGCCGCAGGCCGCGGTCGCCTATCGCGTGCGCCCCGACGCGATGGCTTACGTCTCGTTCACCGGCGGCTTCAAGGCGGGCGGCTTCAACCCGGCGTCGCCGGTGGGCGCCGAGGCGTATGGCGAGGAGAAGACGTGGAACCTCGAAGGCGGCTTCAAGAGCGCCTGGGCCGGCCGGCGCGTGACGACGAACGTGTCGGTGTTCTCGATCGACTGGACCGACCTGCAGCTGAACCTGCCGAACCCGCAGGTGCCGGGGCAGTTCTACATTGCCAACGTCGGCGGCGCGCGCAGCAGCGGCGTCGAAGTCGAGGTGAACGGCCGCGCCCGTGACGGCGTGGACCTGTTCGCCACCTTCGGCTACACGCACGCGCGCTTCGACGCCGACACCTCGTCGAGCGGCGCGCCGGTGGGCGGCAACGCGATCCCGAACACGCCCGACTACACGGCGAGCTTCGGCACGCAGCTCTCGCACGCGCTGGCGCCGGCGCTGCGTCTCTACGGGCGCGCCGAAGTGGTGTTCTACGGCGCGTTCAAGTACGACGACCTGAACCTGGCGGGGCAGGAGGCGTATTCGCTGGCCAACTTCCGCGGCGGCGTGAA
>Ga0075435_100003538_pt1 | contig 10606 bp, 6 predicted proteins | sample RhiMethybrSRZTD4_FD_75302 | JGI IMG/M metagenome (GOLD analysis project Ga0075435, IMG submission 75302) | Populus rhizosphere microbial communities from Tennessee, USA - Rhizosphere MetaG P. TD hybrid SRZTD4 | ecosystem: Host-associated > Plants > Roots > Rhizosphere > Soil | place: USA... | reverse complement strand
CGGCGGTGGGGTGTCACCCAGGGTCGGCAGCGAAGAGCGGCGCCAAGGTCCCCACCGTCCAGTCGAGCATCCACCCGAGCGCGATCCCGGAGGAAGCGTTCGGGGCATCGGTCCACCGCCTGCTCCGCGACGGAAAGCAGACGCCCGAACGCCTGAGCCTGCTGGCCGGCGTCGTTTCGCGCCAGCTCTCGCACGCGGGCGAACGCTTTGCCGCGCGGCAAGAAGAACGCGGCCTCGCAAGTCTCACTGGAGCTTTCCTTCTCGTACGAGCAGGGGAATTTCGTATGGAGATGGTCAACGGAGGCGAGCAAGCCCTCGCCTCGGCTCTGTCCGTCGTCGCTCCGCGCGGCGATGAAGGGCGCGCCGTCGCTTTCTTGATGATGCAGAACGCGCTCGCGAAGCCGGGCACGCCCTCGAAGCGCGACAACGAAGAGCATCTCGTCGCGCTCAAGGCCTGGATGCAGGATACGCGAGGCGGCACGAGCCTCGAGGCTCTCGGCAGCATGCAGCGAATCTACACGCTAAGATCGCTGGTCGAGCCGACGACCGAATCCATGACCGCCGCGCGCGACGCGACCGTGAAGTGGATTGAGCAAGCGCTCCGCATGAACGACGAACGCAAGGTCGGCTCGCCGCGCCCACGCCGGGAGGACGCGCTCGAGGCTTTCCGCGCCTTCCGATCGGGCGCAGAAACGCTCGCCGCGCTTCACCTCCGCAACGGCGATGCGCTCGGCGCCCTGGCGGACATCGAACACACGTCCGCGCACAAGATCAGGCCTCCGTCGCTGTACGATCGGCTCGATCGCGCCGCGAACGGCGGCGACGCGGCGGCATGGCGCGACCTTTTGGCCTGGCTCTGGAACCCCGATCGCAAGGACAGCCCCGGGCCGGCGGGTGGCGAGGCCGACCCCGAGCTTGCCGTCGAACCGAGCTTGCTCAAAGCGGCGCTTTTCGGAACGGCGATCGAGGCCTATCGCCTCGACCCGACGGTTCCCGACGTCACCATCGCGCTGGCCACGTTGCTCGTCCAGATGGGGCTGCCGGAGGCCGCACCTTGGGTCCTCGCCGATTCGGCGGTCACCAAACCGAACGCATCGGTTCTCAGCGGATCGCTCGGCTTGGTTTACAAGACGATCGGACTCGAAGCCGAATCGGATGACATCGCAACGGCGCGGCGTGTCTATGCGTCCGCCGATCCGCTCCTTTCGCTCGCCGCGCGACCCGAGTGGAGGGGCAAAGTCGAACCGAGCACCGCCCGCATGCGTTTGGCGATGGGTACCATCGAGACGCGGGCCGGCAACCTCGGGGCCGCGAAGCCCTTGCTCGAGAGCTCGGTCGCCCTCGACCCGTCCGTCGAAGCGCATCTCATGCTCGCCGCCATCGAGCGGCAGGCGGGCAAACCCGACGCGGCGCTCGGGCAATTGGCGCGCGCGCTTTCCACCCCGGAAGCGAAACAAAACCCTCTTTCGGCGGCCGACGCCCACCTCAACGTCTTCGAGATCCAAAAGGATCGCGGCGCGACCGACAAAGCCAACGCGGCGCTCGCGTCCGCGCTCGCCTTCACGCTCGAGGGGCGAAAGCGCGCCAACAACACCATCGCCAAGGGGCAGGCCGAGAGGCTTCTCGCGCGCGTCCTGTTTCGTTTTTCGGATGCAGCCGGCACGGCACGGGCCACCGAGCGGGCCTTCGTCGCCGCGGGACAGGACAAGCGCGAGCTCGCGGCAACCGTCCTCGACGCGTCCCAACGCGCCTTTTTGAAAAAGGACGTTTCGGGGGCTCGTGCAGCCGTCAACCGGGGGCTGGCCGGCGAGCTCCCGGACGACGATCTCGTCTACGCCGCGCTGTGGCTCTCGTTCACGGAGAAGGACGCCAAGGCCAGAAGCGACGGAACCGCCGCCCGCGCGCTCGCGAGCATCAAGGACGACGGCCGGTGGTCGAGCCGCCTCGCGTTGTGGGGGCTCGGACGCATGAAAGACGCCGACCTCGTGACCGCCGCCCGGACCGTCGGTCAAAAAACGGAGGCATCTTTTTACACTGCCCTGAGTCGGAAAATCGCCGGCGACGGCGCAGCCGACAAGGCCCTCGCCGAGGTTGCCAAGAGCCCAGCCATCGATCTCGTCGAGGTCCAGCTCGCGCGTGACCTGTTGGCAGGCCCCGCCCGCTTCGCCAACGGCCCGCCCCCGGCCGGGGTGTCGATTCCCTGATCCTTCAGTCGTGCGGCTTGCGGCCGAGCAATTTCGTCGACAGGTGCTCGCCCAGCTCGTGAGTCATGAGCTTCTCGACGATCCCCTCGGTCGCCCGGCGCTCGGCGTCGTCGGTGTACTGAAAACGGATTCCCATTCCTGGCGGTGAGGCGTCGGTCGATTGCCTGGCAGGGGTCGTCCAGATGACTCGTCCCCGAAGCCTCACCGGCTCGCGGAGCTGGGGAATGCTGAGCGCGAACACGAATTCGGTGCCGATGTCGAGCGGCTTGTCGGTGCCGATGAACGTTCCCCCCTTGGAGATGTTCTTGGTGTAGTCGGCGAAGAAAGTGTTGAGCCGCTTGTACTCGACCTTCAGTTCGATTGCGTGCCGCTCGTTCGAGCGACGATCGGCATCCGAGCCCTTGGCAGACATGGCGCCCCCCCAGAGTAGCACCACTCCCAGGCTCAGCCGAAGAACTCCTTCAGCTTCTGCACGAAAGTCTTTTGCTGCGGCTCTACCTCGTCGCCCAGCTCTTTGGCGAGCTCCTCGAGCAGCTCGCGCTGGCGCGCGGTCAGGGCCGTGGGGACTTCGACCGTGACCTCCACGAGCTGGTCGCCGCGGCCGCTCTTCGTGCGGCGCACGACCCCCTTTCCCTTGATACGAAGGACGCTGCCCGGTTGGGTGCCCGGCGGAACCTTCAGCTTGCCCTTGCCCTCGAGCGTCGGCACCTCGAGCTCCCCTCCCAGCGTCGCCTGCACGAGCGAAATTGGCGCCGAACAGACGACATCGTCCCCCATTCGCCTGAGAAAGGGGTGTGGCGCGACCGAAACGACGAGCTCGAGATCGCCCGGCTCGCGGTCGGGTCGAGTCATGTTGCCGCCCCCTCCGACGGTGCGCGTCGAGCCGCTCTCGATGCCCGGCGGAATGGTCACCGTGATCGTTCGCTCCACGGCCAAAAGCCCAGCTCCGCGGCAAGCGCGACAAGGATGGGTGACGAGCTTGCCGGTGCCGTGACAGCGCGAGCAGGCCCGGTCGATGGCGACCGGGAAAAGCCCCTGCTGGAACCGAACCCGCCCCCGCCCCATGCACGCTGGACAAATCTCCCGCGGGTGGCCCGCCTCGGATCCGGAGCCGCCGCAGTCTTTGCAAGCTTCGGTTCGCTCGTAGGTCAGCTCTTTTTCGGTGCCGAAGGCCGCCTCTTCGAACGTGACGACGATCTCCTTCTTCAGGCTCCCGCGGTCACCCGTTCGGATACCGAAACCTCGCAACAGATCGCCGAAGATGCCGTCCATGTTGAGGTTGCCGAGGTCGACGAAATCGAAACCACTGCCATCTGCGCCAGCGGCCCCTCCGAGCCCCGCGCTTCCGAAGCGGTCGAACATCGCGCGCTTTTCCGGGTCGCTCAGGATCTGGTAGGCGGCGTTGATCTCTTTGAACTTCTGCTGCGCCTGATCGTTTCCAGGGTTCTTGTCGGGGTGAAATCTCTGGGCCAGACGGCGAAACGCCGACTTCACCTCGTCGACCGACGCGCCCCGTTCTACGCCGAGAACGTCATACGGATCCTGCACAGGCTCGTGTTACCACACCCCCGAATCCCTCGTCGGCGAGCCCCATTTTCGACCCGCCCCATGACGCCCTGCGGCACGGGTCGGGTGCTCGGCTCGGCCAGCCGCGAGGAAAGGTCGCCTAAAGCCCGGGATTGAGTAGGATGACGACCCATGGCCGGTCGTTTCATCGATGTCGTCAGCGACTCTACGGGCGAGACAGCGGAAAAGGTCGTCCGCGCCGCACTCCTGCAGTTCCCGCAGGCAGGCGCGGTCATCCGCCTCCACACCCGGGTCCGAACCAAAGAGATCGCCCGAGCCATCTTGGAAAGGTCGAGCAAAGAGGGGGCCCTCTTCGTCTTCACCGTCGTGAGCCCCGAGCTCCGCGAGTTCATCCATTCTTCGACGTCGGAGCTCAAGGTCGACGCCGTCGACGTCATCGGTTCGCTCATCGGTAAGCTCGGGCACTTTCTCGACCGCGAGCCCATCAACATGCCGAGCAGCATGCTCCCGTTGTCCGAGGAATATTTCCGGCGGATCGAGGCGGTCGAGTTTGCCGTCAAGAGCGACGACGGCAAAGAGCCGCGCAACTTCAAGAAGGCCGACATCGTCCTGGTCGGCGTGTCGCGCACGTCGAAGACGCCGCTGTCGACGATCCTGGCGCAGCGCGGCCTCAAGGTGGCAAACCTCCCCATCGTGCTCGGCGTGCCTGCGCCGCGCGAGCTCGAGGAGGCCCCTCAAGACCGCATCGTCGGTCTCACCATCGGGCTCGACCAACTGTGCGAGATCCGCCAGGCGCGCCTGCGGCAGCTCGGAATGCCCCCCGAGACCAACTACGCGCTCCGCGAGCACGTCAAAGAGGAGCTCGCCTTTGCCACGCGGCTTTTCTCGTCCCATCCGTCGTGGCCGGTCATCGATGTGACCGGCAGGGCCATCGAGGAGACGGCGGTCATCATTCTCGAGAGCCTGAAGGAACGGGACGACAAAGTCAGGGCCGTGCAAGCGCAGCTGGGATAAATGTCGTTCGCCGCCGACAGGGAGCTGGTCGAGGGGCTCGAGGTGGTCGCCGAAGACGCGCTTTTCGGCGTGGCCGCGGCCGGCGAAGACGACGAGGACGTCCTCATGGGGCTCGGAAAGCGCCGGGCGCAGATCTACGAGGAGGTGCTGCGCGGCAGCCACCGCGAGCCGATCACCAACTACCGGCAATGGATGACCGAGCTGACCGCCGCCCTCGCCCCGGTGTGTCCGCCCGCGTGGATGCCGATGGCCGAGCTGGTCGACAGCGGTGTCACCGTGGAAGGGGGTGCCCGCGGCGTGCGCGCGCTTTTCACCTCGAAGCCGAGCGAAAAGAAGGTGGAGCACGTTCGCAGGGTCGGAACGCTCGCCGTTCGAACGCTCGTCGCCGTGCTCTCGGCCGACGGCCCGCTCGACCCGGACGAAGAAGACCACCGCGCCGCGCTCGTCGCGTCGCTCGGGCTCCCCGAAGAGGACGAGCGCGCCCTTTTGGAGGAGCCCGCACACCCGGCCGACAAATTCGAGATCTACGGTAACCTCGACGCGAAGCTCGCGAAAGAGATCGTGTACGGCGCCTGGATCGCCGCCTTCGGGGACGGGCTCGACCCACGCGAGGAGCGCGTCGTCATGACGGTCGGCACCAAGCTCTCGGTTCCGCCGGAGGACATCGAGACGGCCCGAACCGAAGCCAAAAAAGCCATCGACGATCAGCGAGATGTCGGCGCGGCCGTTGTGGACGCCATCCGCTACGTCCTCGTCGACGAACCGGAGCACGCGGTCTCGCTCGGAAAAGTCGCCGCCCGTCTTTTTCTGCCGAGACGGCATCGCATCGAGCCCCTCTCGGCGTTGCACCAAAGGAGCACGATCACGCTCGCCAATCGCTACCATTTGAGCCGCGCGGGGCAGAGCGCAGTGCTCGCAGCGTCGTGGCTGGCGGCGCTGCACACCGATCCGTCCGTCGCGAGACGGGTCAGCATCTTGCTGCGCCACGAAGACGTGGCCAAGGACCTCAAGGCCGACAGCTCGGGCGCGCTGGTGCGAGAGAAGCTCGATCGAATCGTAGAAAGCCAACTGCAAGTAGCGGCGATCGCCGCAGGATCATAAGCAATGGAAGACAGAAAAATCGGGTTCGTCGGCGCTGGGAACATGGCCGGTGCGCTCATCAAGGGACTCTTGCACTCGGGGACCGTGACCTCTCAACAAATCCAGGCGAGCGACGTCCGCGACGAGCGACTCGCCGAGCTCGCGGCCGAGCACGGCATCGCGACCACGAAGGACAATGCTCGTCTCGCCGCCTGGGCGAACGTCATCGTCCTCGCGGTGAAGCCTCAGGTGATCGACAAGGTCATCCTCTCCATCGGTGGCTCGCTCCAGCCGCGCGCGCTGGTCATCTCGATCGCCGCCGGCGTACCCATCGAATCAATCGAGGCAAGGTTGCCTGTCGACGCGCGCGTCATCCGCACGATGCCCAATACCGCCGCCATCGCGCTCGCCGGGGCGACCGCCATCGCTCCCGGTACGCACGCCTCCGAGGCCGATCTCGCCGTGGCGCGACGCCTCTTCGAAGCCACGGGGCGTGTGGTCGTGCTCGACGAATCGTTACTCGATGCGGTGACCGGTCTCTCAGGCAGCGGTCCTGCCTACGTGATGCTGATGATCGAGGCGCTGGCAGACGGAGGGGTGAAGGTCGGCCTGCACCGCGAGACGGCGCTGCTGCTCGCGGCGCAGACGGTTTACGGGTCGGCCAAGCTCCTTCTCGAGACCGGCGAGCACCCCGGCCGCCTCAAGGACATGGTGACTAGTCCTGGGGGCACCGCGATCGCCGGCCTCCACACGCTCGAAGCCGGAGGCCTTCGCACGACCCTCATCAACGCCGTCGAGAACGCGACGCGACGCTCGATCGAGCTCGGCGAAAAAATGGCGGAAAAACTCCGCAAGAGCCAGACCTGATCGAACGCGGGCTCACGTTCGATGGACAAAAAAAGCCCGCGCAAAGGGGCCGGGGGGGGGACGGCCGCACTTCGCGCGGACACCCCCTCTATACGCATTGAACATGCCATGCGCCAGCGACGTGAAATCAGATAGTTGAGATGCGATTTAACGCGCGACTATTTCATTTTTGAATGATGGATAGCGCTTGTGGAAGGAAGTTGTGTGCCTAAGACATATTTTTGTAGGTCCTCCAGCTACCGCCGGCTACTCATGGCACGCAAGCAACCACCTCCGACCCGAAGCGGGGTCCGTGGCGGCCAGCGGGATGTCGCGCGGCTCCGACGCGTGGTGGGCGCCGATGGGAGAGCCGGCCGACGGTCTTGTGAGCGGCCGGTCGGGTTCCCCACCGGCCGACGGAAGGGCTCCAAGCCCCTCGGCGCGCGCGGCCATGGCATCGACGCAGACCTTGCCGGGGTCGAGGCGGAGCCGCAGCTCGATGGCGCTGAGGCTCGCCGACGCTGGCGAGGTGATGCGCGCCGCGGGAGACAGGCTGAGCTCGGTGTTCACAGCCCAACCGTCTCGCTCTTCCGGACACCGCTCCAGGATCTGGCCCTCGAGATCGCTGCCGAACAGGCGCGCCGGCTCGTCGAGATCGCCGGTGTCGGCATCGATCGGCAGCACGTACCAATCGCGGATCGTCTGGTCGAATCCGGGCGCCCCCAGTACCAAAATCCCAAGTCCCTTGCTTTGCGTGCGCCGCATGAGCTTCGGGGCGAATTCGCCCGCTGGCACGGGGATTCGCGGGAGGCGCGCAAGCCGGCGGACGACACCCCCGTCGACGCGGTACACGTTGGTCGCCCACGCGTTCTGGGTCCAGAGCGAGTGCAAAAAGAACCAGGTTGACCCGATCCGAACGACGCTGGTCGGCACGGGAAGCGAGCCCCCCTCCGCGTCGCGCCAGAAGACCAATGGCTCGCCGGAGGCGGCAGCGTAAAGATCGGCGCGCCCCGCCCCGCGTTGACCGACGAGGACCGCGGCGCCGCCCGACGGCTCGAGAAGGGCCGTCCAGTTCACCGGCTGACCCGAAGTCAGACCGAGCGCGTCGCTGGCGCGATCCTCGTCCGACCAGGGGGGCGCGGTCACCGCCGTCGAGCGGATCCCGAGCAGTTCGAATCGGTCGTCGAAGCGCGCTTGGACATGACCGCTGTGGACCCACTCGGCTCCGCGCGGCCCCCACGTGTAGATGCGCGCTTGCATCGTCATCGGTGGGTCGGTTCCCGCTTCGACCGCAACGTCGCCGGACATGAACGCGGGCGGAGCGTGCCCGCGAAAGGGTGACCAAGTGGTGCCGGGGCCGGAGGGGGTGACGGTCGACGGCTTTGCCACCTGGGTGAGCGACGGAGCCAACGGTACTCTCGGCAATCCTCGCACGACGATCGGGGCCGCGCCCGGAGGCGCGGGTTTCTTCTGCGCCAGTTGATGCGCCGGCTTGGGCGGCACCGCGGCCGGTCCGGCGATCTCGCCGGTCGGCCGACATTGAAGGGACACGCCACGTGCGGGTGCGAGCGCCACCCGCGAACGTTCGGGAGCGCGCGCCGCGGGGAGGTCCCCCGCCGGGGACTTCGCAGCGTCGACGGACATGTCCGCGACACGGCCCCACCCGACGCGCATCCATTGGTCCTTGACGCATCCGACAGGTCCGCACGCCGCAACCGGACTCTGTCCTCGCGAAGCATCGGCGGCCGGAACTTCGATCTCGCTCCAGATCATGCCGCCGTCGACGGTTTCGCGTCCACGACCGCTACCCGCCCACTCGAGCCCGAATCGACCCGCGACCACGGTCTGTTCGACCTTTGTCGACGAGGAGGCGAGCGTGACCGCACCGTCGATTCCGATTCGCACGCCTCGAAGGTCATTCCCGACGAGGGTCCATGCGCCCAGGACGCCCGGCTCACGTTCTTCGACCCCTTCGAGCAGGTAGGCTCGACGAAGCGAGGCTTTTCGGTCGTCGAGAGCGAGGGGCACCACGTCGAAACCCGGACCGCGCGACACGAAGAGCTTGCCGCTCGAGCCGAGCGAGGGGGGAAGAACGAAGAGCGCGCGCCCATCGCGCAAAACGACAGGCCGAAGCTCGGCGTTCTCGTCGGCGGTCGCCCCGGGGGGCCTCCATTCTTTTTCGTCGCCGAAAGGGGTGAAAAAACAGTAGGCCGGGCTCCCGCCGCTCGTGGTGGGCGCGTCGCGCGCGCAGCTCCCGCGAACGACGAAACCGCCATTGCCACTTGGAACGATGACCCGCGGGTAGACGAACCGCGCGACTTCGCGCATCTCGAGAGACGGTTCGAGCGCATAGACGGTGCTTCCGCCGGCGAGCGCACCGCAGACGAATCCAAGTCCATCTCGGAGGGGGAAGGCGTGGCACCTCACATCGTCATCTCGAAATACTCCTCGACGCCCGTCGAGCACGACGCCGGTCTCGAGCCCGACGCGATAGAGCGCGCCTCCTTGCGCGAGGACGGCCGCCGGTTCCCCCTCTCCTGCAACGGGCCAGCCGTCTTCGATTGCGGCGCGAAGGGGGCGCCTTCCGAGGCCGCGCGAATCCCAGGCCGAAAAACCGAGTGAACGTTCGGACGCCGGGGCAGGCGGCCCCTCGACGGGCAGCGCGACGGCTCGCTGTGATTCGCGGGACTCATCTCGGCTGAGTTCGCCGCCCGGCCCGAGCAGGTACCGCCCGCGGGGCGTGTCGAGCACGAAGTCGCCGTCCCGCACCGCCACCTGGTTGACGTTCAGACCCTCGAGCGGAATCGGACGCCAGGTGTTCCCGGCGTCGAAGGTGGCGAGCGCCCCGCGAAAGTCGACGATGGCGACCGCCCGCCACGCGTCAGCGAAGGCCAAAGAGCGAAATCTCGTGGCGGGCGGCAGCGGTCCGAGCGAGAGCTGCCGGCCCGAATCGGGGTCGATGGCTCGGACCTCGCCGCTGGTCATGCGGACGTACAGGCGGTCGAACCCGGCCGACATTTCCTCGATCGTGCCCCACAATTCGGCAACGGGCTCGAGGTTGCCGAGCCAGCTTTTCGCGCGCCACATCTGCGTGCCGGTGCTCGATGCGATGTAAACGACCAAGCCCCCCCCCACTCGGTTGGGAAGGGGCACGACCCTGGTCACGCCGTTCGGCAGAATTTCGCGCGCGCGCTCGATGGAGCCGTCCGGGTGGTCGAGGATTCGCATTCCCGACACGATGAGACGACGGCTCCCGTCCGGTAGGACGTCCACGGGCCCCGACGACGGTGAGGTCAGGTCGGGAAGAAACCGTCCTGGGCCAACCGGTCGGTCGGGTCTGCCGGCGGCTGGCGAGGGAAGTGATCGAGCGCCGTCGCTGGGCCCATGGGAGCAAGCAGAGGCCGAGAGCGACCCGACGACCAGGCACCACCCCCGGATACGCGGCAACGCTCGCCACATCGCGTTAAGCGTAGCAAACTCTTTCCGGCGAGGCGCGCCCTGGATTACCGCAGCCGCGCGACCTACATTGATGCCGTCGTGAACTTCGAAGACGAGATCGTCCGGCTGAAACGCGAGAGAAATGCCGTTCTCCTTGCCCACTACTATCAGGAAAGCGACATCCAGGACGTCGCCGATTTCCTCGGCGACTCGCTGCAGCTTGCCCAAGAAGCCAAGAAAACCAATGCCGACGTCATTCTGTTCGCCGGCGTGCATTTCATGGCCGAAACGGCAAAGATCCTGAACCCCGACAAGGTCGTCGTCGTGCCCGACATGGAGGCGGGGTGCTCGCTCGCCGACGGTTGTCCGGCCGACAGATTCCTGGCCTGGCGCGCCCGCCACCCGGGGGCCGTCGCGATCACGTACATCAACTGTTCGGCGGCGGTGAAGGCCGAAAGCGATTACATCTGCACGTCGTCGAACGCCGAGAAGATCGT
>Ga0075435_100003536_pt1 | contig 10608 bp, 11 predicted proteins | sample RhiMethybrSRZTD4_FD_75302 | JGI IMG/M metagenome (GOLD analysis project Ga0075435, IMG submission 75302) | Populus rhizosphere microbial communities from Tennessee, USA - Rhizosphere MetaG P. TD hybrid SRZTD4 | ecosystem: Host-associated > Plants > Roots > Rhizosphere > Soil | place: USA... | reverse complement strand
GCTGCAGACCGGCTCGTCCAACCTGACGCTCGCCGACACCAACGAGGAAGCGGCGAACAGCCAGGCGCTGAGCACCCGCCAGTCGATCGCGGTGTCCGCGCTGGCCCTGGCCAACCAGGCGCAGCAGAGCGTGATCCAGCTCTTGCGCTGATCGAAGGCGAAAGCCAAGACGCGGAAGCGGCGGGGGCAACCCCGCCGCTTTCTTTTTGGCGCCCGCCGCGCCGGCCTTGACCTTGCGTTAACCAATATCCTTAGGACGCTGGTAACCATCTCTTAAAGAACGTGGTTTACATCCTCCTACCAAGGACAGTTTGAAGGTCCGTCGCAAGTGATTCGCCGACGGCACCGGTCTCATAGGAGGGCCCGTCATGTCGTCCGGTATCGTTCTTTCCGCTTCGGTTCGTCAGAACCTTCTCTCGCTGCAGTCCACGGCCGACCTGCTCGCCACCACTCAGAACCGGCTGTCGACCGGCAAGAAGGTGAACACGGCCCTCGACAATCCGACCAACTTCTTCACCGCCGCGTCGCTCGATTCGCGCGCCAGCGACATCAGCAATCTCCTGGACGGGATCAGCAACGGCGTGCAGGTGCTGCAGGCCGCCAATACCGGCATCACCTCGCTGCAGAAGCTGGTCGACACCGCCAAGTCGATCGCCAACCAGGCGCTGCAGACGCAGGTCGGCTATTCGGTGAAGTCGAACGTGACGGCGACGATCGCCGGCGCCACGGCCGCGGACCTGCGCGGCACGACGAATTTCAGCAGCGCCACCGCGCTCAGCAACGTGCTCTATACCGGCGCCGCCGGCGGCGCCACGCCGGCGACCGGCACCTCCACGCTGGGCGGCGGGGTCGGCACTCTGACCGGTACGGCGGCAACGGCGGGTGACGGCACGACCGCGCTGACCGGCGCGATCACGCTGATTGCCAACGGCCCCGCAACCGCGACCGGCCTCATCGGCAATGCCCAGCCGGCCGATGGCGACACGTTCACCGTCAACGGCAAGACCATCACGTTCCGCGCTGGTTCCGCGCCCGCCGCCGGCGCCGTTCCGGCCGGGTCTGGTGTCAGCGGCAACATCGTCACGGATGGTAACGGCAACTCGACCGTCTATCTCGGCACCACGGCTGCGCCGGCCGGTACGGTCAACGACCTGCTCGCCGCGATCGATCTTGCCAGTGGCGTGAAGAGCGCTGCGATCACCGGTGGTTCGGCGGTCATCAGCACGAACGCTGGCCAGACCGCATCTGCGGTCGCCGGCGGCCAGGTGTCGCTGAGATCCTCGACCGGCGCTGACCTCGAGGCGACCGGCAAGGCCGACCTGCTCAAGGCCTTGGGCCTGAGCACGGCGACGGGTGCCGGTAATGCGACCGTGAACGTCGCGCGCACCACCGGCGCGGGCACGCTCGGCTCGCTGATCCAGGACGGCTCGTCGCTCTACGTCGACGGCAAGACGATCATCTTCAAGAACGCGCCCACGCCTGCCGCCGCCGCGGTGCCGGCCGGCTCGGGTGTGAGCGGCAATGTGGTCACCGATGGCAACGGCAACTCGACCGTCTACCTGGAGGCCGGCAACATTAACGACGTGCTGAAGGCGATCGACCTCGCCACCGGCGTGCAGACTGCGACCAACTCTGGCGGCTCGGCGACGGTGACGACCGCGAGCGGCCAGATCGCCTCGACGATCGCCGCCAACGGCACGCTGCGGATCAGCACCGGCAGCAACCAGGATCTCGCCATCACCGGTAGCGGCAACACGCTTCAGGCGCTCGGGCTCGCCGGCAATACCGGCACCGGCACGTCGTTCACGGCGGCCCGCGGCGCCGCCCCCGGCGGCATCAACGGCAAGACCCTGACATTCTCGTCGTTCAAGGGCGGCACTGCCGTCAACGTCACCTTCGGCGATGGCAGCAACGGCACAGTCAAGACGCTCAACGACCTCAACGCCGTGCTGCAGGCCAACAACATGCTGGCGACGCTCGACTCCACCGGGCGCCTCACCATCTCGGCGGCAAACGACTACGCTTCGTCGACGCTGGGCTCGGCGCTGGACGGCGGCGCGATCGGCGGCACGGTCACCAGCGTGGTCAGCTTCACGGCCGCGACGGCTCCGGTCGTCGACCCCGGCGCCCAGCAGGTCCGCGCCGGGCTGGTGAGCCAGTACAACAACATCCTGCTGCAGATCGCCACCACGGCGCAGGACTCGTCGTACAACGGCGTCAACCTGCTCAACGGCGACCAGCTCAAGCTTGTGTTCAACGAGACCGGCAAGTCGGTGCTCAACATCACCGGCGTGACCTTCACGCCGGGCGGGCTCGGCCTCTCCATGCTGCAGACGGGGGTCGACTTCATCGACAACAATGCCACCAACACGGCCCTGTCGGCCATCGCCACCGCCAGCAGCACCCTGAAGTCGCAGGCTTCGACCCTCGGCTCGAACCTGTCGGTGGTGCAGATCCGTCAGGACTTCTCGAAGCACCTGATCAACGTGCTGCAGACCGGCTCGTCCAACCTGACGCTCGCCGACACCAACGAGGAAGCGGCGAACAGCCAGGCGCTGAGCACCCGCCAGTCGATCGCGGTTTCGGCGCTGGCGCTGGCCAACCAGGCGCAGCAGAGCGTGCTGCAGCTCCTGCGCTGATTGACGCGGCAAGGCGCGCGGCAGCGGGCAACCCGACCGCCGCGCCGCCTGGCTGGCATCAGTTTCGCGTGGCTTTTGATCGGAATCGCTAACCGGATCGAAAGCCTCGTGCCTCAGAATGAGCGCGCGTCCGGCCTCAGAATGAGCGCTCCTGCAAATCTTCACCTGAAAAGCATGTCCTGAGGTCAATCCATGTCGACTGCTGCTGCTTCCAATGCCTACGCCCAAGTGGCGCGGGAGTCTTCGTCACCGCGCGAGGTCGAGGCCCAGGCCTTGCTGCTGGCGGCCAGAAAGCTCCAGGAAGTCCGGACCAACTGGGCCGGGCCCAACAGCAACATGCACGATGCCCTGGCGTTCAATCGCCGGCTGTGGACCATTTTCCTCACCGCGGCGCAGAGCGACGAGAACCCGCAGCCGCTCGAAATCCGGCAGAAGATCGCCAATATCGGCGTGTTCGTGATGAAGCAGACGATCGAGATGCAGGCCGAGCCGGATCCGGCCAAGCTGAAATCGCTGATCGACATCAACTGCAATCTCGCGGCCGGACTGTCGGGGCGGGGCTGAGCGCGCCGGTCGGAGGTCGGAGGAAGGTCTCATGGGCGACATCATGAGCATCCTGGCCGGGTCCTACACGTCGGCGCCCGTGACCAGCGTCTCCCGCTCCAAATACGTGAACGTCGATCCCCAGGCCTATCAGGGCACCTGGACCGGCAAGTACGCGAACAACGACGCTTTCACGGTCGCCATCTCCGATGTCATCGGCTTCCGCGCCAAGGTCAAATACCAGAGCGGATCGACGGTGAAATATCAGGAGGTCCTCATCCGCGACAACGCGTTCCGGATCGGCGACTCCAAGTTCACGCTGGTGCGGTCGGGCGTGGCGCAGGTGAAGACGGTGATGACCAATCCGGCGAACGGCGCGCAGACGCTCGAGACCGCGTACGCCAATCAGGGTTGATCGGACGATCCCCGGGCCCGGCCCTGCGTTGCCGGAATAAGAGCAGATACGCTCGGCATCGATCCAGCACAGTGATGGCCGGACGAGCCGCCCACAGCGGCGAGGGCACCAGACGCGGCCTTAGGCTTGCTGGTCCGTCTCGTGGCCGGATGTGCGCTCTGCCTTCAAGGCATCGAGGGCACGGAAATAAGCGCGCCGCCGCAGCGTGGCATCGTCGGGATACTGGCTGACCACCCGCTCGGTGCGGTCATCGACCACCTTGTACACGATCGAGGCGGCTTCGCGATCCACAACGAGCTGATGCGACAGCGGGCGATTGCTGCTGTCCGCAGCGATGTGCGCGCGTGCGGCGGTATCCGCCGCCGTGACGCTCTGGCTGGGCGGCAACTCGGTTGCGACCGCGTGCTTGGCGGCCCCGCTGACGGGAGCCGCGACTGCCACGGTGACCAGCGTTCCAGCCGGCCTGATGCTAAGATCCGTACCCACGGCAGACTCCGGGTTACCCCGTAGTCAACACCGATTCCCTTGAACGGGTGGTTAGACGATTCGTTAAAATTTTATGCATGTGCGATTTTTTTTTGAATGTGCGGGATCAGCGCGCGTAGTTGATCGCTTGCCCTAGGGGCAGCGTCGGCGTGATTGAGTGCGCCGGCGCGGTCCGACGGCCGAGGGGCGGAATGTCGTTCGCTTTGTCCGGCGGCGGAGCGGGACTTACAACGTTCGGCTCAGCGTGATCGGGCGTGATGCGGCAGGGGCGGGGGCGGTCTGGCGTCCCGACACACCGTAGGTCTGCGGCGCGGCCTTGCGCGTGAGCTCGCCGGCGACGCCGCGGATGATGCCTTCCGACACCGCATGCGCGGTCGCCAGCACGGTGAGATTGATCTGCAGCAGCGCGCGGAACATCTCATGCCGGTGCTGCAGCGCATGCAGTTTGTCCGGAACGTTGGCGCGCAAGAAATCCGTGTTCTGCTTGAGCCGCTCGACCGCCGCGTAGTACTGGCCGGCGAGCTCGGTCTTCTTCGGTTCGAGCCGCGACGCCTCGGCGAGGCGGCTGTCGCGCACCAGGTTGGTCTCCTCCTCGACGATCGCCAGCAGGGCGTCGAGGACCGTGGCGATATGGGTGAGCAGCTCGACGGCTTCCGCCGTGGTCTGGATGCGGCGCGGATGATTTTGCGTGCTCATGGGATCGGGTATCCTTCTCAAATCTTGGGTCACTGGCGAATAGCGAGTAGCGAATGGCGAATAGAGGAAGCGGGCCCACAGCGGTCCATTCGCTATTCGCCATTCGCTATTCGCCTCACTTCAGGCTCGCCTCCTGTTGCTGTATCAGCGAGCGATAGACGTCGTCGGCGAGGCCGATGCCGCCGGCCTTGGCATACGACTTCGCGTATTCCTCGGTGAGGAACGAGCGCCACACGCTGACGCCGGTGCCGCCGCCGAACGGTCCCTCGCCGTCGATGCCGGTCATCATCTCGCTGAACATCGAGTTGAGGAACACGGCTTCAAAATCTTCCGCCTGCGCGCGCGCCTTGGCGCGCACGTCCTTGGCGGCGCCGGCATTGCCGGCGGCGCCGATGCCGGATACGGCCTGCGTGCCGAGCAAACTGCTCGCTGCCAGCGCGCCGCGCACGCCGAGGCCGCCGGGGCCGAGCGTGTCATGCGCCGTCGCCATGGCGGGCGAGCGCAGCGCGCCGCGGCCGGACGTGGAGCTGAGCGCGGCCGCCATCACATCACCTCGATGTCGGCCTGGATGGCGCCCGAGGCCTTGATGGCCTGCAGGATGGAGATCATGTCGCGCGGGCCGATGCCGAGCGCGTTGAGGCCGTCGACCAGCTGCTGCAGCGACATGCCGTCGTTGACCAGCGCAAGGCCCTTGCCGTCCTCGCGCACGTTGACGCGGGTGCGCGGCGTCACCACGGTCTGGCCGCGCGACAGCGGCCCCGGCTGGCTCACCTGCGCCCGCTCCGAGATGGTGACGGTGAGATTGCCTTGCGCCACCGCGACGGTGGAGACGCGCACGTCGCGGCCCATGACGATGATGCCGGAGCGCTCGTCGATGATGATCTTTCCGGCGAGATCGGGCTCGATCTGCAGCTGCTCGACCTCGGTGAGCAGCGACACCACGTTGCCGGCGTACTTCTTCGGCAGGGTGATCTGCACCGTGGAGGGGTCGAGCGGCTCGGCCGTGGCGCCGCCGATGAAATCGTTGATGGCGCCGGCGATGCGCTTGGCGGTGGTGAAGTCGGGATTGCGCAGCGCCAGACGCACCTGGTTGAGCTTGTTGAGCGCAAACTCGATCTCGCGCTCGATGATCGCCCCGTTGGCGATGCGGCCGACGGTGGGGACGCCGCGGGTGATCTTGGTCGCCTCGCCCTCGGCCTGGAACCCGCCGATGGCGAGCGAGCCCTGGGCGACGGCGTAAACGTTGCCGTCGGCGCCGAGCAGCGGCGTGACCAGGAGCGTGCCGCCCTGCAGGCTCTTGGCATCGCCCAGCGCCGACACGGTCACATCCAGCCGGGTTCCCTGGGTGCCGAAGGGCGGCAGGTTGGCCGTCACCATCACGGCGGCGACGTTGCCGGTGCGCAGCGACTGGCCGCGGATGTTGACGCCGAGGCGCTCCAACATGGCTTGCAGCGACTGCTTGGTGAACGGGATGTTGTTGAGGGTGTCGCCGGTGCCGTTGAGGCCGACCACCAGGCCGTAGCCGATGAGCTGGTTCTGGCGCACGCCCTCGATATTGGCGAGGTCCTTGATCCGCGAGGTGGCCGTTGCCGGGAAGGCATCGCCGATCGCGATCAGCGCCACCATCAGCAAGCTGAAAAATTTGGTCCAGTTCACGTTCGGCTCCACGCTGCGGCATCGCTCCCGGATGCCGCTAACCTCCTTATGCGAGCCCCATGCCAACCCGGCGGGCTTTGCCAAGCCATTGATATTTCGTTTCAATTTTTAGCGACGCGGCGGCTGGCGCCGGCCGCCGCCGGATAAGGCCTGCCGGGTGGGGCAGAATTTGCCGGGTGGTTTAACCGGCCGTTAACCAGCCCCGCGCGAGGTTGCCGCCAAGGCAGGAACTCTTGATGCGAATCTACGGGCCGAACGGAACCAGCGTGGTGGGGGGCGCATCGCAGGCGCGCCGCGCCGGCGGCGGAACGTTCAGCCTCGACCAGGCCGAAGAGTCGCGGCCGTCCAAGTCGACCTCGTCCGTGCGCACGATCGGCGGCATCGACGCCCTGATCGCGCTGCAGGGCGTCGAGGACCCGACCGAGCGCCGCCGCCGCGCCGTCAAGCGGGGACGGGTGGCGCTCGATGCCCTCGACGAGCTCAAGCTCGGCCTGCTGGCCGGAACCCTGGACACCGCCACACTGGCCCGCCTCAAGACCGCCGTCACCGACCTCGCCGGCGACTCGGGCGACGCCGGGCTGGACGGGGTCCTGGCCGAGATCGGCCTGCGGGTGGAGGTGGAACTCGCCAAATTCGGGCCCCCGCAGGGGGCCGCGAATCGTGGCAAATAGCGCGCTTTTACGGGCTTATCCGGACTTTTACCGATCTCTGATTGGGGCGGCGATTTCGATTGTCGGCGGCCCGCTCCATGGCTATAAGCTCGCCGCTGTAAGAGGGAGGAGACTAAGTCAGTCTCTAGTATCGAGGTTGCGGTGCATGCCAGGGACAAAGGAAAAAATCTATCGACCGACCGACAAAGAGCCTTTCATGAACGAGCGCCAGCGGGAGTATTTTCGCGAACGGCTCCTCTCCTGGAAGGAAGACATTTTGCGGGAGGCCAAGGAGACACTCCAGCATCTGCAGGACGAGAACCAGAACCATCCGGATCTGGCCGACCGTGCCTCATCGGAGACCGACCGCGCGATCGAGCTTCGGGCGCGCGATCGCCAGCGCAAGCTGATCGCCAAGATCGAAGCTGCGCTGGGCCGTATCGACGAAGGCACCTATGGCTATTGCGAGGAGACCGGCGAGCCGATCTCGTTGCGCCGTCTGGAAGCGCGTCCGATTGCAACGCTGTCGGTCGAGGCACAGGAGCGCCACGAGCGGCGCGAGCGGGTCTATCGCGACGAGTGATCTCGCATCCTTAAGGATGGGTCGCGCGCAAGCGAAACCCACGAGGGTCAAAAAAATGAATACGGTCTCCGGCAGGGGAAACCTGCCGGAGGCCGTGTCATGAGGACTTCGTGCGCGCTTAGATGCTGGTCGTGCTGGAGGTCGCCGGCGTCAGGAACTGCGCCTGCATCCGGATCAGCCGCTCGAGCGCATTGCGATCGGCCGTGCCCGAGCCGTCGTTGGATGCACCCGCCGACGTGCCGGGAATCGTCATGGTGACGTTCGAGCCGTCGGCGTAGGAAATCGTCGTCGTGGTCGAGCCGTCGGCGTTGGTGCTGGTCTGCGTCGTGGCACCCTGCGTCGCCGACATCAGCATGTCGGCCATTCCGCCGCCGTCGCCCGCTCCGCCGCCGCGCATGTGATGGTGGTGATGGCCATGCGCGTGGCTCTGCTGCGCGGCCGACGTCAGCTCATCCTGGCTGATCCCGCCGCTGCCGTCGGTATCGAGCGCATTAAACAGGCCGTCGACCTTGGACATGTCGGCGCCGGCGCCAAAGACGTTTTCGAACTCGGTCTGATCGATCTGTCCGTCCTGGTTGGCGTCCATGCGGCCGAACAACGATTGCGCTCGTGCGGTGATGCGGTCTTCGGCGCTGCCCTGTCGCTGCTCCTGGGCCGCAATGAGCTGCGCCATCGTATCGGGGCTCAGCGATGCGGTGCTGGTGCAGGGCTGGGTCGCCGTGCTGGCGCTTGCCGCGCTGGCGCTTGCCTGGCCGGCACTCGTCGTGGCCTGGCTGTCGGTGCCAGGGTAGAAGGCATTCAGCAGCGCCGTCGTCGGATCGGCCGACCCCGCTGCTTTGCCGCGCTCGGCCGCCTGCTGCTGCAGCAGCGACTGCAGATAGGCCCGCGCATTGGAAGATCCGTTGATGGATGACAAAGACATAACCCTTACCCAATCGTTGCTGCGTCGAAGGACACGTCGCCCGGCCGCTGCTTTGCAAGACTTGCGCCATCGCCGAGGTGTGCGAAATGCGCAGTAAACGCGCCGATTCCGCGACGACAGGTCGTCACGGAAACGGTGTGCGTCGGCAAGTTCGATCGACCGAATGGAAAAATTTGCCGGGCCGGAATCGGCGCCGAAATTGAACGCGGCCTCCGGCAGGGGAGCCAGCCGGAGGCCGCGTCATGAACACCGTTTCGCTCGGGGAAGCCAAAACGGCGGGGAGCTCGTTCGCGCCGTGGGCAAATTCGCCTGCTCCGGCGCTGACTGGTGGGCAACGGCGTTCTTGCGAATTTGCCCACCATGCAACGCCTGATCGCGCCGTTGCCCACCCTACAGGTCTTTCGTCAGAACGGCAGGATCACGTCCATCACCTGCTGGCCGTAGCGCGGCTGCTGAACGTCGCTGATCTGGCCGCGGCCGCCATAGGCGATGCGCGCCTGGGCGATCTTGGCGGAGTCGATGGTGTTGTCGCTCTCGATGTCCTCTGGCCGGACGATGCCGCCGACGATCAGCTCGCGGATTTCGAAATTGACGCGGATTTCCTGGCGGCCTTCGATCACCAGGTTGCCGTTGGGCAGCACCTGGGTGACCACGGTCGCCACATTGGTGGTGATTTCCTCCTTGCGGTCGATCGAGCCCTTGCCGTCGCTCGAGGCGGTCGAGTCGGTGGTGAGGATGCGCCCGGGCAGCACGGAGGTCGCCGGGTTCTTGATCAGCTTGCTGCCGATGAAGTCGGTGATGCCGGAATCTTCCTTGTTGGCGCGGCTGCGCTGCGTCTCGTTCTCGTATTTCGCCTTGTCGGTGATCTTCACCTTCACGGTCATGATGTCGCCGATCTGGTGCGCGCGCTGGTCCTTGAAGAAGGCGCGCGATCCGTTCCGCCACAGCGAGTTCGGGTTGTAGGACACCGGCTGCGGCGTCGGCATCGGCATCTGCACCGGCTTGTAGCCGGGCTGCGCCACCGGGTTCTCGATCTGCGTCAGGGGCGGCGGCTCGCCCACGCTCTTGAGGCGATCGATGGCCGAGCATCCGCCCATGGCGGCGCCGATGGCTGCGATCGCGATGCTGCGAGAGAGAAAGGAATGCGACATGATACTCACTCGGGGTTACGGGACGCCTGGCCCGCGGTTTGCGACTGTGATGCGGTGTCGAGCTCGCTGACGACGCGGGGCGTCGTTGCCGCGATGGTGACTTGGCCCGGGCCCGTCACGGTGCCCTGGACGGTGCGCTTGGACTGCATGTTGAGCACGCTGACGGTATCGCCCTGGGCGCCGGAATCGATTGCCTTGCCGCGCAGGGTCAAGAGCAGGCCGGGCGCCTCGTAGATGATCGTGACCATGTCGTTGCGCTGGATGAGGTCGGGCCGGACCAGGTCGGCGGTGCGGATGAGCTCGCCGGCCTGCAGCGGCCGCCGCGTGGCGAGGCCGACCGCGTCCTTGGCGGCGAGGGCGACGCCGTTGCGCACGTCGGTCTTCGGCCGGCGCTCGATCGCCACGTCCGAGGCTTTCACCACGTCGTTGCGCCCGAGCGGCCGCGTCAGCACCAGCGCTTCGGCGGTCTCCACGATGGTGCCGACATAGCGCAGCGGCGCGCGGCGGGTGCTGCTGGCGGCGCTGCCGGTGGCCTCGAACGTCGCCTCGAAGCGGCCCCAGCGCGGATCGTAATAGACGCGGGGCGCCTGCAACTCGGCCGACGGCTCGAGCTGGAGCGGGCGCGCATCGCGCTCGATGGTCACCGTGAGATTCTTGGCGTCGCCCAGGCCGGACTGGCCGGCCAACGCCTGCGCGATGCGCGTCTCGAGGTCCTTCACGGTGAAAACGCGGCTGGCGCGTGTCACCGAGACTTCGGTTACGCCGTAGGCGTCGACGATGGAGAAGCCGTGCGGACGCACCGCCTCGATCACGCGCGCGGCCGACACGGTGCCGGTCTGGCCGAGATCGGGCGCGCGGAAGATCGGC
>Ga0075435_100003535_pt1 | contig 10608 bp, 8 predicted proteins | sample RhiMethybrSRZTD4_FD_75302 | JGI IMG/M metagenome (GOLD analysis project Ga0075435, IMG submission 75302) | Populus rhizosphere microbial communities from Tennessee, USA - Rhizosphere MetaG P. TD hybrid SRZTD4 | ecosystem: Host-associated > Plants > Roots > Rhizosphere > Soil | place: USA... | reverse complement strand
GACCACGTGCAGGTTGGCGGCGACCTGCCGTCGCTCCTCGATGCGTGCTCGCCGGATCTCGTGCTCAACGCTGTGGTCGGCTTCGCAGGGTTGGAGGCAACGCTGTGGGCGCTCGAGCGGGGGGTCGATCTCGCGCTCGCGAACAAGGAGAGCCTCGTCGTCGCGGGTGAGCTCGCGCTGGCAGCGCAGGAGCGGGGTGGTGGTCGCCTGCTGCCGGTCGACAGCGAGCACTCGGCCGCGTTCCAGTGCCTCGAAGGGCGCGCCGGCGAGACCGTCGATTCGCTCGTTCTGACGGCGTCCGGCGGTCCATTCCGCGGCCGGTCCAGCGACGAGCTTGGGGACGTGACACCGGAGGAGGCGCTCGCTCATCCGACGTGGAACATGGGGCCCAAGATCACGATCGACTCCGCGACACTGGCCAACAAGGGGCTCGAGCTGATCGAGGCGCACTTCCTCTTCGACCTTCCCTACGAGCGGATCGAGGTCGTCATCCACCCGACGTCGATCGTGCACGCGCTCGTCCGCTTGCGCGACGGCGCGGTGCTCGCGCAACTCGGCTACCCGGACATGCGCGTGCCGATCTCCTATGCACTCACCTACCCCGAGCGGGCGACGACGACGATTCCGGCGCTCGATCTCGCCGGCGGACTCACACTCGAGTTCGGGGCTCCCGACCTGGAGACGTTCCCGATGCTGCGCCTGGCGCGCGAGGCCGGCGAGTCGGGCGGCACCTACCCGTGCGCGTACAACGCCGCCAACGAGGTCGCGGTCGCCGCGTTTCTGGACGGGGAGCTGCCGTTCCTGGCGATTCCGGAGGTCGTGGAGGAGACGCTCGCCGCGGTCGGTGGCACGCCGGCGCGCGACGTCGGCGACCTCGTCGAGGCCGATGCCGAGGCGAGAGGGCTCGCTCGGCGGGAGCTCGTGGCTTGACGTTCCTCATCGCCATCCTCGGGCTCGCGCTGCTCGTCTTCATCCACGAGCTCGGCCACTTCGGCGCGGCGCGCCTGGTGAAGATGCGGCCGCGCCGCTTCTACATCGGCTTCCCGCCGGCGCTCGTGAAGGTTCGCCGCAAGGGCATCGAGTACGGGATCGGCGCGATCCCGCTCGGCGGCTACGTAAAGATTCCGGGGATGCACCGTCCGGCGCCGTCGGACGTCGACGTGCACCTCGGACGGGCGGTCGAGGAAGCGCCGGAGCTCGTCTCACCGGTCGAGCGGGTCAAGCACCTGCTCGAGCAGGGCAAGATCGTCGCGGCAAGAAACGCGCTGCCCCCGTTGCGCGATGCGGTCCAGCGAGCCGAGCTGACGCCGGTGGCCCGCCGGGGAGCTGCCCGAGGCCTGGAGGAGCTCGATGACGGCCTCGGCAACGACGCCTACTGGCGCGCTCCTGCCTGGAAGCGCATCTTCGTCATCTTCGCCGGCCCCGCGATGAACCTGCTCTTCGCCATTGTTCTGTTCGCGGCGCTGTTCGTGGTCAGCGGCGGCGACGCAACGCGGACCGTCGACACGGTCGTCCCGAATCACCCTGCCGCGCAAGTCGGCATCAAGCCGGGCGACGAGATCGTCGCGATCGACGGCATCTTCGTCACCGCGCCGGAGATTCCGACGGTCATCAACGCGTCGCACGGACGCAAGGTGCGGGTGATCGTCTACCGGGACGGGAAGCTCGTCAGCCTGCGTCCGATCCACGCCGTGAAGGAGCAGGGCAGCTACCGGCTGGGGTTCATTCTGTCGGGTCGGAGCCTGAGCGCTCCCCAGGCGATATGGCGGTCGCTTCGGCTCACGGGAGACGTGACCGCCGAGATCGGGAAGTCGATGTCGCGGCTGGTCACCGGCTCCGGGAGGAAGCAGCTCTCGAGCCCGGTCGGCATCGTGCGCGGCTCTTCGACGGCGCTGCAGGAGGGCGTCGTGCGCTACCTCTGGGTTCTCGGGCTGATCAGCCTGTCGCTGGCGCTCCTGAACCTGCTGCCGCTGCTGCCGCTCGACGGCGGACACATCGCGTTCTCGATCGTCGAGGCGATCCGGGGCCGGAGCGTCGGCCGCGAGATCTACGAACGCGTCTCGGCAGTCGGCATCGCCGTCGTGCTCCTCCTCTTCTTCGTCGGGCTCTCCAATGACCTTGGAGGCGGCCGTTAGCACGGGGGAAACCAGGTTTCCCCCGTGAGCCCCCTTCTTAAGAAGTAGACGCGCTTCCCGCCCTGTAGCTCCGGCGAGTCAAGCTCGCCTCCGCCGTAAAGCCCTGCTTCGGCCAGGTCACGTCCCGGCGGTAACGAGCGGCGCCTCCGCCGATTCGGCTCTCTCTTCTTGGCGTAGCTCGAGGTCGCAGTACAGGTACGTCGAGGCGATCGCCACGTAGGGGAGCGCGAGTGTGTCGACCAGCGCCGAGAACATGTTGACAAAGTCGAACGACGCGCTCGTGACGAAGAGGAGGAGCGCACCGGCCAGCGGGCCGAGCAGGTAGGCGAGCACGGTCACGAACAGCGTCAGCGCGGCGACGCGGAACCAGTTGCCGCGGACGAGATGGGCGCTCCGGCGCAAGGCGTCGCGGGCGCCTCGGCCCTCGAGCATGACCGCCTGTGCCGTAACCGACCAGCGTACGACTAGCCAGAGGGCGACCAGCACGCCGACCGTCGTGAGCGAAAGCACCGCGACCACGACCGCGGCCAGCCCGATCGCGCCGAAGAGCGGCCGCCAGTGGTCGAACACGGCTCGGTAGGCAGCGAGCGCGCCCAGCGGTTGCTCGTCCCCGAACGAGGCCATCGCGGCGGCCGTGGCGGCCTGGATGACGGCCAGCCCGACGGCCGTGACGAGCACGCCGATGAAGAGCGCCAACCCGCCCACGAACGCGTTCGACGGGCCGGCCGAATCGGCGAGCGTATTCAAGCCCGTGACCCGAAAGGCGACGAACTGGATGACCGCCATCACGAAGCCGAGCGGGATGAAGAGGAGCCCGATGCCGAGAAAGAGACGCAGGTGGCTCGCGTAGAGACGCGCGGCCGACCCGACGATTGACCCGGCTGGACGCCGCCGGCGCACCGGCAAGGGATCGACCGGCTGCCACTCCGTTCGCGAGATGAGCCAGAGCACGAAGCCGGCGACGACGACCAGGGCAAACAGCACCGGCGACGGGTTGCCCGTCACCGCCGTGAGCAGGTTGGAGCCGCGGGCGACGACACCGCAGAAGAACCCGGTCGCGGTCGAGCCGAAGGCGCCGACGGCCGGAATGGCGAAGGCATGGTCTCGCCAGGTGGTATCCGCCCAGGTGATCGGCTGCGCCCACTGCAACTTCGTGTTCGGGCCGGTCGGGCCATCGTAGAAGCCGGAGTGCTCTTCACCCCAGTGCCCCTGGTAGCCGAGCCACGGGAGCGCGCGCACGTAGGCTTGGCGGGCGGTCGGAACGACCACAACCACGGGTCGAAGCTGCTTCGACGGACCCAGGGTCTTGTCGCAGCCGACCCCCTGTGCAGCACTACGCCCGAGGAAGAGGTAGGAGCCGAAGTAGTTGGCGTGCGAACCGAGCGCCGGGTAGACGACCGGGTGCGTCCCGCCGACGAGCTCGAGCTTCTTGTCGCCCCAGAGAGCGCGCTCGGCGCCTTCGTGCTGGCTATAGCCGACTTCGTAAGGCCGAACGCGCAGCGCCTGCGCGGCGTTTCCCGCGCGGAAGTTGAGCTGGATCATCTCCCAGTCGCCCTCGTGCTTGTCGTTGAAGTTGTTGAAGATGTAGAAGAACCAGTACTGGAGCGCGAGCTGGCGCGGATGCCGCCGTTCGGTGACCACCCGCGCGTACGTCGTCGGCTGACTTCCCTTCGTGATCTGGCGCTCCCACGTGTCGTACGTGCAGCCGGGCGAGAGCGCATTGCCCGGGTAATCGAGATGCGATTCGAACAGACCCGGGGCGAGATCGCGGGCCGTCGGCGCGACCTTGACGATGTTCGAGCCGCTCCACGGCCCGTGCAGGGCAACGTCGGGGTTACCGAGCACGGCGTTCACGTTGATCGGCTCGACGTGCTCGCCGTGACCGCACGGCTGGGTCGGCTTGACCAGCCGCACGACCGGTGCGTAGCGGAGCGCCAGCTCCTTCTCAGCCGTGATCGCCCGCGCCGCCGGCGCCCCGAGCCCCGCAACGACCGCCGCTCCGAAAAGCAGGGCGATCCCGGCGCCGGCCCGAGCCATCGGCCCGATCATAGGGCTCGCCCTAACCGGATTTCGCGAGTACGGCGGTGTAGTTCGAGCCGCCGGCCGACTCGAGAATCGCGCTCGGGTACCACCCCGTCCCGTCGAGGAGCGTGGAGAGCTCGTCCTGGGAGACGTTCAGGAGCTCGAACCACGGCGTCGCAGAATCCTTGTAGCGCAGCCGGACCCGTATGTACCCGGGCGGCAGCCCGCGCTCTCGGTTTCGCTGCTGGTAGGCGAGGTGATCCGGGTTTGCGGTGTGGATGGGATCGCTCGAGTCGACGACCAGACGCGCCTGCGGCGTCGTCATCTCCACGAGCAGCCTGAGCAGCCGCCGCGCGCGGCGCTCCGTGCCGAAGAGGCCGAAGTTCCCGCAGAGCATCAGCACCGTGTCGAACGTGCCGAGCCGTGGGGTGATCTGCGCCAGTGACAGCAGCTCGACGGCCTGGGCGCCGCGGCGCCGACACACCTCGAGTGCCCCGGGGGAGACGTCGATACCTAGGACGTCGTGGCGCCGCCGCTGGAGGTACAACAGATGGCGCCCGGCGCCGCAGCCGACGTCGAGAACGCGGCCGCTGACGAATCGCATCGCCTCGCGTTCCTCGGCCGGCCAGTCGTCGAACGACGTGAAGAACGTCGAGGCGGGAAGCGAGGCCTCGGTGTAGCCGTCATCCCGCTCCAGGACGCCGGTTGCGGGCTCGCCCGCGAGCTGGTCGAGCAGCATTCGCCCGAAGGGATCATGGCGGTCGGTACCGGCGGGCCGTGTGCTCATACGGCAACGCTACAACGCCGGCGGCCACGGTTACACTGGCGCGCGGATGGCGAGCGAGCGCCAGATCAGGGTGGGGGACGTCGCGATCGGCGGTGGCGCGCCCGTCGCCGTGCAGTCGATGACCCTGACGAAGACGCACGACGTCGAGGCGACGACCGCCCAGATCGCGGCGCTTGCCTCCGCTGGTTGCGAGATCGTTCGCGTCGCCGTCCCCAAAAACGAAGACGCCGACGCGCTGTCCGCGATCGTCCGTTTCTCGCCGCTGCCGGTCATCGCCGACATCCACTTCAACGCCTCGCTGGCGCTGAAGGCGATCGACGCCGGCGTCCAGGCCGTGCGAATCAACCCGGGCAACATCGGTGGGCCCGAGAAGGTGGCACAAGTCGTCGAGGCCGCCAGGCGCGCCCGCATTCCGATGCGGATCGGCGCGAACTCCGGGTCGCTGCCGAAACACCTCGGCGAGCTCGCGCAGCAAGATCAGGCCGAGGCGCTCGTCGAGGCCGCCCTCGAGGAGGTGCGGCTGCTCGAGCAGCTCGACTACCGGGACTTCAAGATCTCGGTGAAGTCGAGCCACGTCCCGACGATGATCCGGGCCTACCGGATGCTCTCGGCCAAGGTGCCGTACCCGCTGCACCTGGGCGTCACGGAGGCTGGCACCCCGTTCAGCGGCGGCATCAAGAGCGCAGTCGGCATGGGAGCGCTGCTCGTGGACGGCATCGGCGACACGATGCGAGTCTCCTTGACGGCCGACCCCGTGAAGGAGGTCGAGGTCGCCTGGGAGATCCTCAAGGCGCTCGGGCTCCGCGAGCGAGGGCCGATCCTGATCGCCTGCCCCTCCTGCGGCCGCGACAACGTCGGCGTGGAGAAGCTGGCGGAAGCCGTGGAGCGGCGTCTCATGGGCTACCCGCAGCACTTCGAGGTCGCGGTGCTCGGCTGCGCGGTCAACGGCCCCGGCGAGGCAGGCGACGCGGACTTCGGCATTGCCGGCGGACGGGACGTTGGCTTCGTGTATGCGCACGGTCGCGTGCTGAAGAAGGTCTCGTCCGACATCCTCATCGACGAGCTCTTCCACGAGGTCGATCGCTGGATCGCGGACGGCATGCATCGCCCGAAACGGCTGAAGATGGCGAAGCCGGCGGCCCTCGCCATGGCCGAGGCCTCCCTTATCCCGCTCGAGTAGCCTGCCCGGGCAACGATGATCGCCCGGGCCTCACAGCTCTTCCTCCCGACCCTGCGCGACGCCCCGGCCGATGCGGAGGCGGTGAGCCACAAGCTGCTCGTCCGCGGCGGTTTCATCCGGCAGCTGTCGGCGGGGCTGTGGACATTCATGCCGCTCGGTTGGCGAGTCCACCGGAAGATCGAGCAGATCATCCGCGAGGAGATGAACGCGATCGGCGCGCAGGAGATGCTGACGCCCGTGCTAACGCCGGTCGAGCTCTGGGAGGCGACGGGCCGTGCGGGGATTCCGGAGCTCTTCCACCTCGAGGACCGCACCGGCCGGCGATACATCCTCCCGTTGACGCACGAGGAGACGTTCACGTTCCATGCGCGCGAGATCCGCTCGTACCGGGAGCTGCCCCAGCTCTGGTACCACTTTCAGACGAAGGATCGCGACGAGCCGAGGCCGCGCGGCGCGTTGCTCCGGCTGCGCGAGTTCGTGATGAAGGACGCGTACTCGTTCGATCGCGACGAGGAGGGCGTCCGCAGGAGCTTCGAGGCGAACCGCGAGGCGTACAAGCGGATCTTCGAGCGCTGCGGGATCGAGGCGGTCGACGTCGAGGCCGAGAGCGGGATCATGGGCGGGAAGTTCAGCATCGATTTCCTCGCGCCGTCCGGCTCCGGCGAGAACACGCTCGTCACCTGCGAGAACGGCGATTACGCGGCCGACCTCGAAATTGCACACGCGGTGCCGTCGCCGGCTCGCCTCCTATCTCCACTCGACGCACCGGAGGAGGTCGAGACTCCGGGCGCCACGACGATAGAAGAGCTCGCCGACTTCCTCTCGATCGACGAGAGCGCCACTTCGAAGGCGCTCCCGCTGGTTCGCGAGGACGGATCGATCGTGCTCGCGCTCGTTCGCGGCGACGACCGGCTGAGCGAGTCGAAGATCCTCAGCGTCCTCGCGGGCAACTCGCGCCCCGCGACCGATGAGGAGATCCGCCAGGCCTTCGGCGCGGGCGGCGGCTCGGTCGGCCCCCTCGGCTTCGAGGGCGAGATCGTCGCCGACGAGGCGCTGCGCGAGGGGCAGTACGTCGCCGGCGCGAACCGAGACGGATTTCACTTGCGCGGCGTCCAGGCAGGCCGCGACTACGAGCCGCGGTTCGCCGACCTGCGCGAGCCTCGCGAGGGGGACACCTGTCCCGACTGCGGCGGCGCGTTGCGCTTCCAGACGGCGATCGAGGTCGGCCACATCTTCAACTTCGGCGGCAAGTACTCCACAGCCCTGGACGCGATGTTCCTCGACGAGGACGGGACGGAGAAGCCGCTCCTCGGCGGCAGCTACGGCATCGGCCCGGCTCGCGTGATGGCGACGGCGGTCGAGCAGCACCACGACGACGGTGGCATCGTGTGGCCACCCTCCCTCGCCCCGTACGATGTACACGTGGTGGCACTGCCAGGGGTCGAACAGCAGGCCGTCGAGGCCGCCGGTGCGATCGAGGCCGCGGGGGCCGAGGTGCTCCTCGACGACCGCGACCTGCGCGCCGGCGAGAAGTTCGCCGACGCCGACCTGATCGGCTGCCCGACGCGCGTGACGGTCGGCAAGAAGACCCTCGACGACGGAGCCGTCGACGTCCGCGACCGCGCGACCGGCGCGGAGCGACGCGTTGCAATCGCCGACCTGGGGGGTCGGGGCTGATGCCCCGCCGCCGGAAGTACAGCGAGCAGCCGTTCGGTCCGACGCTCGAGCGGCTCATGGACGAGACGGGAACGACCTACCGGGGGCTCGCCGACGGCACCGAGCTCTCGGCCGGCTACCTGAACCATCTCGTGCACGGCAACCGGCCGGTGCCGTCGAACGCCGTCATCGAACGGCTTGCGGAGGCGCTCGGCGTCGAGCCCGAGCACTTCCTCGAGTACCGCGTCCGCGTGATCACCGAACGGCTCGAGCAGCTGCCCGACCTCGTCGACCGGCTCTATCGCCGCCTGAGCTAGCGGCGTCCCGCATCTGAGCCACGTTGCAGCAGGTTTGGATGCCTGCTTGACAATCCTTGCATAGCTATTCTAAGTTTTAGCTGTCTGTAAGTAGCTCAAGCGGTGGACACACACGCAGGAGGGGCTGGTGCCAAACCGGATGAGAGCGATTGTCGGAGTGGCCGCGCTTGCCGCGGCGCTGCTCGTCGCGAGCCAGGCGTCCGCCGGGGCCGTCTTCGGGGTCGCCGACAACCACCCGCTTCACGACCCGGACGGTGGAGCCGCCTTCTTCGCGAAGCTCCAGGATCTCGGGATGCGGGAGGACCGCGTCAGCATCCTCTGGGACAACCAGCACCCTCGAGCGATTCCGGACCGCTCGGATATCGCGCGGATGCTGCCGCAGGCCGCTGTACACCACGTCGACATCGTGCTCGCGCTGTATCCGGCGAGCGCGCGCGCCTTCTCCAATCCGGCAGCGTTCCAGGAGTTCGCGTCCTGGGCGGCCGGTCTCGCGCGAGCCTTTCCCCAGGTACGCCGTTTCATCGTCGGCAACGAGCCGAACCAGCCGAAGTTCCTCCAGCCGCAGTTTCGCGCCGACTGCACTCCTGCATCCGGTGCGACGTACATGCAACTGCTGGCGAACACCTATGACGCCGTCAAGGCCGTCGACGCCGGCGTCCGCATCGTCACCTCGATCTCACCTCGCGGAAACGACAACTGCAAGGCGCCGAGCAACATTTCCACGTCGCCGTACCGGTTCATCCACGACATGGGCGTCGAGTTTCGCGCGCTCGGCCGCCAGCAGCCGGCCTGGGACGAGTGGGGGATCCACGCATATCCGAATGAGCCCACGGACCCGCTCACGAAGGGCTTCCCGTGGCCGAACATCGGTTACGCGAACCTCGATCGGCTCAAGCAGGCGCTGTGGGATGCGTTCAACTCCACGCCGCAGCCGACCTTCGGGTCGACCGCTCGCTTCGGACAGAGCCTCGCCGCGCTGCAGCCGCTCAGCATCATGATCGGCGAGACGGGATGGCAGACCGCCATCCCGGCGTCGGCGAAGCACGCCTACTACGGCAAGGAGAACGTCAAGGTGACGAGCGAGGCCACGCAAGCGCAGATCTACAGCCAGCTCGTCCGCACTGCGGGCTGCGATCCGACCCTGCGCTCGGTGCTCATCTTCGGGCTCGAGGACGAGCCCAACCTCGACCGCTTCCAGTCGGGCGTCATCCGCGCCGACGAAACGCACAAGCCGTCTTACGACGCGGTCAAGACGGCGATTGCACAGACGCACGGGCAGTGTGCGTCCGGGCAGGTGCACACCTGGCAGCCGACGACGACGGTCGTCGGCGCCCACGCGGACTTCAAGGTGAAGACGCAATGGTGGAAGCAGACGTGGTGGGGCTTTACGGCGGGCGCGACGGAGGACGTGACGATCACGGGGGGCGTGTTCCGGCTCGGCGGGAAGACGCTGACCCCCGCGCGCCGCGACACCATCGTCCGCGGCCTGAGCGGGAGCGGCAAGTCGAAGGCACCCGTCCTGCAGCGGTCGATCTTCGCGAAGGCGTACTGGTCGCAGCTGCTTCGCTTCCCGTCGAAGCGCCTGCAGCCCGGGTACTACGTCTACGCCACGCGGCTGGCGGCGACGATGAATCCGAGCCGGATTGCCGTGTTCACGAGCCCGGCCTTCAGGGTGATGCCGAAGCCGGTGCGGAAGCGCCCGCACCACCGGCGCCACCACTGAGCTGCCGTTTCCGCGCGGCGTCACCCGGGCTTGAACACCATTAGGACGACGATCGCGACGATGATCAGGGCGGGCAGGTAGTTCAGCGCGCGCGAGGGCCGGTTGTCGAGCAGCGCCCGCAGGTCGCGTGACTGTGCCGCCCCGTTACGACTGAGGCGTTCCGCGAGCAGGCGCGCCTGCTTCGGCCGCTGGCCGGCGATCGCGCCCGCAATGAAGGCGAGCACGAAGAGTGGAAGGCCGGCGTCGATCCATCCCGTGCCGTAGCCGATCCGTTCCAGGTGGACGAGCCAGAGCCCGAACGGGAGAACAAGCAGCGCACACCGCGGCGACGAACGCGACACCCACACGGGATAGCCCCAGCAAGAGCGCGATCTCGTCCGGCCGGCGTCGCCGGCGCGCGGCCTCGAACGCGGCACCGGCCACGATCGCGCCCGCGAAGAGCAGAAACGCACCGAGCAGGTGGAAGAAAAGGGCCCAGCTCTCGGTGTCGGCGATCACGTCGGGTCGGTATTCCGGCGCGTCTGTGGTTCGGGGCGCGCGCTTGCAGGTGCGGTGTCATAGTCGACGGATACCGAATCCAGGAGGTTGGAATGGCTGGTGTTGAAAAGCGCGACTTCGACTCACCCGACGAGAGTCGGACTCCTGACAAGACCCAGGTGAACGTCGTACATCTGGGCGGCACGACTGCCGCTCGCTTCACCATGGCGCCCGGCTGGAGATGGTCCGAATGCGTGAAGCCGGTCGCAGGAACCGACAGTTGCATGCACCGGCACATCGGCGTCGTGCAG
>Ga0075435_100003533_pt1 | contig 10610 bp, 10 predicted proteins | sample RhiMethybrSRZTD4_FD_75302 | JGI IMG/M metagenome (GOLD analysis project Ga0075435, IMG submission 75302) | Populus rhizosphere microbial communities from Tennessee, USA - Rhizosphere MetaG P. TD hybrid SRZTD4 | ecosystem: Host-associated > Plants > Roots > Rhizosphere > Soil | place: USA... | reverse complement strand
GGCGCTCTACGCGGTGCCGGCGGTCGTCTGGTATCCCTCGCTCATGCTCTTTTTCGGCCTCGACGCGGCCTCGAAGATCGCCTTCGGCTTCCTGCTCGGCTTCTTTCCGATCGCGCTCGCGGTGCTCGCCGGCATCCGCCAGGTGAACCCGCAGCTCGTCGTGGTCGCGCGCGCCTACGGCGCGGGGACGGTGACCGTCTTTCGTCAGGTGATGCTGCCCGCAATGCTCTTCACGCTCGTCGGCGGGCTCAGGACGGGGCTCGCGCTGTGCGTGATCGGCGTGGTCGTCGGCGAGATCCTCGGCTCGAAGGCCGGGATGGGGGCCCTCATCAATCACGCCTACGGCCTGCTTCGCACGGCAGACTATGTCGCGCTGGTGCTCGTCACGCTCGTCATGGTCGTGGGCTCCGATGTATTGGCGAGTCTGCTCGAGCGCCGCGCCCGCCGGTGGTCGGAATGAAGGTCAGAATTCTCCAGCTCGCGACCGTGATCGTCGCGCTCGGCGTGTGGGAGCTCGCGGCACGCTCGGGCTGGGTCGATCCGCTCTTCGTCCCCGCGCCGAGCGCCATCGCGCCGGCGCTCCTCGCGATCAGCGGCGGAGCGTTCGCGGGCCTTGCCGACACGCTCGGCAAGACCGCCGTCGCCTACGTGCTGTCGGTGGTGCTCGGCGTCTCCGCGGGTGTCGCCGTCGGCTCGGTACGGCTCCTGCGCGACGTCCTGTCCCCGTACGTGATCGCGCTCTACGGGATGCCGAAGATCCTGGTGCTGCCGTGGATCGTCCTCTTGCTCGGCTACGGCACGACCCCGGCGGTTTTCTACGGCACGCTCCACGGCTTCTTTCCGATCATGGTCCTCGTGATGGGAGCCGTGCGCGACGTCGACCGGACGCTCGTGACGGTCGCGCGCTCGCTCGGCGCGACGACGTGGCAGCTCTACTGGAAGGTGCTCCTGCCGGCGATCGTCCCGTCCGTGCTGGGCGGCATGCGCCTCGGCGTCGTGTTCTGCCTGCTCGGCGTCCTCGTGGTCGAGATGTTCGCCGGGGTTCGCGGGATGGGCTACGTGCTCAGCTCTTACGCCAACGGTTTTCAGGCGCCGGAGCTGTTCGCGGCGACGGCGCTCGTCTCGGCCGCGTCGATCGCGATCGTCCTGGCGCTCGACCATCTGAACGACAAGCTCTCGCGCTGGCGCGGCTAGCCCTCCGGGCCGGTCCAGGGCTTCCCAGTGACCGCCCAGTTCTTGAACACCGGGCCCTATCTGGCTGCTACAGCCGCCTTATATTCCGCCGGGTTGCAGCGCACTCGAGACCGCCGTTCGCTGGAATGCGGATTGCTCTTATTCAAGGGCAGGAGGGCAACGGCGATGAACTCGGACTCGGACGTGGCGACGGCAACGGAAGTCATGACCGTGTACATGGCGCTCGATGGTGGGCTGCACCACGCGCGCTGCAACCAGCGGCTCTCACTCCACGGGCAGCGCGCGGGGCTCGAGCTGGATTTCTACTGCCTCACGTGCACCGAGAGCGTGACGATTCCGTTCTGCGTGGTCGAGCGGATCCCGATTGCGGATTCGGCCTGCTAACGCGGCCGGGTCCGTCCGACTCCGATGGACGACTCGCAGCAGATCATTTGTCGATCTTGCTGATCTTCGATCCTTGGATTCCGGCTCCGGCCATCAGGCCCTTCTGGTCGAAGATGAGCGCGTAGATGTCTTGCGTCACGGTCGAGCTCGTCATTGACTTTCCCGCGCCCTCGTCCAGGACGACGATGCTCGGTCCCAATCCGACCTCGAAGCCCTCGCTCTTGTTCAGGTAGCTGAGCGCGGAGTCGTTCATGAAGAAGAGCGCGTATCCGAACGCCTGAGCGCCCGCCTGCCAGCCGTACGACGCCGCCACCGTGTTGTAGTAGCCGACGCTCTTGTTCCCCTTGCGAAGGACGCCCTCGCCGTACTGGGCGCCGAACATGAACCCGGCCTTGTAGATACTCGGAAAGATGAGAATTGCCTTCGCCTGAGACGCCAGCTTCTTGGCCTCCGGCTTGTTTGCGTAGAGCTTGGCGAGCACCGCGTTGGCATCACGGTTGATGTCCGCGGCCGACGCCGCCAGCGCGGATCGAGTGTTCACCGAGGACGTCGCGGTCAGGGCCACTGCCAGCAGGGCGGCTACGAGCCGTGCTTTCCGCATTGTTCGCTCCTTCCAATCGTGCGCGATGAGATCCAGACGTTCGGCGTCTTCACGGTGCTCGTTGACCTATTTGACGAGCGGGATGCCGCGCGCGAGCTCGTAGTTCACGAGGGCCCGAGCCTTGTTCTCGATCTGGTACAGCTTCGCGACCTTCACGGGCGGCAAGACTTTGCTGAAGCGCGGCTGGTACGACGTCAGTATCGCGACGTGATCGCGCTCGATCGCCAGGAACTGCTTGACGAGGGTCGTGGCCTGCTCGTCGGTCATCGACTGGTACGTCTTGGCGTAGGTGTCGAGCAATTTCAACACACGGTCGTAGTGGCTGACCATGTCGCTCTGATAGGCGTTGTAGACCGGCCAGAATGCCTTGGCCTCGCCTTCGGTGAGCTCCAGCACCGCGGCCACCACAGCCTTCTTGTCCGCTCGCAGCTTCTCGCGCAGGGCGTCCATGTCGTCGGCGGGCTTGTCCTGCGCGACGGCCACACCACCCACGAGACAGGCGAGGACGCTTCCGAACAGGAACAGATTCCGTAGTGCATACCTCATGGGCCGTTGGCTCCTTTCGTCTGGCTGCGGCGCATCGCGGTACCATACCTGACCTTCTCGGTCTCCGCTATGGGACCACCGTCTCACCCGTCGACCAGGCGGCCGCCCACCTCGCCCGGCTACTCCCCTCGCAGGGTCGGGTCGAGGAGATCGCGGAGCCAGTCGCCGGTGCGGCTCACCACGATCGAGGTGAGCATGAGCACGATCCCCGGCGCCGTCGAGATCCACCACGCCGAGTCGAGATACTCGCGCCCCTCTTGCACCATGCCGCCCCAGGATGGCGTGGGCGGCTGGACGCCGAGGCCGAGGAACGAGAGCGTCGCCTCGAGCACGATCGCGCGCGCCAGCTCGAGCGTGGCGATGACGACCAGCGACGAGAGCACGTTGGGGAGCACGTGGCGGGCGATGACGCGCGCCACCGAGCCGCCCAGGGCGTGGATGGCGTCCACGAACTCGCGCGAGCGGAGCACCAGTACCTGGGAGCGGAGCACCCGCGCGTAGGTCACCCAGCCGGAGAGCCCGATGACGACGATCAAGGTGGGCAAGCTCGGGCCGAGCACCGCGATGATCCCGATTGCCAGCAGGATGAACGGGAACGCGAGCTGGGCGTCCGCGAGCGTCATGATCATGCTGTCGGCCCAGCCCCCGCGGAACCCGGCCAGCAGTCCGAGCGAGGCGCCGAGCAGCCCGCCCACCACCACCGCTGCGAAGCCGACCAGCAAGGACACCCGCGCGCCGTAGATCACGCGTGAGAGAACGTCGCGCCCGAGGTGATCGGTGCCCAGCAGGTGCGCCTTGCCATCGGCGCCGGCGAACGTGGGCGCCGACAGGCGGCCCCGCAGAGATTGTCGAATCGGATCGGCGGGCGCGATGAGCGGCGCGGCCAGCGCCGCGATGATCAAGAGCGCGACGAACACCGCGCCGCCGATCGCGAGGCTGCGGGTCCGGCGCCCGCGGCTCGCCGGCGCCCGCTCAGCTCGCGCGGACGCGAGGATCGAGGAGGCCATAGATCAGGTCGACGAAGAAGTTGATCACGATGAAGAGCACGGCGGAGATGAACACGGTGCACTGCACGACCGGGTAGTCGCGATTGTAGATCGACTGGATGGCGAGCCGGCCGATGCCCGGCCACGCGAAGACCGTCTCGGTGACGACGGCTCCGCCGAGCAAGGTACCGAACTGGAGCCCGGTGATCGTGACGATCGGCACCGCGGCGTTCTTCAAGGTGTGCTTGACGACCACGAGCACTTCCGTGACGCCCTTGGCGCGGGCGGTCCGGATGTAGTCCGCGCGCAGCACCTCGAGCACCGCGGAGCGCGTGAGCCGCGCGATCGACGCCATGGCGAAGGCGCCGAGCGTGAGCGCGGGCAGCACCAGACTCTGCCAGCCCTCGCGGCCCGAGGTCGGCAGGAGGCCGAGGTTCAGGGAGACGATCAGGATCAAGAGGATGCCGATGAAGAACGTCGGCGCCGACTGGCCGACGAGGGCGAGCGCCATCGTCGCCTGGTCGACGGCCGAGTTGCGTTTCACGGCCGAGACGACTCCGATCGGCAAGGCGACGAGCAGCGCCAGCGCGAACGCGGCGAGACCGAGCTCGAACGTCGCGGGCAGGTAGTCGAGGACGACTCGGGCGGCCGACTGGCGGAAGTGGATGGACTGACCGAAATCCGCGTGCATGACGTGGCCGAGGAAGACCGCATACTGCACGGGAAGCGAGCGGTCCAGGCCGAGCTCGGCGCGGACGCGGGCAAACTCGCTTTGCGGCGCGTCGGACGGCAGCAGGAGCGGCACCGGATCGCCCGACAGTCGCATGACCACGAAGACGACGGTCGAGACGAGCCAGAGAGCGATCGCCGCGCGGAGGAGCCGAGAGGCGAGAAAGGGAAGGAGCCCGCGCATGGGCAATGGGGCGGAGCCTCGCGGGCTCCGCCCCGGGCAACCGGTCTACGCGCGGCGGAACTTGAAGTTGAAGCGACGGATCTCGAGCTGCTGGAGGGGATCCGGCGTCCATTCCACGTACTTCTGGAGCCCGTAGTCCTCGTACGGCTGGATCACCGGGACCCACGGGAAGTGCTCGAGGAAGAGCTGCGTCATCTTCTTGTACGCATCGGCGCGGAATTTCTCGTCGACCGAGAACCGCGCGGCATTGCCCAGCTCGTCGAACTCCGCATGGCGCCAGTAGTCCTGAGGACCGCCGGGGCCGAGGAGCCGCCACATCATGCCGTCCGGATCGCGCAAGGTCGAGGTGGGATCCGACCACCAGAGCCCCTTGAAGCTCTTCTCGCGGATCTTCTGGGCGCGGACCGAGTACTCCATGACTTCGACCTTCGAGTTGACGCCGACGTCGCGCCACATGGCCTGGATGGCTTCGGCCATCGGCTTGTCGCCGGCCATGTAACCCACGGTGGTCTCGATGACGACTTCCTCGCCCTTGTATCCCGCCTTCTTCAGCCGCGCCTTCGCCTCGGACGCATTGAAGGCCAGCGGCGGCAGCGAGGCATCGAAGTGATTGTCACCCTTGGCGATCATGCCGCTCGGCACGACGCCGCGACCACGCCACAGCTCCTTCACGATGGCGTCGCGATCGATGGCCAGCGACAACGCTTGCTTCACGAGCGGATTGTCGAGCGGCGGCCGCTTCGAGTTCACGGCGAGGACGTAGAGCCCGCCGTAGAGCGCGCCGCTCACCACCGTGCTCGGGTTGCCCTTGACCCGCTCGCCCTGGTCCGGCGGCACCTGCGTGATCAGGTCGACCTCGCCCTTGAGCAGCGCGGCCACGCGCGGCGCCATCTCGGGCAGCGCCCTCACGATGAGGCGATCGAAATCGACTCGGCCGCCCCAGTAGTCCGGGTTCGCCTCGAGGACGAGCTTGTCGTCCTTGGTCCACGACACGAACCGTGTTGGACCGGAGCCGACCGGCTTCGCGTTGAAGGCGTCCGGCCCGACCGACTCGACGTATTTCTTCGGGATGATCTGACCGCCGTAGAAGCCCAGCCGCGCCGGCAGCAGCGGATCCGGCTTCTTGGTGTGGACGACGGCAGTTCCGGGATCTGGCGTCTCGACGCGCTCGACCGTCGTCAGGACGGTGCTCACCCGGTTGCCCTTGAGGTTGGTGTCGAGCGACCGATCGATACTGAACTTCACGTCGGCCGACGTGAGCGGGTCACCGTTGTGGAATTTGACCCCGGAGCGGAGCTTGAACACCCAGGCCGTCTGGCCCTGGAGCTTCCACTCCGTCGCCAGGCTGGGCAAGAGCTTTCCGTCGGGACGCCGGCTGGTCAGATTGTCGAAGATGTTGAACGAGATGCGGATGTCGTTCGAGGACGTGCTCAGATGCGGGTCCAGGGCGGCGATGTCACCGCCCTGGGCGACGACGAGCTCGCGCTTCTGCGTGCCCTGCGCGAGCGCGGACGGCGGCAGCCCTGGAAGCGCGGCGGCCGCCCCGGCTGCCGCGATCTTGAGCACGTCACGTCGGGTCATGTCTGTCATGTGGAGCCTCCGTGGGGTTCTCGGATCAGTGGGGGTCTATATGGGGGAGCTTTAGGAATCCTGTCAAGCGGCGGCTACGCCGCCGGCGCCGTCTCGGGTTCTGCCAGCGGCGAGCGTTGCACGCGGGCCTGCACGTCGGTGACGACGTCCCGCTCGAGCGTGATCTCGACCTCGTGCTGCTCGATCGACCAGCGCCGCACGGTCGACAGCCATCCCAGTCGCCGCCGCCCCTGCGGCACGACGCGACGCCCGCGGTAGATCAACGTGCGGCGCGGCGTCGTGAGCTGCTCGTGCTCTTCCGCGTCCGGCCCGCAGATTCGTAAGACTTCTTCGTATGTCGTCTGTCCCGGCACGATGCGCGCGAGCGTCTCGCGCGAAAGAACGGCACCAGTCTGGCGGTCGGCTGTAACGGGGCCGAACTGGACACGAGCCGCCACCACGGCCCGCACCCGCCGGACCATCATCATGAAGAGCGGCATCGCCAGGTTCCCGAGCGCGAAGAACGCGATCGGGATCAGCACCGGCGCCCAGGACCGCATGCCGCGAAAGTAGCCGAACTGCACGGTCAGCACCTGGGGCGAGATGCCCTCGGAGCTGTCCAGGAAGAGCGTGATCTCCTCGGTGGAGTCGAGGGTCTCGCTGAGGCGGCGCCGCGCCGAGCCCGGATAGAACTCGTAGATCTTCAGATGGTCGGCATCCGTCAAGTTGACCAGGAGCTGCGACGGATCGTCGGCCAGGCGCACCACACGGTCGCGGCGCTCGAAGTAGAGCGGGAACAGCGCGCGCGGCCGCACGTCGTTGAAGGTGAGCGAGATCGTATGCTGCGGACCCCAGAACAGGTCCTCGATCCAGGTCGCCTTCCGCCGCTTCATGAGGTCGGTCAGCTCCATCCGGAGGTTCATCAGCCAGGTGCGGTTGGCGAGCAGCGGCGTCCACGGGATCCGGACGTAGGTGACCGGGGTCGTGAGGCCGAGCGGGCCGCCCTGGCGCACGAACGTCACGAACGGCGCACCGCCGCGGATCGGCTCGGGCGGCAGCTCTTCGCCGATACGGTAGAGGCTCTTGGCCAGGAGCGGCAGGCGGCCCTCGGCGATCGGGGTGAAGCCGCGGCTCTTCACGTAGGCGGCCAAGGCGGGGTCGGGCGCGCCGGATGCCGTGTCGCCGTCGACCGCGTTCGGCCACAGAAAGTAGAGGTCTTGCTCTATCGCGGCGCCGGTGGTGTTCGGCGGGATCACGAGGCTCCAGAGGACGTCGAGGGTCACGACTTCCGTGTCCGGCGTTACCGTCGCTCGGACGAAGAGCGGTCCGATCGTGAACTCCGGATTCGGGCGCGTGGCGAGGAAGACCTGACCGCACGCGACGTCGGGCGCCGCCGCGGCCAGCACCAGCGCGAGGATCCAGGCGGCGCGTCGCATCCCGCCCGGCTGTCTCAGGCCGGCCCCGGCTGGGTCAGCTTGCTCCGGTTGACCTGCGCCTGGACATCGACGACGCGGTCGCCGTCGAGCTCGATCTCGACCTCGTGGTGCTCGACGTCCCAGCGGTTCACGGTGGCGAGCCAGGCGAACCGGCGCCGGCGATGCGGCACCACACGACGCCCGTGGTAGACGAGCGTGCGGCGCCCGGGATTGCTCAGGCGCTCACGCTCCTCGGGATCGGGCCCGCAGAGATCGAGCACCTGGGCGTGCGTCGTCTCGCCGGGCGCGATCCGCGCGAGCGCCTCACGCGGGATGATCGTGCCGGTCTCGCGCTGCCCCGGCGCGCCGCTCGAGGGACCGAACTGGATGCGTCCCTGCAGTCGCGCACCGACGGTCTTGACGAGCATCGTGACGAGCGGGCCGGCGAGATTGCCGAGCACGAAGAAGAGCGTCGCGAAGAGGACCGGAGACCACGCCTTCCAGCCCGTGAAGTACCCGTATTGCACCGACAGCATCTGAGGCCGGATGCCCTCGGACGGATCGAGATAGGCGGACACGATCTCGGTCGCGCGTCGCGTCTCGCTCGTGCGTCGCTGGCTCGAGCCCGGATAGACCTCGTGGATCTTCAGGTGGTCCGCGTCCGCGAAATTGATGGTCAGCTGCGAGGGATCGTCGGCCAGGTGGACGACGCGGTCGCGGTATGCCAGGTACATCGGAAAGGTCGCCCGCGTCCGCACGTCGTTGAAGCTCAACGTGAGGATGTGACGCTCGCCCCACAGCGCGTTCTCGAGCCACGTGGCTTGCTTCTGTCGCCGCAATCCGGTCAGACGCATCTGGAGCTCGATGAGCCACGTCCGGTCGGCGAGCCGCGGCGTCCACGGGATCCGGATCCAGCTGGCCGGCGTGCCCTGCCCGAGGGGCCCGGGCTCGCGCGCGTACGTGACGTAGGGAGCGCCGCCGGCAATCGGCTCGGGCTTCGGCCGGTTGCGCCCGACGGCGATCGCGCGCGCCGCCAGCGGCAGCCGTCCTTCACGCGTCACCTCGAAGCCGCGGCCCTCGATGCTCTTGCGGAGCGCCGGATCCGGCGCTCCGGCCACCGCCTCGCCGTCCACCTCGCCGGGCCAGAGCAGGTAGAGGTCTTGCGCGAGCGCGTCGCTCTTGACCGTGGCCGGCACGACCAGGCTGAACAGCACGCTGACCTCGATCGGCCCGTGTCTGGGACCGACGTTGGCCCGGACGAAGAGCGGGCCGACCGTGAACTCGGGCTTGGGCTGGCTGGCGATGAACACCTGCCCGTAGGCGGCGGCCGGCGCCGCCACGAGCGCCATCGCCGCGAGGACCGCGCGCCTAAATCCGAACAGGCGTGAACTCTCGCGTGTAAAGCGCATCGAGCGGGAGCTTCTTCTTGATCAGGCCGTACTCGAGCAGAGTGTCTTGCATCACGGCCAGCGCTTCCACGTTGATGCTCCCGTCGACCGGCAGCAGGGGACCCGAGATCTTGTGGGCACCGAGCACGGCCTCCGGGGTCCAGCCGAGCTTCTTCGACACGAGCTGCGCGGCCTCCTTGGGGTTGTCACGCATCAGCTTGATCGCGCGGAAGAGGGCCTTCTGGCTCTTCCGGATCGCGTCGGCCTGCTTGGCGATCGCGTCCTCTGACGCGTACTGGATCTGGCTGATCCATTTCGGCGTCACCGAGTCCAGGCGCATGAGCACCTTGGACTTGCCCTGCAGCTCGGTCACGGCGCCGCCGTCGCCCCAGACGTAGGCGGCGATCTCCTTGCGCGCCATCGCCGCGAGCTGAGCGTCGAGGCCGCCGAGGCCGACGATCTGCACGTCCTTGTCCGGATCCCAGCCCTCTTTCTTGGCGACCATGCGCGCGAAGACCCACGTCGTCGCGCCCACGCGGGTGACGCCGATCGTCTTCCCGCGGAGGTCGGCGACCTTCTGAACCTCGGGCGCTACGTTCAGGGTGAAGTGGTTGCCCTCGGTGTGGGTTGCGATCATCTTGATCGGCGAGCCGGCTTCGCGGAAAACGAAGATGTCGGTGCTGCCGGTGATCCCGATCAGACATTCACCCGCCATCACCGCCTTGAGGAGATCGGGGCCGCCGCGAAACGGCACGTACTCGGCGGTGAGGCCCTCGGATTTGAAGTAGCCCTGATCGAGGGCGACGATGACCGGGCCGGCCATCGAGTAGTCGCCGAGCACGGCGCTCCCGATCTTGACCGCGGTCTGCGCGCGGGCGACGCGCCCGAACAGCGGCGTCGCTCCCGTCGCGAGGGCGGTAGCGAGGAACCGGCGACGCGTGGTCACGGGCATGGGCGATGGCTCCTTTGGCCTCAAGGCTCGACGTGCCTGGCGGCCTTGACATTCCACCGGCACGCGGTGATCGTACAACTTCGTGAGTCTCATCGACAATTTGTCGTGTCAGTGTCGTATGCGAGTCGCGCAACGCGACGGAGCTTCTCGATGACCGAATCACCCGTCACCTACGAGGCGCGGGACGGCGTCGGCTGGATCACCTTGAACCGGCCCGCCGTACTCAACGCGCTGTCCACCGAGCTCGCGAGCGCGCTCGCCGATCACGCGGAGACCGCCGCCGCCGACCCGCGCGTGATGCAGGTGATCGTGCGCGGCGCGGGGCGCGCGTTCTGCTCGGGCATGGATCGGACCGCGCTCGCCGCGGGCACGATCGGCGAGGCGTTCTTCCGGCACTGGAACCGCGCGCTCGACTGTCTCGAGGACATGCCGAAGATCACGATCGCCGTCCTGCACGGCTACTCGATCGGCGGCGGCTTGCAGCTGGCGCTCGGCTGCGACCTCCGGCTCGCCACCGAGGACGCCGTGTTGGGCCTGGGCGCCACACGTCACGGGCTGGTGCCCGACGGCGCGGTGCTGCGGCTCGCGCGCGTGATCGGCGTCGGCCGCGCCAAGGAGCTGGCGCTCCTGAACGATCACGTGAGCCCGGCCGAGGCGCGGGC
>Ga0075435_100003532_pt1 | contig 10610 bp, 5 predicted proteins | sample RhiMethybrSRZTD4_FD_75302 | JGI IMG/M metagenome (GOLD analysis project Ga0075435, IMG submission 75302) | Populus rhizosphere microbial communities from Tennessee, USA - Rhizosphere MetaG P. TD hybrid SRZTD4 | ecosystem: Host-associated > Plants > Roots > Rhizosphere > Soil | place: USA... | reverse complement strand
GCCAGGGACGCGCCGTTGATGATCTGGTTGGTCTGCGGCGAGGCCTCGCGCAGCCATCGCACGCTGTAGGTGTTGTTGCGGGTCAGCTGGTGATCGCCGCGGACGATCGTGTTCCAGACCCGGTCCAGGGTGGCGGTCGTGGTGCTCAGATCGGGGCGGGCCGGAATGTTGATCGTGTTCGGCCGGTCGATCGCGAACCGCTCCAGGCTGGCGAAGTAGTGCAGCTTGTCCTGCACGATCGGGCCGCCGACCGTGCCGCCCCAGCGATCGTACTTGGTGTTGGCCTTCGGCAGGTTCTTCTCAATGGCGAAGAAGTCCTTGTTCGTCCAGTCGCCGCGCTGGAAATAGCCGAAGCCGCTGCCGCGGATCTGGTTGGTCCCGGCCTTGGTGACGGCGTTGACGACGGCGCCGGCGGTGCGGCCGAACTCGGCGTCGAACTGATTGGTGATGACCTGGAACTCCTGGATGGCTTCGATCGGCGTCCGCGCCTGCGTCCCGGCGCGCTGCCCGATGACGTCGTCGTTGTTGTTGCCGCCGTCCAGCATGTAGTTGTTGTTGCGCGGATCCTGGCCGTTCACGCTGATCGAGTCGCCGCCGAACGATTCGGTGCTGATCGAGGGAATGATGCCCGGCAGCAGCCCGACGAAGCCGACGAAGTTGCCGTTCACGCTCGGCAGCTGGACCAGCGTTTCGCTGGTGATGTTGCCGCCGATTTCCTTCGAGGTGACGTCGACGAGCGGTGAGTCGGCGGTGACGGTCACCGTCTGCTCGATGCCGCCGACTTCCATCTTGACCTCGACCGACGCGGTCTTGCCGACTTCGAGCATCAGGTCCTTGCGGTTGAACTTCTTGAAGCCCTGCAGCTCGGCGACGATCTCATACGTGCCGGGCGTGAGACCGCTGGCGATGAACGAGCCGTCGGCGCTGCTGACCGTTTCGCGGAACATGCCGGTCGCCTGGTTGCGCACCGTCACGGTGACGCCCGGCAGGATGCCGCCCTGAGCGTCCTGCACGCGGCCGCGCAGCTCGGTCGTGCCCTGCTGCGCGTAAAGCGGGGTTGCTAGTAAAAGAACGACGAAGAATCCGACTAACCTTCGCACCATAAGCTGCCCTCCCAGACGGCTAGGTAATTCGAAGTTTTGGACGCCGACCTTGCCACGGATTGGATCCCGCGTACGGACACTCGTAGCTAAGGTGTTGAAAAGACTAGGTTACGGCTGAGAATCCTTCGAAATACGCGCTGTATACAGCAAGCGCGATGCCTAGGAAATCCCCACGCCGACAAGCTGTCCTCGGAGCAGAGCTTCCTTCATCAGCCGGCTGCCGCAATCGAGGTGTTCCTCCATGCGGGCGCGGGCGGCCGCGGGGTCGTGCGCGGCGATGGCGGCGGCGATCTGCAGGTGCGCTTCGGTGGCCGTTTCGGTGAACTGGCCGAAGTTGACGCCGAGGGACATGAAACGGTCGACCTGCGCGAGGCAGCGTTCGATGAGCTCGAGCGCGAGGCCGTTGCGGGCACAGGTGGCGATCGCGAGGTGGAACTGTACGTTCGCCATTTCAGACTGTCGGTAATCCTGTCCCGCGCCGATAGGTACCAGCGCGAGCCCCCGCAGCCGCTCGGCTTCCTCGGCGCTCGCGAGCTCAGCCGCCCGCGCCGCGGCCGCCCCTTCGAGCAGGCGCCGGACGTCGAACGTATCGTGAATCTGCTGCACGGTAACCCTGGCCACGAAATAGCCATGACCGACGACGCGATCGAGATAGCCCTCCTGCCAGAGCCGCGCGAGCCCCTCGCGGATCGGGGTGCGGCTCATCCCGTGCTCGCTGGCGAGGCCGACCTCCGACAGCGAGGCACCCGGACGGTATCGCCCCTGGACGATGCCGGCCTTGAGATTGCGATAGGCGCGCTCGACGTGCGGCGCGCTTCGCGCCTCGCTGTCGAGACGGTCGAGCCGAGACGAACGCCGGGCGGACCGGGGTTTCACGGGCGGAGTATACCCAGCGGATCCCGTCGCTCGCAAGCGGCGGGTATGCTATTCTGGATGGGCCTTCCCCAGCAGGCTCATCCGCGGCTTCCACTACTCACGTTTCGCAACAGGAAGTGTTCATGCGCACGCGTTTGTTTGCGACTGCTCTGTGTCTCGTCGGCGCCATGTCCGCCGCCGCGCCTGCTTCCGCGCAGCAGTATGGCGCGCGCCGCGCAACCGAGAACCGCGCCACCGGCGAGGTCTACCACGTCGAAGCGTCCGGCACCATCTGGGACCCGACCCCCGACATCGTCATCGCGAGCGAAGGGCTGGGCCAGCTCGGCGACAAGATCGACTTCGTGAACACGCTGGGCATTGAGAAGTCCAAGTTCCGGCAGCTCAAGATCGTCCTGCGGCCGGCGACCAAGCACAAGTTCCGCTTCGAGTACACGCCGATCAGCTACACCGCCCAGGCCACCGTGCCGGTGACCTTCGTGTTCAACGGGCAGCGCTTCAACATCGGCGTCCCGGTGACGACCGACGTCAAGTGGAACGCCTACCGCTTCGGCTACGAGTGGGACTTCCTCTACAAGAGCCGCGGCTTTGCCGGCGTCGTCGCCGAAGCGAAATACACGGATATCACGGCGACGCTGAGCTCGCCCGCGGTCGGCGCCGAGCAGTTCACCGAGGCGCGCGCGCCGATCCCGGCGATCGGGTTCATCGGCCGCGGCTACGTGGTGCCGAACATCTCGATCACCGGCGAGTTCACCTTCTTCAAGCTCCCCGACCAGGCGCTCGACAGCGACAAGTACGCCGGCAACTACTACGACTTCGACCTGTACGGCACGGTGAACTTCACCAACTACGTCGGCGCGCAGGTCGGCTACCGGTCGGTGGACGTCTTCTATAAAGTGAAGCGCGACTCCGGCACGCTGAACCTGGCCGGCCTGTATTTCGGCGGCGTCGTACGGTTCTAGGCGCCCGCTAGCGGTCGAGCAGGCGGACGTAGACACCCAGGAGTCGCGTATCGCGGTTGGCGGGGTCCGCTTCGGATGGGCGGAAGCCGCCGGCCGAGCGGATCCGCAGGACCGTCGACCCCGAGGCCGCGTCGAGCGGCACTTCGATGCGGCGCTCTTCGACCGCCGCCAGCGTCAGGTCTTCATGCCACGCGCCGGAGGCGAGCGAAATCGTATTCGGCGGGCCCGGGTTGCGCAGCATCAGCGCCACCGCCGCGGCGGCGCGATCGAGCTGCACGCCGACAGCTGTCCCGCGTTTTCCCCCGACCCAGAAACCCGACGGCTCGGGATAGGCGCGATCGTCGAGAAAGAAGAACACGCTCGACCCGTAGCGTACGGCGCGGCGGGCCACGCTGTCGGTGACGCGGACCGGCCGCGTCAGCGGCCGCAGCTCGACCGACTGCAGCTGATCCCGCGCCGCTTCGTCGCCGCGCACGATCAGCGCGCGCACGTCCACCGGCAGCACGATGCGGACACCCTGCGCGTACGCGCTCATCGGCTCGGTCGCGATCGCGAACTGATCGTTCCCCACGCCCACCATCACCCAGCCGTCGCCGACGCCGGCTCGCTGAACCAACATCTCGTAGGCGCCGGCAGGCACGCCGGGGAACACCGCGAGGGGCCGGTTCAGCCGCGCCAGCTGGCGCGCGTGCGCGACCGGGCTCTCGATCCGCATCTTCAGCGCCTCGTCGACGGACAGCCGGCGCAGGCGGGCAGGATCGATCGCGACGACCTGCTCCTGCGAAAGGCGTCGCAGCATCGCCATCTGCGCCGCCGTCACCGTCAGCGGCGGCGTCCCCTGGAACCGCCACGCCAGCGAGAGCGCCAGCATCGCCGCGGCGGCGACGGCCGCCGTCGACGCGGCGATCCCGACTTCCAGGCGCGGTGACCGCCGGAAGATCCCGCGTGCCGCCAACGCCGCCCCGCCCAGGCACAGCCCCCACAGCAGTGTTGTCGCGAAGCCGGATCGCGCCGCCTGCGCGCGCGAGACGAGGCCGCCCGGATCGGGCTGCACCGGCGGCGGCACGAACGCGGGCAGCGCCGCGGGCAGATCGACGACGTAGTTCGCCCATTCGACCCAGGGGGCGGTGGTGGGCCCGGCCTCGTTCCGCGTGTGATACGCGAGCCGCCCGCTGCCGGCGCCCGCCATCACGCCGGTCATCCAGGCGCTGACGGCCAGCAGCGCGATCATCAGGACCCGCGCGGCGGTCGATCGCCACGCCTGCCAGGCGTGCGCGGCGGGGACCGCGAGCGGCAGCAGCAGCGGCACGAGGAATCGCGCCGGGCCGCTCGTGCCGGCCCACCACATCGCGAACGTCGCCACGGTGAGCAGGTAGGGCAACGAGACGACGAGGTATTCGATCGCCAGCCGCCGCGTCCGGGCAAAGCCGGCGATCGCCACGGCGAGCACCGGCGCGGTCGCGAAGAGCCCGAACCCCTGATCGAAGAACAGGCCGCCGATGCCGTCGGGCAGGAATCCGAGCGCGTTCTGCGCCCCGGGGCCGTACGGCGCCGACGGATCGGGCGCGCCGTAGAGGACGGCAAAGAAGAACAGCCAGGCAAGCGCGCTCAGCGCCGGCGGCAGCAGGAACGCCGTCGCGTTCGCCAGCGGGTTCCGCGTGCGCGCGATCCGCACCAGCACCAGCCCGCCGAGCGTGGCGGCGAGCACCGCGAACCGCGTGTGCATCCACGGCAGCGTCGCCAGCGCGAGCCCGTGCAGCAGCCACGGCACCCACGAGCCGCGCGCGCGTTCGTCGCCGTCCGGGCGGAGGAGCGCCCAGAATCCCGTCAGCACCACGGGCGCGCCGGGGCCGTCGGGAAAGACGGTGAAGCTCTCGAGCACGAGCGGCGCGCTCGCCGTGACCACCGCCCATCCGAACCACGCCGCGGCCATGCTGCCGGTCGAGCGATAGGCCAGCCACCACGCGAGCGCGCAGCCGGCCGCCGACAGCAGGATCAGGAAGACCACGACGCCGCGGTAGCCGCCGACGGCAAACGCCGGCAGCACCAGCGCGGGCACGCCGGGCGCGTGAATCGAATAGATCGCGCCATTGCGCCCGGGACGAATGGAATGCGGCGGCAGTTCGGCGGCGTAGTAGGCGCGATAGTCGCCGCGGCGATGGTTGTTCTCGATCTGCAGGTCGCCGTCGTAGAGCAGGCTCTGCGTGATCACCAGGTAGTGGGGCTCGTCGCCGCCCGGCAGTACCGGCGACACGCCCCACGCCGCCAGCGCGAACACCGCCGCGCTGATCGCGCCGGCGAGGCGCGCCGCGGCGCGCGGCGTCAAGCCGTAGAAGGTCAGGCCGCCGCCTGCGAACGCGATCGCGCACAGCGCTCCCCCGACCGCGATCCAGACCAGCGCCGTCAGCGGGCCGGTCAAGGCGAGAAACGCCGCGGGAACGGGCGCCGGCAGCCACGGCAGGAACAGCAGCGCGAGGGGCGCCACCGCGACAGCCACCGCCGCATCGCGTCGTCTCCATCCCGCCGCGAGCACGACGGCCGCTGCCGCGAGCGCCACGACGAGATGCGCGGGATCGAGCGGAATCACGCCGATGCGCGATCCTGACGGCGCGGTGAACGCGAGGGTGCCGAACGAGGCGCAGGCGGCGAGCGCAGCCCACGCTGACGCGAGCAGCGCGACGAGACGGGAACGAGAGACCGGCGCTACAATGACGTGCAATTCTACATGGACGAAGCGTCCGGCACCATCGCGCGCCCGCGCGAACTCGTCATCGTTTCCGTCGCCGGTCTGCTGCTCGCGCTCCTCATGACGTGGCCGCTCGCCACCGGCCTCCCGCACCTCGGGCGCACGCTCGGCACCGACGCTGACGGACAGTACAGCACCTGGAACGTCGCCTGGGTCGCGCGCGCGATCGTCGCCGATCCCGCGGATCTCTTCGACGCCAACATCTTCTTTCCCCACAAGACGACGCTCGCCTATTCGGAAGCGAACCTGGTCGAAGGGATCATCGGGATCCTGCCCTGGTGGCTGTCGCGCAATCCCTGGCTGACGCTGAACCTGGTGATGCTGGCCGGATTCACGTCGGCCTACGCCGGCGCCTGGCTGCTGCTGCGGCACGTGTCCGGCGATCGCGGCGCGGCCGCCGCCGCCGCAATCCTCTACGCGTTCTGCCCCTACGTGATGTCGCACCTGTCGCACATCCAGTTGCTCTTCACCGGCGGCATTCCGGTGGCGCTGCTGCTGGTCCTGCGGCTGGCGGAGGAAGCGGCGTCCGCTCCCGTGGCTTCCGCCTTCAGGCGGAAGCTCCTCCTTCGCGGCGTCGCGCTCGGCGCGGCCATCGCCGTCCAGGGGCTCGCCTGCGCCTATTACGGGATCTTCGCCGGCCTGATGACCGGATATGCGGCGCTCGTGCTCGCGGCGACGCGACGCCTGTGGACCTCGCGCGCCTACTGGATGGCGCTGGGGATCGGCGCGGCGACGGCGATCCTCGTCATCGCGCCGTTCTTCGCCCAGTACCTGCGCGTCAGCGAGGAGACCTCCTTCGTGCGGAGCCTCGACGATGCGGCGCGGTACTCGGCGCGGATCTGGGACTACCTGGGGTCGGCGTCGCGCGCGCACGCCTGGCTGCTCGGGATCGCGCGCAGCGCAGGATCGCTGCGCGACGTGCTGTTTCCCGGCATGCTGGCGATCGTTCTCGGCGTGGCCGGCCTCGTGCTGGCGCTCCGCCGCGGCAGAACGTCACAACGCACGCGCGACGGCGCGGTCGTGGCCGCCTCACTGGGACTGATTGCGCTGTGGGCGTCGTTCGGGCCGTCGGCCGGGTTGTACCGCGTCCTCTACTACCTGCCCGCGTTCTCGTTCCTGCGCGCGCCGTCGCGCTTCGGACTCATCGTCGTGCTCGCGCTCGCGGTGCTCGCGTCGATCGCGCTGGCGCGGCTGTTCGCGGCGCTGCCGGCACGGCGCCGTACGCTGGCCGCCGCGATCGCCTGCGCGCTCGCCGTCGCCGACATCACCGTCATCCCGATCCGCTGGTATCGGGCCCCGGAGATCCCCGCTCCCTACCGCGTCCTCGCCGGCAGCCCGCGCGGCGTCGTCGCCGAGTTCCCGTTCTACGGCGAGCGCGGCGCCTTTCCGCTCCACGCGCAGTACATGCTGTTCTCGACGTCGCACTGGATGCCGCTCGTGAACGGCTACAGCGACGTCATCCCGCTGGACTTCCGCCAGGCGGCCGCGGTGCTCGACGGCTTCCCGTCGCGCGACACGTTCCCCGTCCTGGCGCGCCGCCGCGTCCGCTACATCGGGATTCACTGGGACATGTTCGTCGGCCGCCAGGAAGAGATCCGCCAGCGCCTGCAGCCGTTCCTGCCTTACCTGCGTGTCCTCGCCGCGGACGATCGCATGACGCTCTACGAGATCGTCCGCTTTCCCGGGTGACGGTCAGGGCTGAAAGCCCTGACCCTCAAGATGAGATATGTGGGTCAGCCCTTTATGGGCTGACCTCACTGGTTGGAGTTCTTTTTGACGGGAGTCTTCTTCGAAGGTGTTTTCTTCGTCGAGGTTTTCTTGGCTGGCGCCTTCTTCTTCGTCGTGGACGAGCGCTTGCTGCTCGACGCGCTGGACGCCTTCGACGTTCCTTTGATAGTGGGCTTCGGCAGCGGCCGCCCCTCGCCTTCCCCATACAGGCGGCGGTAGTCTTCGGCGGTCCCGAGGATCCGCTTCACGTAGTTCTGCGTCTCGGGGAACGGGATGTCGTCGATGAACTCGTCCTCTTCCATCCCCGGCCGCTCGGCCTTCCAGCGGACGACGCGGTTCTCGCCGGCGTTGTAACTGGCGAGCGCGTAGTAGACGCCGCCGAACTGGCCGACCAGCCGCTTGAAATACAGCGTGCCGAGCCGGATGTTGGTGTCGCCGTTGGTCAGCATCGGCGTCGTGAAGCGGCGGATGCCGAGCTCGCGCGCGAGGCGCTTGCCCGTCGCCGGGACGATCTGCATCAGCCCCCACGCGTTGGCCACCGATCGCGCGGACGCGTCGAAGGTCGACTCCTGCGCGATCAGGGCGGCGACGACGTAGGGGTCGAGCTCGTAGATGGCGGCGTTGCGCTTGATCGAGTCCCAGTAGGTCAGCGGAAAGATGATCTGCAGGATCTCGGCCGGCAGCCCTTCTCCTCCGGCGGCCAGGAACTGCGGATACGCGCGGCGCATCACGGTGATGGCGCGGCGCAGGTCCCCCTTCTGGTGGTAGATCCACGCCATCGTCGCTTCGATCGCCGGCGAGGTGCTCCAGACCTTCTGCGCGTAGCGCAGCTCGCTCAACCCGTCGTCATACATCCCGGCGGCGAGCAGCTGGCGGATGACTGCCGCGTTCGGCGGCGGCGCCGCGGCGGGCGGCGGATCGACCGTCTCGGCGGCAGGCGGCGGCGCCAGGCGGACCGACTCCGTCGCGTTGACCGCCTGCGTCATCGGCAGGCGCTTCGCGGCGAGGCGGCCGTAGTACGAGTTCAGGTAGTCGGCGTGGATCAGCCGCATGCGCGAGTCGTGCAGATCGCGCTGGCCCAGCTTCTCCCTCGCGCGCGCGCTCCAGTACAGCCACGGCGGGCGATAGTCCGAGCGCGGGAACGCCGCGGCCGCGCTCTCGAAGACGCGCGCCGTCTCGGCGTAGCTGCCGGTGGTGTAGGCCCACCAGCCGTACTTCCACGCGGCGCGCTCGGCGTGCGGCCCGGCCGGGAAGCGCTCGTAGAGGTCCTTGAAGGCGGCGGCGGCGAGATCGTCCTGGTTGGTGAGGATGTACTGCGTGCCGAGGTTGTTGAGCGCCTCCTCCGACCACGAGCTGTCGGGAAAGTCGTTGACCAGCGCGCGCGTCAGCGTCACCGCCTGCTCCGCCTCGCCCAGGCCGCGCAGCGCGCTCAAGTGGAAGAAGCGGGCCTCGGCCTTTCGCGACGCCTGGTCGAGATACGGCTGGACGCCGTCGCGGGCGAACGCGTAACGCTTGAGGAAGAAGTCGCACTCGGCGATGCGCAGATCGACGACCTCGCGGTCGTCGCCGCCGACCTGCTTCTGGATGTCCTGCAGCGCGCTGCGCGCCTCCGAGTAGCGTTTCGCGCCGTAGAGGATCAGCGCGCGGCCGAGATCGAGCTTGTAGTCCTTCCGCTCGATCAGATCCTGCAGCGAGCCGAGCGCCGCGCCTGCCTTGTCGGCCGCGTCCGACAGCGGGAACTCGTAATAGACCCTGAGGAACGCTTCGGTCGCGCGCTGGCGGTTGCCGGCGGCGAGCGAGGCGCGGCCGAGCCTGTAGAGCACCTCCTCGGGCGCGACCGTCTTGCGTGCGGTGAGCTGCTCGTAGATCGCGGCGGCGCCGGCGTGATCCCCGCGGCTCTCCGCGGCTTCCGCCTTGCCCATCATTGCCGCCAGCGACAGGACACCTTCGGGCTTCTTGGCGAGCACGGCGTCGAATGCCCGGTCGGCCTCGGCCGGGTTGGCGAGGCGCAGGTTCGAGACGCCGACGTAGTACTGCGCGTAGGTCTCGAGCGGACCGCCGGCGGCGGCCGCCTGCCGTGCCGACGACAGAGCGGCGGCATAGTTGCCCGCGGCGTACGCCGCGGCGGCGTCGGTGAGCGCGCCCCGCCGCGCCCCCGTGGCGACCGAACGCGGCGCGAACCAGTAGTCGTCGACGTTCTTGGGAAGCGCGGCGTGAATGGTCGGCTGCAGTTGCGGCTCGGACGGCGCGGGGGCCTGCTGCCAGCTTGCCGCAGCCAGCAGCAGCACGAGCATCGAGGGCATCAGGCGTTCCCGAGCAGCGACGGATCTCCGTCCGCGAGCGTCTGGACGAGCTCCTGCTGGAAGTAGGTGTGGCGCGCCTCGATCGCCGGCGACACCCGCTCTTCATACAGCCGCTGCGCGCGATCGATCTCGGCGCGCAGCCGGTGCAGCAGATCGCGGTGCTGTCGCCCGGAGCGCACGGCGGCTTCGTTGTACAGCTTGATCTCCGAGACGAGGAGCCGCGCGAAGCGCCGCGCTCCCTGGTCGCCGCCGTTGGGATCGATCGTGCCGCCCGTGCCGACCGCGCCGGCTTCCCCCTGGCGGGGGCCGGCGAGATCCAGCGTGCGCAGCGCCGTGCGCAGCGCGAGCGCGGCCGAGCCGTGACGCGCGAGCGCTTCGATCATCTCGAACGCGCCCGGCGGCCCGGGATCGGCACCGCTGTCGGCGTAGAGCACGGCGACGGCGCGTCCGCCGACGAGCAGGGGTGCGGCGATGCCGCCGCGGTCCGGCGGCAGCCGCGCAAAGGGCGGCGCCGGAAGGTCCGCCGCCGTCGGCACGGCGTGTCCGGCCTGGATCGCGCGCGCGAGCAGATCGCGCGCGCCGATCGACGATTCGACCGGCTGCACGTCGCCGTCGGGAATGCCGGCGGCCTTCCACGCTTTGAGCCGGTCGCCGTTGACGAGGAACACCGCGGCGCGCCCCGCGGCCGCCCGCGCATGATCGAGGAGCGCCTGCAGGGTCTGGCCCAGCGTCGGTGCGCTGTCGATGTCGCGCAGCGCCGCCACCAGCCGCGGGTATCCGGCCGCGCCTGGCGATGCGGGCGCGGCCGCGGTCGCGGGTGCGCCCTTCGCGGCGGCCGCGGCGCTCGCGCGCGCCGACGCCACCGCTTCGCGCGCCGCGGAGAGCTCCGCTTCGA
>Ga0075435_100003530_pt1 | contig 10614 bp, 12 predicted proteins | sample RhiMethybrSRZTD4_FD_75302 | JGI IMG/M metagenome (GOLD analysis project Ga0075435, IMG submission 75302) | Populus rhizosphere microbial communities from Tennessee, USA - Rhizosphere MetaG P. TD hybrid SRZTD4 | ecosystem: Host-associated > Plants > Roots > Rhizosphere > Soil | place: USA... | reverse complement strand
CTCGTATTCAAAAAAGATGGCGAACTTATATTGTGTTGCCTGGCAAACTGCAAGCTCTAGAACAATGACGCCCTGGTTCTCGAGCTCACCCATTCCCTTTACGGCGATGGCATTTTCGTTTTTGCACCGGAATCGAGGCAAGATCACGTACGGCTGACGTGCTTAGTGATCGCGAGCGCTGGTTATTTTGTTTGGATTGTTGGCAGAATGCTGGTGAATCAGAAATGAAAGCTTCCACGGCACCCAATATCCCCAGAAACGGTAATGACAACCCACGCATCGATAGGGCCTAAGGAACAAGAGGCTGCGGGCCTTTTCAGCGAGATTTTTTCGATGGAGAGCGGCGAATAATTTCGCCTTCGCACCGTGGACAGATTTGAGGTCTACGGTTTTTTAGCATGCCACGACTAAACCCCTGAGTCTTACTGAAGGTGTAGTCTAAAAATCGAGTCTCGTTCTCGTCGGGTGATTGTTGTGATAACCGGAGCACCGCAATTCGGGTGCCGGACCTAAAATTAGGGTATTTGGTTAATTCTACTCTTTTGCGCGTCAGATTCGCGTGCAATTGCGACGAAGCCCTGAAGTAGAATGCCGACAGTCCGATGTCCGTGGAAAGCTGTACACCACAAAGTCACAATGTGGCTTGATTCTGCCCCATTCAAGCGGAAGGATTTTTCAGCGTGACCTCTGGGCGTCATGAAATTTTAGTTAGCCTTGCGCTCCTCACGTCAGTTTGCGTGTTTTTTTCGTCTCGCGCGGCCGCGCCTCAAGAACAGCAATGGTTATTCTACTCTCCTGCGCTTTCACGGCTTGAGGGCAAACTCACCAAAGTCATGAAATACGGCAGCCCGAGCTACGGTGAACATCCGGAACAAGACCAGAAGATAGATGTGCCCATTTTGATTCTCCAATTCCCGGTAAGGGTTAAATCCCCACCAGCAAGTAGCGTGAAACTCAGACCACCAACGTGTCTTTTGTACAACTGATCTTCCCCAGAGAGAGCGGTTCGTATTCAAAGCATCTTAACGCGAATATCGTCGTCGAGGGGACACTGGCCAAAGGTATCAAGGGAGAGCATTTTACCGACGTGGTCATGACTGTAAAAAGCGTCAACCCGGTCGACCCTCCGGTGTATTAGTCCAAGACAAGGCCCCAAACCGCCCTCCAGCGCATGAACATGGCGTCCCGGTCCACCGCGGCACCTCTCGATTCGTGCAGCGAATGCAACAGGTCGCGGCTGGTTTGTGCCGCAAGATTGCTGCAAGAAGGTCCAACGGCACATGGCCAGTACGGCCCGCGGATAATGTCTGTAACACCAACTGGAATGTCAGTTATGTCTCGACCCAGACAAATTGACGGGCATCTGTCACATTAAGTTCCTCGGGATTTCGTCAACTTACAGCTGGATTGTTTATTGCGTTTCATAGGCCATTATTGGGCCGGAGGAATCATATGAGGCTAAAGTGTGACACGGGAATCCAATATGCACTCGTAAGGGACCGGGATCCGCAAACGCTAAAGCGGCAGGTCGAACAGCAAATAAGAGCAGCGGAAGACAGGAATAAGGTGTTCCTAGAGAATGCGGCCCGGAGGGACATCGATGCCTACATAAATTCAACACCCTACGCTATCAAGGCAAAACCCGTCATGTCTCTAGCACAGCTTTCGCTGAACTTTGACAAAGCCGCGGTCTCTGCACGATTACCGTCTGCTGCGCCTCTCTCATAATTTACCGCGCGAGCCGCCAACACTCCCTGAGCCAAAGCACCGTGAGTAGTGGATCTTATTTAGAGCACCGCGCGACGATCCCAAGTAGTTTCATTCTAACCCGGAGGTTAAGCCCACTTCAGGCGCATAGAAATTCCAGTATTTGCATTTTAAACTCAAATGGCTGGGAGATTGTGTCGATCCTCCTGCCCGAATATTGGTATTGAGCACTCCAAAAAACTCCAATTTCTGACTTGACATCGTTTTTCAATCCGAATATATCCCTCTCGATCATTGCCACCCGTTAGAGCCGGTCTACAACATCGACTAAGGTGGAAAGCCGTCGCTTCTCCGGGACTTGCATTTTCGCTTTCCCCCGTAACCACTTAGGGTCTGATCATACACGTGCGTGTGTTCTCCCTGGCAATGGCAAGTCGTTAGCCAATCGGAGGATGTCATGAGCGATTTTTACAATTCTTTAAAGCTAAAAATGCAGGAGACCTTACCCTGGAGAAAAAACGACACCATGCCAGTTGTTCGCGTAAAGAACGGCAATGCTGCGGGTTTGAATGACGAAATGGAAAGACTCGAAAGAATCATTACCCATCGACTCGGTCGATTAAAGGATGCCGTCCGAACAGGCGAAACGATTGTTCTAGAGGAATCACATCGGGCCGAGCAGCTCGTTGAGAATCTCGGAGCAGAGATCACGATTCTCAGAGGCAAGCTCAAAGAGGCGGAGGAAGTCATTGAGCGAAAGAATCTTTCTCAACAGCAAACAGAGGAAAATCTTTCCGCAATAATCAAAAACTTGCAAAGGGATATCGAGAGCAGAGAGGAAAGTCTGGCGAGCCGCGAGAATGAAATAAACAACTACAAATCAACAATCGAGCAGAACATCAAAAATATGAGCGAGCTGGAAGCAGCTCACACGAAAGCGCAACAGGAGATGGCTGACCACGCCAAACGCACCGAGGAACTGCGAAAGAATTCTAAAAATAAATTGGCCGCACTCGAAGCCCAGCTGATACAGACGGAGGATCTCGCCCGTCAGAAAACATCGGCTACCAAACAGCTGGAACAGGAACTGGCGGCCAAAACACAAGAGTTCGAAGCCATCCTGAAGGGTAAAAACGAGGCTTTAACTCAGCGGGATACCGAGATAGCTGACCTTAAAGCACAGTTAAAACGGCTCACGAAGGGCTTCAGCGATGTTTCTTTGCTGTTCAAAGAAGCCGAGGCTTTGACGGGAATCGAAACAGCTAGGACGGTGGCGGTTAGGAGTGAGCCGCTGCCCGAAGTAAAACCACCGATTTCAAGTCGACCGAACCACAATGAGAAAATCACACGGGTTTTGCCCGACGGGGTCTCCGAGACGGTCCCAGTTGAGACATTTCAGAAAATAATTAGTGAGCTTGCTCAGGCGACCAATATTATTGGCCCCCTTGCTTCATTGATGGTTCACCAACAAGCGAAGGCTCTCGGCGAATCAGTTGAGAAGTTTCCTCGGGCCCGGCTACCGGAACTTCTTGAGGCTCTCGCCAAGGAGATCTCAGACGAAAACCTGCAGATGTATTTTCTCCAACACTTTACTCAGAATGAGCGGATGACTTTAAACTAGAACCAGGCGGCTCGCCATATCTCCAGCTGGTGCCGTGGAGTCTTGATTCGTCTTCGGAGCGGCCGCACTCAAGTATAACTTTTGGTCTTCTCGCACCGTCTCGCGTCCAGCATACATTTGACCGCAGTTCTGACTCGGGTGAACAGCGCCCGACTGGTGGTCGCCAATATAGAAGCGCGAGCAATCGGACTCATGGCGGTGCAGACATAATCCATACTGGTGCGAAATTCCTGCTCTCATCGGAACTGTGCTGGCACAATGTTTTATCGACCGATCGATAGCCGTGACATGTCAAAATGTCACTGGGCTGCCAGAATTGGCCGAATACCGCATCCCTGATTCCTCAATTCTTCAGAAAATTCGGATTTACTGTTCAAATGCGCGCAGGCACCCCAATTGCTTCAGGTGGGTCACCATTTGAAGCGGGGTGCAATATGGAAAAATCGCTAAACGAGGCACCGGGATTCATATACGTAAAAGAATTATCTATGGCCTTTGTGGTTAATAAGCACGGCGAGCCAATCGTATTCACAGAGGATCGAGCGGAGATGGAGTGGTTATTCAACTGGATAGTCGGCTACGACCGACATCACCTTAGGGCGCTACCAGTCGTGCAGCAACGCCCGGTTGAGGAGGACATCGCCGAGCCGCCCGAAACCGGATCCAGAACGCAACATCTGGTAACCGCTTCGAAACATCTCGAAAGAACGAAGGAGCCGCCAATCGCACGGCGCAAATTCGATAGACGGCCTTCTCATACCAGAGGCGGCGCCAGGCGCCAGCTCATTGGCGAGCAGATTGGACAAACGCGCATACTTCAACTGCGAGTATTTCAAACACAGCAAGAAGCAGAAAAATGGGCCAGAGAAGGTGATGACAGACGGTTTCGTTTCGCTACCATTGGTAGCGTCGGATGGACACGCGCGCTCGACGAAGAAATGAAAGTAGTCCAACACGCGCAATGCGCTCCCCTTTCATCCAACGAATGATTGTGATCAACTTCTGATATGTATCAGTCCCTGCGACACCCGCACGACTCCGATATGGATCTTACGAAAGTGCTTCCTTCGTTTGACCGCATCGTCGGTTCACTCGCCAGGGTGGAGCTATACACCTACGGGAGCTGTGTTCCCGAGGCTTCGCTCATCGAAGTTGCTTGCTGGATGACCGATAACGGCTTAGCGGCGTTTTTTGGCCTTGTCGGCTCCGACGAAGGACTGAATCCACTGGTGGACGAAGTAAAGCCAGAGGACTGGGACGCCGAAGACGAGCGCCTCATTGTATCTTTTGCAGACGCCCTCCGGGTTTGCTGGATATACCAATGTTCGTTCGTCCTTCATCGCGAAAATGCGTACAAAACCATCTGGGATTCGCGTGCCTTCGTACAGTATTTCGAGGCGCTTATGCACCTTCGCCGGGGATGGGCAAGCGCCGGTGAAAATGAGCTATCTGTTTACCAAAATTCGCTTGAGCTGAGTCTCGTCAGCGCATGCATCGCGTTCAAGCGCCAGATGCCTAGATAGATTTGCAAATGGTCCTTTCAATGATCGTCGCGAGGACAGAGGGTTATCTATTGATCGTGCTGTGATCTGTCAGGAGAGACAATGCTTAGCGAAATCGCGCTTACCATAGGCCTTCCGTTTTTCACGGTCGCTGTTTGCTTAGCCGTGATGGGCATGATTAGCCTCTTCAAGTCGCGACGGAGACGGCGAGCTATTGAACGTGGCGTTAAGGATTTTGTAAACCAGGTGCGCGGTTGAGATTGCGAAGCTCCAAACGGGTGCTTGCAAAAAATAGCAATTAGAACTCCGCCTCTCAATTTCGGCGGGTTAGCATATCAATCGGATTTGAAATTCGACTTCGACGTTTGAACATGTTGACGGCGATCTCGCGGATCACAGCGTTAGATAGCGTTTCCGATTCTATTCCCGCTCTGCTTTGATACTCAACTTGTATGCCGGCTTCTAAGACAGAACAGTTTGTAACCATACGGATCTGTCCGCGTTTGCTGTCAACGTACTTGCCTGCGGCTCGAAGAATTTCAGGCAAACTGTCGAATCTAAAGTACGGCTGTACCTCTCGACGCCGAGCCTGACCATCACGGTCGAGAATGGTAATCCTCTGCGGTGAATAATGCAGGGTAAGAATACCCGTGTACGGCGGATTCGGATCGCCGCATTGAACGATAAACTCATCGGCGTCGGCGATCAATTCAAAAACAGCGATGTTCCCGATTTCTAAAGCCTGACCAATGCACCGAAGGGCGCCGGCGTGGTTCGGAAGATACAGCATCGAACTCCTCTTGGAGCGCCTATTGAGCTGTTAAGACTGACGAAACATACCTTATGAAGAGTGTACGTCGCAAGGAGGTGACCGACCAGTTACTAAGCGCGAGCCGCTGAAGGATAAATTCTCGAGTCCATGGCATGGCATCTGTAGTAAAGCCGCTGAATTCTCACATATTCCAAATTGTCGTTCTGGACAGCCCTGATCCAGTCGGGGTTGCGCGACCGGCAATCCAGGAACTTCAAATTATCTGGATACTGGCTGGAATAGCGAGCGAGAAATTACGAAATCTTCCAGCGTGACGTCATCGACAACTCGATTTGCCACTTGGACACACACAACCGGGCAAAAATACGGTTGCTTGGTAACAGATCAACACAATCGGCGCGATTTGGCCAAATTACTCCCTGGCATATCCCATGCTCAAACGAGAGGACAACATTAGCCTTCTTAAACTGAAAAGTTTCGGTTTGAGGGTGAAAAGAATGGAGGAAAACATCTGATGAACCAGACAATCAAGCTGCGTGACCGAATCAGACGTATCTCGATTATTTCTACGCTCTACGCTATCGGGCTCGTTGAAGCTTACTATCTTCCACGTTACGGAATTCAGTGGCTGCTTGCTGCCCTGTTGGCTACAGTGCTATTAGCAAGTTTCTGGATTCGATCTCGCTGGAACTGATCGACGAGCTAGAACGACTTCGAGCTGCAAGGAAAGGCTCGAATCGTGTGATCTACGCCTGATAAATGGCTGCACACCGCTCGAGCCATAAATCTCGGCTAGTTAAAACCGCCTGCGTACTCAAGCACTCCTCGTCAGAGCAGCTGCAAAGATGATATGAGGTTTCAAAGCTGGTCAATTCACCCGAGAACGTCTCGCTCAATGCGTTGGCTTCGATTGCCTGTTATGCGATTCTGCCGTGCGCGACAAATTGCTTAACGTTAGTTGTGATTGGATGCTTGCGCCGCCGCTTGGTGCTGCTCGTCTTGGATGAATTCGCGAGGCTCCGCTGTTTCAATTGGCGTAAGCACTTCGAGTTGAACCTGCATCAGTCCAACCATCCCTAGAGCCCGTGCGGCGGCTCGCGAGAGGTCAATGATCCGACCCTTTATAAATGGACCTCGATCATTTATCCGCACGTCGACGGATTTTCCATTAGTGAGGCTGGTCACCCTTACAATGCTGCCCCATGGCAATGTCGGATGCGCGGCGGTGAGCTTCTTCTGATCAAAACGTTCTCCACTCGCGGTTCGCTTTCCATGGTGTTTCGCTCCATACCACGACGCGAGCCCAGCCTCCATTCTAGGTGGCAAAGGCGTAGGAATCGTGGCCGGTGTTTCAGGCTCTTTCTCTTCTGACACTTCCTGAACATTCTCCGGAATCGAAATTTCAACTGAAGGCATGTCGAGTTCTGGCTCCTGAATCGCTGGAGCCGCGCCCAGAATGGCCGGTGTTTGTTCGTCGGCTGCTTTCAAAACGCCACTGCACCCTTGCAGTATAAGCAACATTGTTGCGGCTAGACACCAAGTCACTACCCGCCATCGGACAGATGGCAGATAGCACGCCGAAATCGTTCCGGGTTTGTAAGGACAGTGGTTGGTCACAGAACCGAGAACCGCCGCAACGACCATGCCCCAAATTCGATCTCGATAAGGCTGGGAGCCTAAGCACGTTGGAGGGTATATTAGGTGACAAACGCAGAGCTAAAATCGTTTATTTTCGTACCACTACGTACAAACCGAGCGCCACCGGCGGGTTATTCGTGAGCTCTTGAAGGCGATCTGGTGACGGGACGGTAGCAGCGGAAATGTACGGCCGCGTGGATTGTGTTTCTCTAAAACAGTTCGAATTCTGCCCGCAGCCGTTCCCAGCTCGACAAACCCGCCAGCCGATGTAAAACAGTGGTCGTAGGCGGCAAAATCGGAAAATTCCGGCGATCCATGCGTGCGAGCGCGTTGCCGGCCGTGGTCCACAAGCTGTGGCTCACCTCTTCCGATCGGATAAGCGCTATTTGATGCTCCGGAAACGCCGCAATATAGAAGCGCGTGTCGAAACGCATCGAATAGATCTCGGGAGTCACCCAGTGATCGAAGTATCTCATCCGAGCCAAGTCGCAGAACAAATTCTCAGCGAGCAAAAACTCCTCGAACTTAAGATCACCGGCAACAATTTTCTGACGAGCAAGCTCGATTCGCTCATGCTCTGATGACTTATGGAGTTGCACTGTTTCACCTGTATTCGTGACGCAAAGAAGTAAACCGACTTCTTCAAAGACCTCGCGAAACGCCGCAACCCAGTGACCGAGCGCCTGCTCGGGTTCGTGTCTGCCATTTAAAATTCGTTGCGCTTCTTCTCCGGAAAGGCCGCGGCACCGAGAGAGCATCTCCGGATGATAGTCGTCCGCATGTACCGTGCCGCCGGGGAATACGTAATAACCGCCAAGAAATCGCATTTCCGACGGCCGACGAGTTAAAAGGATTTCAAAACCGCCGTTTGGCTCAGGGCGAACCAAAACCGCGGTGGAGGCGTAACGAGGATGAACCATCGGGCAATAATCCTAATTTGCTATTCGAACGCACGAATCCAAACCAGCAGCAAGCGAAATCAAAGTTATCCGCTCCCAGATCATGGTTGTTTTCTGAGTAGCGCAAATCACCGTCGAGGGCTACTTACGTAATCCGCTCCGTCTTCTGCGCCCATTTGTTATGCGATCGGCGGCAGCTATTTGGGGAAATCGGGATTGTTTCGAACGACGAGTAGAATCTCACGCGTTAATTTTTTTTGTTCCGACTTTGCGGGAGAAATCCGATCTTTTATTTTTTCCCGATTTCCCGCAACAGCTTCTCCCATTTCTCGTTTTCTTTCTCGTACCGGTCGACAGTCATGCCCGCCTCGGCATAGAATCTTTTGAATTCCGGCTTGTTCATTGCGCTGTCGAGACCATACTTACCCAGAAATTTCTGCCCTTCCGGACTGATTAGAAAATCGGCGAACAGCATTCCGGCATACGGATGCGGCGCATTTAACGGCAAAGCAACGCCGCCAGCATTCGTCGGCACCAGATCCATCGGCACCCATTTGATCGGAGCACCCTTGGCAATCGAAACACGCGAGTGGCTGAGAAATACCGTAGGAGAAACTCCGAGCTCACCGGAGATCACCATATCGAGGATGGCCCGACCCGATACCGAATGAAGACTGATTTGTTGTCCTTTGAGCTTTTGCACGAACTCTGGTCCCTTGCTCGCCAGCATAGCCGCGATCACGCGATTGCCTGTATCGCTCGTGGCAAAGCCGATTTTGCCCCCCTTGAGCTCCGGCTTCAGCAGATCGTCGAATCTTTTGGGCACCGCATTGCCCTGAATCGAATTGGTATTGTAAGCAAGCCCGATGTACGACTCGCGATCGGTCGCCCAGTATACCAAGCCCTTTCCCGCTGGTTCTTTAACCTCGTCTGGATATGCGGCCAAATATGTAGAAGCGTAGGGCGCCAGTAGCTTGTACTCCTGCATCACTTTTAGGATTGGAAAAGTCGTTTCGACAGTATCGACGATGTAACGTTTAGCTTGTGCTTCCTGCACGATGCGTGCGATCAGCGCATCGCTATCGCCACGATAAACCTCCACCTGTATCCCTGGGTATTTGGCTTCGAAGACCTTCGGTGCATCCGTATTGGGCCCACCCGTAAGTGACGTGTACCACATCAACTTGCCCTCTTTTTTGGCGCCTTCGTAAAGCATTTTCTCGCGGTCCGGTTTGTTGTAGGCCGCGATTTCGGGACCGGTCATCGGCCTTACCGTCTGCGCCTGACCCCCTTGAACCAGTGCGAGAATTGCCAGAAATACGTAAATGATAAACTTCACTGCAATTATCTCCCTTCAATCAAAACCAACATCACATCCGAATAAATCAGAAATCGATTTTCAAAACTAGCTGGCCGCCGATGAATGCCCTGCCAAATTCAACGAACGATTTACAATGCTCGGAAAAGGTCAACGACAAGCGGTTTGTGGCGCGGCTGGGCTGGCGCATCGTCAAGGGCAGAAGCCCAATCTCATTTCAGAATATACTTGGTCGGCTCGTTTCGGGAAGTTCATTTGGATTTGTTTCGAACTTCGGATTGGGTGCTTTACGACTTATTTCTACGTTTTGAGCCGGAGTATATTGTAAGCGGCGACAGGTCGATGAAACCCCTTGAGCATCAGTTCGCCTCGCGGTTCGGCCTCGACCAATTCTTCAATACCACCCAAGAACCGCTGCGAAACTAAAATGTCTCCTGGTTTTGCTTCACCGCAAAGACGCGCTGCGAGATTGGGCACACTGCCGATGGCACCATATTCCCAACGATCTTCGTAGCCGATGGCGCCGATGGTCGCGTAGCCCTGCGCGGCGCCCACACCGAAACCAAGTTCATGTCCGAGCTTCCGCCATTTGAGGGCGAGTTCGTCCACGCTCTCGCGCATCGCGAGTGTCATGCGGACCGCGCGGGCGCTCGCGTCATCCACCGGCACGGGATCATTGAAGAAAATCATCATGCCGTCGCCCGCGAAGTGCTCCAGGGTTCCCTCGTGTGCAACGATCAATTTGCCCATCGCCGCGTGATATTCGTGCAGAATCTCCATGACCTCTTCTGGCTCCGCGGCTTCGGCAAATGCGGTGAAGCCGCGCAAATCCAAATAAATCACCGTCAGCTCGCGGCGATGAGTCTTCAATGGGTCGTCGGCCGCGCCGTTGACAATCAATTCCGCGATTTGCGGTGAGAAGAACCGCCTGAGGCGGCCTAAGCGGTTGAGCTCGGCGACTTGCTCTTGAACGCGCTGCTCCAAGCTGTTGTTCAGTTCCGCCAGCTGGGCGGCTTGACTCTGAACCTGATCTTGCAGCTTCTTGATTCGGAGCAATGAGCGCACGCGGGCAAGAAGCTCGGGTTGGTTGATCGGTTTGGACAAGAAATCGTCGGCCCCGGCTTCTATGCCTTTCACCCGCTCCACACCTGGATCGA
>Ga0075435_100003529_pt1 | contig 10616 bp, 9 predicted proteins | sample RhiMethybrSRZTD4_FD_75302 | JGI IMG/M metagenome (GOLD analysis project Ga0075435, IMG submission 75302) | Populus rhizosphere microbial communities from Tennessee, USA - Rhizosphere MetaG P. TD hybrid SRZTD4 | ecosystem: Host-associated > Plants > Roots > Rhizosphere > Soil | place: USA... | reverse complement strand
GGGAAGCGCGCGCGATCGAGCATCAGCACGCGCGCCCCGCCGCGCGCGAGCACCGTCGCCGCCACCGATCCCGCCGGCCCCGCGCCGCATACGATTACATCGTACATTTCACGCGCTAAGTCCGTCGCCGCCATTTTGGCCGACAGCGGCGTGTGGATCACAGGAGATGAAGAGCTCAGGAGATAAGGAGGTTTCTTTGATCTCCTCATCTCCTTGCCTCCTCATCTCCTGCTTTCCATACCTCGCGAGCGACCCGAGGACCGCCAGTTCAATCAAACTGCCCCGAGCACCAGAGCCGAGTTTTTCGAGCCAAACCCCAGACAGTTGCACAAGGCCGCCGCGGGCGATGCGGCGCGGCCGCTGTTGGCGATGAAATCGAGATCGCACCCCGGGTCGGCGTGCGCCTGGTTGATCGTCGGCGGCAGGAAGCCGCGCGAGAGCGCGAGCGCCGAGGTGACGATGCCGCAGGCGCCGCTGGCGCCCTGCGGATGCCCCACCATCGACTTGGTGGACGAGCCGGGCACCAGGTCGGCACGCGGGCCGAACAGGCGCCGCACGCAGCGCGACTCGACGGCATCGTTCAGCTGCGTGGACGTGCCGTGGTAGTTGACGTACCCGATCTCGTCGAGCGCGCGCCCCGAGCGCTCGACCGCCAGCGTCATCGCGCGCACGATCTGCTCGCCGTCGGGATCCATCTGCACGCGGTGGTAGGCGTCGCAGGTCGAGCCGTAGCCGTCTACGGTGGCGTAGATGCGCGCGCCGCGCGCGCGGGCGCGCTCCTCGCGCTCGAGCACCACCATCCAGGCCCCTTCGCCGAGGACGAAGCCGTCGCGATCGCGATCGAAGGGACGCGACGCCTGCTCCGGCGCGTCGTTGTACCGCGTCGACACCGCGTGCATCCGCGAGAAGCCGAAGATCATGCCCGGCGTGACGCACGCGTCGGCGCCGCCCGAGAGGATCACGTCCGCCTCGCCGCTGCGAATCAGCGAGGTGGCGTAGCCGATCGCGTCGGTCGAGCTGGTGCAGCCGGTGGAGACGACGTGGCTGATGCCGTGCAGCTCGAGGGCGATCGAGATCTCGCTGGAGATCATGCCGACGATCGACACCGGGATCGCGTAGGGCGTGACCCGCTTCCAGCCGTCGGTGAAGAACTCGAAGTACGACCGCTCCGCGACGTCGATACCGCCGGCGCCGCTGCCGACCAGCACCCCCGCGCCGGGCTCGTTGAGGCGCAGGCCGGCGTCGTGCCACGCTTCGGTGGCGGCGACGACGGCGATCAGCGAGGCGCGCGAGTAGCGCCGCGGGTCGGGACGCCCGGCCCGCTCGTCAACTCCAGTACCGCCCGCGCGCGCGTCGAGCACGATGGCATCGTCGATGCTGATGGTCGAGGGGACCGGCGCGGCCACGCTGCAGGGGAACGCCGAGGCGTCGAAATCGGTGATGGCGCGCGTGGCGCTGCAGCCGCGGCTGACGCAGGACCAGAAGCGTTCGCGCCCGACGCCGTACGGCGAGACGACACCGATGCCGCTGATGACTACCCGTGGAACCGCGCTCGCCATGGACACGCCGCCTAGAGAAAGACCGAGAAGAATTCCCTCTCGTGCAAGGCCATGGCTAATCATACGTTAGACTTCGAGTGAGACTAAGAGGACGCGCCCGTGGCTGAGACGGAACAGACTGCTCCCCAGAATCCCCCGCTGCCGAACGAGTTGCCGGTGGTGCCGCTGCGCGGCGCCGTCGTGCTGCCGATGACGGTGGCGCCGCTCGGCGTCAGCCGGGCGCTGTCGGTCGAGGCCGTCAACAAGGCGCTCGGCGGCGACCGCATGGTTCTGCTGCTGACGCAGAAGAACGACAACGACGATCCGGGCGCCGACGATCTGCACCGCATCGGCACGGTCGCGATCATCCGCCAGATGGCCAAGGGCCAGGGCGGCATGCGGGTGCTGGTCGAAGGGGTGGTGCGCGCGCGCGCCGAGTTCCTCCAGCTCGAGCGCGGCCACATGACCGCGCTCATCAAGGCGATGCCCGAGACCTCGGAGCGGACGCTCGAGATCGACGCGCACGTCCGCCGCCTGCAGGAGCTCGTCGACAAGGCGCTGTCGCTGGCCACCGGGCTCTCGCCCGACATCCGCACGCTGGTCGCCTCGCTCGACGATCCGCTGCGCATCGCGTATCTGCTGGCCAGCCTGCTCGACATGAAGCCGGAGGACAAGCAGCGGCTGCTCGAGGAGAACAGCATCTCGGTCAAGCTCGACGCGGTCGCCTCGGCGCTGGCGCGCGAGATCGACGTGCTCGAGCTGAAGGGGCAGATCGAGTCGCGCGCGGCGCAGGAAATGACCGACGCGCAGCGGCAGTACGTGCTGCGCCAGCAGCTCAAGGCGATCCAGACCGAGCTCGGCGAAGGGGACGGCGAGACGCAGGAGCTGCGCAAGCGGGTGACCGACGCCAACCTGCCCGAGGCCATCGCCGCGGTCGCCAACCGCGAAGTCGATCGCCTCGAGCGCATGACCCCGGCGGCCCCCGAGTACCAGATGATCCGCACGTATCTCGACTGGCTGCTCGAGGTGCCGTGGGCCAAGCGCACCGAGGATCGCCTCGACCCGATCGAGGCGCGCAAGGTGCTCGACGCCGATCACTACGATCTCGACAAGGTCAAGGAGCGCATCGTCGAATACCTCGCGGTGCGGAAGCTGAAGGGGGACATGAAAGGCCCCATCCTCTGCTTCGTCGGCCCTCCGGGAGTCGGCAAGACCTCGCTCGGCCAGTCGATCGCGCGGTCGATGAACCGCAAGTTCGTGCGCATCTCGCTCGGCGGCGTGCGCGACGAAGCAGAGATCCGCGGCCATCGCCGCACCTACATCGGCGCCATTCCGGGGCGGCTGGTGCAGGCGCTGCGCACGGCGCAGTCGATCAACCCGGTGCTGATGCTCGACGAGATCGACAAGGTCTCGGTCGGCGTCCAGGGGGATCCGGCGGCGGCGCTCCTCGAAGTGCTCGATCCGGCGCAGAACCACACGTTCCGCGATCACTACCTCGAAGTGCCGCTGGACCTGTCGAACGTGCTCTTCATCGCGACCGCCAACCAGCTCGGGACGATCCACCCGGCGCTGCTCGATCGCATGGAGCTCATCACGCTGGGCGGCTACAGCGAAGAGGAAAAGATCCACATCGCGAAGATGTACCTGGTGCCGCGCCAGCGCGACGAGCACGGGCTGAAGCCCGAGCAGATCGTCATCGAAGACCAGGCGCTGCGCCGCGTCATCGCGGAGTACACGCGCGAAGCCGGCGTGCGCTCGCTCGAGCGGCAGATCGGCGCGCTCGCGCGCAAGATCGCGGCGCGGGTGGCGACCGACGCGACCTACGTCGGGCACGTCGCCGCCAAGGACGTGCCCGACTATCTCGGCCCGGCGCGGTTCCGCTCCGAAGGGGCGTTCCGGCTGTCGCGGGCGGGCGTCGCGACCGGGCTGGCGTGGACCGAGGTGGGGGGCGACGTGCTCTACATCGAGGCGGTGCTGCTGCCCGGCGGCGGCGGGCACCTCACGCTGACGGGCCAGCTCGGGAGCGTCATGCAGGAATCGGCGCGCGCCGCGTTGAGCCACGTCCGCCAGCAGGCCTCCGCCCTCGGCATCACGCCGGAGACGCTGACCCGCCAGGACCTCCACATCCACGTGCCCGCGGGCGCCATCCCGAAGGACGGCCCGTCGGCCGGCGTGACCATGGCGACCGCGATCGTCTCGGCGGCGCGCGGCGTGCCGGTCCGATCGGACGTCGCGATGACCGGCGAGATCACGCTCTCGGGTCTGGTGCTGCCGGTCGGCGGCATCCGCGAGAAGTCGCTGGCGGCGCGCCGCCAGGGGATCAAGACGATCGTCCTTCCCGAGGGAAACATGCAGGATCTGTCGGAGCTGCCCGACGAAGTGCGCCGCGACCTGAAGTTCGTGCCGGCCACCACGCTCGAGGACGTGCTCAAGGTCGCGCTGCCGGAAGCGGTCGACACGACGTCGGCGCCGCCGCCGGCGGTATCCACCGGCGGCGAGGCCGCCGCCGCCGCGGCGCGAAACCGCTGACCCATCGGCAGCCGTCATTGAGCAGCATCGCCTTCTACATCAGCGGCCACGGCTTCGGCCACGCGTCGCGGCAGGTCGAAATCGTCAACCGCCTGGCGGCGCGGCGGCCCGACCTGCGGATCCTGATCCGCACGGCGGCGGCGCGCTGGCTGCTCGATCGCACGGTGATGCCGGCGTTCGATCTCGATGCGCGCCCGGTGGACACCGGCGTGGCGCAGATCGACAGCCTGCATCTCGACGAGGCGAAGACGATCGCCGACGCCCGCGAGTTCTACGCGACGCTGGAGGCGCGCGCCGACGAGGAGGCGCGGCAGCTCGTCGAGCACGACGTGGCGTTTGTCGTCTCCGATGCACCGCCACTGGCCTGCGCCGCCGCGGCGCGCGCCGGCATCCCGTCGGTGGTGGTCTCGAACTTCACCTGGGACTGGATCTACGAAGGCTACGACACAGGCGAAGGATACGAAGGCAACGAACGCTCCCGGGTCATTCAGACGATCCGCAACGCCTACGCACGCGCGGATGCCGCGTGGCGGCTGCCGATGCACGGCGGGTTCTCCGGGTTCAAGGCGATCGTCGACGTCCCGTTCGTCGCGCGGCACGCCACGCAGGCGCGTGAAGAGACGCGGCGGCGCCTCGGCCTGCCCTCCAACCGGCGGCTGGTGCTGCCGACGTTTGGCGGCTACGGCGTCAACGGTCTCGACGTGAACGCCCTCGACCTCGGCGACCGCTGGCACGTCGCGCGGGTGGCCGACCAGGCCATCTACGACGCCGGCCTGCGCTACGAGGATCTGATTCGCGCCGTGGACGTGGTGATCACCAAGCCGGGCTACGGCACGCTGTCCGAGTGCATCGCCAACGACACCGCCGTCGTCTACACGTCTCGCGGACGCTTTGCCGAGTACGACGTGCTCGTCCGCGAGATGCCGAAATACCTGCGCTGCGCCTATCTCGACAACGAGTCGCTGCTCGCCGGCCGCTGGCAGGCCGCGCTCGACGCGGCGCTGGCCGCGCCCGAGCCCCCCCAGCGCCCGCGCACCGACGGCGCGGTCATCATTGCGGATATGATTTGCGCGCGTGTGGAGCGGCGCGTCGCCACGCTGGACGGTTCACCCCGCCGGCGATCGATCGACGCCATCGCGTAGTCGGTTACCGGTTACCGGTTACCAGTTGCCGGTTGTCGGTTGTCGGTCCTCGGTCCTCGGTCCTCGGTCATCGGCGGAGATCATGATGTTCAGTCGTCGCAGCTTCCTCTGGTCCTCGGCCGCCGCGCTGGTCGCCACCCGCGCCACCCGCGCGGGCGCGGAACCGATCCAGGCCGACGCGCAGCTTCCGCCGTCGCTGGCCGCGCTCACGTCGATGCGCGACCGGGCGAAGCCGATCACGAACGATGCCCGGCGCGCGCGCATCGAGAAGGCGCGGAAGCTCATGGCGCAGCACCACATCGACGCGATCATGCTGACCCAGGGGACGTCGCTCGTCTATTTCACCAACATCCACTGGGGGGGCGGCGAACGCCTCACCGCCTGCCTGATCCCCGCGAAGGGTGAGCCCTTCTTCGTCTGCCCCGCCTTCGAGGAAGACCGCGCCCGCGAGCAGATCGCGCGCGGCCCGTTCGGCAGCGGCAAGGCGGACGTGCGCGTGTGGAACGAGGACGAGAGCCCCTACGCCCTCGTCGCCGGCGGGCTCAAGGACCGCGGCGTCGCCACGGGCGTGCTCGGCATCGAAGAAACGACCAAGCACGTGTGGAGCGACAGCGTCGCGCAGGCCGCGCCGCAGCTCAAGCTGACCAGCGCCAGCCCCGTCGTCGCCGGCTGCCGCATGATCAAGGAGCCCGCCGAGATCGAGCTGATGCGGCTCGCCTCGCAGGTGACGCTCAAGGCCTACGAAGCGGCCTACCGCGCGCTGCAGCCGGGCATGACGCAGGACACGGTCGCCGACCTGATCGAGCGCGCGCACGCGCGGCTCGGCTTCTCGGGAGGCGCCGGCGCGCAGGTTGGCGAATACACCGCGCTGCCGCACGGCTCGATCCAGCCGCAGACCATCCGCGAAGGCACGATCATCATGGTCGACGGCGGCTGCGCCGTCGAAGAGTACCAGTCCGACATCACGCGCACCTTCGTCATCGGCAAGGCGACCGACAAGATGAACAAGGTGTTCGACATCGTGAAGCAGGCGCAGACCGCGACCCTCAAGGCGGCGAAACCCGGCGTGCCGCTGGAGGCGCTCGACGCCGCCGCGCGCAAGGTGATCACCGACGCCGGCTACGGCCCGGGCTTCAAGTACTTCTCGCACCGCGTCGGACACGGTATGGGGATGGACGGGCACGAGTGGCCGTACCTCGTGAAGAACAACATGTTCGGCTGGGAGAAGGCGCTGACGCTGCAGCCGCACATGACCTTCAGCGACGAGCCGGGCGTCTACATCCGCGGCGAGTTCGGGGTGCGCCTGGAAGACGATCTCCACATCACCGAGGCCGGCGCCGAGCTGTTCACGCCGCAGTCCGAATCGCTGGAGCGGCCGTTCGGATCGGGAACCTAGGCCAGCCGCAGTCCGCAGATTGCTTGCCCCGGAAAGCGTCAAGGGGATATAGTCCAGAGACTTATGCCCTTATTTGAGCGCAAGAGGGAAGAGGATACCGTGACCGGCGACGCCGCGACGCGCGCCCTGTCGGTGACGGCGGTCGAGAACGCCTTTGTCGAAAGCGTCTACGACAAGCTGGCGAAGGTCTACGACCTCTTCTTCGGACCCACGCTCCATCCCGGCCGCATCCAGGCCATCGAGCGGATGAACATCCAGCCCGGCGAGCGCGTGCTCGAAGTGGGCGTGGGCACGGGCATCAACCTGTCGCTCTACCCGCGCGAGGCGCACGTCACCGGCATCGACTTCTCGGGGTCCATGCTCGAGAAGGCGCGCGAGCGCGCGGCGAAGAAGGACGCCGCGCCGGTGCGGCTGCTGCAGATGGACGCCGCGGACCTCAAGTTCTCCGACGACGCCTTCGACATCGTCTACGCGCCGTACCTGATCAGCGTCGTCCCGGATCCGGTCAAGGTGGCCCAGGAGATGCGCCGCGTCTGCCGGCCCGGCGGACGCATCATCTTCCTCAACCACTTCCTGAGCCCCAACCTGATCCTCTCGCGCGTCGAACGGCTGATCTCCCCCGCGACCATTCACATCGGCTTCAAGTCGGACCTCGATCTGCCGGCCTTCCTCGCGCAGGCGGAGCTGGCGCCGGTGTCGATCGAAAAGGTGAACTGGCCGAAGATCTGGTCGCTCGTGACCTGCGTCAAGTAGGGACTTGCCCCGCCGTAGCCTTGGCGAAGGCGGGTTACTCGTCGAGCCCCCGGTCGAGCCCGCGCTGGACGGCGAGCAGCGCCAGCTCGAGCCGGTTGCGCACCTGCATCTTCTCGAAGATCCCCGACAGGTGGTTTTTGACCGTCTGTTCCCCGATGTTCAGCTCCTGCGCGATCTCGCGGTTGGTTCGGCCGCGTGCCACCCGGGCGACAATCTGCCGTTCACGTTTGGTCAGGGGGGCGCGGGCCATGGTCGGTGTCTCCGGCATGAGGGTTCTCCTGGTTCCTAAGTACTAGGGATAGACGGACGCACCTCCGGTTTTCCAGGGGGCCTTGCCGGAAAATGAATGGGGGGCGGGGAGCTAGGCGCCGACCGCTTCGATGACGCCCAGCGCCATGTCGATGGCCTTGGGAGCGGTCGAGATCTGGATGCCCTGGACGAGCGGACGGATGGCGGCGGCGATCTCGCGCGCGATGGCCAGCCCTTCCTCGGCGGCCCGGCCCTCGGCGTCGGCGCGGCGCATGCGCTCGACCACGGCGTCGGGGACGCGGACCCCCGGCACTTCGTTGGCCATGAACTCGGCGTGGCGCGCGCTCTCGAGCGGGGTAATCCCGGCAATCAGCGGAATGCGGTGCTCGCGGATGCGCTCGACGAACTCGCGGAACTCGTCGGCGTCGAACACCGGCTGGGTGATCGCGAACTCGGCGCCCGCCTCCACCTTGTAGGCGAAGCGCCGCAACTCTTCCGCCAGGCTGAGCGCGCCGGGATTGACGGCGACGCCGATGTGGAACGCCGTCGGCTGCCCGATCGGCTGCCCGCCGATGTCGAGCCCGGCGTTGAGCTGCGCGACGACGTTGGTGAGGCCGATCGAATCGACGTCGCGGACCGCGGTGGCGTCCGGGTAATCCCCCACCTTCGGCGGCTCGCCGCTCACGAGCAGCACGTTCCGCACGCCCATGGAGTGCGCGCCGAGCAGATCCTGCTGCATGCCGAGCAGGTGCCGGTCGCGGCAGGCGTAGTGAAGGATGGCCTCGACGCCGACCTGCTGCTGGATCAGCACGGAGGCCGACAGCGCGCTCATCCGCGCGCTGGCGCGCGCGTAGTCGGGCACGTTGACCAGATCGACGCTGCGGTATTTCAGCCGCCGGGCCTGCTCGATCAGCGACTCGGTCAGGTACCCGGGCGGCGGCATCAGCTCGACGCTCACGACGAAGCCGCCGCGCGCCAGCGTGTTCGCCATCCGCGATTTCTCTTCGCGCGGCACCGGCGGGATCGGCGGCGTCGGGATCGCGGCGGCGGCCGCCGGCCGGTCCTTCTTGACCGCGCCCGGCGCCATGGACCGCACCGCGACCTTGATCGCCTGGATGTGCTCCGGCGTCGTCCCGCAGCAGCCGCCGACCAGGCGCACGCCCGCGGCGATGAACTTCCGCGCGTAACGCGCCATGTAGTCGGGCGAGCACAAATACAGGTTGCGCCCTTCGATCTCGCGCGGCTTGCCGGCGTTGGGCTGCGCCGCCAGCTTGACGTGCGCGACGCGCGCCATCCGCTCGAGCGTCTCGAGCATGCCCGCCGGGCCGACGCTGCAGTTCAGGCCGACGACGTCGGCGCCGTGCTGTTCGAGCTCGGGGACGAAGGTCTCGGGGGCGACGCCGTCGAGGCTGTTGCCGTCTTCCTCGATCGTCATCTGCGCGACGATCGGCAGGCTGCAGATGCTGCGGACCGCGCGGATCGCCGCGCCGATCTCGTTGACGTCGCGGAACGTCTCGAGGACGAACAGGTCCACGCCCCCTTCGAGCAGCGCCCTCGCCTGCTCGCGGAAGTACTCCTCCGCTTCGTCCACGCCGGTCTTGCCCCACGGCTCGATGCGGATGCCGAGCGGGCCGATCGCGCCGGCGACGTAGCACTGCTCGCGCGCCGCGTGCCGGGCGATCTTCGCCCCCTGCACGTTGATCGCATGCACGCGCTCGGCGAGCCCGAACGCGCCGAGCTTCACCCGGTTGGCGCCGAAGGTGTTGGTCTCGATGACGTCGGCGCCGGCGCGCGCGTATTCCTTGTGCACCTCCGCCACCAGGTCCGGCTGCGTGAGGTTCAGCTCGTCGAACGAGCGGTTGAGAAAGATCCCCCGCGCGTACAGCATCGTCCCCATCGCGCCGTCGCAGACGAGGACGCGGGTGTCGAGCTCCTGGAGGAAGGGGGCGCGCATGGCGATCTGTAGATCTTACAATGACTTCAGCTGAACCTCGAACGACGCCGCGTCGACCAGGAGATACGACGTCCCCACGAGATCAAGCCCGATCGAGCGCACGCCCTCGTAGATCTGGTCCGAATACCGATGGTGGTGGCCGAACAGGTGCAGGCGCGGCTGCATCACGGCGAGGATCTCGTTGATCTGCGGCTTCCCCGCATCGGGGCCGCGGCCTCCGGGAAACGGACGGAACGGCTTCGGCGCTTCGTGCGTGAGGAAGATGTCGACGTCGCGCAGCTTCTTGCAGGCCTCGACCTGCTCGCGGACGAAGTGCCGCCTCTTGTCGGCGAGCTCGGTCGCCTTCGCGGATCCCTTCTTCGGGTGCGGCAGCTCCGACCCCGCGGTCTCGTACCACGTGGGCGCGAACGTCCCGCCGAGTCCGGCGACTTTGATGTCAGGGCTAAAGCCCTGACCCGCGGTGTGGGTCAGCCCTTCAGGGCTGACCAGAGTGCCATTGTCGATGTGATGCAGATCCGGCGGCAGATCGCCGGACGCGATGGCGTCGAAGTTGTCGTTGTTGCCGTGGATCCAGTAGACCGGGGCGCCGAGCGACTCGTAGCGTCCGTGCTCGTCGGCGATGTCGCCGACGCAGAGCCAGAAGGGGACGTCGGGATGGCGCGCGATGACGCGGCGCGCGGCGGCGAAATCGCCGTGGATGTCGCCGAGCGCGCCGATGGCTATTTGGCGGTCTGCGCCGGGACCAGCAGGTCCGTCTTGTCCCAGATGAAGTCCTTGTTGCTGTAGACCGCCAGCTCGTAGTCCTTGCCCATGAAGATCGCCGACACCGGGCAGGCCTCTTCACAGTAGCCGCAGAAGATGCAGCGCGTCTTGTGGATCTGGTAGACCTTGGCGTAGCGCGGGCCGGCCTGGACGTTGCCGTCGTTCTCCGCCGCCTCGAGGTAAATCGCGTCGGCCGGGCAGGCCACCGCGCACAGCCCGCACGCGACGCACTTCTCCAGCCCGTTCTCGTCGCGCATCAGCACCTGCTTGCCGCGCCACTTCGGGAAGACGGG
>Ga0075435_100003527_pt1 | contig 10617 bp, 9 predicted proteins | sample RhiMethybrSRZTD4_FD_75302 | JGI IMG/M metagenome (GOLD analysis project Ga0075435, IMG submission 75302) | Populus rhizosphere microbial communities from Tennessee, USA - Rhizosphere MetaG P. TD hybrid SRZTD4 | ecosystem: Host-associated > Plants > Roots > Rhizosphere > Soil | place: USA... | reverse complement strand
TCGATCAACGCCGTCCCGCCCGCAAATGTTCTGTCCCACGCCCGATCCGCCGTCTCCACGGCCAGCCACCGGCCGCCGACCAGAGCGACCACCAGCAGGATGGCGCCCGTCACGTAGAGCCGGCGACGACCGGAACGGGTCACGCCTTCATGCCATGCTCGGTCAGCCAGCCCTCGACTTCCGCGCGATACGCTCCGAGGGACCGCGGGCTCGTCGCTTCGAAGCGCATGACTAGCACCGGCTGTGTATTGGACGCGCGCAACAGCCCCCATCCGTCCGGGAAGGTGATGCGGACGCCGTCGAGCGTGAAGACCGGATAGAGCTGCTTGAAGTGGGCGGCGGCGGCTTCCACCACCGCGAACTTCTTCTCGTCGGGGCAATCGACGCGCAGCTCGGGTGTCGCAAACGTCTTGGGCAGATCGGCGAGCAGGCGCGACAGCGGGCCGCCCTCACGTGCCAGGTAGGCCAGCAGCCGGGCGGCCGCAAAGAGCGCGTCATCGAAGCCATACCAGTCGCCGCCGAAGAACATGTGCCCGCTCATTTCGCCCGCGAGCGGCGCGCCCAGTTCTTTCATCTTCATCTTGATGAACGAGTGCCCGGTCTTCCACATCACGGGCTCCAGTCCTGCCCGCTTCAGCATCTGGGGGAGGACCTCGGAGCATTTCACGTCGAAAATCACGGGCTTGCCCGGCCCCATGCGCTTCACCAGGTCGCGTCCGAAGAGCACGAGCAGTTGATCGCCGAGCACGGGGGTGCCCTGCTCATCCACCGCCCCGATGCGATCGCCGTCGCCGTCGAAGGCGATTCCCAGCTCGGCCTTCTCCCGTTTCACGGCGTCCTGGAGATCCCGGAGGTTCTCGAGCACGGTCGGATCTGGATGGTGGTGCGGGAATGTCCCGTCCGATTCGGCAAAGAGGGCGATGACGTCGGCGCCGAGATCGCGCAGGGTCTGAATCGCGATCAGGCTGGTGACGCCGTTGCCGCAATCGACGACGACTTTCACCCGGCGCGCCAGCGGGGTGTTGCGCTTGACGATCGCGTTCGAGTACGCCGTGAGCAGCGCTTCGCGTACTGCTTCCTGGCCGCCGGGCTTGGTCGTGAAGTTCCCGTCGTCGATCAACTTGTGCAGCAGCTGGATGTCGTCCCCGAAGACGGCGTCGTGAGCGAGCACCATCTTGAAGCCGTTGAACTCGGGCGGGTTGTGCGAGCCGGTAATCTGAATCCCGCCGTCCACGTCCAGTGTCTTGGTCGCGAAATACAGCGCCGGCGTGGGCACCTCACCGACGTCGATCGCGACGCCACCGGCAGCGACGATGCCTCCACGGAGACCCTTGGCGAGCGCGCTTCCCGACGGCCGGTTGTCGCGTCCCACGGCGAGACGTGGCGGTTTGCCGTTGCGCAGCCGGTCCCACGCGAAGGTGGTGTACGCCTGGCCCACGGCGCGTGCGGCGGCGGGCGTGAGCTCCTGGCCCACGATGCCGCGAATGTCGTACTGGCGGAAGATTGTGGCGGGAAGCTTCATACGATCAGCGTGCGATCAGTGAGTGGGAGTCGGCGGCAGCGCGGTCGTGGTGGTAGTTGTGGGTCGCTGGATACTGGCGCCCGCCGTGCGCGCCAGCTCGAACAGTCGGTTGGGCCACACCCCGAACAAGAGCAACCCGACGACCACAGCGGTGACCGCGGCGCGTGCCCAGCGATCGAGCAACACGTCCACGTGCGCCGCTTCGATCGGCTCGGGTTTCATGTACATCGCCATGATGACGGGAAGATAGTATCCCGCCGAGACGACGCTGGTGAGTACCAGAATCGCCGCCAGGATGTCTTGCCCGGCGCTGGTGGCGGCGATGAGGATGTACCATTTGCCGATGAAGCCCGCCGTCCCGGGAAATCCCAGCAACGACAGCATGCAGACTGCCATCGCAAAGGCGAGCCAGGGGCGCTTTCCGGCGAGCCCCGCCAGGTCGTCGATCAGGACATCGCTCTCTCCGCCACGGCCCTTGGCCGACAGCACGGCAAAGGCGCCCAGCGACATCATGGTGTAGGCCACCGCATACACCAGGAAGGCGCTCGATCCCTCCGGGCCACCCGAGGTCACCGCCACGAGCAGGTAGCCGGCGTGCGCCACGGATGAATACGCGAGCATCCGCTTGAGCGAGCGCTGCCCCAACGCAAAGAGGTTGCCGCCGACCATGGTGATGGCCGCGAGCCACCACAGGATATCGTGCCACGCGGGCACGCCGGCGAACGCGCTGTTGAGCAGCCGGAGCAGCGCGGCGAAGGCCGCGGCTTTGACGGCGGTCGCCATGAATGCGGTCACGGGCGTCGGCGCGCCGTCGTAGACGTCGGGCGCCCACATGTGAAACGGCACCGCCGCGACCTTGAATCCAAATCCCACGATGAGCAACGCCAGCCCGATGAGCAGCATGATCGAGCTGCCGCCGATGCTCACCTGCGCGCCGATGAGCGCGAGGTTCGTGGTGGCGGTCGCCCCGTACACCAGCGCGATGCCGTACAGCAGGAAACCGGACGCGAATGCGCCGAGCAGGAAGTACTTCAGCGCAGCCTCGGCGGAGCGCGCGCGCCGCCGGTCGAATCCCGCCAGGACGTAGACGGCGACCGACATCAGCTCGAGGCCCAGGAAGATGACCATCAGGTCGGATCCGGCTGCCATCACCATCGCCCCAAGCGTCGCGAGGAGGAGCAGGACGTAGTACTCGGGAGCGAGCAGCTGCTCGCGCTCGAGGTAGAAGAACGAGATCAGCACGGTCAGCGCGGCCCCGCCCAGGAGCACCCAGTCGGCCACCCAGCGGAAATCGTCTGCCGCGATCATGGCCGCGAGCCCCTCGATCTCGGTGTGATTCCACCACAGCCACCAGATCGCGATGGCGGTGGACGCGAGTGCGGCCAGCGTCAGCCATCCCGCGATGCGGAGATCTCGCGTGGTCTTGTGCCGCCAGGCCACGAAAAGCAGCAGCACCAGCGCCCAGCCCGTCATCACGAGCTCGGGGAGGATCGACAGGAGCAGATCGCGATACACCGACGGGTCCAGTCTCATTGCTGGCTCCCGCCGCCTTCGTTGGCCGTGACGAACGGCGGTTCTCCCTGCGTTCCCCCGGGGCGGACCTGCTCGATCAGCTGCCGCGCCGACGGCTCCATCCGCCGCAGGAACGGTTTCGGATAGATGCCGAGCCACAGAATGCAGACGAGCAGCGGAACCAGCACGGCGAGCTCGCGCGCCGACAGATCGGTCAGCTTCTCGTTCTCGTGATGCGTGAGCGGATTGTAGATCACGCGCTGCAACGCGGTCAGGAGATACATGGCGGCCACAATGACGCCGGTGGTGGCCAGTGCCGTGATGACCGGGTAGGTGCGGAACGAGCCGAGCAGCACCAGGAACTCACCGACGAACCCGTTGGTCCCCGGCAGCGCGATCGAGGAGAGCGACACCACCGTCAGGATGGCCGAAAACAGCGGCACGACGCGCGCGAGCCCGCCGTAGGCCGCAATGAGCCGGCTGTGCCGCCGCTCGTAGATCATTCCCACGAGGAAGAACAACGCCCCCGTCGAGATGCCGTGATTGATCATCACGAGCAAGGCGCCCTGCACGCTTTGCAGCGTCAGCGCCCAGATACCCAGGACGACGAAGCCGAGGTGCGCGACCGACGAGTAGGCGATCAGCTTTTTGAAGTCGGGCTGCACCATCGCGACGAGGCCGCCGTAGATGATGCCGATCAACGCCAGGCCCACGATTACCAGCTGGACGACCTGGTTGAGCGCGACGCCGGGGAAGAACGGGACCGCGAACCGGAGAAACCCATATGTGCCCATCTTCAGCAGGATGCCCGCCAGAATCACGGACCCCGCCGTGGGCGCTTCGACGTGCGCGTCCGGAAGCCACGTGTGCAGCGGGAACAGCGGCACCTTGATCGCGAACGCGAGGAAGAACGCGGCGAACAGCCACCAGGCCGCTGGGCCGAGCGTGCCGATCTGGGTCAGCAGGTGCGCGTAGGAGAAGGAGTAGATCCCTGTCGCGCGTCCCGTGTGGAGGTACAGCACGAGGATGGCGACGAGCATCAGCAGCGAGCCGAAGAACGTATAGATGAAGAACTTGATCGCCGCGTACAGCCGATTCTCGCCGCCCCACACCCCGATGATGAAATACATCGGGATCAGCATCACTTCCCACATCACATAGAAGAGGAAGAGATCGAGCGATACGAACACGCCGATCATCCCGGTCGTCAGAACCAGCAACAGCGCATAGAAGCCGTTCTCGCGCTTCGTGATGTACGACCAGCTGCCGAGCACGGAGAGCGGCATCAGGAACGTGGTGAGCAGTACCAGGAAGAGCGAAATGCCGTCGAGTCCGACCGTGTAGTGAATGCCCCACGCCGGGATCCAGGGAAGGTCAACCATGAACTGCATGCCGCCGCTCGGCACGAACGCCCACCAGAGCGGCACCGAAATCGCGAATTCGATCAGACTGGCAGCGAGCGCGACTTGCTTTGCGAGCCTGGTGGGAACGAACAGCACGATCAGACCCGACAGCAGCGGCCAGGTGAGGAGCAGCGTGATGACCCAGGGGCCGTAGCTCATCCGACCGACCGCCAGATAATGAGCAGCACGCCGACCACGAACACCGCGACGTACACACCCACCTGCCCCGTTTGCAGCCAGCGATTGGCCCACCCGAGCGCGCGTGCGCCACGGGCTACGCCGTTGACCGTGGCGCCGTCGATCAGCCGCTGATCGACCCGCTTCCAGAGCACCTCGGTCGAGAACCACGTCAGCGGACGCACGATCAGTGCGTCATAGATCTCGTTCACATACCACGCGTTGCGCAGGATCCTGGCGAGGCCCCGCTCGGCCGGCGCGGAGCGGGCAGGCACCAGCTCCTCAGGTTTGAGCAGGCGCCAGGCACCGACAATGCCGACCACCGCGACCAGCACGGCGACTCCGACGAGCATCCACTCGGTCGTGGTGCTCAGAGGTGTCTCCGGGACCATGGCCGCGCCGGGTTGCGTGACCGGCTCGAGCCAGTGATGCAGGCGCGCGCTGCCGCGGTACAGCGCAGGCACGCTCAGCAGGCCGCCCGCCGCCGAGAGGATGCCCAGCACGAGGAGCGGCCCCGTCATGATCCAGGGGGCTTCGTGGAGGTGCTCCCGTTCTTTTTCGCCCGTGCGATTGGGGCCGTGGAAGGTGTACAGCATCAGCCGCGTCATGTAGAACGCCGTGAGCAGCGCGGCAGCCAGGCCGAATGCCCAGAACACGAGCCATGCCGGATTGGCCGTGCTCCGCGCGAAGGCCGCGGTGAGGATTTCGTCCTTCGAGAAGAAGCCCGACAGCGGCGGGATGCCCGCGATCGCCAGGGTCGCGATCCACATGAGCGCGGTGGTCCACGGCAGGTAACGCGCCAGCCCCCCCATGTTGCGCATGTCCTGAGCGTCTTCATGCGAGTGCGTGGCGTGATATGCGTGATGCATCGCGTAGATAACGCTGCCGGACCCCAGGAACAGCAGTGCTTTGAAGAAGGCGTGAGTCGTCAGGTGGAAGATCCCGGCGCTGATCGCACCGGTGCCGACCCCGAGGAACATGTACCCGAGCTGCGAGATGGTGGAATAGGCCAGGACGCGCTTGATGTCCCATTGCTTGAGGGCGATCGTCGCGGCGAACAGCGCCGTGAGCGCGCCGACTCCCGCGACGACCGCGCTCGACAGCGGCGCCATGGCGAAGAGCACATTGCAGCGCGCGACGAGATACACGCCGGCGGTCACCATCGTCGCGGCGTGGATCAGGGCGGAGACCGGTGTCGGGCCGGCCATCGCGTCGGGTAGCCAGGTGTACAGCGGGATTTGCGCCGACTTGCCGGTGCAGCCGAGGAACAGCAACAGGGTGATCGCCGTGATCGCGCTCCCGCCGGGTACCAGCGCCCCAGGCGCATGCGTGAAGACCGCATCGAAGTCGAGCGAGCCGGTGGACCAGAAAATCATGAACATCGCGACCATAAATCCGAAGTCGCCGATGCGGTTCATAATGAACGCCTTGCGGCCGGCATCGGCATTGGCCTGCACGCTGAACCAGAAGCCGATGAGCAGATAGCTGCACAAGCCCACGCCTTCCCACCCGACGAACATCACGGGGAAGCTGGCGCCGAGCACGAGCACCAGCATGAAGAAGACGAAGAGATTGAGATACGCGAAGTAGCGGGCGTATCCCGGATCCTCCTTCATGTAGCCGATGCTGAAGAGATGGATCAACGAACCCACGCCGGTCACGACGAGCAACATGACCGTCGAGAGCTGATCCACCTGCAGCGCGAAATCGACTTGCAGCGTCCCGACCGGAATCCACGACCAGTATCGGAACACGACCGGCGCCTCGGCGTGCAAGTCCGCGAAGGCCCGAAAGACGGTGATCGACACCCCAAACGCGGCCAGCAGGACGCCGGCCCCGATGATGGAGACGAGCGTCTTGGCGGTGGGGGGGGGCCGCACGAAGGCGAGCGTGCCGTTCAGCACGAAGCCCAGCAGCGCCAGCGCGGGCGCGATCCAGATGAGATCGACGGCCGTGCCGGTCATCAGTCTTTGAGGAGATTCATGTTTTGCAGGCTGACCGACTGCTTGTGCCGGAACACGGCGAGAATGATCGCGAGGCCGACCCCTGCCTCTGCCGCCGCCACCGCCATCACGAAGAAGACGAAGATCTGCCCACCCATCCCGAGCCGCTGTGCCAGTGCCACGAACGTCAGGTTGACGGCGTTGAGCATCAACTCGACGCACATGAAGATCACGATCGCGTTGCGGCGCAGCAGCACACCCGCGACGCCGAGCGTGAAGAGCACGGCGGAGATGGCTAGCGCGGGACTGAGGAGCATTGCTAGAGCTTCCGTTTCGCGAGTACGACGGCGCCCACGATGGCCGCGAGGAGCAGCAAGCTGGCGATCTCGAAGGGGATCAGATACGCGTCGAACAGGGAATTGGCGACGGCGCCGACCATCCCCTGCCGCGTCTGCAGCTCGGCGAGCGTTCCGGCCGGCAATTGAATCGCATCAGGCAGCGGAGCGCTGCCCAGCACCCGCAGCTGAAACAGCAACAGCCCCGCGAGCACGGCGGCGATGGCCAGTCCGGCCGGGCCCTTGATGTCGGTGGGACCGGGGCGGCCCAGGTTCAGCAGCATGATCACGAACAGGAAGAGCACCATGATGGCGCCCGCATAGACGAGCACCTGCAGTACCGCGATGAACTGGGCGTCGAGCAGGACGAACATCGCCGCCAGCGCGAACAGCGTGACGACGAGCCAGAGTGCGCTCGAGACCGGGTTCCGGCGCGTGATGCACAGCAGCGCGCTCGCGATCGCCATCACGCCGAAAATCCAGAAGACTGTGAGGGTCAACTACTCACCTTTTGGATCTGATGGATCCCACAAGGTCGAAACAGGATGTGTCTGCGCCGTCAACCGCTCGAGATCGTAGACAAACCGGTCGCGCGAGTATTCCGAGTTCTCGTAGTGCACGCCGACATGAATCGCCTCTTCGGGGCACACTTCCTGGCAGTAGCCGCAGAAGATGCAGCGGAACTCGTCGATCTCGTAGATCAGCGGATAGCGGTGTCCCGCTTCGTCCTCGCCCGGTACGAGCTTGATGCAATTCGCCGGGCAAATCTGCGGGCACAGCCCGCAGGCGACGCATTTGGCGCGGCCCTGTTCGTCCGTGAGCATGCGATGCGTGCCCCGCCAGCGGGACGAGAGCGTCCAGTCCTTCGAGGACTTCTCCTCGGGGTACTGCATCGTCACTTTGGGGCGCAGCAGATGGCTGAACGTGAGCGCCATCCCCTTCAGGGTGGCGCGCAGATAGGACGTCTCGTGCGTCGGCCGCTTCATGACCTTCACGCCGATCGCCATCAGGCCCCCCCCGCCGCCTCGGCAACCGAGCCGGAGACGATGCGGCCGCGGTCGAGCCACCACACCAGCGCGACGAGCAGGATGAGATTCAGCCCACCGAGCGTGTACGCCATGCCCGGCCCGTAATCCCAGCCGAGCTGCATGCGGAGGAACCAGATCGCGACGGCTAGAATCGCGATATAGAGGAGCGTGAGCGGCAGCAGCACCTTCCAGCCAAGCGCCATGAGCTGATCGTAGCGGAACCGCGGCAACGTCCAGCGGACCCAGATGAACGCGAAGAGGAAGATGAACGTCTTGACGCCGAAGGCCAGGAGCGTCAACACCGTCTTCGCGACGGTCGGATCACCGGTCGAATCCCAGCTGGTCAGCGGAATATCCCAGCCGCCGAAGAACAGCGTTGCCATCAGCGCCGACGCCGTCACCATGTTCGAGTATTCGGCGATATAGAACATCGAGAACTTCATCGAGCTGTATTCGGTGTGATAGCCGGCGATGAGCTCGGCTTCCGCCTCCGGCAAGTCGAAGGGCAAGCGGTTCGTCTCCGCCAGCGCGCTCACGAAGAAGATCACGAACGACAGCGTCAGGGGGACGATGAACCAGGCGTGCGCATGCTGCTGCTGGGCGATCACGCGCGACAGCGTCACGTTGCCGGCAAGGAGGAGTACCGCGACGGTGCTCATCCCGAGCGCGATCTCGTACGAGATCATCTGCGCGGAGGCGCGCAGCCCGCCGAGCAGCGCGTACTTGTTGTTGGACGCCCACCCCGCCAGCACGATCCCGTACACGCCGAGCGAGCTGATCGCCAGGATGTAGAGGAAGCCGATGGGCAGATCGGCGACGACCATCGGCACGACGCCCCAGGGTGTGGGCAAGGGAGACGCGAACGGGATCACGCCGAACGTCAGCAGGGCCGGAACGAACGATACGAGCGGGGCGAGCGTGAAGAGCGCTTTGTCGGCCATGGCCGGGGACGTCTCTTCCTTCAGGAAGTTCTTCAGGCCGTCCGCCGCCGGCTGCAGAATCCCCTGCGGTCCGACGCGATTGGGACCGAGGCGGTCCTGCATCCACGCGCACACGCGCCGCTCGAGCAGGGTCAGCAGCGCGACGCCGACCATGATCAGATTGAAGACGACAAAGACCTTGATCGCCGAGGCGACGATGAAGAAGGTCATCGCGTCGCCTCCGCGAGGCCCAGGGCCGCCGCTAACTCACCCAGCACCCAGGCGGCCGGCTGCGCCATGCCGGGCGCCGGCTTGGCCTGGTAGTAGCGCTGATCGCGGCCGTCGCAATTCGTGAAGGTGCCTTCCTCTTCCGCAACATTGGCGATTGGGAGAATGACGTCCGCACGCCGGCAGGGCGCATCGGCGCCCAGGACAGTGCCGAGATAGATCAGCGCGCCGTTCGTCTCCACGGCGCAGTCGGGGTCGTCGAGCACCAGCACCACCGCGGCCGTTTTCGCCGCCGCGAGCGCCTTCGCGTAGTCCCGCGAGTATCCGAGATTCTCGGCGCCCTTCGCGTTGGGGGCACGCTCGGCTCGCAGCGCGAGGTTGGGCACGCCCGGCAGCGGTGCTTCCTCACCCATGACGACCTGAAATGCGCCGGTCCAGGTGAAGCCGGAGAGCAGCCGCTTGGCGAGGGCGAGTGCCTCCGACGAAGCGCCGGGTGAGACGAGCGCGACGGCGGTTCCCGACGCGCCGCGCAGGATCCCGGCGACTCGGTCCAGCGCCTCGTCCCAATCTGTGGCCCTGAGCTCGCCATCGCGCCGGATGAGCGGAGCCTCGATGCGGTCGCCGCGATTCATCCACTTGTAGTGCATGCGGCCGTGATCGCAGATGAAGTAGCGGTTGACCTCGAGGTTGGGGCGCGGCCGGACGCGCACCACGACCTCGTCGCGCGTGTCGAGGGTGATGTTGCAGCCCTGCGAGCAGCCGGTGCAGATCGACGCCGTCTTGTCGAGCTCCCAGGCGCGGGCTTTGTGCAGGAAGTCCTTGGATAGCAGCGAGCCGACCGGGCAGAGGTCCACCACGTTCCCCGCCCAGGGGTGGTCGAGCCGGGCCTCGGGATGAATCCCGATGAACGCGCGGTCCCCGCGTTCGGACACGTTGAGGACCGGCTCCTGGGCGACATCCTCCATGAAGCGCACGCAGCGCGTGCAGAGAATGCAGCGGTTCGGCACGTAGAGGACATCGGGACCGAAGTCTTCGACGGGATTGAAGCGCTTGGCATACTCGCCGTAGCGCGTTCCGGCGCGCCCCTCCTGGAAGACGAAGTCCTGCAGCTCGCATTCGCCCGCCTGATCGCAGATGGGGCAATCGAGCGGGTGATTGATGAGCAGGAATTCGAGCACGCTCTGGCGCGCGGTCTTGGCCGGCGCGCTCTGCGTCTTCACCACCATGCCCTCGGTCACGGTCGTCGCGCAGGCGATTTGCAGCTTCGGCGCCTTCTCGATCTCCACGAGGCACATGCGGCACACGCCGGCGACCGGCAACCCCGGGTGATAGCAGTAGTGCGGCACGAGCACGCCCGCCTGTTTCGCGGCCTCGATCACGAGCGTTCCTGGAGGCACGGAGACCGGGGCGCCGTCGATTGTCAGATTGATCATGCCGTCGGCCATCAGCCCACCATCACCGGTTGTCGCTTCCCCGCCAAATACGCTTCGAATTCGCCACGGAATTTCTTGATGCCGCTCACGATCGGCGCCGCGCACGAGTCCGAGAG
>Ga0075435_100003526_pt1 | contig 10618 bp, 10 predicted proteins | sample RhiMethybrSRZTD4_FD_75302 | JGI IMG/M metagenome (GOLD analysis project Ga0075435, IMG submission 75302) | Populus rhizosphere microbial communities from Tennessee, USA - Rhizosphere MetaG P. TD hybrid SRZTD4 | ecosystem: Host-associated > Plants > Roots > Rhizosphere > Soil | place: USA... | reverse complement strand
GCACGGTAATTGCGAGCAGAGGTGGCGATGAACATTCGCTGACGTCTCCGGTGGGGCCGCTGGTGCTGGCGGAATACCAGTCGGGGCCGCTTTCGGATGACATTCGCGTCATCAATAAAGTGAGCCAGAACCTACATGCGGAGATCCTGCTGCGATTGCTGGGACGGGAAAAAGGGACGGCTGGAACCGTACAGGCCGGGCTCGAGGTGCTACGCGGGTTTCTGAATAATGCCGGCATCGCGGCAGGGGAATACTCGTTTTTTGACGGATCCGGCCTTTCCCGGGAGAATCTGGTCACGCCTCATGCGGTAGTGGATTTGCTGCGGTATGCGGCCACGCAATCGTGGGCGCAGCAGTTTCATGATTCCCTTCCCATGGCTGGTGTGGATGGTTCGCTGGCAGATCGATTCAAAGACCTGGATCCCATGGCGCAAGTTTATGGGAAGACCGGATCGCTGGGCGGAGTGAAGACGCTGTCGGGATATGCAGTTTCGGCCAAAGGAGAAAAGCTCGCGTTTTCGGTCCTTACTAATAATCTGAGTGTGACCGGAAAACGCGTCAACGAGGTGATCGACAGCATTGTTGAGGCGGCGGTCAATTCCAAGTAGCTAGGCTGTGCGACGACCCCGACGCGGCCTCCAATTCTCTTCCACAAAGTCCTTCAACACGGTTGCATTATTCCTTTCCATCTGCTTGGAATTTGGGCGAGAGTGGCGGCCATTTCTGTTCTAATATCGTAGTCGGCAGTGAATGTTCGTTCCGCGAAGCAAACTTTCCTTTCTTATGGTTTTATTGCTGCCTTTGATCGGCTGTACGGCGGAGCGGCGCAAAAGCGATGCCGAGCTTGGTCTCAATCCACAACAGGCTTCGGGTCGGCACATTTACGATCAGCATTGCGACCGCTGCCACGAGCCGTATTCTTCGCGCAAAAGGAAAGGACCTAGCCTGCAGGGAGTTTTTCACCGGGATTATTTCAGTGTCAGCGGAATGCCAGCCAACGATCAGCGCGCGCGGGACTTGATTCTGTACGGCAGGGACAAGATGCCGGGGTACAGTCAGGACCTGAGCCAGCAGCAGGTCGATGATCTGCTGGCATATTTGCATACACTATAGGTGTGTGGGTCGGACACTCTTGGCCGACAATTAGGAGCTACGATTCGGTGGTACAAAAGCTTAAGACTTTAGTCTTATTCTTGCTCAGTGCGGTTGCTCTCTCTAGTTTGTATGGTGAAGCGAATGGGAATCGCGGCACCAGTGACGACCCCGAAGTGCATCGCCACATTCAAGGCCTCATCAATCAGCTTCCGTCTGACAGCTTTCTCCGGCGCAGCTTCTGGCGGGGCACGCGGGGAGGGTGTTCACCAGGCCTGGATGGACGATCTGAGTAGACAAGGAATCAAGCGTGCCGTGGGGTGGGTCGAGATTGACTTCAAAAGGAATGGAAAACCGAAGCGCGCAAGAATTTATCGGATAGAGCTTTTTACCAGGTACGAAGGGTGTGAGCGGGTATTGGACGCGGAGCGCTTAGATATCCTTCGGACTACCGGCGTACTTGAAAAGGTAGGTTCTGCGGCTCTCGAAAAGGCTGCTCACGGTTACTGGATTGATGTACCGAAACCTGAGCCTCACCCTTTTGTTGGAGCAGCTAGGATGGTATTTTTCGACGATGAATGGCTGCCCGCCTTATGGGCGCCTCTGTATTGCGCTGGCGAAGACTGTTTGAATTCTAAGTGCACTGGTACCGACGTTGAGAAAAAACTCTAGACGGCCCGCGCAAAGACCTGAATTGCCTAATTCAGGCTGCCCGCAGCATTTCGCTTTTCAAGAGTCCAGATAAATCCCTAGAATTTCCAAGGCTCGTCGAACTGAGAATTCGCTATTACGTGCGCATGCCCGTTGAGCGCAGCGCAGCCGAAGCTCGGACAGGAGTTTCCGAGCCACACAGTTTGTTAAGATTCCAGTCTCGGCACTTTCAAATTTGAGGCTGGCAATGGCTGAATCTCTACCGGCAACCGCGCCTACGAACGGCAGCACTCCTTCGAGCAGTTCCCCCTCCACCGAGGTCTATGCGATCTTTGGAGCCGAGCCCGAAGTCCAGGCTTATGCCATGGCCAAGTACTCGCGGTCGGCGCTTTCGATGAAGGAGTCCCTGAGGGAAATCAGCACCCAGAAAGCAGAGAAATTTCTCAATACTTTTTACTTTCAATACGGACATCGTTCGATTGCGGACCTGGCCCACATTGCTTTGGCGATTGAGAGGCTTTCGATCCTGGCGGCGATTGTGATTGCTGATGAGCAACGTTGGGACGGGCAAGAGCGGTCAACCCGGTATCAGGATTTTCGCAAGGGCGGTTATTACACGCCTGATTTCGGTGGCGATGACAACGCCAAAGATCTATATCAGCGCACGATTGCGGAGCTGTTTTCTGCGTATGAATCGGTTTCCGAAAAAGTGTCCTTATACCTGATCGAGATCACGCCGAAGCCCTCCGTTATGAAGCAGGAGGCGTACGAGCGCACGCTTCGGGCGCGTGCTTTCGACATTTCGCGATATTTGCTGCCGCTGGCGACCAACACTTCGCTCGGCGAGATCGTGAATGCGCGGACTCTTGAGTCGCAGGTCTCCCATCTGCTCTCGCACGGTCACAAGGAAGTACGCCAATTAGGAGAGTTGCTAAAGCGGGCGGCCACCACGGCTGCATATAACGTTAACCATGATTCCTGGCGCGACTTGGTCGACAGGATTCGCGAAGTTTCGCCGGAGCTTGGCGCACGAACTGCGGCGGAACTGCTGAAGGAAGTGCGGGTTTCGCCCACACTGGTAAAGTACGCAGACGCGAATGTTTATGAGATCGATACGCGACGGGAATTGCGGCAGATTGCGTTGGAGTTGATGGGGAACGCGCCGGTCGAGACTGCACCGGTAGTGGACTTGCTCGACGAAGAACCGCTGGAGATTGAGATCGGGACCACGCTGCTGTACGGGCAATGCTCGTATTCTTACCGGCAAATTCGCCGCACAGTCGGAGCATTGGACGAAGCGCGCCGTCGGGAGATTATTGACGCCGGGCTTCGCCATCGCGGACGCCACGATGAAATGCTGCGCGGTTTTTGCGCGGGGCAGCGGTTTCGCTTCGATATCCTGATGGATATCGGCGGCTTTCGTGACATGCACCGGCACCGGCGGTGCATTCAGATTGAGCAGGGATTTACGACCGCGCACGGCTACGACATGCCTGCAGAACTGGAAGCGGCGGGTGCGCGGGAGCGATACACGAGCGCGATGGATGGAGCTTCGGCGGCAGCGCGCGCGATCGCCAAAGGTGCTTCGCTAGAGGCGAACGAAAACTCGCAGTACGCAATTCCTCTGGGCTTCCGAAAACGCACGCTCTTCAAGATGGATTTCGCCGAGGCGGTTTACATTTCCGAGTTGAGGACCGGCCCGGCCGGACACACCTCTTATCGAAATGTTGCCTACGCGATGTACGAAGAGGTGAAGAAGCAGTATCCCGGACTGGCGCAATATTTTCGTGTGCACGATGTGCGGGAGCCGGTGGATTTGTTGAAAAGATAGTCCTCGTTCGCACCGAGCTTCTCTCGCACGGCCGCCTGTCATGTAATCTCGAGACATGCTCGACCCTCAAACTTCCGAGGCTTCTAATTCATCTTCACCAGCTCGCGCGCTCGAGGGTATACGCGTTTTCGACTTCTCTCACGCCCTTGCCGGCCCTTACTGCACGCTGTTGCTCTCAGATTACGGTGCCGAGGTTTACAAGCTCGAATCGCCGCATGGCGGCGAACTTTCTCGCGGATGGGGACCGCCATTCGTCGGCGAGCAGGCGGCATTCTTCCTGGGGTTGAATCGCGGCAAGCGCGGGATTGCGATTGATTTGAAAAGGCCCGCGGGAAGAGATCTGTGCGTGAAGTTGATTACGAAAATGGATGTACTGATTGAGAATTTTCGCCCCGGCACGATGGATCGATTGGGCCTCGGATACGAAAGTGTTCATGCCTTAAATCCTCGCCTGGTTTACTGTTCGATCTCCGGATACGGCCAGAATGGCCCGTCGCGGGACGAGTCCGCGATGGACCTTACGGTCGAGTGCTCCAGCGGATACATGAGCATTACGGGCACCGAAGAGGGAGAAGTCGTCCGCAGCGGTTATGCAGTCTGCGATATCAATGCTGGACTGTTTGCTGCCATCGGCATTCTGATGGCACTTCGCCATCGCGACCGAACCGGGCTCGGCCAGTTCGTTGACATTTCCATGTTCGACGGCATGATCTCCGCTATGAGCTCAAATTACATGACGTATCTCGGTTCGGGAGTTGTGCCCAAGCCGCTGGGCACGGCGTTCCCCACCGTCGTTCCGTATCGAGTTTTTCACGCGAGAGATGGGGATTTCTCGATCTCAGTGGGAAGCGAGAAGTTGTGGGCTACTTTTTGTTCAGCGATCGGCCAGGCCGAGTTGACCTCGCATCCGGACTATGGCACGAATGCGTTACGGATTCAGAACCGTGAGGCACTGGAGAATCTCTTGGGCCGAATTTTCGAAACGCGTACTCGCGACCAATGGCTTCAAAGGCTGGGTTCGGCGGGTATCCCCTGCTCGCCGGTTCGAACATTTGCTGAAGTAGTCGAGCATCCTCAGGCCGTCTTTCGCGAGATGTTCCCGTTGCTAGAGCAAGGGGACTGCCGAGTTACAGGAGCGCCGATCAAAATGTCAGAAACACCTCCGAAGTCAGTCACGGGTGCGCCGGGGCTGGGCCAGCATACGAAGGACGTGCTTGCTAGTCTGCTCGGCATTAGTGGGCCAGAGTTGTCAGGATTGACTACAGAGGGCACAGTGGCAGTGCCTTCCGAGTCATAGCGTCGGCGGAGATGCGACCTGTATGCCACCGATTGGAACGGGGGCGTAAACTCTACCGGTGTAATCCGCGGAGGGGCAAACGTGAGTTCCCGACGGACGATCCCCATCGGTCTAATCGAGGACGCTCGCCAGCACATCTACAACGCGGCGCTTCGGACGCCCCTGGTACGGCTGAACTGCTGTGATACACCATGCGAAATCTATTTGAAGCTCGAGAACCTGCAGCCGATTGGCTCGTTCAAAATCCGGGGAGCATATAACGCCGTGCGATTGCTGCCGGAGAGCGAGCGGGCTCGCGGTGTTTGGACGGTCAGCGCTGGAAATGCGGCGCAGGGCGTGGCCCTGGCAGCGCAAAAAGTCGGCGTGCCCTGCAAAGTGCTCGTGATGGAAACGGCGCCTGCAACCAAGCTCGACGCCATCCGCAGACTCGGCGCGGAGATTGTAACTGCGACCTACGATGAATGCTGGAAGGCGCTTGGCGAGCGGCGGCATCCGGCGATGGCAGGCGCGTTTGTTCATCCGTTTGAAGACGATGAATTCATTGCCGGCAATGCTTCGATCGGACTCGAAATTCTCGAGGATTTTCCGGATGTGGAGGCTGTCGTCGCAGGGTTTGGTGGCGGAGGGCTCTCATGCGGCATTGCATGTGCCCTTCAGGCGACCAAGCCTGACGTCAAGGTCTTCGCGGCGGAGCCGGAAACCGCGGCTCCGCTCGCGTATTCATTTTCCAGAGGCTCCGCTCAGAATTTTCCGGACTGGAGAGCGAGTTGGGTTGACGGCTGCGGCGGGAAGAGTGTTTTTCCGCGTATGTGGGCGCTGGCGCATCACCTGCTGGCGGGCTCGGTGGTGGTCACGCTGGAAGAGATACGTCGCGCGATGAAGCTGGTTGCCGAACGCAACCACATAATTGCAGAGGGCGCAGGAGCGTGTGCCGTGGCGGCGGCGCTGACTGGAAAATGCGCGTCAGGCAAAGTGGTAGCCGTGATTAGCGGGGGAAATATTGACTTGAGCAAGTTCCAGGAGCTGGTCTGCGCTTGAATCGAGACTGACAGCATGTCCCCGGCGATTTAGCACACCCGTAACCTGCCCAGGCTGCGATTTCGGCATCAGAATAGGCGAAATGCGGTGGCTGCTCAAAATCGCGCTCTCGGCCGGCTTAACCCTGTACTTCGCTTCAGCCCAGCAGGCACATCAGCGCGAAAATAGTTCAGAGCCGAAGGCCCAGCCGGAAAACGCCCAGTTCTTCGATGACGACGACCGGCTCTCGGTGCTGGCTGCTGCTCTCGACCGCCATGTGCGGCGCACGTCGGAGCCAGATTGCTCGCACCTCGTTCACGCCATTTACCAGCATGCGGGATTTCCCTATGCATACGCGCCTTCGGGCGACCTCTACGCAGGCATTGAAGGGTTCGAGCGCGTGAAACAGCCAGAAGCGGGCGACCTGATCGTCTGGCGCGGGCACGTTGGTATTGTGGTCAGACCATCGACGCATATTTTCTTCAGCTTTATGAGTTCAGGGCCGGGAACGGATGACTACCAAGCTCCGTATTGGAAACATCGTGGCAAACCGCGTTTCTACCGGTATGTGAAGAATTCCTGCGAAGATTGCGATGAAGCGAAAAAGCAGTCGCGTCATCTGCTGACAATTAGACGATCAAAAGAGCACTGAGCGTCATCTTCGCTCCAATCCAAAAACCAGTGACACGCCATAACTTCGCTGCGCGGGTTGGAATTGCGGCTCGATCATCGGCACGAACGATGTGTGCGTGTGTGCGAGATGGCTCATGTGCGTGTTGTAAACGTAACGGCCAATGAACCAGCCCATCGCGCCGCCGGCGACGACATCCGAGGCAAAGTGCTTTTGGGCCGCGATGCGGGACGCGCTTACAATTCCTGCCAGCGCGTAAGCAGTGATACCCACGACCCTTTTGTGTTTGTATTCGTGGTCAAGTAACGAGGCGATCGACCAGATCTGAATCGCGTGGCCAGAGGGGAAAGACGTGCCACCACCCCAAAAATCACCAGCATGCTTTTCGTCGGGGCGACTACGGCGGAAGACCTCTTTTAAGACGCCCGCGACGATCAGGCTGTCCAAGAGAGATTCCGTTCCAAGAACTCCGATTTCGCGCCCCTTCGAATTGTCGCGCCAGGCGCCGTAAATATACGATCCAGCGACAATGGGAATAAGGGTGTAGGAAGCACCGATATCAGAAATGCGTCCGCCCCAGCGCACCTGTCCGCGGCTGTTTTCAAAGGCATTGGCAAGGTGAGTGTCTAAGGGAATCAACGCGCCCACCGCCGCAGTTGGAATGATCCATTCGAGCGCATTGTCGCGGCAAATGTGAAATGGGCTGGTGAAAATGTCCTTTTGGTCGAGTGCTATGTTCAGCAACAGCTTGCGGAAAAGCGGCTTGGGACGCTCGGTATCTCCGGGATAGAAGATGCGGTCGCGGCGGTCGAGAGGACGGGCCTCAGACGGTTGGCGTGACTGATCGGCGGGCTCCTTTGCAGCAGCGACGGCGTCGGCAATTTGCGAAAGCAGAGCCTGATTTTCACTTGTGGACGCGACCCCAACAGACACACTTGCTAGCCACATCACACAAAGCAAAAGACACTTAAAGCCGGGGCGACTCACAGCTTTATTCGATGCAGATTCGCCTGTCCGCGTGTGTTTCTGTCATTCCGAGAGTATCTATTCAGAGCCGAAAATGGGGGTTTTGTCCTACGTCGTGTGTCATGCCTTAAGCCCGGTAGCTGATAACAAACGGCAAAGCGCGAGCGAAAGCGAGCGGCGGAATTCGCTCTGCCTGGGTTTGGAAACGATTTGCTCTTACAACCAAGTTATCGCCTGTCAAAGACCAAATGCACCTCAGCTTTGTGCATTGGCGATTCAATAGTTCGATCCACTATCAATTGTTCGCCGGAGCCAAGACGGTGAGTATCCGTACCATGCATAAATTCCTCGCCGTTCCTTAACATTTTCCATTCAGTCACGATTTTCCCGTGATCCCAATGGCTACTCGCTGTCCGCACAACGCCCGGCGCATCGGGAATAGTATCCGAGACTTGGTTGCGGCTGAGATCAATCGTGTATACCGCAGTCGTCCCGGCTTCGCCACCCGAGATTTTGAGAATGCGCCCTGACTGTTGAATCGACGCGCCAGGTGCCTGAGAATTTCTCCAGATTCTGAGCGCCTGCTGCGATTGCAACAAATACACAAATACCAATCCCATATCTTTGCATTTTGCCCCTCCAGAACCCCCGAAGTCCCCAAAGCCTTTACAACCCTCGTGGGACAAACATGAAATGATCAATTCCGATCTTCGCCTCAGCATCGGCGCGCTCGGCATTGAGCCGGAAGATGATCATCACTTCATCGAAGCGACGCATTGGAGAGTGCGGTGGTATTCCGAAATTCAAAGTTTCAGACGTAGTCAGCCGGTTACCATATAGCGTCCAAGGGCGAGTAGAGTTGACCGCCGCCCGTCCAAGGGACAGATATGGCTTACTTGGCGCGGTCGTGTCGATCAGAACGAGCTCCAGCGAAACCGATTGCGGATAACGGTCGGCGTTCTCAATGGCGATCTGAATCCTGCTGCAACAATCCATGCTAACTCTCGTGCCCAGATTCTGGTGCGCTTCCATGGTCAATGGCTGACGATCGTTCGATCGAATACTAAACATCTCGGGGCTGCCCCGCGCCTCACGGGAGTTTGCCGGCAGTCGCACGTCTGGTGCCTTGAAGATCCAGTAGACTCCATCGAAGGGAATGATCAACGGATCTGCCCTGTCAGTGCTGAATGGCCTCGGTTTGAACGAAATCGGTGCTGGTGTGATCAATTTGGTGTACGTCTGTTTTTGGGGCCGTAATATGATTCCTGGATGGGCGTCGGCAGCTTCTGCGAGCGCACTGCCCCGGGTTTGGTCGCCACTCACGCGCTTTGGCACACGAGCAATACCCCGACTGGATTGCGGATGGAATCGAAGCCCGAAAGTACCAAATCCGCGAGACGCCCGGAGAACCAGCAGAAAAGCGGTGGCCAGAATTACGGTGAGGGTTGAAGCCAGAAGCCTTCGAACAATCTGTTGAGTTGAAAACACGAAATACCCGGTGGCTAACAAGGTCAACACCAGCGAGGTTGCCAGAATCAGCGCACCGGCAAGAACAACGTGACCGAGACCGGCAGTGAGCGCGCCGGCCTCCGCGCAGAACGCACCGCCCGTTGCAAGCCACGGGAGGCGTGAGTCGGCCGCATTATCGTCAGTGATGGAGAGAGTCGCCAATTGCCCTAAGAACACAGACACCGGGTATTCAGATTTGTTCCCTCACCAAGATGTGGACAGAAAGGGTTGCCTATTTGACTAAGTTCTCCATTTCTTTTTCGTCTAGAACCTTCACGCCCAATTCTTTTGCCTTGTCGAGCTTTGAGCCGGCATCGGCACCAGCCACAACGTAGTCCGTTTTCTTGCTTACTGACCCAGCGACTTTCCCGCCGGCATCCTCGATCAGCTTCTTGGCATCGTCGCGGGTGTAGTTCGCCAAAGTTCCCGTGAGCACGAATGTTTTGCCAGCCAGCTTTGTGCCGCGTTCTTTCTTTTTCCCTTTGAACGTCAGGCCAGCAGCGCGGAGTTCATCCACCAGTTCGCGGTTCTTCGGCTCAGCGAAAAACTCGACGATGCTCTTTGCGATCCGGGGGCCGACTTCTTCCACGTGTTGCAATTCTTCTTCGGTCGCTTTCACGAGTTCATCCATTGACCCGAAGTGCTCGGCCAGGAATTGTTCTGTTCGTTCGCCGACAAAACGAATGCCGAGCCCGTAGATCACGCGCTCCAACGGCAGTTTTTTGGAATTTTCGATTTCGCGCAGGACGTTCTCAGCAGATTTGTCGCCCATGCGCTCAAGCTTCAGCAGATCGGATTTCGTCAGCTTGTAGATATCGGCGATGTCCTTCACCATGCCGCGTTCGGTGAGCTGCGTGACCAGAGCGTCGCCCATGCCGTCAATGTTCATTACGCCGCGCGAGGCGAAATGCAGAATGGTCTCGCGAAGTTTGGCGGGGCACTTTTGGTTGACGCAACGATGATCGGCCTCGCCCTCCGCACGTGCGACATGCCCTCCGCATACCGGACAGTGCTCCGGCATGTGAAACATCTTGCTGCCGCGTGGATGCTTGCTGTCTTCAAGCACACGCGTGACTTTGGGAATCACATCTCCGCCGCGTTCGACCTCGACCCAATCGCCGATTTTTACGCCCAGGCGCTCGATCTCATCCATGTTGTGTAGCGTGGCGCGGCTCACGGTGGTGCCGCCGATGGGCACGGGCTTCAGCGCCGCAACCGGCGTGAGCTTCCCAGTGCGGCCCACTTGAACCAGGATGTCTCCGATCTGAGTAGTTCCGGCCCGGGCGGCATATTTGTAAGCGATCGCCCAGCGCGGGGCCTTGCCGGTGAACCCGAGTTCGCGCTGCAACGCTGTACCGTTCACCTTGATTACGACACCGTCGATTTCGTAGGGCAGAGATTCGCGTTTCTCTTCCCACTCGCCGATAAACTTCCAGATTTCGCCGAAGTTCGTGGCGAGTGCGCGGCGCGGGTTTACTTTGAATCCGGCTGTTTCGAGCGCGTTGAGCGTGTCCCAATGGTGAGCGAAGAGTGTGCGTCCGTTCGAGATCAGCATGTAGGAGAAGTAATCCAACCGCCGCTGCGCGGTGATGCTCGGCTCCAGCTGTCGCACCGTGCCTGCTGT
>Ga0075435_100003525_pt1 | contig 10618 bp, 8 predicted proteins | sample RhiMethybrSRZTD4_FD_75302 | JGI IMG/M metagenome (GOLD analysis project Ga0075435, IMG submission 75302) | Populus rhizosphere microbial communities from Tennessee, USA - Rhizosphere MetaG P. TD hybrid SRZTD4 | ecosystem: Host-associated > Plants > Roots > Rhizosphere > Soil | place: USA... | reverse complement strand
ACCCGCACCAGCGACTTGGTCCCGGCATCCGCGTCGAGTGCAGCGGCAAGGACGTTCGCCGGCAAGTCCAGGTAGACGCCACCGGGACGCCCGGACACGGCCGCATGAATAGCGCGTGCGACGCCAATCCCAATGTCTTCGGGCCGGTTGACCCGGTAGGACGCTTTTGTATAGGGCTTTGCGGCATTCATCTGATCGAGCTCCTCGTAATCGCCTTGTTGGAGATCGATGATGTGACGCTCGCTCGAGCCGCTGATCTGGATCATGGGGAAGCCGTTGGTGGTGGCATTGGCCAGGGCCACCAGGCCGTTCAGGAAGCCTGGCGCAGAAACGGTCAGGCAAATCCCCGGCTTCTTGGTCAGATAACCGGCGATGGCCGCAGCGTTTCCTGCCGATGCCTCATGGCGGAAGCCGATGAACCTGATTCCTTCTGCCTGGGCCAGCCGGGACAGATCGGTGATCGGAATTCCTGGAACTCCGTAGATGGTGTCGATTCCATTGAGCTTCAGCGCGTCGATCACGAGATGAAATCCGTCGGTCAAAGCCGGCGATTCCTCCGCCTCCGCTGTTGCCAATGCGCCCGACGATTTCTCTTCAATTGCAGACATAGATTTCCTCTTCTCGGCTGGGAGCGAACCTTCAGCCCCCGCTACCATCGTGGCGCTTACGCGCTGTATCTGTGTTCGAGTTCCGCTAATCGCTTGCGCAAGTCTCGCTCTTCGGCGAAGCGTTTGGTGTCGTCGCGAATCACGGCCACCAGCCCTGTTACCTTTCGTTCAGGTCCAAGGAGCAGTCCGACCGTAAATGCGATGGACAACGCTCGTCCGTCTTTGTGCGTGGCTGGAACGCGCAGCACGTCGTGCTCGTACCGCGTCCGCCCGGTAGCCAGGGCCTTGTCGAAGCCGGCCCAGTGCCGCCCTCGCAAGCGCTCCGGGATGATGAGATCGAGGGAGCTGCCGAGCGCCTCGGTCGGAGCAAATCCGAAGAGACGCTCGGCGGCGGCGTTCCAGAACCTGATGACACCGTCACGGTCGCAGAGGACGACGGCATCGCCGAGTGCCTCCACCACCTGCTCGTAGACGAGTGACATTTCCGGAATGCTGGTGCTCATCACGCGGCCCAATCACTTCTAGAACTGCAGTACTTCCTCTTTCTTCGAGTCGGACTTGGGCTTGGACAAGGCTTCGAGCCCCGTCGCCCCGACGGCTCCCTTCTTGTGCAGTTCGGCAATTTGCTGGGCGGTGTATCCCAGCTCACGCAGCACCTCGTCGGTGTGCTCGCCTAGGAGCGGCGCGCTGGTGATCTTGGGCGTGAACTCCGAAAACTTCATCGGGCAGCCGACGGTCCAGTACTGGCCGCGCACTTTGTGCGGGACCGAGACGATGCTCCCATTGCTCTGCAGGAACTTGTCGTGCATGATTTCCTTCATGGACAGCACCGGCGAGCACGGCACGTCGAACTTGGCAAAGTACTCGACGGCCTCGTACTTGTTCTTGTCCGCGAGAAACTTCTCGATCTCCGCGAAGATCTCGAAGATTTTGGGCTGTCGCGCCGGAGCCGTGGCGTAGTTCGGGTCCTTCGCCCATTCCGGACGCCCGATAGCCTGGGCGGTCTTCTCCCAGTTCGAACCCTGGATCGTGCAGTAGATGTAAGCGTTGGGGTCGGTCTCCCAGCCTTTGCACTTGAGCACCCATCCCGGCTGGCCACCGCCGCCGGCGTTGCCACCGCGCGGGACGGCGTCGGTGAATTTTCCATACTTGCCGTCTTCCCGAATTGGATACTGCGGGTACTCGGCCAGGTAGCCGACGCGCTCGAGCCGCTCCTGGTCGCGGAGCTTGACGCGGGTGAGATTCAGCACCGCTTCCTGCATGGACATGAACACCCGCTGGCCCTTGCCGGTCTTCTCACGCTGCAAGAGGGCGGCGAGGATGCCGATCAAGAGGTGGTTGCCGGTGTTGCTGTCGCCGAGCGCCGAGCCGCTGACCGTCGGCGGGCCGTCCCAGAAGCCCGTCGTCGAGGCGCCGCCGCCGGCGCACTGGGCCACGTTCTCGTACGCCTTGATGTCGGTGAAGGGCGAGCCATCGGGGAAGCCCTTGACCACGCCGAAGATCAGGCGCGGGTTGATCTCATGGATACGCTCCCAGGTGAAGCCTGTGCGGTCGAGCGCGCCCGGCGCCATGTTTTCGACCATCACGTCGGCGCCGCGGATCAGCTGCTCCAGGATCTTCTTGCCTTCGGGCGTCTTGGTATCGAGCTCGATCGATCGCTTGTTGCTGTTGACCATCGTGAAGTAGAGCGCGTCCGCGCCTGGAATGTCGCGCAACTGGACTCGGGTGTTGTCTCCGGTCTTCGGGCGCTCGACTTTCACAACTTCGGCGCCGAACCACGCCATCATCTGCGTACACGACGGCCCGGACTGCACGCCGGTGTAGTCGACAACTTTGATTCCTTCGAGAGGTAAACTCATAATCCCAATCTCCTTATCCTTGCCGTAACCAATTGCCGCTCGCCTGACACGCAGGCACCTTTCCTAGTCACGATTGCTTCTCGAGCCGCCATAACCACGTTCGCAGGTTGCTTTTGATTGAACAATGTGAGCAACGGCTAGCTCACAGTGATTAGCGGTAGACTTCGCCGCCTCGCTCCACAAACTCGCGAGCCTTTTCAGCCATACCCTGTTGCTGTTCCGGCGATCCGTAGGTGGCGCGAATCTCCTCGGTGATCTTCATTGAACAGAACTTGGGCCCGCACATCGAGCAGAAGTGAGCGGTCTTGGCGGTTTCGTGCGGCAGCGTCTGGTCGTGATAGTCGCGGGCGCGCTGGGGGTCGAGGCTCAGATTGAACTGGTCCTCCCAGCGAAATTCGAAGCGCGCCTTCGAGAGCGCATTGTCCCGGACCTGGGCGCCCGGCCAGCCTTTGGCCAGGTCCGCGGCATGTGCGGCGATCTTGTAACTGATGATGCCTTCACGAACATCGTTCTTGTCTGGCAGACCGAGGTGTTCCTTGGGGGTGACGTAGCAGAGCATCGCGGTCCCGTACCAGCCGATCTGTGCGGCCCCGATTGCGCTGGTGATGTGATCGTAGCCAGGGGCGATGTCGGTCACGAGCGGGCCCAGTGTGTAGAACGGCGCCTCGAAGCAGTGTCGCAATTCCTCATCCACGTTTTCGCGAATGAGCTGCATCGGGATGTGACCGGGGCCTTCGATCATCACCTGCACATCGTGCTTCCAGGCTTGCTGTGTCAGCTCGCCGAGCGTGCGCAGCTCGGCGAACTGCGCCTCGTCATTGGCGTCGTAAATAGAGCCGGGCCGAAGACCGTCGCCCAGGCTGAAGGACACGTCGTAGGCCTTCATGATTTCGCAGATGTCGTCGAAATGCGTGTGGAGGAAGTTCTCGCGGTGGTGGGCGAGGCACCACTTGGCCATGATCGACCCACCGCGTGACACGATTCCGGTCAGGCGCTTCGCCGTCAGCGGGATCCACGGCAACCGGACCCCGGCGTGGAGCGTGAAATAGTCGACGCCCTGCTCGGCCTGCTCGATGAGCGTATCGCGCATCAATTCCCAGGTGAGCTCTTCGGCACGCCCATCCACTTTTTCAAGAGCCTGATAGAGGGGAACGGTGCCAATCGGCACCGGCGAGTTCCGAAGGATCCATTCCCGGATCTCGTGGATATGCTTGCCGGTCGAGAGATCCATGACCGTGTCGCCGCCCCAGTAGGTGGCCCAGATCATCTTTTCCACCTCCTCGGCCGGCGACGACGACACGGCGGAGTTGCCGATGTTGGCGTTGATTTTGACTTTGAAATTCCGGCCGATGATCATCGGCTCCAGTTCGGGATGGTTGATGTTGGCCGGAATGATGGCGCGGCCGGCCGCCACTTCGGCGCGCACGAACTCCGGGGTGACTTCTCGAGGAAGCCGCGCGCCCAAAGGCCGTCCCGGATGTTGGTGAAGGCGCGACCTGTAGGCCGTCTCTTCCAGGGAGCGCTCCAGCCGCATCGACTCACGCACGGCAACGAACTCCATCTCCGGTGTCACGATGCCGTTGCGCGCGTAGTGCATTTGGCTCACGTTGGCGCCGTTGCGCGCACGCCGAGAGACGGACTGCGAACGAAAGCGGATGTGGGAAGTCAAAAGGTTGTTTTTCCGCGCGCGAGCATAGGCGGAGCCGGGCCGCTCGAGGAACTGAGTATCGTCGCGCTCCTCGATCCAATCGGTGCGCAAGGCGGGCAGTCCACGCGTCAATTGGATCCCAATCTCCGGGTCTGTATATGGGCCTGAAGTGTCGTACACCGGTACGGGAGGATTGTCTTCGGTGTGATCACTGTGGCGCGTTTCTGAGAGAGTCACTTCTCGATACGGAACACGAACGTCGGACCGGCTGCCTGGCAGGTAACGTTTGCGCGACGCCGGGTAGGATGAAGGCGTACGAATCGTTGAAATCGTCGGGGCGTTCTCGAGCATCTGACCCTCGGTTTTCTCCACAACACTGACAGGAGCGTCTCCGCACACGAGTAACATTGGCAAGTTCCAGCACACCGGACAAGGTAAGCAACGGCTAGCTCACGGTGATTACCTGGTCACGCGTTGTCAGGGCGCGTGTCGGCATTGATGTTGCCGCTCGTCATGACGTGGACGGTCCACACGCCGTTCGGACACCGACATCAGATGGCGCCAAGGTCCGAGCGCTGCTGCCGATCACCGAGTGGCTGTTCGCCTGCCGCAGGGAATGGCTGGCGCCCGACGTGATCGCAGGCGCCACGACGGCCGCCGTCGTGATTCCGATGGCGATGGCGTACGCAACGGTCGCGGGCCTGCCCGTCGAGGTCGGTTTCTACACGGTGTTTGCGCCGATGTTCGTCTACGCGCTGTTCGGGACCTCGCGCGTGCTCAGCGTGAGCACGACCACGACGATCGCGATCCTGGCCGGCACGCAGCTCGCGCAGGTGGTGCCGGGCGGCGATCGGGAGGCGCTGCTCACGGCGGGCGCAACCCTGACGCTGCTCGTGGGCGGGGTCCTCGTGGCAGCCTCGTTGTTGCGGCTCGGATTCGTGGCGAACTTCATCTCCGAGCCAGTGCTCGTCGGTTTCAGGACGGGGATCGGGATTGTGATCGTGCTGAACCAGATCCCGAAGCTGCTCGGCGTGCACTTCGCCAACGGGACGTTTCTCCAGAACCTGCTCCGGGCCGCAGAAGCGCTGCCGGAGACGTCGCTCCCGGCACTCGCCGTCGCGCTCGCGACGCTGGCGATCCTCGTGGCGTTCAGGCGCTTCGCACCGCGCGCACCGGCGCCGCTCGTCGCCGTCGCGGCGGGAATCGCCGCAGTCGCCCTGTTCGATCTCCCGGTGGAGACTGTCGGCGAGGTGCCGCGCGGTCTGCCTCATCTCACGCGACCCGATTGGTCGCTCGCGGAGGTGCTCTGGCCCGGTGCGCTCGGCATTGCGTTGATGAGCTTCACTGAGACAATCGCCGCGGGTCGCGCGTTCGCGCGGAGCGGCGAGCCCGCTCCGCGCCCGAACCAGGAGCTGTTCGCGACCGGTCTCGCCAGCGCGGGCAGCGCGCTATTCGGGTCGATGCCCGCCGGCGGCGGCACTTCGCAGACCGCAGTGAACCGGAGCGCCGGAGCGCGCACGCCGCTCTCGGCGATCGTTACCGCCACAATCGCGCTCGTGACGATGCTCCGGCTCGCGCCGCTGATTTGCTTGATGCCGCAGGCCACACTGGCGGCGGTCGTGATCGTCTACGCGATCGGGCTGATTCAGCCCGGGGAGTTCCGCCTGATCCGCAGCGTGCGGCGCATGGAGTTCCGCTGGGCCGTGGCCGCGTTCGCGGGCGTCGTGCTGCTGGGAACGCTGAAGGGGATCCTCGTCGCGGTCGTGCTCTCGCTCGGGTCGCTCGCCCACCAGGTCGCCGATCCGCCCGTCTACGTGATCGGGCGCAAGCGTGGCACCAACGTGTTCCGTCCTCGGTCCGACGAGCACGCCGACGACGAAACGTTCCCCGGGCTGCTCCTGCTGCGAATCGAGGGCCGCGCGTTCTTCGCGAACGTGGAGCGGATCGGCCAGAAGATCCACCCACTCGTGGAAGCGGCGCAGCCTGGCGTCGTCGTGCTGGACCTGGACGCGGTACCGGATCTCGAGTACACCGCGCTCAAGATGTTGTCCGAGGCGGAAGAGCGGCAGCGCGAGCGCGGCGTGGAGATGTGGCTCGTGGGGCTGAACCCCGAGGTGCTGCAGGTCGTCCAGCGCGCGCCGCTCGGAGCCCGCCTCGGGCGCGAGCGCATGCTCTTCAACCTGGAGACGGCGGTGGCGAAGTATCTCGCCCGACACGCCTAATCATTCGTACGTCCGATCCTCGCCAGCGATTCAGCTCTTTGACTGAATACGTCTCACCCAAAATGCTTGCTGATACGCATGTATCGCGCGCAGCCATAACACACCGGCGCAGACTCTGATGGCGTGAGCCTTGCTCGAACCGTCGCGGGGACCCGCGAAGTCGGGCGTGATCGGGTCTCGCAGTACCCCGAGGTCAGTCGCGCGCTCGAGGATGGCGAGAGTAGACATGGATGCAACAGTTCATTGTGCAGACGTCGAGAGAGCACGCGTGAAGAACGTATGCGTGGTTGTGACGAGGTACGCTGTCACCGCTTGGCTCGGCCTCTTCTCGCCGGCGTTGGTGTCGGCACAGACAAGCGGCGCTGCGCGCGAGACGCCCGAGCGGCCAGCGTATCAGGATCGCCGCTTCGACGAGGACTGGTCCAAGCTGAAAGATGTGGATCTGAGCGGTCCCGGTCACGAATGGGATCGCCCGAAGTTCTTTCCATTGAACGAGGGCGAGACCGTCTGGGTCACGTTCGCCGGTCAGGTGCGCGGGCGCAGCGAGTATTACAACCAGTTCCAGTTCGGCGACTCGAAACCCGAGCAATCGGCGGGCTACTCGCTGTCTCGGGTGCGGCTCAGCGCCGACCTGCACGTGAGCAAATACTTTCGCATATTCGCCGAGGGCAAGGGCTCGCAGTCGACGGACCGCGACCTGACAGGCGGCAGTGCGGCGAACGTCGATAACGTCGATCTCCAGAACCTCTTTGCGGATGTCGTGGTTCCTCTCGGCGGCCCGGCGACGGTCGCCGTTCGCGGCGGACGGCAGGAACTGCTGTTCGGGGCCCAGCGGCTGGTCGGCCCGAGCGACTGGACGAACGTGCGTCGCACGTTCCAGGGTGGGTCGGCCATCATCCATGCGGGCGGCTGGAGCGTCACGCCGATGTGGAACGAGCTCGTGATGTTCAAGCAGCATGGACTCAGTGAGGCAACCGCGGACCATAAGCTGTATGGTGCCTACGCTTCGGGCGAGGCGACCGGTACAGTAAAGGCCGATCTCTACTGGCTGGGTGTCGACAATGCATCGGCGAAGTTCAACCAGACATCAGGACACGAGAAGCGGCAGACGATCGGCGGACGTCTTTGGCGACGTGCACCAAGCCCGCATCAAGCCTCCACTCACGAACATCTGCCCGGCCTCGACTTCGACCTGGAGGCAGCCGGCCAGTTCGGCACGCTCGGCGGCGAGGACATCCGTGCGTGGATGATCTCGGCCAACGGCGGCTACACCTTCGAGTCGCGCCTCAGCCCGCGTCCTTTCGTCACCTTTGATTACGCGAGCGGCGACGATACTCCAGGCGGCCGTGTTGGCACGTTCAACCAGCTCTATCCCACCAATCACACGTATCTCGGCGCGATGGACTACGTCGGACGGCAAAATATCATCAGCCCGAGCGGCGGGGTGAGTGTTCGGCCGATCCAGCGGCTCTCGGTTGTGGCCACCCAGTTCCTGTTCTGGCGCGCCAACGTTCACGACGCGCTCTATGGCAACTCAGGAGGGGTGTTCCGGTCGGGAATCGGAACGACGGCGCGCTACGTCGGCACCGAGTCGGATCTCATCGCCACATACCAATTCGATCCGCGTGTGCTCGGCTACGTCAGCTACAACCATTTCTTTACCGGTGATTTCATCAAGCAGACGGGACCCTCGCGTGGCAGCGACTATTACTACGGCGCCCTACAGTTCACGTTTTAGACGACAAGGCCTCCGCGATCGCGCACAAGGCCAATGACGAGAGGCTGACATTGAACGAGGCGGCGCTCGAGTCGCGATAGATCGACGAGCAGCGGTTCGACGAGATCGTCGACCAGAAGAAGATGGTGGGTCATGGCGTCGCGGGGAGCTGAACAACCGAACGGAGCGTACGGGTCGATCGCCGAGCCAGCCACGGCGGTCGCAAGACGGAATGCAGGACACGAAGGAGCCGGACACCCGTTCTCTTCATGGGACCTCGTCTATGCCGTGGAGATGGCGATAGCGTGCCTGATCTCGTACTGGATCATCACCCACCTCCTTTCCCGGTTTGTCGATGAGCACTCCGACTTCCTGGGTGGGATGTGGGCGGTGATCGCGACGCTGTTCGTCTTCAGGGAAACGCGCGCCGAGAGCTTGTCGGCAGGAATCGCGCGCTTGATCGCCACGTGTGTGAGCTTCGCGCTGTGCCTGGCCTACCTCGTGATCTTTCCATCCACACCCGTGGGCATGGCGGCACTGATTGGCATCGGGACACTGATCATGACGTGGTTAGGTCGGCGTGGTGACATCGTCACCACTGGCATAACGACGGCCGTTGTCATGGTCGTCGCGGCGATGAGTCCCGAGGACGCCTGGCATCAACCACTGCTGCGTCTTGTGGACACCGTCGTTGGAATCGCCATCGGTGTCATCTGCCAGTGGATCGCGTCGTTTGCGTTCTACCGGTTCGCAGGAGAACAGCCACGGTGACTCAATTGCATATCTCGTCGGGCTCACGATGAATGATCAGCAGCTGCGCGGTGTGAATTGACGCGGTGCCGGTCACGTGTGGGCGGCGCGCGATCTCGGCCGGCGCGGCCTGCCTCCGTTCCGCGAACACCTTCAACCACGCGACGAACTCCAGATTGGCTTTTTGGTTCTCACGCGTATCGCTGGCCGGAGAAGCGCCGACCGCCTGGCGCAGCTGCGCGCTGGAATCCCGAACGTGTGCAGTTGATCAAGCGCTGGAGACCGCAGGCAAGGGCCACGACGTGCAAGTCGGCCCCGTGGCCAGCGACAGCGGCGTCAATCAGGATCGGATGATGGAATTCTTCATCGACGCACTGAAACCGTAATCGCCGCACGCGGCGCGTCGCCGTAACTGCAACGCGTTCCCACAAACGCGCTCGGTACAGCGCTTGCCGTGTCCGCGCGTTCATGACCACACCGCGCAACTCCACTGCCGCCGTTGCTTTCGTCATGCTCGCCTCGCACGCTGCCTTTGCGCAAGCGCCGCCGGCCTATCGCGCCGACGATCTTGGCACGCTCGGCGGCACGTATCTCCTCGCCGCCGCGATGAACAACAACGGCGACATCGTCGGCAGCGGAACGGTCGCCGACGGCACGCTGCACGCGTTCCGCTGGACGCGCGCCGGCGGCCTCGAGGATCTCGGCCTGTTTGGGGGCATCGAATCGCAGGCGAGCGGCATCAATGATCGCGGTGACATCCTCGGCTTCTACTTCGACGCCGCGTTCGTGACGCACCCATTCATCCTGCCGGCGGGCGGCACGATGCAGGCGCTCGACGGCGTGTTTCAGCCGTCGGCGCTGGCGACCAACGACTGGTTCACCGGCATGAGCAGCAACGCGCGCGCGTTCCGAGCGATCCCCGGCGGCGTGGTGGAGGATATCAGCGCGTTCATCAGCTTCGGCAGCGCAATCAACGCGAGCGGCGCGACGGCCGGCTGGAGCTGGCACGCCGATCCCGCCGACGAGCAGCCGACGGCGTTTCGCTACACCGATGGCGCCGGCTTCGTCGATCTCGGCACGTTCGGCGGGCCGTCGAGCTACGCGTACGGCATCAACGCGGCCGGAACGGTCGTCGGCGCCGCCGACACGTCGCTTGGTGTCTGGCACGCGTACCGCGCGGTACCCGGCGCCGCGCTGCAGGATCTCGGCGTGCTGCGCACCGGCGGCGTCAGCCGATCGGTGGCGAACGCCGTCAACGACGCCGGCGACGTCGTCGGCACGGCCGAGGGCGGCGGCAGCCTGACCGCGTTCCGCTATACCGACGACCGCGGGCTGATCGATCTCGCGCCACTCGTCCCGGTCGCGGCGCGCGCGCATGGCGCGCTCTACTCGGCGGTCGCGATCAACGCGCAAAAGGCGATCGTCGCGATCTACAGTGACCCGAACGGCGAATTCCGCAGCGAGCTGCTGACGCCTCGCGACGACGTGCCGGCGCCAGTGGTGTCGAACGTGTCGGCCGACCCGCGGGTCCTGATGCCGCCGAACGGCCGCATGGTGCCGGTGTATGTGACGGTCGACGTCGCCGACGAGTACGACGACAGCCCGGCGTGCACGATCGTCAGCGTCACCGATTCGGCCGGGCCGCGGTTCGGGTCGAACCAGGATGTGGCGATCACGGGACCGCTCAGCGTGAACCTCCGCGCGAAGTGGCACGAGGGCGACGATCGCATCTACCGGTTGAACATTTCGTGCGTGAACGCGTTGGGCGGCGCCACGGCTGCGAGCACCGTGGTGCGCGTGTCGAATCGTTAGAC
>Ga0075435_100003522_pt1 | contig 10624 bp, 10 predicted proteins | sample RhiMethybrSRZTD4_FD_75302 | JGI IMG/M metagenome (GOLD analysis project Ga0075435, IMG submission 75302) | Populus rhizosphere microbial communities from Tennessee, USA - Rhizosphere MetaG P. TD hybrid SRZTD4 | ecosystem: Host-associated > Plants > Roots > Rhizosphere > Soil | place: USA... | reverse complement strand
CGTCGGTCGCGCCGAGCGCGCCGGCGAGCTTGTCGAGCGCCGTGGCCAGCGCGCCGCGCTCGTCCGATCCGGGCACGGCCAGCAGCGCCCGCCCGGCGGTCAACAGCGCGAGGCCCTCCTCCGCCGAAAGTCGCAGCGGACGGTCGAAGTATTCGGCGAAACGGATCCACACGTGGCCGTCGACGATCTCCACCTCGATGAGACGATCGGGCGTGTACGGCGGGAGCCCACAGAGCGGGAGCAGCTCGAGGTCGTGCTCGAGCTCGGCCTCCGAGACGCCGAAGCGGGCCGCGATCTCCTCGAGGGCGGCGCCCGGGTGCTCGGCGATCCAAGGCACGAGCGCCAGTACCCGTCGCAGCCGGGAGCCGGCGAGCGGCCGCGGGCTCACGCCGCGTCCTGCGCGATTCGCTCGAGCCAGGCGACCATCTCCGCCCGCAGCTCGGGCGGCGCGACGACCTCGGCCGCGTCGAGCAAGCCGAGCACGAACGAGAGGAACGCAGCGGTGTTCGTCACCGGCAACTCGAGCACGACGCTGCCGTCGTCGCCACGCTCCGTCACGGCGGCCTCGCCGACCTGGTCGACCACGGCCGGCGCCTGCGAGGCGTCGACGAGCACGCGGGCAGCCACGACATCTTCCTCGCCGTACTGCCACGGCTCGTCCCGAAGCACCGCTCCGGGTTCGAGCCTCGCGGGCGGCTCGAACGCGCCGGCCGGCCCGATGTCGACGTCGCCCTCGATGCGGTCGACGCGGAACGACCGCTGTTCGCCCCGATCGTGGTCGTGGCCGACGACGTACCAGTGGCCGCGACGGAACAGGATCCCCCACGGATCGATATGCCGGCCTTCGCCGCGATAGACGAAAGTGACGGTCGAGCGGGTGCGGTACGCGTCGAAGAGCGCGGGCAGCGCGGGGACCGTCGGCAGCGCGGCGAGCGCGTGCGCGGCCTCACCTTCGCGCCCGCCGAGCTTCCACAATGCCTCGGCCGGTGCGGGGCCGCCCTCGAGGCGCACGGCCGTGACCGCGACGTGCAATGCCGCCTGCTCGTCGGCGGTGAGGTCGAGGGACGGCAGGTAGTACTCCTCGGGAGGGATGCGGTAACCCTGCTCGGGGCCGAGGCCGTCGACCGACTCGAGACGGACCGGGATGCCGATCCCGCGCAGCGTGTCCTTGTCGCGCTCGAACTGACGTCGGTACGAGAGCTTGTCGTCGGGATACCCGGGGACGAGCTCCACGATCTCCTCGAGCGTGAGCGGGCGACGCGTGTCGAGGAGTGTGGCGACGAGGTTCGTGAGCCGCTCGAGCCGGTCGGTCACTGTGCTCCCGGGTCAGGCGCGCTCGGCGGCCAGCACCCCGGCCGCGCCGGCGGCGAGGAACAACGCGGGGTCGTCGGCGGCCGGCCGTCCCATCGACACGACGTCGAGCCCGGCGTCCGCGAGCAGGCCGAGGACGTCGGGCGGCGTCACCTCGACGAGGTCGTGCCGCGCCGCGATGCCGCCCTCGAGGAGGTCGGCCCGGAGCCGGTCCTCCTCGTCGCCGCCGAGGAGGGGCACCGCCACCGTCACGCGCTCACGGCACGCGAGCCGCAACGCCGTCCGGGTGTGGTGCGACACCCCGACGTGCCGAGAACGCGGGTCGGCGAACGACACGCGCAGGCACGCGATCGGCTGGCCGTCGAGAGCGGCGGCGGCGTCGAGGATCCCGCCGACCTCCATGCCGGAGAACCCGAGCCGGGTGTTCGTGCCAACGATGCCGGGGCCCATCGCGACGACCACCGCGTCGGCGCCGGCAACGTGGCGGGCCACCGCCAGCGCCGAGAAGATGGATACCGCTTCGAAGTCGCCGCCGAACGCGTGCCCGCAGGTGATCGTGGCGTCGATCAGCGACCGGTCCCGGAGCTCGAACGCGAGATCCGAGAGCGCGAGCGGGAGGCCGGCGCCGTCGGTCATCACGTAGGCGAGGCGCGCCTCAGGGAGACGCTCCTTGAACGCCACCGCCGCCGCAGGCAGCTGGCTGTGCAGCGCCGCCGCCACGACCGGCATGCCTTCGATCGACTCGACCGCGGCCAGCTCCTCGAGATGCTCCTCGGCGCTCCCCACGTCGGCCTGCAGGCTCGTGTACCGGCCCTTGATGATGTGCCCCGGCCCCCGTTCCGCCCACTGCTCCCGCTCGAGATTCCAGTGCACGACATGCCAGCCACCCGTTCCCAACCCGAGCTCGACCGCGGTCGTGTTCACCACGACCCGGTCGCCCACCGCGACGTTGCCGGTGAGCTGGGTGAGCACGTACGCGCGCTCGTTCCCGTCACCCAGGTCGACCTCGACGCGCTGCAGCCCCGGCCGCTCCATGAGGAGCGTCGTCACCTTCCCCGACCGGAACGACGGCATGACCTGAGGTTAGGAGGCTCGCAAGCCCGGAGAGGCGACTGTCGGGACGGACGCCGGCGGCCGGCGTCGGCGGGGTTCGAGAGCGGAGCGCAGCGAGGCGATCGGAGGTGGGTTGGGTAGTCCCTGACGACTACGTGTCGACGGTGGCCGGCCCGTGCGTGCGCGCTACAGGCTGGAGATCAGCCGCTCGACGCGGTCGTCGCGTGCCTTGAACGGGTCCTTGCACAGCACGGTGCGTTGCGCCTGGTCGTTCAGCTTCAGGTGGACCCAGTCGACCGTGTAGTCACGCTTTCGCTCCTTGGCCCGCTTGATGAACGCGCCCCGGAGCCGCGCGCGCGTGGTCTGGGGCGGGGTGGTCACGGCGGTGTCGATGTCGCTGTCGTGGACGGTCCGTTGGAGGCGTCCGCGCCGCTCGAGCAGGTAGTACAGAGACCGCGCTCGGGTGACGTCGTGATAGGAGAGGTCAAGCAGCGCGACGCGCGGGTGCGTCAGCGGCAGGTCGTGGCGCTTCCGGTACGCCTCGATCATGTGGTACTTGATGACCCAGTCGACCTCGGTGTCGAGGGACAGTGGGTCGTCCTGGAGGCCGGTCATCGCGTGCTCCCACATGCGGAGCGCCTGCTCCTCGAGCGGCGCGAGCCCGCGCCGCTTGGCGAACCGGAGAGCGCGGTTCAGGTATTCGGTCTGGATCTCGATCGCCGAGAGCTCGCGCCCGTTGGCGAGCCGCACGCGGCGGCGGCACGTGAGGTCGTGGCTGATCTCGCGGATGGCGCGGATCGGGTTCTCGAGTGTGAGGTCGCGCCAGGGGCTCGCGTCCTCCTCGAGCATGCGCAGCACGACCGACGTCGCACCGATCTTGAGGAAGGTCGTGTACTCGCTCATGTTGGAATCGCCGACGATCACATGGAGGCGCCGGAAGCGTTCGGCGTCGGCGTGGGGCTCGTCGCGGGTGTTGATGATCGGTCGTGACCGGGTCGTGGCGCTCGAGACGCCCTCCCAGATGTGCTCGGCCCGCTGGCTGACGCAGTACATGGCCCCGCGGGCGGTCTGGAGCACCTTCCCGGCGCCGGCGTAGACCTGTCTCGTCACGAGGAACGGGATCAGGACGTCGGTGAACTTGGCGAAGTCGCCGTCCCGCTCGACGAGATAGTTCTCGTGGCACCCGTAGGAGTTGCCGGCGGAGTCGGTGTTGTTCTTGAACAGGAACACCTCGCCCCGGATGCCCTCCTCCCGCAGGCGCTGCTCGGCGCTGCGGACGAGGCCTTCGAGGATGCGCTCACCCGCCTTGTCGTGGACGACGAGATCGTCGATGGAGTCGCACTCCGGCGTCGCGTACTCGGGGTGGCTGCCGACGTCGAGGTAGAGGCGGGCGCCGTTCTCGAGGAAGACGTTGCTGGAGCGACCCCATGAAACGACCCGTCGGAACAGGTAGCGCGCCACCTCGTCGGGGCTCAGACGCCGCTGCCCGCGGAGCGTGCAGGTCACCCCGTACTCGTTCTCGAGACCGAAGATTCGACGCTCCACACGCGGAGCGTACTGGCACTTGGACGACTTCTCGGACCGGTTCGACTGACCGCCGTAGGATTGTGTGGTGGTGCCCATGCAGCGATTGACCTGGGTCAGCGGGTCGTTCTCGGCGCACGTGCTCAATGCGCGTTTGCGGTCGGAGGGCATCGACGCCGAGTTGCGCGGTCCGGTCGACGGTCCGTACGCGCTCACCGTGGGCGACCTCGCCCGCGTCGACGTGTACGTTCCCGCCGACCAGATGGACGACGCCCAGCTCGTGGTGCTCGCGGCCGAGGTCGACGCCACCTTGGCGGCACCGAGCGAGTGGAGTGGCGAGAAAAGGACCCGCAGTGCGTGGGCACGGGGTGCGGCTGTCGCCGCGCTCCTCGCCGCCGCGGCCGCTCCGATCGTGCTGTACGCCCGACTGGGCTGACGATCTCCGCGGGTCAGTCAGCCCGCCAGCAAGCGGCCGAGCTCGTCGCCTTTCACGCGTCGGAAGGCACGACCAGTCGCGCCCCGCTGCAGAACGGCGACCTCGAGCTGCTCGGGCGCGATCGGCTGGCCGTCGCTGTCGCCGAGCACCGACGCCCCGAGCCTGATCGCGTCGTCGACGCTGAGGCCGGCCTGGTAGCGGCTGTCGAGCGTCTGGGCGATGGCGTCGGCCTGACCGCCGAGGACCGTGTGCCCTTCCTCGTCCTGCACGGTGCCGTCGTACAGGATGTGGAACAGCTCGTCGTTGCCGGCGGTATCGCCGACTTGAGCGACGAGAATCTCGACCTCGTACGGCTTCATTTCGTGCGTAAAGACCTGACCGAGGGTCTGCGCGTACGCGTTGGCGAGCGAGCGGGCATTGACGTCCTCGCGTGAGTACGCGTAGCCCTTCAGATCGGCCTGCCGGATGCCGGCGATCTTGAGCATCTCGAACTCGTTGTACTTCCCGACGCCCGCGAACGCGATGTGGTCGTAGATCTCGCTGATCTTGAACAGCGTGCGCGACGGGTTCTCCGCCACGATCACGATGCCGTCCGCCGCTTCGAGCGCGATCAGGCTCCGACCGCGCGCGATGCCCTTGCGGGCGTAGTCGGCGCGGTCCTTCATGACCTGCTCCGGCGACACGTAGAACGGCATGGTCATTCGCCGGCACCCTCCTCTGGTCCTCCGAGCAGCGCGGTGGCGCGCCGTTCGACCTCGTCGTCGGGGAGGGCTCGGTATCCGTCGGCGCCGATCACGGCCACGGTCGGGAAGATCCGGCGTACGAGGTCCGGGCCGCCGGTCGCGGTGTCCTCGTCGGCCGCCGCGAACAGCGACCGGACGGCGATGTCGATTGCCTCGTCGGCGGACATCCCCTCGCGCCACTGCGCCTTGATCCAGTTCTTGGCGTGCACGCCGCCGGACCCGTTCGTCTGAAAGTCGGACTCCTCGTACTTCCCGCCGGTGGCGTCGAAGCTGAACACACGGCCGTGCCCGCGTCGCTCGTCGAACCCGGCGAAGAGCGGCACGACGATGAGCCCTTGCATGGCTGCGGGCAGGTTGGCGCGGACCATCTGCGCGAGCTGGTTGGCCTTGCCCTCGAGCGACAGGGACTCGCCCTCGATCTTCTCGTAGTGCTCGAGCTGGGTCTGGAACAGGCGGACCATCTCGTTGCCGGGCCCGGCGACGCCGGCGAAGGCGACGCCCGAATACTCGTCGGCGGGGAACACCTTCTCGATCCGCCGATTCGCGATGGCGAAGCCACTGGTCGCGCGCCGGTCGCCGGCGAGCACGACGCCGTCCGCGAAGCGGATGGCGACGACTGTGGTCCCGTGCGGGATGTCGACCGAAGCCTGCTGCGCGCCGGGTGCCTGCGGCGGTCCCGCGTCGGGTGGAGTGGTCCGCCGGAGGAGCTCGGCGAACGAGGGTCCGGGGTCGAATCCAGGCCCGAAGAGGGGAAGCGGGCGCTCGTTCATCGGAGAGCGAGCCTACTCGGGCGAATTGTCAGCGAACGCGGCCGACCCGCCGCCAGAACCGAGGCCTACGCCGGGCTTCCCCGCAATGCCTCGACCCGCTCGCGCGCTGCTTCGGCAAGCCTGCTGACATCGCCCGGCTCGCGGATCAGATCCTCGACGTCCCGTGCGCCGATGCCGTAGCGCCGCGTCAGGTGGTAGTGGCGAGAGCTTCCGTACAGACGCTTGCGCGATTCGTCACCTCGCGCGTTGTGACAGGGCTTGCAGTACGTGGCGAAACCGTTCTTGGTCCGGCGGTTACGCGGAAACTCGGACAGCGGTTTGTACTTCCCGCAGTCCGGACAGCGCTTCACACATGGATCGTACGAAGCGGGTGTGACAACTACGCACTACGGAAGAATTCAGGAGGGGAGAACACGTTCTATTCCCCCCCTTTCTGTACGTAGGACTTCACAAAATCCTCGGCGTTCTCTTCTAGCACCGAGTCGATTTCGTCGAGAAGATCGTCGAGCTCTTCCTTCAGCTCCTCGCCTTGCTTCGAGGGCGCGAGGTCTTCGACTTCCTCGTCGACGCGTTCCTTCGGGGCCGGGCGCTGCTTGCGCTCTCGCTCGGGCATGTGGACCTCCTACGACGCCAGCCGAGCCACCAACTCGGCGGGGGTCGTGCACTCCTCGAACAAGGATTCGACGTGGGCGCGCGTTCCGCGCAGCGGCTCCATCATCGGGATCCGCCGGAGCGGATCGCTGCCCACATCGAGGATGAGGCTGTCCCAGTTGGCTGCGACGACGGCGTCGGCCCACTTCTCGAGGCATTGGCCCCGGAAGTAGGCACGGGTGCTCGGCGGTGGTTCGGTCATGGCGGTCGTCACATCGGGCTCCTCGACCAACCGCTCGACCTTACCCGCCCGCACCAGACGCTCGAACAACGACTTTTCCGGACGCACGTCGTGGTATTGGAGGTCGAGCAGCGCCATCTTGGGGTCGTCCCACCCGAGCGAGTCCCGCTCACGGTAGGCGTCGAGCAGCTTGAGCTTCGTGACCCAGTCCAGCTGCCCGTCCAGCGCCATCGGGTCCCGCTCGAGCGCCGTGAGAGCGGCTTCCCACCGCTCCAGCACCTGCTGGCCGACCTCCTCGCTTCCCAGCGCCTCGAGGCCGACGTCGTCGGCGTACTTCTGTGCCAGCCGCAGGAACTCCCATTGCAGGTCGACGGCGGTGACGGTGCCGCCGTCGACGAGCTCGACTGTGGCGCGGCACGTGGGATCGTGCGACACCGTGCGCATCGACGGCACCGGCGAGACGATCGAATAGTCCTTGTCGATGAAGTCGTCTTCGGTCATGGCGAGGACGAGGGCCGTCGCCCCGACCTTCAGGAACGTGGCCACCTCGCACAAGTTGGCGTCGCCGACGATGACGTGGAGGCGCCGGTACTTCTGCGGGTCGGCGTGCGGCTCGTCACGCGTGTTGACGATGGGCCGCTTCAGCGTCGTCTCGAGGCCGACCTCCTCCTCGAAGAAGTCGGCGCGCTGGCTGAGCTGGTAGCCGGTGTGACCGGTCCCGTTCTCGCCGCCTACCTTGCCGGCGCCGGTGAAGACCTGGCGGGTCACGAACCACGGCAGCAGGTGGCGCACCAGGGTGGCGAACGGGACGCTCCGGTCGACCAGATAGTTCTCGTGCGTGCCGTACGAGTTGCCCTTGCCGTCGGTGTTGTTCTTGTAGACGACGATCTCCTGGCCCGACCCCAGCAGCCGGCGCGCGGCTTGCATCGAGCGGGCGAGGATGCGCTCCCCTGCCTTGTCGGCGCACACCAGCTCGAGCACGTCGGAGCACTCGGGAGTCGAGTACTCGGGGTGCGCGTGGTCGACGTAGTACCGCGCGCCGTTGGTGAGCACGGTGTTCACGAGGTGGGTCTCGATCTCGGGCGGGGCCGCGCCTTCGCGTGCGAAGCCGCGGGCGTCACGGCCCGGCGACTCGTCCTCGAAGTCCCACCCGACCTTGCGGTGCTCGACGTACGCGTTGATGAGCATCGACGACGCGAGCACCGGGTTGGCGTCCGACGCTCCGCGGAGCGCGACGCCGTACTCGGTCTCGATACCGCAGACCTTGGGAACAGCCACGGTGTCAGCCTACCTGGCGGCCCTTCGCGCCTTTGTCGCCCGGAAGTGCTGCAACCCGTCGCAGGTCAGAGATACTGCCCGGTCGTCACACGCTCGATCTGCCGGCCGCCGCCGCTGCCGTCGTCGTCGGCGAGCAGCGTGCGCACGAAGACGATTCGCTCGCCCTTCTTGCCGGAGATCTTCGCCCAGTCGTCGGGATTCGTCGTGTTCGGCAGGTCCTCGTGCTCGCGGTACTCCTGCCGGATGGCGTCGACGAGGTCGGTGCTCGAGATGCCTCTCGTGCCCCCGCTGATCTGCCGCTTGATCGACATCTTCTTCGAGCGCCGGACGACGTTCTCGATCATCGCACCGGAGGCGAAGTCCTTGAAGAACAGCACTTCCTTGTCACCGTTCTGGTACGTGACCTCCAGGAAACGGTTCTCGTCGTCACCGGAGTACATGCGGTCGACGGCCGCATCGATCATGGCGTCGATCGCCTTCGACCTCCCGCCGGCCTTCGCGGTCTCGTCCTCGGCGATCGGCAGGTCCTCACTGAGGTAGCGACCGAAGATCTGGCGGGCCGCGTCCTGGTCGGGGCGCTCGATCTTGATCTTCACGTCGAGGCGACCGGGCCGGAGGATCGCGGGGTCGATGAGATCCTCTCGGTTCGAAGCCCCGATCACAATGACGTTCTTGAGGCTCTCCACGCCGTCGATCTCGGCGAGCAACTGCGGAACGATCGTGCTCTCGATGTCGGAGGAGATCCCGGACCCGCGTGTGCGGAACAACGAGTCCATCTCGTCGAAGAACACGATGACGGGAACGCCTTCCTCGGACTTCTCGCGCGCCCGCTGGAAGATGAGGCGGATCTGGCGCTCGGTCTCGCCCACGTACTTGTTGAGCAGCTCCGGACCCTTGATGTTGAGGAAGTACGAGCGCGTCGCGCTGTCGCCCGTCTTCTCGGACACGCGCTTCGCGAGCGAGTTGGCCACGGCCTTGGCGATGAGCGTCTTGCCGCAACCGGGCGGACCGTAGAGGAGGATCCCCTTCGGCGGTTGGAGCTGGTGCTCGTGGAACAGATCGGCGTAGAGGTACGGGAGCTCGACGGCGTCCTGGATCTGGTCGATCTGGTCGTCGAGCCCGCCGACGTCCGCGTACGTGATGTCGGGCACCTCTTCGAGGATGAGCTCCTCGACCTCGGGGCGCGGGAGGCGTTCGACGAGCACACCCGAGCGGGTCTCCATCAGGAGATGGTCACCGGCGCGAAGCCGCTCCCCCAGCAAGCCGCTGGCGAGCTCGCAGACGCGCTCCTCGTCGGCGCGTCCGACGACGAGCGCGCGGCGGCCGTTGTCGAGCAGCTCCTTGAGCGTGACGACCTCGCCGGCGATGTCGTGACCGCGCGCGAGCACGACGTTGAGCGACTCGTTCAGCACGACTTCCTGGCCACGCTGGAGCTCTTCGACGTCGAGCTCCGGATGCATCGCGACGCGCATCTTGCGACCCGCGGTGAACACGTCGACGGTGCCGTCATCGTTCACCTCGAGGAAAGTGCCGTATGCCGACGGCGGCATCGTGAGCTTCTCGACCTCTTCGCGCAGCGCGCCGATGTGCTCGCGCGCCTCGCGCAGCGTGGCGGAGAGCTTCTCGTTCTGGGAGACGGCTTGGGCGAGCTGGCCCTTGGTCTCGAGGAGGCGCTCCTCGAGCGTTCGCACCCGCTTGGGAGCGTCCTGGAGGCGCCGGCGCAGGACGACGACCTCTTCCTCCAGCGCCTTCGCCTGCTGCTGAAGCTCGCCGACCTGGCGTTCGTATTCTCCGAGGCGTCGCTCGTGCTCGGAGGCCACGTGACCACCTCCCACTGCGGACGGGCGCTCGCCGCGCACCCTACACCCGGGTTCTCTGCGTCCCGGGGCACTTTGCAGGCCTAAAATTTACCCTACGGCGGCTTGACAAATTGACGAGATACATTTGGGGTCTTACCCTGGTCGGTGAGGCTGAGGTCGGTGACCCCCGACACGCCGACACCGACACCCCTGTCCACGCAACACCCTGACCGAGGAGAGGCGCCACGATGAAGGTCTGGATCGACCAGGACCTCTGCACCGGCGACGGCCTCTGTGAAGAGATCGCCCCCGACGTGTTCACGCTGCTCGACGACGGCCTCGCCTACGTCAAGGAAGGCGCCAAGGTCTTCGAGAACCCCGGCGGCGCCGAGGGCCTCGCCAACGTGCCCGGCGGCATGGAGGAAGCGGTGATCGAGTCGGCCGAGGAGTGCCCCGGCGAGTGCATCTTCATCGAGGTCGACTGAGTCACCGACACACGCGCGTCACGAGAACGTCACGGAGCCCGGGTCCAGAACCCGGGCTTCTTCGCGTTCGCGTGGTCGCGTGCTCAGCTCTCCCCCGGCGGCGTCTCGGCGCCCCACCCCACACGTGTGGTCGGAGTAGATCGGGCGAACGCCGCCGACGTCGACGTGTAGGTGTCGTCGTCATCGTCGTCGCCGCTCAACCAACCGAACGTCAAGCCGAGCGACCCGACGGTGATCAGGATCCCCCCGGCGAAGCTCAGCGCGAACCCCAGGAATGGCAGCGGCGAGCTGCTGGTGTACCCGCCGTGCGAAGTGACGTGGGTGTCGGGGTCGGTGAACTCGGCGTTGGGGTCGTAGTGCCCCGTCTGCGTCACCGTATAGACGATCCAGCCC
>Ga0075435_100003520_pt1 | contig 10627 bp, 10 predicted proteins | sample RhiMethybrSRZTD4_FD_75302 | JGI IMG/M metagenome (GOLD analysis project Ga0075435, IMG submission 75302) | Populus rhizosphere microbial communities from Tennessee, USA - Rhizosphere MetaG P. TD hybrid SRZTD4 | ecosystem: Host-associated > Plants > Roots > Rhizosphere > Soil | place: USA... | reverse complement strand
AGCGCCTGGTGCTGCAGCGTCAGGCCGACGTTGTCGCGTGACGCGGGCGCGCTGGTGCCGGCCAGTGCGTCGCCCAGTGTGGCGCGCTCGCCTTCCCAGTCGACGAGCGCCGTCTCGACGTGTGTGCCGGCGTGAGCCGACGCGATCGTGCCGTCCACCTGGTAGCTCGCGTGATGACGCCGCAGATCCGTGCGGCTGTCGAACGCGAAGTCCGAGAACTCGAACGGCGCGCTGCGTCCCTCGAACGACGGCGTGTAGGGAGGATCCAGGACGAGATTCGTCGAGGCCTGGTGCGACACCGCGATCCCGTAGCCCGCACGCTGGCGGAAGGCGCCGTTGGCCTGATCGAACGACAGGCCCCAGACCTGATCGTGGCGCTTGTAGAACGCATCGAGATCCGGACGGCCGAAGGCGACCTGCCCGGGCGTGCCGGTCTTGCCGCGCTCGGCGCGTCCCACCAGGCGCAGCGTCGCGCCATCGCCGAGCGACGCGCCAAACGCGCCGGACAGCGTGGCATTGCGGAACTGGTTGTTCGGCGCCTCGTTGTCGGTCGAGAGCCCCGCGGCGTCCGCGGAATAGTCGAAGCGTCCGGCCTTCGCGGCGATGCCACCGGAGCCGCGGATGGTGTCGAACGAGCCGCCCTCGATCCGGAACTGCCCCTCGGGCGTCGTCGATCGGCCGCGCCGCGTGAACAACTGGATCACGCCGGTCATCGCGTCGGATCCGTAGAGCGCGGAATTGGCCCCGCGCACGAACTCGACGCGGTCGAGATTCTCCGTCGTGACGTTGCTCAGGTTGAACGCCCCGCCCGGTTCGTTCATCGGCACGCCGTCGAGCAGCACCTTGGTGTAGTTGCTCTCGCCGCCGCGGACGAACAGCGAGGTCACCGTGCCCTGTCCGCCGGTTCTCACGATCGTCGTCCCGGGCGCGTCTCTCAAGAGATCGGCGAGCAGCGGCTGCTGCTTCCGCTGGATCTCCTCCGCCCCGAACACCGTGACGGCGGCCGCGACCTGCCCCGCGGGCGCTTCCGTCCGCGTCGCGGACACGACGATGTCTTCCGCCACGGGCGCGACCGCGAGCGTCAGCCGCAGCGCTTCGTCGCTGCGGCAGTCGGCGCTCGCCGGCTCGAAGCCGTTGAGCGACACGATCACGCGGCACCCGGCGGGTGCGTCCGCGACGCGAAAGGCGCCGTCGACATCGGTGAAGAGCGACGCGGCGATCGCGCCGTCGCTCTGAACCACCTGGACCATTGCCCGAGGCACCGCCCGCCCCGATGAGTCGACCACCGACCCGGCCACGGGGGTGGCGGCGGACGAAGACGCGGAAATGAAAAGGGAAAGACTCAGTACAGCTGACAGCACGCGGGCCTCCTTGCGGTGTGCGTTCGCACCGCGGATGAGGTGAACAGGCCCGGGCGGCCAGGTATCCTGGCTCGCGGATCGTTGCTCCAACCGCGCCTTCCCGCGGTTCATCACCACAGTGGCACGTTGCGGATGGAGCTCCCCGCTTACAGTGGCGGCACCGCGTGGGTTTCGCACCCACTTCGCGTGACCGCCCGGTCGGGCGGACCACGCGGTCCGCCTCAAGCCGGCGATTATACTAGAAGGTCAGGGGTGTGACGATTTTGCTGAGCAGGGTTCGGGACGCGGGACTGCAGGACATCGCCGAGAAGCTCGACGCCGGTGAGCGGCTGTCGTTCGACGATGGCGTGCGCCTCTTCGCCTGTTCCGACCCGCTGGCGCTCGGCGCGCTGGCCAACCGCGAGCGCGAGAAGCGCCACGGCGCGCGCACCTACTACAACTTCAACATCCGCCTCGAAGCCACCAACGTCTGCATGGCGAGCTGCCTGTTCTGCTCGTTCGCGCGGCTGCGTCCCGGCGATCCAGGCTCGTACACGATGTCGCTCGAACAGGTGTGGGACAAGCTGCGCCAGCGCGCCGGGCAGTCGCTCACCGAGATCCACGTCGTCAACGGCCTGCACCCCGAGCTGCCGTTCGAGTACTACACGGACATGCTGCGCGGCCTCAAGCGGATCCGCCCCGACGTGCACCTGAAGTGCTTCACCGCCGTCGAGATCGCGTTCTTCGCCGATCTCTACGGCAAGTCGGACGAGCAGGTCCTCCGCGAGCTGCAGGAGGCCGGGCTCGATTCGTTGCCCGGCGGCGGCGCCGAGATCTTCGCCGAGCGCGTGCGCAGGAAGATCTGCGACGACAAGTGCGGCGCCGACCGCTACCTGTCGATCCACCGGCTGGCGCACCGCCTCGGCATGCGCACCAACGTGACCATGCTCTACGGGCACATCGAGACGCACGAGGAGCGCATCGATCACATGCTGCGGGCGCGCGCGCTGCAGGACGACACCGGCGGCCTGCAGGCGTTCATCCCGCTCGCGTTCCACCCCGACAACAACCAGATGCGGAAGCTGCCCGCGCCGAGCGCGATCGAAACGCTGCGGGTGCACGCGGTGTCGCGGCTGATGCTCGACAACGTGCCGCACATCAAGGCGTTCTGGATCGCCACCGGCGTCGAGACCGCGCAGCTCGCGCTGTGGTTCGGCGCCGACGATCTCGACGGCACCGTGCAGGAAGAGAACATCTATCACATGGCCGGCTCGAAGACGCCCGAGGGGATGACGACCCGGGCGATCCGCCGCCTGATCCGCCGCGCCGGCCGCGAGCCCTACGAGCGCGACACCCTCTACAACGTCATCGTCGGGCCGGACGAAGACTTGACCGACACGCCGCTCCCGCCGAGCGAGCGAGCGCCGCGAGCGAGCCACGCGAACGGAGCACGCCGGCGAAGCGGCGTGCGAGAGAGCGCGTAGGGGAGTCCGAGGGGCGAAGCCCCTCGGGTGATCATGGACATTAAGCTCCTCACCCAGGTCGAGAAAGAGAGCATCGGCGAACGCCAGCCGCTCCCCGAGCGCTATCTCCGCCTGTCGGACGACGAGATGGATGCGCGCATCACCGCGGCGAAGGCGGCGCTGGGCGATCGGCTCATCATCCTGGGGCATCACTACCAGCGCGACGAGGTGATCAAGTTCGCCGACTTCATCGGCGACTCCCTGAAGCTCGCCAAGGCGGCGGCGGCCGCCGGCAAGAGCGGGGAACACGAGTTCATCGTGTTCTGCGGCGTCCACTTCATGGCCGAGAGCGCCGACATCCTGCGCGCGCCGCACCAGAAGGTGATCCTGCCCGACCTCGCCGCCGGCTGCTCGATGGCCGACATGGCCCAGGAGGATCAGCTCGAGCTCGCGTGGCGCGAGCTCGCCGACATGGGCGTGGACGTCGAGACCATCGTCCCCGTCACCTACATCAACTCATCGGCCGCGATCAAAGCGTTCGTCGGCGAACATGGCGGCGTCGTCTGCACGTCGACCAACGCCGCCGCGGTCATGACGTGGGCGTGGCAGCGCGGCCAGAAGCTGATGATGCTGCCGGATCAGCACCTGGGGCGCAACACCGGCTACAAGCTCGGCGTGCCGCTCGAGCGCATGGTCATCTGGGATCCGCACGAAGTGCACGGCGGCCTGAGCCCGGAGGAGGCGAGGAACGCGAAGCTGTTCCTCTGGAAGGGGCACTGCTCGGTGCACACGCGCTTCACCGTCGCGCAGATCGAGGCGTTCCGCAAGCAGCATCCCGAGGGCAAGGTCATCGCCCATCCCGAGTGCACGTTCGACGTCGTGCAGGCCGCGGATCTCAGCGGCTCGACCGAGTTCATCATCGACACGGTGAAGGGCAGCCCGAAGGGATCGGTGTGGGCGGTGGCGACCGAGATTCACCTGGTCAACCGCCTGGCCCACCAGGTGGCGCCGGATCGCCAGGTGGTCACGCTCGATCCGTTCGGCTGCCTGTGCTCCACCATGTTCCGGGTCTCGCCGAACCACCTGCTGTGGATTCTGGAGGGGCTGCTCGAAGGCAAGGTCCACAACCACATCGTCGTCCCCGACGAGACCAAGCGCCGCGCGAAGCTGGCGCTCGACCGCATGCTCGACATTCAGTGAGGAGTTTTAGATGGCGCATTCACTTCCACCCCTTCCGTACGACTACACCGCGCTGGAGCCGCACATCGACGAGCAGACGATGCGCATTCACCACGACAAGCACCACGCGGCGTACGTGAACAACCTGAACGCGGCGCTCGAGAAGCATCCGGAGCTGGCGAACAAGAGCGTCGAGGACCTGGTCAAGGGGATCAACACCGTGCCGGAGGACATCCGCACGGCGGTGCGGAACAACGCCGGCGGCCACATCAACCACACGATGTTCTGGGAAATCATGGGGCCGGGCAAGGGCGGTGCCCCGAGCGGCGCGATCGGCGACGCCATCAAGTCGGCGTTCGGCGACTTCGAGAAGTTCAAGACGCAGATGAACGACGCCGGCACCAAGCGCTTCGGCAGCGGCTGGGCGTGGCTGCTCGACGTCGGCGGCAAGCTGGTGATCGAGAGCACGGCGAACCAGGACAGCCCGCTGATGGAAGGCAAGAAGCCGGTCCTCGGCATCGACGTGTGGGAGCACGCCTACTACCTGAAGTACCAGAACCGCCGTCCCGACTACCTGGCCGCGTGGTGGAACGTGGTCAACTGGGACGCGGTGAACAAGCGCTTCAAATAGGCTCAGCGGTCGGCCGCGGCGACGATCTCTTCCTGTGTCGGGTACTGTCGCTGGCTGTCGCCGATGAACGAGTAGCGGATCGACGCATCCTGGTCGATGAGGAAGACCGCGGGACGGGCGATGTTCCAGGCATCGAGGCCGATGCGGTGCCAGACGCCGTAGGCCTTGGCCATCTCGCGGCGCTCGTCGATCAGGATGTCGAAGGGCAGTCCCGTTTCCTCGATATAGCGGCGCACCGCGTCGCGGTTCTGCGGCAGCACGCCGACCACCTGGATCCCCCTGGCGGTGTAAGCGGCGACGTTGGCGGCAAGCTCACCGAACCGGTGGCGGCAGTTCGGTCACCACGTGCCGCGATGGAAGACCAGCAGGAGCCGTCCGCGCGCGAGGAAATCGACGAGCGAGCGTGCGCGCCCCTTCTGGTCGGTGACCATGAAGCCGGGGGCGCGTTTCAGCGGTGATTCATGCATCAGAGTGTGAAGTGGCGGGCGGCGGCGAAGTCGCGCCGCAGCTCCGCGCGGAAATCGGGATGCGCGATCGCGATCAGCGCCTCGGCGCGCTGGCGCAGCGACAGCCCGAACAGGTTGACCGAACCGAACTCCGTGACCACCCAGTGGACGTGACCGCGCGTGGTCACGACCCCCGACCCGGGCTTCAGCCCGGCGACGATTCTCGATAGCGTGCCGCCGGCGGCGGTTGCCGGCAGCGCGATGATCGGCTTGCCCCCTTTCGACAGCGCCGATCCCCGGATGAAGTCCATCTGCCCGCCGATCCCGGAATAGATCCGGAAGCCAATCGAGTCGGCGACCACCTGGCCCGAGAGATCCACCTCCAGCGCGGAGTTGATCGCCACCACGTAATCGTTCTTCCGGATAATCGCGGTGTCGTTCGTGCGATCGCAGGGGTGGAACTCGACGAAGGGGTTGTCGTCGACGAAGTTGTAGAGCCGCTCGGTGCCGACGACGAAGCTGGTCACGATGCGCCCGGGGTGGACGTGCTTGCGCCGGTTGGTGACGGCGCCCGCCTCGACGAGATCGACCACGCCGTCCGAGAACATCTCGCTGTGGATCCCCAGGTCGCGCTTGTCTTTCAGGCGCCGCAGCACCGCGTCGGGGATCGCGCCGATGCCCATCTGGAGCGTCGCTCCGTCCGGCACCAGCTTCGCCGCGTGCTCGCCGATGGCGTCTTCTTCGGCCGTCGCCGGGCGCGGCTCGTGCACGTGCAGCGGCCGGTCCGTCTCCATGAAGGCGTGCACGCGGCTGAGCGGCACCAGGGTGTTGCCCAGCGTCCGCGGCATCCGCCGGTTGATCTCAGCGACGACCATACGCGCCGACAACGCGGCGGCGAGCGCCGCGTCGACCGAGGTTCCGAGCGTGCAGTAGCCGTGGCGATCCGGCGGCGACAGCTGCAGGATTGCCACGTCGAGCGGAATCGCCTGCGTCGTGAACAGCCGCGGGATGTCGGACAGGAAGATCGGCACGAAATCGGCGCGCCCTTCCTCGATCGGCCGGCGCAGCGGCGCGCCGGTGAACAGCGAGTACGACAGGAACCGTCCTTCGCAGCACGGGTCGGCGAACGGAGCGGGCCCGGCCGTGTGCAGGTGGTAGAGCGAGACGTCGGACAGATCGGCTCGTGCGCTCAGCGCCTCGACGAGCGGTGTCGGCGTCGCGGCCGCGCCGTGGATGAACACGCGCATGCCGCTGCTGATGCACGCGACCACCTCGTCCGCGGAGGCCGCCCGCCTCGTCACGTCAGGCATCAAAACAGCTTCACGTCGACCAGCTCGTCGGCTTCGACGATGTCCACCTGCGCCGGGATCTCGATGTAGCCGTCGGCGTGCGCCATGCTGGTGATGTCGCCCGAGGCCTTGAACGCGGGAACGGCGTGGCCGTCGACGACGCGCACCGTGTAGAACTGGTGGCGCCCGGTGGTCGAGACGATTCGCCGCGCCAGCGGCACGCGGACGGTCTGCGGGCGGAACTCCGGCAGGCGCGCCATCCGCCGCAGCATCGGGACCAGCAGCATGTAGCCGTTGGAGAGACAGGACGTGGGGTAGCCGGGCATGCCGACGACCGGCTTGCCGGACACGACGCCGAAGACGGTCGGCTTGCCGGGCTTGACGGCGACGCCGTGAAAGATCACTTCGCCGCGCTCGACGAGCACGTCCAGGATCAGATCGCGTTCGCCGACGGAGCTGCCGCCCGAGAAGACGAGCACGTCCTCGGCAAGCGCGGCATCGATCGCCTGTGACAGCGATTCCAGCGTGTCCTGCGCGGTGGGGAGCACGACGGGCGCGCCGCCGTGGGCCTCGATGATCGCCGCGAGCGTGAACCGGTTGATGTCGTAGATCTGGCCGGGACCGAGCGGCTGCCCCGGCTCGACCACCTCGTTGCCCGTCGACAGGATCGCGATCCGCGGCCGCGCGCAGACCTCGACTTCCATGGCGCCGACGGCCGCGAGCGCGCCGATGCGGCTCGGCGTCAGCACGTCCCCCGCGGCGAGCAGAACCTGGCCTTCCGTGATGTCGGCGGCACGGCGGCCGACGTGCTGCCGCGGATACACCGGCGTGAAGATCCGCACCTCGTCGTTCAGGGGACCGGTGCCGCGCTCGGTCTCTTCGACCATCACCACGGCGTCGGCTCCCTGGGGCATCGGGGCGCCGGTCGCGATCTCGGTGCACTCGCCCGCTGCGATCGCTCGCGTCGGCACCTGGCCGGTGTAGACCTTCTCGACCGCGCGCAGCACCCTGGGGTCGTAGCGCCCGGCGCCGAAGGTGTCTTCGGCACGCACCGCGTAGCCGTCCATGGCCGCCCGATCGAACGGCGGCACGTCCATGGCGGCCTGCGGTGGCGTAGCGACGACGCGTCCGGCGGCCTCGCGCAGCGGCACGCGCTCGACGCGCGTGACGGGCGCGGCGGCCTCGAGAATCAGCGCGAGCGCCTCTTCGAGAGGGATGGTTTCCCGAATCGGCCGCATCGTTTTCACCGGCGCAACTCCCTGATTACATGGCCGAGCTCTGGCAGAATCAGCTTCGTCATCGCGAGGCGCACGGCATTCTCGGCGCCGGGCAGCATGAAGATGGCGGTGCCGCGCGCGACGCCGGCAGTGGCGCGCGACAGCATTGCGGCACTGCCGATCTCCTGGTAGCTCAGCGCGCGGAACAGTTCCCCGAACCCGTCGAGCCGCTTCTCGAGCAGGCTGGCGATCGCCTCGTAGGTGCTGTCGCGCGAGGTGATGCCGGTGCCGCCGGTCGTGATCACCGCGTCGACGCCGCCGATCTGCCCCAGCACCGCGTCGTGCACGTCCTTGGGATCGTCGCGCAGGATCTGGCGCTTCGCGACGACGTGGCGCGCTTCCTCGAGCAGCTCCACGATGGCGCGGCCGCTGACGTCGGTCTCGAGCGCGCGCGTGTCGCTGATCGTCAGCACCGCGCAGCGCACGCCGGCCAGGGCGCTCCGATGGTCCTCGACTCCCACGGTTCGATTATATGGGCGGGGTGCGGGGTGCGGGGTGCGGGGTGCGAGGCGCGGGGTGCGGGGTGCGAGGCGCGGGCTGCGGGGTGCGAGGTCCGAGGTGCGGGGTGGGGTTGCGAGGTGCGGGGAGGAGCTGGGATACGATCCCCCGGATGCGTTCTGGCTCGTGGTTCGTGGCGGCGGCACTGCTGGCCGCGGTGGTGTCGCTGCGGGCGCAGTCCGGCGCCGCGAAGGCGACGGCGGCCAACCCGGCGGCCGCTGACCGGCAGACGCTCGACGGCGACGCTGAACGCTGGGTGGCGGCGACGCTGAAGAAGATGTCGCTCGACGACAAGGTCGGCCAGCTGCTGGTCTCCTCCTTCGGCTCCGAATTCCTCAGCACCGACTCCGACGAGTACGAGGCGCTGGTCAAGGCCGTCCACGAATACCGGATCGGCGGGTTCCACGTCTTCGGCGGCACCGAGGCGGCCCCCGACGTCCTGCTCGACGCCAACTACGGCACCGTCACGCTCGGCCAGCCGCTGGCGGCGGCCTCGCTGCTCAACCGGCTGCAGGCGATCGCGCCCTACCCGCTGCTCAACTCCGCGGACTTCGAGACCGGCGCCGGCTTCCGCCTCGAAGGCGCGACCGCGTTCCCGCGCAACATGGCGTTCGGCGCGGCCGGCGACGAGAAGCTGGCCTACGAGGCCGGCCGGATCACCGCGATCGAGTCGCGCGCGATTGGCGTCCAGGTGAACTTCGCCCCCGTCGTCGACGTCAACAACAACCCGCGCAACCCGGTGATCAACACGCGATCGTACGGCGAGGATCCGGAGCTGGTCGGCCGGCTCGGCGGCGCCTACGTGCGCGGGCTGCAGGCCGGCGGCATGATCGCCACGCTGAAGCATTTCCCCGGGCACGGCGACACCGACGTCGACTCGCACCTCGGGCTCCCCATCATCAAGGACGCGCGGGAGTCGCTCGACAAGACGGAGTTTCCCCCGTTCAAGGCCGGCATCGCCGCCGGCGCCGGCGCGATCATGACCGCGCACATCGAGATGCCGGCGCTCGACGCCGCGCCCAACACGCCAACGACGCTCAGTCGGCCGATCGTATCGGGCATCCTGCGCCGCGAGCTCGGCTTCGACGGCCTGATCTACACCGACTCGATGAGCATGGCCGGCGTCGCCGCGCTCTACAAGCCGGGTGACGCGGCGGTCCGCGCCATCAAGGCCGGCAACGACATCGTCCTGCATTCGCCGGACGATGCGGCGGCGTTCACGGCGATCAAGGCGGCGGTCGCCTCGGGAGAGATTCCGTCGGCGCAGCTCGACCGCTCGGTCGAGCGGGTGCTGCGCGCCAAGGCGCAGACGGGGCTCAACCGCGTCCGCGCCGTCAGCCTCGACGCGCTTCCCAACATCGTCGGCGGCCGCGCTCACCAGGCCGTGGCCGACGAGGTGAGCCAGCGATCGATCACGCTGGTGCGCGATCAACGCGAGCAGGTGCCGCTGAAGATCGCAAAGGACGCCCAAGTGCTGTATCTCTCCGTGCTCGACGCGCCGAACGGCTGGCGCATCGCCGCGCCCAGCCGCACGTTCATCCCGGAGCTGAAGAAGCGGTGGCGCGCGGTCACGTCGGTGGAAGTGTCGGAGCGCTCGACCGCCAACGAGATCGAGCTGGTGCGCGCCATGGCGGGGCGCTACGACGCGGTGGTCGCGTCGGTGTTCGTGCGCGCCGCGTCGGGCAGCGGCCGGATGGATCTGCCGCCGAACATGCAGGCGCTGCTGCGGGCGCTGGCGCGGCAGACCGAGCAGAGCGGCAAGCCGTTCGTGACGGTCCTGTTCGGCAATCCCTACACCGCGACGTTCCTGCCCGACGTGCCGGCGATGCTCCTGACCTACGATTTCTACGATCGCGCCGAGCGATCCGCCGTCAAGGCGCTGGCGGGTGAAGCGCCGATCACCGGGAAGCTGCCGATCGCGCTGCCCGGCGTCGCCGATCGCGGCGCCGGCCTGCAGCGCATGCCGAGGACGCCATGAAGCTGACGATGGGTGTGCACGTGCTGCTGTACAGCAGCGACGCCGACGCCGACCGCGCCTTCCTTGCCAGGGTGCTCGATCTGAAGTCGGTCGACGTCGGCGGCGGCTGGCTGATCTTCGGCCTGCCGCCGGCGGAGATGGCCGTGCATCCGACCGACGCGGGCGCTCCCGCGGCGAGCGGTCCCGGGATGATCGGCGCGCACGTCTACCTGATGTGCGACGACGTGCAGGCGACGATCGCGGCGCTGGCGAAGAAGGGCGTGGAGTGCGGGCCGGTCCACACCGAACGCTGGGGGTTGCGCACGGCGATCCCGCTGCCGAGCGGGAGCGCTCTCGGGTTGTACCAGCCGACGCATCCGACGGCGTTGGGCATGGTATGATCAGGGTTTCGTCGCGCCCATAGCTCAGTTGGATAGAGCGTCTGGCTACGAACCAGGAGGTCGCACGTTCGAGTCGTGCTGGGCGCACCAAATTCATCCGAGGGGCTTCGCCCCTCGGACTCCCCTACACGCTCTCTCGCGCCTCC